>JAABVA010000072.1_pt1 | contig 124998 bp, 124 predicted proteins | sample 5560331 | NCBI WGS metagenome assembly JAABVA01 (sample SAMN12812661, study PRJNA571458) | rock metagenome | isolation source: Antarctica rocks | place: Antarctica: Victoria Land, Mt New Zealand sud | collected 2016-01-07
CCCCCTCCACCGAATCCAGCGAAATATGCGCAATCTTCACAAAATCCCTCTTCTTAACCGGAAACCCCTCCTCCGTCTCCCCCAACTGCTCCAAACTATACAGCGCCCGTATCAACTTAACCACATGTCCCTCCTCCCTATAAACATTCGCACGATGGAACAGCTCTTCCCAGCCGTCTTTCGGACTCCGTGGCACATACTCCACCACCCGCTCCGGATACAGCACCGGACACTTGCACGCGGCATACATGACGGCATCGACCCTCGTTTTCGCTTCCAGCAAGCGGGCTTTTTCCACATCAGTCAGCCAGTCCTGACTTAAGATGGGCGGGTAGAAAACCGAAAGCGTGACGCTGTGCAAGAGGACAAAGTCGACGCGTTCGCGTTTCCCGGGGCGTTGCGCCGCGCCCATCATGTACGCGCACGTGTGCATCATGTCGTCCAGCTTGCGTTGCAAATCCTCCGGTGTGGGTCGGACTTGGAACTGGCTCAGGTGGGGGACGAGCTGCGCGCCGGTGACGCGCTTGAGGAGGCCGTCGCGGATTTTGTTGAAGGGGTCGGTGTCTTTGACGGCGGAGGAGATGTGGGGGTCGTGGCGGAGGCTGTCGAATATTTGAAGAAGGGAACTGGATGGCACATCTGCGTTTGATCGGACGTACTCCTCCGTTGGCAACAGGAAATCTTTGGGCCAGTTGTCGTGGACGCAGGCTGCTGCGAGCGCTTCGGCGACAAGACTTCGAGAGTGGAACTCCAGCGCATAGCCCAGATGGATGATCGGATGCACGAGGTCTGTGATTTGTGGGCTGTTAGGGAGCAATCCTAGCATAAGTAATGCCAGGTTCAAATTCACCTGTGTACATGCGGCAGAAGATATCATTTGCCCTATCATCACCCTTAAGAACATACTCCCTAACAACGTCCGGGACGCCCTTCTCCGCGACTTCATCTTCAAAAAACCTCAGAAAATCCGCGTACTTGTCGTCATTCCCCAGACATTTATCAAAGAGTGCCGGATCCTTCAGATCCAAATGTTTTGACACTGCTGCATTATGTTGTTGTTCGAGGGGCGCTTGGTAGGGTTTGTTGAAATCCCACATATATTGCATCTCGTCAGGCGTGGCCCCCAGCGCCCAGAGGCCGAGGAGGTGATGAGCGATATGGTCCGGGTCCCAAAGTTAACTTTAGTGCCCCGATCGTCTGGCTCATTGTAACGTACTGTGGAGACCCCCATTGAACCGTGTGTGGTACAAGCCATGGTTGATGGTGAGTAGCTCAGATGCTCTGCTTGCGCTTTCGTCCGTTAGACCCTCGGCATGTGTATAGCCTGGGGCGGCATCAGCAGACACATGGATGCTGTTTGTCGCGGTGTGGGTGCCATTGACTTTCATTTCGAACGTAGTGGCTGTGAGAGTATACGCAAGATAGTGTGCAATGCTTCTACTAAAAGCATGTTTTTGTGGTAAAACTTAGAGTAGGTAGACATGTATATGTAAATGTCCCCATGTCGAGTCGTTGAACCTTTAAATCCGATCGTAAGTGCGACGTTGCTCGGGGACCGAAAAACACAAAATTCCAACCTTGTAGCCTCTCATGCCTCTAAGGTTACTGTTCGGGCCCCGAGCTTGCTGACATCACATCAAAATATCGGCATTATGCAAGTAAGAAGATAAAATAGGTAAAGCTATTCTAGAAGCATAGATAAGTACAGTATGGTGTTGATATATGACGACACCGTGCTGGCGCGGCGCTAGCTAGGCGATGAACAGGGAGGCACCCTCGTCGCCTTCCTCATCGGCCGCGCCTGGTTCTACAAAATGGAGGAGAGGGAAGCAAAGGCATTATATCAAACTTCCTCACGGAAGTGAACAAGTAGGCGTTGGCGCTATCGGCTACGTCGATTATGTCAGCAGCTCCTGGGACGGCGGTGGCCGTTGCCTCAGTACCTCAGACGTTGACCTTACAAGCCCCTTCGGGTTGACGTTTCGCTTACTACGCAGGCTTGTGCTCACAAGTATTTTTGGATTCTGCGCTCAGACTTGTGAGCACTAGCCTGCGTAGTAAGCGAAACGTCAACCCGAAGGGGCTTGTAAGGTCAACGTCTGAGGTACTGAGGCAAGGTGGCCGCAAAGGAGACCGTTGCAAGTATGGTTACGAGTAGTGAGCTGTGAGGATGGGACATGTTGGGGATATTGTGGATTGGACGACGAAGGACTTAATCAAACCAGCAGAGATAACATCTCTGGGATCATGGAAAGGAATTTGGCGTAAACATAGACATGGACATCTGTTTGCTCCGAAGGTCGGGCCAGTGTATATGAAGTATCAGACGACCGCATGGAACATTGCATGACAGGTCAGTCTTTGTTAAACTACCCTACTTGGCCATCGATGGGTATCTTTGATCTGGTATGATCCGCAAGGCGCTCTCATCAACCTCTAATGAATATTATCCAAGTTGAGTTGGCCAGCCAGTTCTGTCGTACACAAGGCTCTCTTTGGGTCTCTAGGTAGTGGTATCCTCAAGCCGATGACCCTAGCCACTGAGTCCTTTGAGGAGCTTAGCATCACCCTCCTCCCAAGGGTGCTCAACCTCAACTTTTCTAATCAACTTAGCGTGCTTCTCACTCCTCGGTACGATCCTACACTGGAACGGGAATGGATGAGCAACAAGCCCCGGCTTCGTTCCCAATACGGGCTCAACCTCTCTGCCCGTCTGCTTGTCAACCGCCTTGCTGATATCAAACACAGCCAAGCTCTGCGCAATGGTAAGGAACAAACTAGAATCCGCCAACAGCCGTCCGGGACAGATCCGTCTCCCAAACCCAAAAATGTACGCATACGGACTGGGTGCCTCGTCAGGCCCAAGAAACCTCTCCGGTCTGAACAACTCAGGATCTGGATACACCTCCGGATCCATCGAGAACCACTTGATGGACGGCATGAGCATCGCCCCCTTCGGGATACGGTACCCACGGTACTCGTCTTCCTCATCACTCATATGCGGCGGGCCCAACGGCGCGAGCGGCTGCCAGCGCAGCGTCTCCTTCACCACAGCCTCGACAAAGGGCAGGCTATCACGGTCCTGAAAACCCGGGAGCCGTCCAGCACCCACGACGCGGTCAATTTCCTCCCGCGCTTTCACTTGCACTTTGGGGAACGCCACCATGGCCAAATAGAAGAAACTCAGCCCCCCAGCCGTAGAGTCCGCCCCTCCAGCATAGAGCGCAGCGGCACTCTGCTTAATGTGCTTCTTGTCCTCGTCGTCGGGGTCGGCGCTCAGGAGACGCTCGACATACGATGGCCTCGCGGCATTTTGCGCCATCTGCTGCGTCACGAAGTCCGCGGGCACGTTCATCACTTCGTCACAGTCCTTGTTCCACTGGCGCGCCGTCTGCTTGAACCCTGTGCCCGGAACCCAGTCCGGCAGAAATCGAAGCCAGGGGATCATGTCAACCAGCCATGCGCCGACGACGACGGCTTCGCCGAACTCGGCCATCACTTTGTTGATCAGACGAACCAGGGAGTCGGGGGTGTGAGGGGAGAGCGCGTATCCGTAGAGCATTTTGAGCATGAGGGAGCCGGATTCTCTGTAGTATGGTGGGGTTTGTTAGATCTATCTCGTGTATATCGTGGAGCCAGGAAGAAAACTGGAGGAGATTCACGTTTCAAGATGACCAATCACGTCTCCAGGCTTGTCTAACGTTCGCAGGAGAAAGCGCCGTACCTCCACGTCCATGGCGGAATGGAATTTCGTTATAGCCGTTCTGGTCCCAATTACCCCGGCAGCTAATTTGCGTTGGTGGCGAAAGATTTTGTTGTACGGTTTGAAGGGCATCCGCTCGTTGTAGCCGCACCTGCATCACGTCGTGAGCGCGCTCTCACTCTTCGACCCAGACACGACTAGCACTAACATCTCACCCGCAAACACCATCCGCGGTCTCGAGGAGTACTTCCCGCCCCTCTTATCCAGGAGCTCGAGCGCCGCTTCCAAGTCGTGGAGGAGGATTATGGTCTGGCCAAAGACCGTGACGGAGCTGAGCGGTCCGTAGATGTTTTTGTGTTTGAGCCAGTGCTGCCATTCTAGTCCTCCCTTTGGCGGCATGTCTGCTACATTTCCGATGATTGGTAGGCCTTTCGGACCCGGCGGAAGTGGCAGTTGCTTTTGCGTGAATACAAACTTCCTGATGAGGTAGAAGACGAGCAGAAGTGAGATGCCGTACACAAGTGGGAGGCTAGCCATTGTGCGGGCTGGCAGTTCTGAACTACGTAACAATCATACAGGGACCAAGGATATCGAGCGGGAGTGTAATAGTTCTCACAATGATGTTCTGTGAGCTTCTTTTCATTCTCTCCCAATCGCTCGGGGAAGACATTGATCGGAAATGAATGTGTTCCGACTAGCTTCATCCGCCGTAAGATAGCGTTTCGTTACCATCAATCATATATCCGACCGTCGGGTTTCGTAAACGGACTTGCCGGATTTAATGTAGGTTATCACCGCATGCAGTTCTTCACTGAATGCAACGACCGCGCCCAGACGGCTTGATACGTCCAAGCTAGGACCCGCTTGCATAAGTAGGACTAGCCCCGGGGTGATACAAGCTGTGCTCTCTATGCTCTGTGTGATCTACCGCAGAGTACCGTTATGGAACCATGAAATGTGGGGCTCCATACATGACGGCAGCATCATGAATCCATTCCATCCTTTGTATGCCCGTGCAGAATTCTTAGTCCATGGACTCATGACATTTTTCTCCACCACCTCTGGTCAAGACTTCCATGTGCTCCGGGGCTAGTGACAGCGATAGCAGGGGGTCTTGTAGGGTTGGAAACCCGCATCGGCCGTAGCTGTGGGGTGTCCAGTGTAGCGAGAATAGATAGAAATCTTATATGTTGAGTTGTTGTTAAATAGTGAGTGCGATTGAGTTGGCATTCTGAATCAGGAGGTTTTAGAACGTCGATTCAATTCGTGAAGTTTTTCAGTTTGATGCTTTTCATTGATGCCGAAGCTAACTCGCTATTTCCGAATCTTACTGTCTTGGTACAGCCATTGACAACACTGCTCTTGAGCCGCACCTGCGATGCTTCTATCACGATCCCCAGCTTTCTATCTTTCTATCGTGTCAGCAACGCTTGATCATAAAAGATGACGGCTCTTACAAATATGCGCTGATAGTTTCTCTCTGCATTTCTTATTCCACTTCTTTCGCTTAACATTATTGAATCGACGAGAGGTCATTTTTTTCAACCTTTTGCAGAGTGAATTGATCAGAATCTTTAAAGAAGACATCAGCTATCGTTTCAGTGAACTCAATCTTACAATGTAAAGAATATGAGCATGAACAAAGACTGAATGAAGATGAACATCTGATCTTCTGCGTTGATTGAAGAATTATTTCAACTCATCTTCAAGCTCTGCTATTGTCACGAGTTGACTGTATTCAAACCTGTCTCAAGAGTACAGTTCTAAAGCTCAACGACTTGTCTGTGAGTTGAAAAGATTTTCATACATCTCATGCATGTAAACGTGAAGCTTGAGAGTATTCGACAAGTGCAATATATTCAACTTGTCTGTCTGATTCAAAACTAGGGTTACATACAACAAACTTTTATCTCGCTCGCTCTACATAAATCAATGAAGCATCGCTTGAGCTTTAAGCTACTAAAAGAACTGTGATAGTCTCGTATTGTTAGCTCTTTGATTGCAAACGCGAAATCATCTCGTGCTATGACGAGAGAATGATAGGCTGCGGGTCGGACTCGTTGAGAAGTCTCGGGTCGATTGATAACGAAAGGTCGAAGCAGACTGACGATGCCGGCTTCGAGTTATCGAGTACGGCCTCGTTCGAGGCCCAATCAATTATCGAAAGCGGGTTTTCAGAGCTCGTGAAAGATGCTGCGGGCGGACTTCGCTTCTTCTGATTTGCTGTTGAGTCGATCGTGGAAAGGGAATAAACTTGACTGGAGCTCTTTTCCTCTCGCAGTGCGAAGCATATCGTTTTTGATTCGAAGATGGTGCAAGAATTCATCCGCAGGGGATGGGATCGCTACGATCTCTTCAAAAGTCCCATAGTCCTGAAAGGCATGATTCGCTAGGGCGATTGCCAACAAAGGTAGCACTGGGTTCGCAAACAGCGGCTTCATATCCTCATACATGCCATGCTGTGGCCTAGAATCACATCGGAACAGTTAGCAGAGATTGCTTCTAACCATGGTCCCGAAGCACTGAACGGTAAAGCAACCTTTTGTGCGGCGTCTTCGAAAAGCCTTTTGCGTCCCTTGTGACTCGCACACCAATCTCCGCCTCTCCTTTTTCATTCTTGAAGACGACGAATTTGATTGTCTGCTCGAAGCGTGAGTGCGATCCCTGACCACTTTATTGATTGGCAGTGCCCTAGAGGATCAATCCACTCACCTCGTATAGTAGTCCACGGCCAGAGCCTCTGCGCATGTTAGATTCAAAATACTCCCCCACTCGCGCCGATGAATAAATGAATAGCATATAGACTGCGTGATCCTGTACGAGAATCCGTTCATGTCTGTATTGATGTCAATCCTTCTTTCACATGTGTTTGATCACAATGACGAAATGATTCACTGTCATGAAGTGCCGAGTAGTTGAAAGCTAGCTCACACTTGATTCGAATAGATACCGGAAGAAAGTTAGCGTCGCCCCGCACCCTTGTTGTTAGGACATGCGTGCATGCTTACCTTCCTACCACACTCTTCCTTTACTGTACATACCTTAGCCTGAGACAAGCATGCTGCATGCATGCTGACCACCACTGCCTTCAAACGTGGCACAGCTTAAGCTTTGAAGTAGCCTGCTGCTCGAAATGCTGCCAGTTGAAGATGAAATTGCGACGAAGGCTGTCAAACAAATATCTTCCATACAAGCCTGTTTTGGTTCCTCTCTACGAACTGAATAGCTACGCCTTTATTCCAAGCGCTGCGGATTTGTGGCGCTCTTTGAATATTGCTTACGGAATATAGAGAATTCAAGCGGTGTGTATGCTGCGTGACCTAAAGCATGCGCCTAAAGCATGCGCAGACGTTTCTCCTCAACAACAAGAGTACTAGTACATGGTGAACTAGCAATATCCCATTCTTTCTGGTGCTTTTCTCGTAGATACTCGTCGGCAAACTTACCTGCTGCCTCTAGCTTCCCAGAAACATGGATCTACAGTGCACCGTACTGCTGCATGGTACAATGCAGGCTTGCAGCAACAAGCCCCGCAGGGAAACATACTAAGTAGGTGTTACTGGGGGCTGACTGTTGCATGCCTTGGCGAAGCATGCTATATGCTTCTAACTGGATGAAGGCCGTGGCCCTTGATTGCCCTCCCCAACAGCCATCGTCGCGGAGCTCTCCACGAATCTTTTCATGCAGTGCTTGTTCTTCGCATGATTCCATATCTGAGGTAGATCAGGGAGCTGATCCACCTTGACTAATGCTATCCGATGCTAATCTTTGATCTTATGGTACAGCACGATAGCCTGGTAGCTAACAATCTTGTTTACTGTAATGCTTTGAATTTCCCTTCTCTTTATGTTTGTGAACTCCCCGTTCGCTTCTTCAGCTTTACTAGGCTTCTCAGAGTTAGCCCCACACAGGTATGGCAGAAGTTGTTCCCACCCAAATATCTGGTCCACAGCTTTCCATTCCCCGGATTCATGCATGACAAGCATATCGAAGAGTGTTGCAGCAGCACGCTATGTCTCACGCATATGCTTCTTGCTGCAGAGTATCTTACCATCGATTGGGATTCTTTTCTTCATGTATACCTCAGCGACGACTACCTAGTACATCTCTCCCTTTCCTCAATCACCACCGACCTACCTTCAGTGACAACCCCCCCTTACAATCTTCTAGGCGTAGAGCGAATACCACCGCAGCGCCCGGCGACCCCGCTACGCAGCATTCAGCCATCCAGCCATCTACAAATACCACAGCCCAATACAAGCTTCCCGTCACGGGAATCCTCTCACGCCTTCCTCCTTCCCTCGTCCCGTATGCCGAGCTCATTCGACTCGAAAAGCCAACCGGCACTTACTACCTGTACCTGCCATGCCTATTCTCCACGCTCCTTGCTGGATTACTATCCTCTCCGGTTCCGGCCCCCGGTTCAATCGTGGCTACGAACGCTCTGTTCCTCCTCGGCTCCGCGATATTCCGTGGCGCTGCTTGTACCTGGAATGACACCCTTGATCGTGACCTTGATGCCAAAGTCACACGCACAAAATTGAGACCACTGCCTCGCGGCGCCGTTACCGCAAGCCAAGCACATACGTGGACAGCTGTCCAGCTGGGTGCCGGAATGGGAGTACTCGCGGCTGCTTTCCCGTTCCCGACCAGTGCCATATACGCTATTCCTTCGGTCGTCATTATCGGTCTCTATCCTTTAGCAAAGCGGGTGACGCATTACCCGCAGGTAGTTTTAGGATTTGCATGGAGCTGGGGCATAATCATGGGCTTCCCAGCCATGGGCATTGGCCTGTTTGCTCCCGAGAGCTCCACCGCGCTTGCTGCGGCAGGCACATTGTACGCTGCCAATATTGCATGGACAGTCCTCTATGATACCATATACGCGCACCAAGACGTCAAAGACGACACTAGAATTGGGATCAAGAGCATGGCTGTAAAACATGGCGCAAAGACCATCCTCACAGGCTTGGCTGCTGTACAAGTGTCCCTACTCGCAGTAACAGGATGGATCATTGGCGCCGGACCGGTATACTTTCTGGGGACTTGTGGTGGAGCTACGACCGCCTTGGTAACAATGATCTGGCGCGCCCGACTGGAAAAGCCCGAGAATTGCTGGTGGTGGTTTAAGTGGGGATGCTGGTTTACGGGAGGAAGTGTGGCGTCTGGCTTGATGGGAGAATATTGGTTGCGGTGGAGGAAGCAAGAAGAGTAGAAGCATGTGGAGGATAGGGACGCGACTCTCAGGCTCCAGTAGTCTAGACTTCGAAGAAGAGGGAAGGAGCAAGTCTGCAGAGAAACGCTAAAGGGCTGGGTGGGCTACATACTGGACGATGGATTTAACACGTACAAAATATTGAACTAGCACGACAGCCATATTACTCAATCTTTCACTGCGCTCATTTGAAAGATCTCCGTGTACTCTCAGTAATCTAGTCCGAAGACATCTCATTCCCCGTATCATGATTAATCCAGCACATTTGGCAAGCCACCTCTTTCCGACTCATCTTGGGGTCGAACAAAGATGCTCACAACAAGCCGCTTGCGGATCTCGCAGAGTTTTGATTGGGACCGTTTCACCCGAGTGTGAAGCTGAGATCGAAGTAGGATGGGCTGGCTCTAACCCTGCGCTTCTGGGTTGGTTAGCAAATTGGACCGAGAAGCTCTATTGGTTGAGGGAATTGAAGGTCGCTGCGTAGGGAGTAAAGGATGGGGTAAATTGCGGTTTCTTTTTGGCTCGATGTATGGGGAATCTGGATGGGCGTAACCAAATACTTTCGTTCTCCTTGTTCCGTACTTTTTCCGACGTAAGTTACGGAAAGTTTGCGGTAATATGTATATCCTCATGGAAAAATGACGCCGCTCAGGCAATGCTGAAGGACATTTCTCACAAAGCTCTTACACTTTCCCTGAATGAACGTTGCCATGACACGGCCAGTATGCAGTGTTGCTATTGTTGGGTGTGGCATTAGCGGACTCGCTGCTGCAATCGGTATCAGCAGGGCCGGCCACAAAGTCATCATCTTTGAGCAAGCAGCAGCCCTGAGTGAGGTATGTCGACGCTGTCTCTTTGCGGCGCCGTTGATTGTCTAAGAACAAGTGTTGCACACAAAGATTGGGGCAGGCATACAAATCCCTTGTAATGCGACACGCATCTTCCAAAAATGGGACATCCTAGAAGCAGTCCAGTCTCATTCTCTTAGGCCGTCGGGCATTGTTCTGAAGTCTTATCGAGACGGCACAGTCCTTTCAACTCAAACTCTTGTCCCCTATGCCGAGGATAGTTATGGTGCGCCGTATTTGCTGGCTCATAGAGCGGACCTCGTCAAGGTCCTTGCCGACGAAGCTTTTCGTCTAGGTGTAGTCTTTCGATTTGGATCGGTGGTCACTGAGCTGAACGCAGTGAAACCGTCGATTCTCTTGAGAAATGGCGAGGAGCATCGAGCGGACGTTGTTCTTGGTGCGGATGGGCTCAATTCCACTTGCCGCATAGCGTTGCTGGGACAAGCACATGCGCCGAGTTCTACGGGAGATATGGCCTACCGTTTCACCGTCAAAATCGACGATATCATGCGACAAGAAGACCTCTGTGAATTACTGGATGGATATCCTGTTATATGTTGGATGGGCCCTTATGCTCATGCCGTATGCTATCAACTTAAACAGGATGGACTTTGCAACGTCGTGCTTCTCTGCCCAGACAACATCACAGAGATAGCCACCGTCTCAAAAGCAGATGTAGAGGAGATTAAAGAGCGTTTCAGTAACTGGGATCCCAAACTGAGAAAACTTATTGAGCTGGCCACTGGCGCACTAAAATGGAAATTACAGATCATGGGGCCATTGGACACATGGAGCCATTCAAGTGGGCGGTTTGTTTTGATTGGAGATGCCTGTCACTCAACGCTACCATACCTGTAAGCATCCTCTTCCGTATAAGACATGTTATACTAATGCAGACATTGTCGCAGTGCACAAGGAGCAGCACAAGCGGTAGAAGATGGCGCCGCACTAGGCGCTCTTTTTGAGAACCTGGAGAATATCAACCAGCTACCACACCTCATGCGAATCTTTGAGAAGGCCCGGAACCCTCGGACTACGCGTATCACAAACGACAGCACCTCCATGCGAAGCATATTCGATTTGTCGGACGGTGAATGTCAACGAGAGCGAGACAGGCAGTTGACAACAATGGAGCCGTTTGTAGGATATCCCAATCGCTGGGCAGATCCTGAGTTCCAGCAATGGCTGCTTAGCTATGATGCCGAAACGGACGTGCTTCAAGCCTGGGAGATGTATCAGCGGAGAAGCTATTTGTAGATTTGCATTACGGGTCGTCAAGAACCGGCAGCGCAAAGGATTGTCCCATTTCCAACCTTCTCTCCTATCGTGGCATAGCATCTACCATCATGATACTGAAAGGTGGTTCTAACTTTTGGGCCCCCCCGCCTCGCACCTTTCTTTCCCCCGTACTAGGTCAACCCTTTTTTGAATCTGCTCGATTCGCCAGATTTATCCTGCACGTATCTCCAAGTCCACCTGAGTCTGTTCTTCCGATTAAGCTAGAGTACCCTTCTTTCCATGGTAATCTCAGAAGCCAAACAGCAAAGCTAGACATTAACAATATACAGAGGGACTGTTATGGCCAAGGCACACCATGGGGTGCAGACAGTCGGCAAAGAACGACCGATAGCCAAATATATCATGCCATCCGTCATCGTTGGTGCCCATCCTGCCGTATGCATACGAAGAGTCACGGTTTGCACGTTCATATGCTTCTTTGCTCAAATTCTTTACATCACCACATGCCTCGCAACGACACCCGAAATAAATTCATGATATTTACTTCCGGAAAATAAAAGAAGTCTACCTATTCACGTCTATATCTTTGACAAAAAACCCGGATAGTGTTTGCTGACTTTGACTTCTTTGCACTTTCCCGAGTTGAGGATATATATCGGAAATCCTTTGGATTTCCGTTGGTGGCAAACGGTTCCAATAAAGTTCCATTTCCCAATAGAGCGAATTCGGATGAAGAAGGGGTTTGACTAGGCTGGAGTGTTGCATTGCCTCGTGGCGTCTGCACGATTTTTGGGCGCATGGTGGAGCAACCACAGAGTAATGTCGAGGCGTTACGTCTGATGCCATGTTGGGCCAAAAGTATATCTGCATCTCAGCTTGTCCGGTACGATCTTTTTTTGAAGAGAAAGTGGCCGGTCTCATCGTGTGTTTTGTTGCGGGATCGGTGCTCCTTCAGGGTTTGGTGAGGCGTGTGACTTGGGAGTTTTCCTATGCGATGGAGTGGATTTTTTATGACCCTGGTCGTACCGGTAGGTGCTGGCTCCTCTTTCTTAAAATAGCCCTTTTGAAGGGTGTGAAGTATCAGTGCGGCTCGAGTCGGTGGAAAGCTACTATCAGATCAAGCAATTGTTCAAGCATCGAAACTCGAGGTTAGTCGATTTCGTTTATCGCTTTGTCCAACCTTTCTTATCGAATTATCTTCATACTCAGAAGTCGAGATTAACGGATGATACTTATCTCGGAAAAACGAAGAGCCTACTTGATCATTTTAAACCATCTCTTGCGAGAGATCGTTTGTTTGTTATAGTGATTTTCGTGCACCCTTCTTCAAAGATGACTAGATACGATCAAGATGTGAAGGCCGCATTCTTGTCTCCATAAGAAGTGACATATACCTCCATTAACATCACCCATGCTTTCAAAAAATCAAATTTTGTTCCCCTTGACCTACAGTAATCCAGCCCGTCACCGAACCGTCCTACCAAAAATTCTTTCCTGCCCCATCAAAATATTCCCAAATAAAAACTTCGAAAATGGATAAAGCTCACTTCATAACTGTCTATGTAACCCTACCATTTATCCTCCGAGAATGCCGCTGGACGATCGATTGCCTGAAAACGAAGGTTTTGGCATCATGATGAGATTCGGCAGGAGCGGTGCCGCAACCCTACATAGGGGGCTTTACATATATCATCCATGGCGTTTATTTCGACGAATGAGCTTGGTTGGGCTGCCATGAGTTCAACGATCGAAAGGTGTCTGCCGAGGCAGGGTCCGCAGTCTGCTGTTGCTGAGATCGCTGGAAGGTGTCATGGAGCTTGGATTGGGGGCGCATGTTTTCGGCTTGAGGATTATTCCGGTTGAGGTTTGTTCGGGGCGGTGAAGAGCGTTGAGTGCAGGGCTAGGATTGGGGAGGGGGATCTGTTTGTTGCTTTGTTTTACCTCGCTCTGTTTTTGTAAATCTCCCTCGAGATCGAATTCCCGTTGGGGAGATGTAGATTTTTTTGGTTATAAGCGTAATTATGGTTGACGAAGCGAAGAAGGAGCATTGGCATGTTGAGCCAGGTACAGGTTGGGGGGGTTTCTGCATATACACTTGGAAGCGTTGTGTTATAGAACCGAAAGGCAATATCGTTGTATAGAATATCATCAATATGAAGAGCAGAGCAAGAACGATGAATCGCAAAGGAACAACGCAGACACGCATTAAGAATTTTTTTACATGAGCATCACACGCTGAATAGAAGCTATAGATTCGAAACTGATACATAGTCTCAGCGTTATTGTCTCGACGACGTGCAGCCATCGCATAGCGGGCGAGCGATTTTCTCCCCCAGAGGGTTTTGTCCGTTCGATTCATATAGCATAGTTTCCCCCATGGGTCGGGCCTAAATCGATGTCGAAAGGGTGTATGAATCAATCAATCAATCAATCTATTTCAACCCCCCATTTCCCGCTCCCCACCCTTCTCCCCCCCCCTCTTCCACACCTTCATCTCTCCCACCCTCACCACAAACCCACCAACCTCACTTCTACATCTCCCATAGTACGCCAGCATAATTCCAACATTCTCCCCATATAAATTTCCATCTTAAAAGACACAGGAAAGTCGGAGATGGTGCGAAGATGTTAAGCCCTCAGAGAATAGGAATCCATGAATAGATAAAGGATATACCAGATCAAATAACACACGAAAGAGAGAATTCAAGTGCGAAAATGTTGAGATGGGGCTGTTTATGGTTTTGAAAATATTTATAAAGAGAAAGATTATTATTTGCCAACTTGCAGCACCGGTCTGATGCATCGAGTCCTTGGCTTTTCTCCTTCCCCTTTCCCCTTTCTGCCTACCAAACCAAACTTCACTCTTACTCGCTATATCAAGGCCTCTATTTCCATGTCACTATGTTCAGCTGCTCTCTCAGGCCTTGGCTCATGTTTTTTTTCTTTTTTTCTTTTTTTCTTTCTGGATTTCTCGATCTGTATCGCTGGGATTGCAGGGCTTGTAAAGGGTGTTGGGATGTGCAATCTAGTGGTCAAGTCTGGTTTCAGTTCTTTTCCCTTTTTGATTTCTTGTCTGTTGTTTCTGGCGCTCTCGAGGTGATGAATGCATTAGGATTCGGCCCACGATTAGAAATAAATCGTTTCATTCCCTAAACAATTCCTCGACTATGGTTGTTGACTCTCTCGTTGTCTTTTTCATATTCTCGTCACAAAAAAGTTCAAAGCGATGGCGATAACTCTCTTTCTCATAATATCATCGTCATAACTTCAAGATCGGTAAAGAAAGAACTCATAAGATTGTCTTAACTGCGAGATTCGTATAAACATTTTTGTTAAAGATTGTTGATTTAGGGACGACAGGACTTTGTGGGTTCTTTGTGAAAACTGTACAGGTTGGGTTTATGGTGCGGCAACTTGCAGATTCCATTGTAGTTTTCCTGCTAATAATTCCAGCATCTGCACTACCTATCCGTGGCTTCTGACATCATCAAGAATCCAACCATACATCATGCTAGGCCCAAACACGATGTCTTTCCTTCTTACTCCCAGCCCTCCACCTCTTTAAAGAGTACCACCCTACTCCTCTTTATCCTTGCCTCAGCTGCTGCCTCTTCGGTCAGTCTTACCTCCTTGTCCCCCAAAAACTCCCAATCCCTCTTCGTCGCCCACTCCAGAATCTTCTTCTCTTCTGTCGGATCTTCCAGCGCAGGTTCTGACTTCGGCGTGACGACGGCATGATGGCTTCGGGGGGAGGGGGGGGCTACAAGGATGTTAGCACTGTGAAACGTTTGATCAGCTTCATATTTACCTGTTTGATTGATTTTTCTAATGCGAAAGCGTTGAAGGTTTGAGAATGTCAAGAATGTCTGGATTCAATAGTAAATTTGGGGGGGGGCGCGATGCCAAGGAATCCATAGCTTTCTGCACACGCTAATAGAATACAACGATATTTATCCGGATTCCGAAGCAACCTTGGCATTATCCGTGCCCCCCACTTTCGCTCATCCTTCGCTTAATAAACAATGCCTACCACTACTACTACTACTACTTAACGCTGTGCATCTCTCTAGGCGGTTCGACTTCTCGATTGCAATATGTCTGAAGTTAGTTCTGAGATTCAGCGCCTTCAGGCTCAGCTGGAGCAAGAACAACAGGCCAGAAAGCAGGCAGAAAGGTGTGCTAGGGTCCTAGGGACGCAGATCTACGAGCTGATGAAGATCGTAGGCGCGTACAGAAAACAAACTTCTCAGAATACCTAAAAGCTTGTCACGAACACCTACACAAACATTTAAAGATCGAAACCGATAAGAGTCTGACTTCGAAAGGATCCACGAGCGCGAGAAATAAATACTACCCGAGAGTCCTTAGTCCGTGGAAGGATTTCCCTCAAATTCAGGAGAATCACTTCCATACTCTACATTCTCTGTTTCATCCACCGGAACAGCCGGCTCCACGGCTCTTTAATGCAGCTAACAGCATTGAAGATCTTGGTCGGGATCATTGCCGTATAAGACTCGCCAATGAAGCGGGTCTTCGGAGCTATGAGAAGGTAGCCCTGGAAGAGCCAGCAGCCAAAATCCTCAATAATCTCCACCAGACTTCGCATGCCGAAGAGCAGCTTGGCCTTATGCTTGGGCAGCGTATCACCTTTGAGAACGATCCCAACTCTCTCAGTGATGCTGCACAAGAAGTTCAAGAACGTCTGCATATACAACCCCCTAAAACGCCTCCACCACGTTCTCAAGCCGGCTTACTTGAGCCAATATCAAGCCTCCCTGATCGAACTCGTGCCGACCAGTACTGTGTTTATAGAGACGCAGAAAACAAACGAGAGCTACTGTTCATTATCGAATACAAACCACCACACAAGCTTTCGGCTGGCGCACTCCAAAGTGGATTTCGCGAGATGGACTTGAAAAGTGAGGTTTTTGATAGAGTCACTATTCCGCCGCCGATTCCAGACGGCGACGGGCATGAGACTTCTGACTCATCCAAGGTGGCTAGGGAGACCAAAAGGGATAGGACGGCAAAGGAGAAAAAGGAGGCAGACGAAGCCGAGAGGGAAGAGGCGGCCATAGAGGCAAGATTGCAATACAATGCAGACAAATTAGTCGCGGCTGTTGCGACCCAAACGTTTCACTACATGATTGAGAATGGGCTTGAATACAGCTATATTACTACGGGAGAGTCGTTTGTTTTTCTTCATATCAGGGAAGAAGATCCAACCACTCTACATTATCATATAACCATGCCAGCAGACGAGGTTGACGATGATGATCTGGCCTCTTCAGAATCACGAACGGCCATAGCACAGGTGGCATGCCTTTGTCTGATGGCTTTGAAGTCTAAACGCAGGGGCCATGTATGTGGCGCGCGCGCGAAAGACCAGCTCAAGAAACATCCGACCGACAATTATGAAACCATTCTCCAGCAGACGCCCGCAAGCGAAAGAAAGCTCGCAGCGAGGAGGAAGGCTTCGCGCAATTCACCGCTGTACAAAGGTGGCCGGAAAGGACCAATCGAAAGCAAATACGATATCAGGTCATGGCAAGGGCAAGGAAATCCGCGTAAGCCTCCCGATGATGACGAAGGTGGTCCCAGCCCACCTAGCAATCCCAGCGGAGTAAGCGAGCGAAATTCTACGAATAGGTCTGGCCAGTCAGGCAGGCAATGCAGCGATCAAAGCCAGAATCAAGCAGGCGGGAGCGATGCAGGCAAGGAACGGCAGTATTGTACTCAGAAATGCTTGCTAGGAGTTACACAAGGAATCTCACTGGATAGAGATTGTCCAAATGCTGCTTATCATTCAGAAATCGATGGAAAACATACGGTAATGCAATCGGATTTTTTGAAGCTCGTTCAGAAACAGCTGGCTGAGGATCTAGATCACAACTGCGAGCCTCTAAGCTTACAAGGGGCACGGGGATCTCTATTCAGGATCACATTGGTCTCGCATGGCTATGTATTCGTTGGTAAAGGAACAGTGCATGCTTTCGTACCTGATCTGTTACACGAGGGAAAGATATATCAGCAACTTGAGGCAATTCAAGGGAAAGCAGTGCCGGTATGTCTGGGGAATATTGATCTTCTTGAGATATATTATCTCGACGTACGAGTCTACATCTTGCATATGCTATTGATGTCCTGGGGTGGCACAACCATCGACAAGAGCGAAGACATCTCTGGATTGCAGGCAGAGATACGACGAACGGTCAGCGAAGTTCAACGTGAAGGGATCGACCAGTGTGACGTCAGATCACCTAATCTCCTATGGAATCGCGAAACACAGCGAGTAATGCTCATTGACTTTGAGCGTGCGTGTAGCATAGTCAAAAGGCCGCCCATGCAAGACGTGTCATGGAACAAGAGACGAAAGATAGTGCGTACGGTGAAGCGCAAGGTTACAACGTGAGATGCTTCGGTGTTTTGGATGGTTGTTTCTGTCAATGACTCACATTGCGGCTCAAGCACTTCGCCTCCATGGGTTCATATCAGTACTATTCGAATATTCACTGTGCATAGAGCTCAAAATTGTATCGGCTAGCCAAGTTTGACAACCGTGCCCAAACGAGTCCATATTATTCATCATCCCAATATGCTGCAAAACGCTGGTCATAGTTGAGAAGAATTCGTCCTGATGTATAGAGCGATAAGCAGCCTCTCTCTAGCTCTATCAGCTCTTGCAATTCCTCCTCTACAGTAGTTGTGTTTTTCGCACCCCATCTCTCCCACCCCTCACCACAAACCCACCAACCTCACCTCTACATCTCCCATACGCCAGCATATATTCTAACATTCTCCCCATATAGATTTGAATTTTCACGAATCGGTCGAGCTGGTCTTGACATAAAAGTCCAAAGTGCTCAACTTCTTCCAAACTCGGATTTTGATCGAGTAAGATGTCTAGCGTCAAGAGGAAGCCTGCAATAGCGACGGTATCTTTCACATAATCGCTACCCCATCCAGTTTGAACGTTGACCAACAGGCGTTTTATCAACGTAGCTGGTATAACCCCATACCCTGATCTCCCATCGGTTTCACGCATGGCTTGACTGAATTCGCCCTTAGCAGCTCTGTCTTTTATGCGTTTTGCGGTAAAGTAGTCTTGGTCAGCCCATTCGGGGGGGTCAAACAAGTCACCCATGTACAGGTTTTTCTTGTGGATGGTAAAGGTCTTCCAGCGGAGTCTTGTAGCTACCCGGTTGAGATGCCATGTCCCTTTCGTTGCTTCACACCAGTTCTTGAGAGTCTTAAGATCTTGAGCCTGCTCAATGATATAAGGTACGAGGTGCTCGGGCAATTTGGACCATATAAGAGGATCCGCCATGGTGGATTGTCAAATTGATGGATTCCAGGGTTTGTGCTTTGCTTTTTGGGAGGTATGTTATGCAGTCTTAAAGTGTTAGACTTGACTACTTGAGCTTGAATGTTTAGTGGTGAAGGTGAAGATGTTGTTTGAGAGGTATAGTGCGATGTTGTGTTATTCCTTCCTGGTGTTGAAGCCAAAAGTCAACATTTGACGCCCCTGGACATCACTAGTACGGCAGTCCATTATAAACTTATCAACAAAACGAGGTTTCGACAATTAAGAATTGAAAGAACAGTCTGTAAAGTAATACCCTAGCCTATCTGCTTATTCTGTTGTACTACAGGTGATCACAATATTCTGTTACGATTAAGCTGAATATTTGTGTCACGATGACTCGAAGCGATATTATGTTCACATGTAGAAGTCGAAGAAGGAATTGTGATAATATAGAAATCAAATGTTCAAGTGTTAAGAAACGGGAAATCGAAAATCGGGCATTGAAGATACCAATTTACCATTTCATCTATTCAGGGAATCAGCTGCATCTGTACTCTCTCCCTACACATTTTGAGTATTTAAAGCGATAGAGCCATATTTGAATGTAGATGCTACCTTAATGTAACAGCGCCGTTCTGTTCATGTAAGTATTAATCTCAATACTTCGATTTTTCCAATTGGCGATAAAATCAGAATGGACCGCCGTACCAACTGCCCACTCGAAATCCCATCAAAGCCGCATCCAAATCCCTTTGATACACATTATCTAAAGTCAGCCCCTGAGCCTCTTTAGTAGTTCACATTATAGAACTCACAGGTACATCACAGATCATAGCAACTCGAAATCGAAATCTGGTCTCTAAGCTGAATTTAAAAGGAACCGTCTTAAGTGGATTAAAGTGGTGGGAAAATCCTTAATGGCGGTAAATAAGTAAGGTTTTAGCGAATATCCTAACTAAATAACTATGCGGCCCCCAAAGCCGCAACCATTTTCCATCACACTTTTAGCATCATTGAATATCATCTTCAGTTCTCTCTAGTCTCACAACTAGAATCGCTCTAAGTAGTCTACGTAAGTTGTCCGTTGAAGAAAATCGGATAGGAGGTAGAAAAAGAGGGTTCGCTTAATTTCTTGCCCAGCCGGATGCGGAAAATTGAGGGAGAAATTTAGTTATATATTAATTAACAGCTAAGTTACCCAGTAGCTGTTCGACGTGGTGTAACGGTTTAGCATCATTCGCTTTCAAGTCGTTTGACCCGAGTAGATCCGGGTTCGACTCCCGGCGTCGAAGTACCTTTTTTTCTTTCACATTTAAGTACTCCGTACGAAACCTCTAATCCATATCCCGACCACAATAACCACAACTTCCCCCTACTCATGCCCATCCCTCCCTCCCTCCCTCCTTGGCGACGACAGAACCCAAGCACCAAAGGCAACGAGTTCATCATCATCATACCGCAACCTACCCTACCCTCTCAGTGCAGACTAAACCAGACCTACCGCATCCGCGATTTTATTAATCCGAACAGATATTCTACCGGGTCCGGCTCCCGGCAAATGAGGTTAATTCTGCCCGTTTTGGGCCAAGAAGGAACTTACCTTAAGTTGCCAGACAAAAGTTTCAAAACATAGCACGAAAATTTTGCTTCAATTAGGTACTTTATCAACTCATCATCCAAAATAGTTCTTTATTCTGCTTTTCCCCTTCTTCCTTTTCGCTTTTCGCTTTTCGCTTACATGGTTGAAATAGGGGGGTTGGTACGGTATTAATCTCCACACCACAGGGCTGAGATACGCTAGTACAGTTTCCACAAACACTCGCAACACTTTTCATCTCAATGTCTAATATCAACTGGTCTTGGTGACTTTAGCAAAGGGGTAGTATGTGGGTACACACTAGATGGTGTGTAGTTTTGGTAACAGATTGCGGGTTTTGGGATCTTGTCGATTTTTATCACGCCGCTGGAGGTATAGTCCTCTATGGGGGGTGTACTTGTGATGGGACGCTTTTCCATAGATGGCAATTTTAACGGAAGTATAATACAAGCACCAAGATCTGAAGCCAGTCAAAGTTGAAGAGCTGAATTTATCATGGCGGTTGAGAATAACTGATGGTCTCCTCCAAGCACGCCCCTCGAACCCTGTTTTTCCGCAAGTCTTGATCCCGCATGCAGCACAAACAGAAAAGAAAAGAAACCAGAACAAGCAGGCACAGCAGCAATACCACCCCGGACGCGGCCCTTGTCCCATATCCATAATACCTAAGCAATCCCAGGAACATCCCAGTTCCATTGCGAATACCGGCCGGTTGAAGCCCCGTACCGAAAACCCGCAAGGTCTTGTGGTTGAGATGATCCTTTCCTATTCCTCGCAATCTTATCCTGCCTCCAATCGCTGCATTTCACATTCTTCCCCTCTGCTGTGCCTGCTAAGAAAGAAATCCGTGTCTAAACCGAAAGCGTGTCATGAGGATAAAAAGCCAATAACCATGGATGTGCAAGGGGGGATTAGTGCAATGTGAAATAGTCCGTTAGTACGAATAACGGTGTCGACATCGATTCCATGGTAGATTCGTGTTGAATAATTCCATATCGTGTATTACTGTCCGTTCATGCCTCGAACCGTAACCGATCATGTGTTTAAGTCGAATTGTTACCATCGTTAGCCAGCGGCGTGCCGTTCGTGAGCCCAAGGTCCAGAGGAAGATCAGAAGCTCAAGTGGTTTGACAGTCCCGAGCATTCCACCTAGACATCCTGAGACCGAGAGAGCGTACGAGCCATAGAAGCATAGCTGACAAAGTGGAGATGGAAAAGAAACACAAGGCGTGTCCGATAAAAGATGATGGTGTACGCCGTCGTAATGCCTGGAGGCCAATGAAAGTGGTCAAGCTCCGGCTGGCGGTAATTCGTAAAAGGCAAAGGTGGTAAAGAGCGGGGTGGTCATAACACAGCCACCTAACCTTACCACCACCTCAAGCAAATCAGTACCATTGCCCACCGGCTCCTGTTTGGTCTTCTCTCTTGACACGGTAGGTACCGTTACCTGCTCCAGTAAATCCAGCACCAGCAGCACCTTTGGAAGCAGATCGAAGCCTACCGACGAAGACTGTAATTAGTCAGAATTCATTTCCACAATCCTCCACGCCCAGCGTGATTCGACAATCAAACACCAAACGCAGAGGAGAAGAGTTCCTTACAAGGAACCGAGGCTTGGCAGAAACTCACATCCGATCACTTCCTCCAACAGCACGATTCGTATCAGGAGTATCGACACCACCTAAGCCGCTTTGACCGCGCTCGATGACCTTGCGACGTTGGCTAGAGATTGGACCTGGTTTACTAGCTGAGGATGTATTCTGAGGGGTTGGATGACCCGCAGTAGCGGCATTCGTACCTGCAGCATGACGACGAGCTGGCTTCTCATCTTCCTCCACATTGGCAACCTGGTTGTTACCAGCAGCTGCAATGGCCTGAGCGTTCTTCTGATATTTGTAGACAGTCCAGTCAAAGACGTAGTCATACTGGAACCCTTCTCGGACAAAGAGATCGCGGAAGATCTTACGGAGGTAAGAGTAATCCGGCTTGTCGTCAAAGCGAAGGGAACGAGTATAGTTGAGATAGATAGCGAACTCGTTGGGGAACCCACGACAAAGGATCTCAGTAGGCGTGGTCATCTTCTTCTCCATAATGCGGTCGTACTTCTGCTTCTTGGTGGCAGCCTTGAGTCCTTGCCAAGGCAAAGAGCCGCGGCAGAAGTATAACATAACATATCCGAGGGATTCCATGTCATCACGACGGGATTGTTCTGCAAAAATGTCAGTGATTGTCGAGCGGGAGATACGGAGAATAACTAACCAACCCCCAAGTGAGTGTTAATACTAGCATAACGAGCGGTCCCGGTCAAGTTCTTGTTCTCACGGTACGGGATATGGAAGTGAGTCTTCGGGTCACGGTACTTCTTGGCCAGACCGAAATCAATGACGTTAACCTGGTTACCACGCTTTCCGATGCCCATCAAAAAGTTGTCCGGCTTGATGTCACGGTGGATAAACGACTTCGCATGAATGTATTCAATACGTGAAATAAGCTGATCGGCGAGCAGCAGTACGGTCTTCAACGAGAATTTGCGGTTGCAGAAGTTAAACAAATCTTCCAAGCTGGGACCAAGAAGATCGAGGACCATGGCATTGTAGTCACATTCTGTGCCGAACCAACGAACGAACGGGATGCCGACACCACCAGCGAGGGATTTGTAGACACGGGCTTCATATTCAAGTTGAGGGTGTTTGGCTTTGACACTCTCCAATTTGATGGCAATTTCTTCGCCGGAGATGATGTTGGTACCTGGAATGATTAGAGAATTTCCAACACCTACCCGGAACTTCTCTTACCAAGGTAGATGTCACCAAAACTACCACTGCCAATCTTACGGCCAATGCGGTATTTGTTCCCAACACGAAGGTCCTAAGTAGATAAGACTCGAGTTAGTTACGATACCAAAGAAGCGAACAGACAACGTCAAAGGGCACAGTGACGCCCTAGATAGGTGCCATGAAAATTGTAAAGCAGATTTGGCCAAAAGCCCTATTCAAAATGCAGGCGGAACTCCCCATGAGCCATAGCGTCCCAGTGATGTCCAAGGATCGAAGGGAGGATAGCTGACAATAGGCAGAGAGTATGGAAGGGGCTATAACCAGAGGGTTAGATTTCGACGTTGAAGCGGATCCACCCACCATTGTAGTCATCTTGAAATTGGATGACCGCTCAAGTCACTCCACTTTTGGACTGTTCGTTGATGTCAAATTACCGGGATGTGTGGAACTTCGACCAACGTCGGCACTGAAGGTAGTAGAATGATTAGAACTATCGTGATAAATATGGGGTATTAAGGATGGTGGAGGATGTGGAACCTAGGTGGGCAAAAGTGTTAGTGCAGATCTCAACAAGTGATGATTCGTGTTTGGCGGTGAGGCTGTCAGCAAAACCACCCGCAATCGAATTCGATCAATATTGTAGCTGTCATGTGAGAAGGGTGTGGGAAAGTGAGTCGTGATCTTAAATGATGGTGAAGGAGTACGACGTTGTCTGGGTCACGTACCTTTTCGAGTGATGGGCTGGTCAAGAGATCAAAGGAAGCCTTGTTGCAGTAATCCGACCGGAGAGTCTGGATAACGCGTTGGACTGGGGATAACAGGACACAACGATGACCTGGATGTCGAGGACCAGCTTCCTGAGTTGCAGGATATAGAACCCTTCAATCCCTCAAGCCTTTGGGGGACACTGTGTTCGGTGCAGGACTGGGGTGGAGTCGTTACGGTTGCAATTACAGTGTGAAATGCAAAGCTTTCAAGGAACGTGTGAGCCTAAGGGGCGCTAAGATGAGAGGGCTGACATAAGCAGCCAGCTAGACCGTATGCACTTGTGCCTAAAATAGAATTCTCGCTCTCTTCGACAATGGATTGGATTCCCAAAGCCACGATTTAATGCCGCAAAAGTCATACAGGAGCGAGGTAGACACCACCTCGGTGAAACAAAGCGGTCGAAGTGATGAGCGTTTCTTTCACTGCAGATGTTACGGATACAGATATCACCATTGTCCGCAAATCCTCGAATCGTACCTAGCAACAGAGCCTTTCAGCATTTGATCAAGTGCTTTAGGTTGAGAGGGGATACGCATTAAGGATCCCTGGTATTCCACCTCCCGCTTTCGGAAGTGAAAGAAGCGACTCCGCCATTTCCCCCCCAGAACCCAAGAACTGGAACCGAGGTGTCAATGGAGAGACTCGTGGACGGTCGCTGTTGGCTCACGTAAATCTCGTCTGCATCTACCTCAGCAATGTGCACATTTCTGATTCGGTGAAATATGATCATGATACACGTCAATAGGGAGATCGCTGTCAGCTAATCTAGCTGCTGAATCGGTGCGGTACAATCAATGCTACAGGACAGTGACATCGCCGTGCCGCTGTCCAAATGTAAATATAGAAACTATCTTGTAAGACTTCTTTTGATGACTCTGCCGCCTTAACATCTTGTGCACCCTATTTGGCGATTCTGTTCCTGCAACAAGCAGTAGCCAGTCGAGAACAAGACAACACACCAAAGTAGAAATATCATGTGATTCGTGGTTCTCTTTCCGGACCATAATTCGTTTGATGACCTCCAATCTCCACATGGAAATCCTCGCCCTAATATAGCAGAGCCATACAGTTCCGGTACCCCATCAAGCTGAGCTCGGGTAGGTAACAACCATGTCATATCAAGCCATAACCCTTTTGTACTTGCCTAAGATCCCCCTCAACGAAATCCGCCCACCGTACCCTCACGCACACCTCTCCTGACCATGGGATCAAACACAGTATATCTACCTTCGTGAAAGGTAGGTCGGTACCTTGGATCTCTCCCCACTCGGGATGGTGGCACTCCCCAGTCACCAAAGAAGCTGGCGTTGTTCCCTGGGCCATTGTCAATGCACCACTCCGGCACTTGGCCAAACCGACTAAAGTAATCTACTTCCGGGCCGGCAGAGTCCTTGACATAGCTTTGCAAGTTTCCAAGTACAGGACCCATTAGGTGATTTGCAACGTTAGGGTTCTGTCTCTTTTCTGGAACGAGAGTTAAACCCGAAGTGTCGGACCAGGTAGATGACCCGCTAACATAATGTTCAGGCACTTTGTTTGTGTCGCTCCGAGTCGCATCCTTTGCCAAGCGTTGGCTGGCTGCAGTATTCTCGAGGTATATTTCAAGGCCGTCCAGGCCACGAGCGTCCCTGCGAAACCACTCTTCTGCTTCTTCGAATGATCGACCCGTTAGCTTGGGTTTTGGCACCAAAGACCACATGTCAGCCTTCTCGCGATGCTCAGGATGGAGTCCGGGTAGAGGCAGTTGGGATGTAGGCCACCCTCCTGGTCGAGCGAAATTACGCTCCGTGTCTACTGGCGAGGTCATGCTGTAAATACCAACTAGTCGGTCCTTCCAGGGTAAAGGATCGCTTGCCATAAGAATTTCTTTCTCGCACTCGGAAGGTGCTATGGACGGCCCTGCAATTGGAGGGTAGGTCTGGCTCTTTTGTCTTAGACCTGCTGAGGATTGAGCCTGGTTCGTGTGCTCTCGCGCTACCGGATCGTAGAGGACAGTTCTGGTCGACGTTGGTAGGCTCCCCTCTGCTTTGGAAGACTCAACAGCATCGTTGAAGGTCTGGAGTAGCAGTTCCTTCTTGCTGCTCGCTGCAAAGCCAGTGTAAGGCATCGGGTCTCTCTGATGAGGATTGACGCTTGTAACGTGATGGCTTTTGGTAGCAGCGCTGAGGTGGTTCGCTTGTCCTTGCGGAGGTTTGCCATTGAATTGCTGTACATAAGCTGGCTGCTGCGGTTCATATGCCAACGGGAAGCGGAAATCGTAATCCATGGTTCCTTTGACTGCAGGCTGTTGTAGACGGATGGTGGACGCGGAGCTAGAGCTGTAATTGGACTGCTGACCATAGGGATTCGGATCGTTCAGAGATTGAAGTAGCTTCTGAGGTAATTCCGTGAAAGGATCATCTGTATCTGTGGCGTTCTTTGCGTCCGACTTTGTTTGCTTTGATTTGCTGGGGGATTCCAAAGGCCCTGTCTCGACTGCACGTAGGGCGATGGTGGGGTCCGTACTTGCAGCAAGAGCTCCTTCCGGGACAAAACTATGAGAGAGCACTGAGGATGGACGAGACGACTGCATAATCAACTGGCTGCTCGGACGCCTGGATAAATTCCCGCGGTCCATGGCGTCCGTTGACTGCATGTCTGGAATCCATTCTTGGGGATCGTAATCTGTCCTCATCTGGGTAAGGTTGGTGGAAAATGACTGTGGGTAAATCGTACTTGATCTTGCGAGAGTGCCAAGATAGGTGCCGTCGTTTGAATATTGCGGCGTGCCAGGTCTGGAAGCCTGTATATGCTGGAAATCCTCTGGATCATTCTCTGAACCCTCAGGAAGGTCATCAAGGTTAAGGGCTTTCCAAGCTCTTCCTCGGTTGCGAGCCTTTGTGAACTTAAGCGCACCTAGAGTCACTGGTGCAGCGGATGGCAGGTCGTCTTCCATTTCCAATTCCTTAGCTGCTCTCCTAGATCTGACGGCGTTGAGCTCTGCAGCCCGAGCCTTAGCTGCAAAAGTGGTGCCCGATGTCATGTTTGCTAGGCTAGCTGTGGTATTGAGTGGGATAAACGGAGCTGACATCTTCTCTTCTGCTTCTTTACTGTAAGATGGGCTTCGGAATGTCACTTGGGGTGAGTTCTCGTCGTTGACAGATGCTTCAGGTGAGGCTTTGGGAACAATCTGAATGTGTGAGAACGGAGTATTTGGAGGAGGCCTGTAAGGAGCCCGAAGTGAATCTCTCTGTGCTGGGTTAGGTAACTCTGGTAAATGACCTCTCCCTCTATCTACATGACCTCGGTGTAAGTTAAGTGAATGATAAGGAGGGGGAACTGCTAGGTTTGCACTCACGACGGCGACGAGGACGCGGTTGCCGCGCCGCTAGGTTTGCGAACGCCAGACTTGCTTTGATGTCTATGATTTGGCTGAAGGGTAGCTCTTGCATGGACAGAAGGAGAATATTCCAGTCTTGGCATAGAAGACTGCTGTAAGGTTCATTTGTGGCAGTTGGGATTAACAAAAGATTTTCCTGGCAAATTAGCGGAATGGGAAAGTAGAGATGTGAAGGGGTAAGCACTTGACACAGGCTTGAGGACTGATGTAGAGAGACTAGTAATGTTTATGTAGGAGTGGTGAGCGATGGGTTCTATAAAGGTGCGCAGTGAATCACTTATGCTAAGCAGGGTGCTATGCTGAACAGAATATAGATTCGTGCAGTCCTTTATCGTCATGTGCTGAAGGTATCGAGCCTGTCTTGTGTTGTAGAGTCTCAAGCAGTGTTACATCAACCTACTTTGATTATCGGCTCTACGTTGACGCTCTAGGTTGCTATGGCTGTCACCGTATCCTAAGTGCTTGCCTACTTCAAATGTTATCAAAAGGTTCGTACGGTGATAGGAGGAATGCAAATAGCAATTTTTTTTCGAACATCATGAGGGTACTGCTACTCTCATTTCTGAACATGTAGCACTCTCAGAGGTCATCATTATGAAAGATCGAACGAAGCGGCTTTTCTTTGTTGAGAAATAATTCTGATACGCCCATAAGATATTCATCCTTATCTAGCTTATAACGAAGCCTTTGGGGTACCTTAGCTGGCATCATGAAATAGCTCACTGGAGCATCTCACTTGCGATCTGGCCATGTCGTCGGATTGGGTTCGAAAGCCTATCGCTTGAGATGTGGTAGAGTGCCATCCCTGTCACGCCTACCGATAGCGTACAAGACCATTTCGAACTTATCGAATTATCACCTGAACTCGAGTAACACCGTCGACCAGAGGATGATGGGACTCGTCTCTGTCAGGGTTTGAAGAATTCTTGCAATGGCGGTTCGGCTAAACCAAACATCTCGGCAATCGCGACAAACCATGTGCCGCATCCGCCAACACGATGCCCACACCTATCCTCCTTTTCCTCGACTGGGACTCCACCCTGACCACCACATCCACTATTCCCATCCTTCTCTCTCTGTCTCCTAAATCTCCATCTAGATCTCCTGCCGACCTCTCAATCCTCTACGCCTCCTCCCTCGCCGCGCACGTCAGCTCGTACACGCCCCGGGCTAACTCTCGCACCACACTCGTTGAAGAAATCACGTATCTGAATAGTCATAGAGATGTTGAAAGAGCAAGCATTGAGAGATGCGAGGAGGCGGGAGTGTGGATGGGAGTCACGCCGCAAATAATTGAGGATGCTGCAGAGAAAGCGGTTAGAGAGAGGAGTGTGGTATTGAGGGAAGGTACCGGGAGGGTGATTGAAGAAGTCATGAAGAGGGGAGGAAGGGTTGTGGTGCTAAGTGTAGGATGGAGTGGGCGGTTTATCCGCGGGTGTCTGCGCGCCACGGTGGGGATGGAGGCCGAGGGGGTCGAAATAAGGGCAAACGAGATTGAAGAGGATGGAAAGCTGAGTAGATATTTCGGGGCTGAGGAAGGTGGGATTTGGACTTGTGGGGATAAGGCGAGGCTGCTCGACGAGGTTGGCGGACGGACAAAGGAGGTAAGAACGGTATATGTAGGTGATAGCGTGACCGATTTGGAATGTCTGACTTGTGTCGACATTGGAGTTTGCATGACGGGTAAGGTGGAGGGTCGTGAGCAGAAGGAATTGTGTGAGACATTGCAGAGATTGAGGATCAAATGTACGTGGATTCTCGAACGCAAGGCAAGTGAGAAGGGAAGCGGTGTTGCCAAAGATGATGTATGCCTTTGGTGGGCTAAGGATTTCCATGAGATCTGCGAAGGGTTGTTTTTAGATGGTAGGTGAATTGGCAGACTGCCTAAGATAGTCTGAGCGGGTCGTGTATAGATTGGTACTCTTGATAGTCAAGTAGCGAAATCCCTTTGTAGTTTGGTCAAGCCACAAAAAGCTTCACGACTCCCAAACAATTGCAGTTGCTTTATTGGTAGCTTAGGGGCTTATTGACCGCTTTCTACCATATGAGATCTCCCCAGCATAACCTGACGAACGTCCGTAGCGCCAACGCACGACCAATGGGTATTCAATTCCTCCACTGAAATAGAAACAACTTGCGCTCTATCGTATCAGCATCTGCCATATTCTCATCGGCGTCCCCGATCCTGGCTTCGACGGTGTGCCTCATAAACTCGTAAAGAAACTCCTGTAGCTCTAACAACCATCATATGAGTGTCTTGCACAAGCAAATTCAAATGTGTCGGAAATCATATGTCAAATCAGCTCGTCCCCAGGCCCCCCCACGCTCTCTTCAATCGCTCTTCTTATTTCTCCTTCCTCGAATGCAGGTCCACTCCCGTCACACATCGTACGACCCTTGAGTCGACCACACACATCCGCGATATCAATCATGCCTTTCTTAAACATCTCATGGCTCTGGATCATGTCCCACGCAGCACCTGTCGTGAGAAGACGCTCGCCTGTAGCAGCATGAATATGGATGCGGTGAGAAATGGGTTGATTAGTAGAGTTCGGATCTCGATTTGAAAGGGTTTCGTGAAAGGCAGCTGGACTGTAAGTTTGAGGTCCGGGAACGGGAGAGTCGGGCGGAGGGGGGTACGTCCCGGATTGAGCGTGTATGTTTTGTTGTGAATAGTTGAGTGGGGTAGTGGTGGCGCGCAGTATTTCGTTTTGCATGTTTGCCTTTTCCAACTCCCGTCTGAGACGCTCATTCTCGTTTGTGATGGTAGATTTGTCTGCTTCGAGAGTATTGAGCTTCACTTCTAGCTCTTTAACATGGCGCTCTTTGCGCTCTCGGAAGGCTCGTTGGCTACCAACGTGCTAGTCAGTCATGCAAATCTTAAGGCTGAATGAGATAACGCATTGTATCTTACGCTGCTCTATTTTGAGCTTTCCGTCGCCCTTGTGCAGGGGTAACGTTGTCTCGGTCATCTTCGCTGCTCCGCCCTTGTGCCTGCTCGTACGTCTCCTGGTCGCCCGTCATCTCAACAGAGTTGGAACTTCCATGAGGAAGAACGTTTGAGATGGAGGGCCTGTGTACCGACTGTGGAGGTGACTGTGGTTGGGGCGGGACCAAGGGATTCTGCCCGAACTGGTATGAGGGATCGAAAGGGTGGAAGGCGGTAGGGTCATTGTAGACGTCCTGGTGATTCCACAGATTAGTTCATAGCAAAAGCGTAAGAAACCAAGTCCTACAATTGGATCGTTGGAAGTTTCATCATGTGGAGTATATGGGTGCTCTGGCTTCGATGGTAGATGGTAGAAAGGGTAAGGTTGAGTAGGAGGATTGAAGTAGCTGTTGTAGTCCATTTCTGGATCCATTCCGATTGAATTATGTACAATAACGGATGATCTACCATGCAGAGCAGTAGGGAGGAACTCGAAAGATCAAGAAACTGAGCAGGGTCTATGAACAGCTGGCGCGGAGGGCCATAAAAGCTATCGAGAGCGTCAGGGGTTGATGTGTAGACTGCAGATTTATCATCAACTTCACGTTGTGTAACCTCAACAAGCAGCAGACATTGAAGTTCTACCTGTTTAACGCAGGCAACAGCATGGTATTTGTATGATATCCTGGGTCATGAGAGATAGCGGTGTTGGCCGTTTAAACGCAAAGGTCAGGTTTGGCTACCTAAGGTTTAGCAGATGCACCCATGGACCTTGGCCTTCACCGTCTGCATGAACGCAGCCTCTTCGCCGGCGAACATGCGACCAACTTCACCCCCGAGCTTTGCGAAAGCGCGCCCTAAGAACCTATCGCTACATTCAGCTCCGGGCGTTACAATGCTCGTGTTCCTTCTTTCCACTTCAGTCAGGTAAACAAGTAGATTCATCGCCAAAGCCCCGATCCCTCAGGTCCCTAAGAACTGCAAGTTTCTCACGACCCACCCTGTACTGACAGCCGCGCAACTTACGTTGAAGCCGGCGCGTCCTGGTACTAAAAGAGTAGGAGTATCGGCTGCGGCCAACTTTGTTTATATCCCCAATACTTTTGAAAGCCAATGATGCTCTTTCAGGAAGACCTGCTGCAGATGCACGACTCAAAGCCTCACAAGTTGTTCGACGTAACCACCGCCAATACGCATACGCATGAACACATGTTTATGGGAATCAAGGATTCTTCCCTGATGGCAAAGCGCTTGTACATTTGGCCTTGTAGTCTCGCATCATTCATTTCCCGCTCCTCTCGAATAAAGTGTATTCTGCCAATTCCCTTACGAATAACATCTTGCGCAGTATCAATACAAAAGATCGTGAAATCATATACCTGGTATACTCGTTCGATCACTCGTTCTCCTGAGATTCTGTTGCGCCTTATCATACTTCCGTTGCTCGAAGGAGTTGAAACATGGAAAGCCTGGTTTTGCAATATATTTCAAAGTCCATGGTCCTTTGGAAAATATGGTCAGCGAGACAACTCCAAAGATTCTGCTTTGTCAGGCCTTGCACTGCAATCAAATGCGGTGAAGTTTCTAGCACGAAAAAGCAGAGAAAATGATATGGTCTTTCGCAGATAATGACCTGTAATGGGGAAAGCCTAAGAGGGCATTCAATATTTGCCCACCAATTGGTGGCCTTCACAGAGCCGCATTACATCCTAGTGCAGGAACTCTGTCCTACGACAGTGGCAAATATGCCCTTTCGGCGGTGGCTTGCCGCTCAAAAATCATATGGCTCGATTCAGGACTGGTCTTCAACATCGCGCCGACACACTGCGCGCAAATCAATCAATCGAGGGCATTACATATGACCTACCACCGTAGCAATATCATGAAAGGTTCGTGGATATGGACGCCGATCCAAACATTTCTCGAATTTCAAGTACTTCCTTTAATCCCAGTCGTCGTCAATATCACCATCTTTTGGGGTTCTCGCATGACCGCTACGTATTGAGCTGTGGATTTTGTCGCCTGCGTCTTTTGCTGGACTTAGAACCCTGTGGTCACTTGCTTTAACAGCCCCTACATCAATGAACAGATGCTGAAGATCTGGACATATTATTTAGTTGTTGCCGCGGTCAACACATCAAATAAGATATCAGGCACGAGTATACCTTTGATGCTGGTCTCTTTCCCACCTAGCTCCCTTATCGTAACAATCTGCTTCTTAATGTCGCCATTGCGGTAGATCAAAATAGTTGGCGTGTTCCGTTCTGGATAACCTTCAATGCAAAGATCCGCTCTGATCTCACAGAACTTGATATCTCCAAATTTGCGGGCCACATCTCGCCACAACTCGGTTAGAAGTTGGGATTCAATGTTTGTGCCAAGGGAAGAGGTGAGATGCACGAAGACAAATGATTTCTTCGAGGCTTCGGTTACGTCGCGTGCATAATCCGGCTTCTGGAGAGGATATACTTGACTGAAGGTACTGGCAGTAGCTATGGTAGATAATTCGGCTAGGCGCTGGTTACTGAGGATGGGCTTATCAGCATGCATTTTGAGCCCCTTGATTGGATTTAGATTCACCGGTACTTGGCTAAGAAAGCATCATCCTCCTCATCTTCTAGCTCTTTAAGCTCGTCAAGGTCTTTGTCTTCAAGCCTGTTTTCGTAGGCCAATTTCTGAGCTTTCAGTAGAGCTTCTTGAATGATTGGTGTAGGAGAGGGAGGCTTCTCCGGAATGATTTTGTGTTTGCGTAAAATATCGTTCCTGTAACGAGCAATTAGACAACTCCTTAGACAGGGGACTTAGAGAAAGTACCATTCGGTGTCCGCATTTGGATCATCAATAGGAACATGCACTCGCTCATCCATTATTGGGGTGCTTAAAAGCCTGTATTTCAGATAAATTTCGTTAGAGATGTCGAGTCATTAGTTTCGTGAAAGTAAGATAAAAATGAAAAGCATAGAAGTCATTGCGCAAGATCTTTATAATCTCGTTCAGGCTACGGTTTTGTTTGATTGAAGTTCAGGCAGGGCACACTAGGGCCGACTACTGGACACCCTGACATCTGGCGCAGGAGCCTCCAGCTCTTAAGGAATGCCATAAATCAGTCGCCGACATCTATACTGTGCGTATGACGACGCAATCACTTCAATAACCTAGGCACACATTGGATTGACTGATGTAATGTTATCAGAAGCGTCAGCCTTGGCTTGAAGGTCCCCAAGTTGAGTGGGCACTGCCGAATCACACAGGATTCAGAAATTCTAAGCTCAGGCCGCGGGCCTACAGCACCAACGATGAGCTACGGCAAGAAAGATGAGGATGCCGACCAGGCAATTATGAAGGTCGACAGGACCTCTGTCTTTCAAGAAGGCAAGATATGGATCGTATAGGTTATGGTTACTTCAACTGATTGTTCGGTGTTCAGCACGACTCTTCAATTCTTCGCCTATATCTCCACGAAGATGTCGAATACTCCTTACAAAAATTGCTCTTCTCCTCTTTACCGGGGAGGTTTTCCCAACGAACGAAGCAACGTCTCTTTTCTTCGGCATCTCGAAGCTGTTCCAAAACAAGGATGCCTCCCTACGGCAGATGGTGTACTTGATAATAAAAGAATTAGCAAATACCGCTGAAGATGTCATTATGGTCACCAGCAGCATCATGAAGGACACATCAGTGGGAAGCGACATTCTTTACAAGGCAAACGCTATACGGGCATTATGCAGGATCATTGATGTGAGCGGATAGGTACTGTCAAGAGTTCTTCGCTGACATGCCTAGGCCACTACCGTTCAAGCAATTGAGCGCTTGATCAAGACTGCCATCGTCGACAAAACCCCCTCCGTCTCTTCTGCTGCTCTTGTATCGTCATATCATCTCCTTCCTATCGCTCGAGATGTAGTACGCAGATGGCAGAGTGAGACGCAAGAAGCCGCATCCTCTTCAAAGTCATCTGGAGGGTTCACATTGGGGTTTTCAACATCTGGAGGTCAGCACTCGCTGCAGCCAAGCACCAACTATATGACACAATATCATGCCATTGGTCTGTTGTACCAGATGAGGTCTCATGATCGCATGGCGTTGGTCAAAATGGTACAGCAATATGGTCTTCCCGGCGTTGTCAAGAGTTCTGCAGCGGTGGTCATGCTAGTAAGGTTAGCAGCAAAGCTGATAGAGGACGATCCAAGCCTGCGGAAACCTATGATGCAACTTCTCGATGGCTGGCTGCGACACAAGAGCGAGATGGTCAATTTCGAGGCCGCGAAAGCAATCTGTAACTTGCGGGATATTAGCGATCCGGAAATCACCCAGGCTATCCACACGCTCCAACTATTCTTAACCTCCCCTCGCTCTGTCACTAAATTTGCTGCCATCCGTATCCTCCATAATGTCGCTTCGTTCAGGCCACAAGCTGTCCAGTCGTGTAACCCCGATATTGAGACCCTAATCTCGAACACTAATCGCTCAATCGCCACTTTCGCCATCACAACGCTTCTCAAGACTGGGAACGAGAGCAGCGTTGACCGACTTATGAAGCAAATATCCGGGTTCATGGCAGACATTACTGACGAGTTCAAAATTACCATCGTTGAAGCAATAAGAACATTGTGTCTTAAGTTCCCTAGCAAACAGGCGGGCATGCTTGCTTTTCTAAGCGGCATACTTAGAGATGAGGGTGGTTACGAGTTCAAGAGGAGTGTAGTGGAAAGTATGTTCGATTTGATCAAATTTGTGCCGGGTAGCAAGGAAGACGGTAGGTTTACTGCATTTACTGAAGTTGCACTAGCTAATCTGTATAGCTTTGGCACACCTGTGCGAGTTCATTGAAGATTGTGAGTTTACGAAGCTGGCTGTGCGAATACTGCATTTGCTAGGAGTGGAAGGTCCGAAGACTTCACATCCAACCAAGTATATTCGATACATTTACAATCGCGTTGTCTTGGAAAATGCCTTGGTCAGAGCTGCCGCCGTGACAGCTTTGGCCAAGTTTGGAGTTGGACAACAGGATCCTGAAGTGAAGAGAAGCGTTACGGTGCTACTAACTCGCTGCCTTGACGACACTGATGACGAAGTCAGGGATCGTGCTGCTTTAAATCTGAGGTTAATGAGCGAAGAAGATGAAATGGCGAATCGTTTCATCAAAAATGGTATGTCGGCCGTCTCTGAATTCATGCATCCGGCTTACTTGGTGCAGATTCAATGTTTTCGCTATCAACCTTCGAGCATCAACTTGTCATGTACGTTACTGCTAATGACGTGGCTACGTTTGCGACCGCATTCGATATGTCTACAGTTCCTGTCGTCACTCATGAACAGGCTCTTGCCGAAGAGAGAACGAAAAAGCTTACTTCTGCAACACCAACTCTGAAAGCCCCGAGTGTAGGACCGAAGAAACCTCAAGCCAATGGCAGTGTAGATGGCGCAGTTTCTGCGGCGGCTGAGGCTCAGAAACACGTGCAACGATTGATGCGGATTCCAGAGCTCAAGGCGCACGGTACTTTACTAAGATCATCTTCGCCGGTAGAACTAACGGAATCGGAAACGGAGTATGTCGTTACTGCCATCAAACATATTTACAAGAAGCACATTGTACTCCAGTACGACATCAAGAACACAATACCAGACACAATACTAGAAGAGGTTTCTATGGTGGCAACGCCTTCGGAAGACGACGAGTCTTTAGAAGAGGAGTTCATCATACCCGTCTCAAAACTTCCCATTGACCAACCCGGGACTGTGTACGTCAGCCTCAAGAAAGTTGGCGACACGGCCTATCCTATTACTTCTTTTACAAACGTACTTAAATTTACTAGCAAAGAAATTGACCCAACATCTGGTGAGCCGGATGAGACTGGCTATGAAGATGAATATCAGGTTGAAGATCTTGAACTTCTGGGAAGTGACTATGTCATGCCGGCGTTTGCTGGGAGCTTCGATCATGTATGGGAGCAAACCGGCGCTAACGGGGACGAATCATCCGAAACATTACAATTGACAAGCATAAAGAGTATAACAGGTAAGTCCTCTAATGCTACTTTAAGGGCTCCTTCCGCTCAACGTATTGGCAATCAAGCTTTAATAAGAGCATTGGAGACTGACGGAGTTCTTTCACAGACGCCATTGAACAACTCACGAAGGCCCTCTCCCTTCAGCCTCTGGATGGTAGCGACATCAGTATCTCTACTAGCACACATACCCTCAAGCTTTATGGTAAAACACTCGATGGTGGTAAGGTTGCTGCCATGGTCAGAATGGCTTACTCCGCAAAGAGCGGAGTGACGACTAAGATTACCGTGAGGAGCGATGAGGAGGGCGTTGCGGCTTTGGTAGTTGGGAGTGTAGCTTGATAGGCGGCATTTCAGGCGTCGTGGGAGTACGATGTTACAAGCCGGTCTCACCTATTTTACAAAACTTATGACGTTGTATCGAGGCATTCCAATTCAAAAGACAACGAAAATGTGCTACATTGAGAGCTGATGCTCCTCCACTGCAAAGCTTTAGATGGAAAATACTGTAGTAGAAAATCGTAATTGTCTCCGTGGTTCAACACTATCTTACATCCTAGTGGCGACAGGTAGAGCTACTAGAACTAGTCCTGACTTAATTTGCTACCGTTGCTTCACATTAGATTACAATAATCTCGATCTGCCGTCCTATCTTCTCAGCATGGCAAACAAACGCAAGTATGCCGACCCCACTCCAGACTTATCCATCTATAGCAAACGTTCTCGATTCTTTAATGCCGGCGACGATAGTCCTAATGGACACTCAACTGCCCAACCCCGGGTCGATCCGACATACGGCCAGCGGGGCGCCTTCCCAGGCCTTGGTGGTGAAGATGGCCAGAATGACTTGTTCTATGGACCTGCAAGTGATGGGCTGGAGTATTTGCGTATGGTTAGGTGAGCTGCTACAATACCGTCCCTCTTGCAACATTGGCTGAGCATTTCCTTTTCGTGCAGAAGACCATCGCAGTCCCCACTGACATGATCATTCCATGATACAGATCCGAGGCTAAAACCGTTCCCAATCTGCTTGTTGCACCTATCTCTCATACTGTCGGAGATGCAAAACTTTACGCCGACTACTCTGATGGCTACTATGCCGATGGAGCCTACACTGCGGCTCCTATACAGCCTGTGTGCCTGAGGAGGGATAACGAATCCCAGGATGCTAACCCCCAAGAAGCCTACTACACCGCTCTATGCGCTCGATTCTCCGCTCTTGCTGCCACCTTGCGCTCGCCTTCTCCAGCCTCGGACACAACGGCGCACACCTTTTCCTCCGCCACGCATAGGACATGGCGGTATAAGCTTCTTTATACGCAACCAACGATGACACTATTAAGCCAACTGCAACAGGACAATGTGGTGCACGGGTTGAACATGCTGGAAACGCTGTTGATAAAAAAGAACCTGGCAAAGGGGAAGGAATTAGGGACGTGGGGATGGGGACTACTAGCAAGATGCAGACCTGTTGGGGAGATGGGGAGTGAGGAGGTGGGAATCCTTAGAAGTCTTGGAAAAAAGGCCGTGTGGCAGCTCAGGGGGATGATGGCTGGGAGAGAGGAAGATGAATGGGCGGAAGAAGAGATGGATGGTTTAATTGACGAAGAGGCCGAAGGTGATAGTGCCGCGGGGCTTGGGAAAGTGCAACTGGATGGGGATCAAGACCTCGTTCGTGAAACGGAAAAGTCTGTTGAGAAAACGTTAAAGCCGCCGGATGCGATCCAGGCGAATCCAATCCCCAACACAACTCCAACCCCTGATACCTCGAGCAGGGATCGACTAGAACTATCTCAAGGTCAACTCGAAACAGCGTCGAATACTTCCGATGCCTTGGAGCAAGCAAGACAGCTCCTGCTATCGTCCCTGACTCAGTCTTCGTCCCCAACAGTCACCTCCTATACGCCAAAAAACGGTACCAGTAAGCCCTTAAAAGAGATTGCTGGCGATGACCCACCGCCCGCAGTTCCGGAAGCCCAGTCGTCAAAGGAGCAAGAGAATGACGAACATCCTGACATTTGTACCTATGCTACACTTGATATGATCGTCACCATCGTCGGCGAGTTTTACGGGCAGCGGGATCTACTAAATGGGAGGGTGTTATGGGATGAGATGTAGGCGGCATTGATGATTGAGGTAGCTTCCTATGGAGTACAAGCGTGGAGATCATGAAGTGTTGCCGAGGTCAGAGTGGGAGATCTTAATGCTGCCCAGCTTTCAGATCATCGAAATCGGCTCCCTGGTCATGCCACAGCGTGTTTACATCAAGACTCCAGCCCTTATCTGATTGCCCTATTCTAGCCTGACCTTAAAAATCCCGAAACATCCTTGCATTCGCAAATCTAAACACAGCAGCAACAAATCTCATCTACCAGGAAATGACATGACAACCTCGTTACCCTTAGATATCATCTTTCTACGCGGGCTCTCGAAGTGGGACTAGCGTTTCCCGTTCTGTCCCGAAGCAGGATGCTTTCCGTCGGGGAACCTCCAAAACTCTTCGTGTCTATAATGTTTTTCGAGATACTTTTCGATCGGAGCTCCATATCTCTGGACAGAATTCTCCAGCGTGCTAGCGACGTAGCTATCACGCTCCGACTGAGAAATACTTGACTGGCTTGAGTGAATCGCCTTGATGGGATCGTCTCTTCTACGCGCCTTAGCATCGATATGGTAAGGGGGTTTCTCTCCGCATTCAGCGAGACCGATATAATCGAGCTCGCGACTGTTCCTTCTTAGTAAGCGCGGCATTGCAGGAGTCGTGGTATACCCCAAACATACTTGGGTTGTTTGTGCCTGCTGGAATTCATGGTACCTGCCTTTGCAAACGTTTGTTTTCCACCTATTGGAGCCCTAAGGAAACTGTTAGTAGGGTTTTGAGCTTCTGCTTCGCGAGCTTCCAATGGCAGACATTGTCTCAGAAGTGCTTCGATTATGATTGCTTCCATGAGCCGTTGCTTTGCAACTCTCAATTTGTGGGTTATGCTCTAGCTTAATCATGTCGAGAGGATTTCTCGACTACCATATGTTATTCCTTCTTTTCAGATCTTCAGATTTCGTTGCATTTAGGGAACAAGTTCAATTACTTATAGGGTTGCCCCCACACCTAGTTCGGATACGGATCTATCTTATCCACAAGTGCATTGGGAAAGATGGCGAGTAAAACTCTCTGAACCTGGTACCGCATCTTCGCCGGAATAATACTATGAAGGAGCAGTACAACGCAAAACCGGGATCACGAGATTTACATCCGAATCGGGAAACATGGCGAGAGCTTTACTGAGACTTTGCCAAGGCTTTGCTACTGCGGATTCCGGCGAGACATACGGTAGCTGACGGTCCATGATACTTGACAAGGAGACGGTTCTCGGTACACTAGCATACCCTGTGGTAATTACATTATACCAGAAAATGAGTACGCCGGCTTCAGTATATATGGGTTAGCCTTTCACTTAGATCCCTCAATTGTACTAAGCTGCCCTGGCCTTCGAAACGCCCTAAAAGGTAGTCAGAAGCGAGACAGCACCTCGCTGTCATCTCGGAACTACGTGAGACGATCGTTAGGTGAGTGAGTGTATTTGACGTTCTTTCCAATATCCTCGCGCTTCATGCTCCACAACATCGAATACTCAAATGAACATAATATATTCAGGACACAGGCCCTAGTTCCTCACTCCCCAAGCGACCTAAACTGTGCGCAAGAGTCTGCTCTAGTTGGTGGGGTGGAACTTCCAGGAACATACGCCATAGCATTCACGCACAGTCTTTCCTCCTCTCCTTCCACGTGGACTACCGCTGCCCCCAGATCTTCAAACCCCAAATGCGTGTAGAGAGGTTTACCCATTGGACTCGCAAGAAGCGATAGTACCGACCTGCTGGCATTCGCTTCTTCAAGACCTCGGTCTATCAGAAGAGTGCCTGCCCCATGCCGCTGATAGTCTGGATGTGTCAAAAGATTCATGAGGAAAATCTGTTTCTTTCCAAAATCGCTGAAATACTTAAGCCGTGCCATAACGACCGTTTTCTTGAACGCATCCATGTGTTTCGGGTCAGCATCCCGTCGTTTAGGTGTATTAAGCTTCCTGACCGCGATGATGGCTGTTGGAAGAAGTACCCATTAGTGGAAGGAAGGAAGCGAGGCAAAGGAACCTTACGGACGTCGTTGAGCTTCATTCTTCAGCAAATTAGAGTTTCTTGTTAAGTCCGAAGATTCCCAGATAGCCAGCGCAATTGGCTTCACCACTGTCGCATCTTTCAGACTCACAGACTCCGCTACGAAAGTGCAATACCTGCCCTCGGCGTTTTCAAGGATCTCCTTGTAAGTGAGCTTTGTGTAGTGTCTATAGTCTTCTGGATACTCAAGGCGGTATGGAAATCGGTAGTCCCACTGAGGATCCATTGGAAACGCTGCGAAGACAATCTCAAGCATAGCGTCAAGATCGGAAAGAGTCGCAGACCTCATAGAGATCTCCATACGCTGAGACTGGTTGGTTGCCATACATTGGCCCCATAGGACAAGAAGCGAAACGCTTCTTATCCAGCCCCTCATGCTTAATACAAAGGATACGGAGATGTTGTCGACAAATCAGAAGCAATAGGTAGACCGCAAGTAGAATGAGCCCTGACCGTTTGCCGGTGAAAGCCTGGCATTGGAATCTTATGACAGGAAGCAGAGCAAGAACAATGTCTGATATATACAGTAAGGCCGTGGAAATCGTTCTGGCCAATCACATCAATGTACGGTGAACAAAAGCGGCAAAAGATTTACGCTAGGAAACCCCTTGCAGTTTCCGTACGACTTCACTTTGATCAGTAAAGTACCTCTTTTCCCACTATACTTGGTTCCAGCATGTTTGCTTTGCGGTTTATCTTCACGCTATTAAAGGAGTGTAAGGTATGTCCCTAGTTTTATGGGAACAGTTGTGGACACTGGCTAGGAACATCACAAAGTTTCGAGATCATGCTGCTACCAACATCTGCATTTTCCTTGGTGGTCACACAACAGTTCGATTCGAGGTTTTCAGGGAGATAAGTCTCTGAATGTTAGAATCGGTAAGGAAATCTACGAGATCAAACAATTTGGGCCCCAGCCCACAGCAGCGACCTTGTGAGCTTCGTAGACCATGGCCGCAATGTAAAGCTTGGCTTCCTCACCCTCTGCCTGCACTATGATGGTCGCAAGCTCGCTGAAACCTAAGTATGCGTACAGCTTTTTCCCCATTGGACTTCCGAACAATGACACACAAACGTTGTTGTCTTTTGCCAAGTCCATGCCCCATCTGCACAGAGATGATCCAGCACCTTGCCGCTGGTAGTCGGGATGTGTACCCAAGATCATCAGGTGTATTTGGTTGGTGCCATAGACATCGTCAAAATACACCTTCTTGGCCTTCATGATAGCCTCATGGAAGGCTTTCATGTGCACTAGGTTTGCGTCGCGCCTTGATTGACCGCTGCCTATGCTAGGGAGAGCGAGGGGCACTGGCAAGGCATCTCAAAAAATAAGTATTCAGCCTTGGGAGAATCGGATGTCACTCCAAACCTATGGCGTTCTTCTGACGAAGATTTGCTGTCTCCCATACGGCATGGGCAATTGGCTGCATGGTCTTCTGCTCATTGGTGTCAATTTCTGCAAGCATAACGCGAAACCGGTCGTGGGTGTCTTCCAGAAACGAGCTAAAAAGAACATTCGTATGTTCTCGTGTATCTTCAGGAAATTGTGCCCAACGCGGGAACCGATAATCCCACTGAGGGTCCATGGGAAAGGCTGCCATCTGTATGTTGGTGAGAACGTCCAGATCCTTGACCGTTGCCTGTCTAATGTTCATCCTCATTGGCTTCAGACCGGCGAAGAACGAGAGGTCATGAAAGCTAAGTGAAGCGGCGGAAGAACTCAACCCATCAGGCTGTCTTTTGTAAGTCTGCGACCGGATAACAAGGCCAAACCGGTGACTGGATAAGGTTATGAGGCGTGTTTCGCGTGCGACACCCCAATGGGCTGGCTGCAAGTGAACACGATGACCGTATCAGGTATGCATAACAGATAGGCTGACAGCCTGCAGCCCGCCGCCAACTAAGAAGAGAAAACATATTGCATCCTGTAGCCCAGACAAATATCCCCATGTGTTGCGCGCATGGACATGGCAAGGTAACATAGATGGCCGTGAAGAGAGTGCAGGAGCCGGACTACCCCACCAACATTGGTGAGGTTCACAATCTAGACGCATTCAAGGATTTCGTCGATCAAGGCTTTGAGGATTTTGACGGAAGCACGCCGTCTTACTTTGCGAGTATGTATCGCACTACGCTATCTGGATGGGACAATGGTTCTTGCACGAGATACAGAAGACTACGATTTACTGAAGCTGCGCAGCTCCTACTCCGATCGCAATCGTTCAATCTACAGCTCAGAACGTGCGGCAAACCATTGTCGATGTTGCTCACAATGAGACGAATATGCCGGCTCTTCAATCTCCGGCGCAACTCGCCGCTACTGAACGTATAACTGTAAACGCTTCACAAACGCCTCTCATGACCCTCGATGAGGAAACTTATATGGTGCCCTTGACATTACCACAAGGCCAACGACTAGTCCCAGTCGCATGGACCATACAACAGCTCGATGGAACACAAAGCGAGCAGAGCCTCCCACGCCTGTTTATAAAGCACCATGACGGCACCAGCTTTCTCGAACTAACAGTCTCATCGGACCACAGCCAGCAAGAATTTGGTTTAGATGGTTCTCGCAACCTCGCAGCCACAATCCACTCGGCCCCAGGTACTATTGCTCCATCGCTCATGGCTGCGCAGCTGGATGGACATTTTGCATCTCAGATCTCTCAAAAACAGATCTGGAATCAAGGCTCGGAAGCACTCTCACAAAGAAGTGCTATTGCATTTCTACCTTCTTTGAAAGAGTCTGTCGAACGAGCCCATGCATTATCTCCTATCCGACACTCGATCCCTAGCCAATCTTCCAATCAAGCAGGAACATTGCCGAACAGTCCACTCTTTCATCATGAAGACGCCTCACATCTCGGATCGAAGCCGTCATCACAAATATCTACGAGGCAGTCGTTCAACCTCTCAGCCCAATATGCCTCCAATGGCACCATGCATCCACGGAGCAGTGATAGAGGGCATGATGGACAAAACTTGACATCCGAACAGCTGCACGGAATCCAACGCCTCACCACCGTTGATGATGTATTTCATACCTCGTACCTTCCGACGAAGAGTAGTGAATTCGAACCTGAAACGGTCAAGCAAAGCATTGGGACCTATTCTCCAGTTGCAGCCTCTCGCATATCGTTCGACAACTTTGATCAAGTGCGGTCTGGATTATTCCCCGACCACGATCTCAGCATCGAAAGTCTGTTTCCGGAACTAAACGGAAGGTTCTTCCCGCAAACGGCTCAAGAGGCCTGGTGTGGAGACGCTCAGATCAGTAGGAGCTCTCATGAAACGGTAGACCAGAATCTCCATCAAGTGCCGGCAAACACAAAATCAGCGTCTCGAGGTAAACTTCGCAAGGATAGTTCCAGAAGCTTAACGAAGGATAGCTCTAAAATTCGTTTGCTAGCTTCACCTAATACAGGAGGTGTTTCACAGCAAAGGAGACGCTTATTTGACCAGGTAACTTTTCATGTGATACAACATTACGCATGAAACTGACTCCCTTCCCTAGAAAACCTTGGAAGAATGCGTGAAGAATGAAGCAGGAGAGGTGCAAGGAATAATGACCACATTTGGTTCGAGACAACGGCTTAGATCTGCATTGCCATCAGACCAAAGACGATTGACTGGGCAATGCAGAGAGAGAGGTGCATGCGAGAGATGTCGCAAGTTAAAGAAAAGGGTGAGTTTGCAGCACAGTCATAGCACCAAAGATGGTTAGCTTACATCATGCTCGCCGCAGTGTAGGCAAGGACCCTCAATGTACGAGCCTTGCGCAACTTGTTCAACATCGAGTCCTCGTACCCTCATGATGCCCTGCGTTCAAGTTAAGATCATAGAGGCTGCGTTATTTCGTCTAAGTAAGTCTTCCGATTAGGAGCGTCTCTGCAGTCGCTAAGTGTCCTATACAGAGCCGCCTGTTAACGACCCTAATCATCCCATGAATTTCTGGGTGAACAAGGAACAATTGTTAAGTCACAACCATCTTGCTAGACTAATAAATACTGTGCAACTTGTGCAAGATGTAGGTTCTACAGAAAAGCCGATAACGCTGACAGTGCTAGTGTCCCGGTTTGACGCTCATTCTGAAGATAGAACTGGCTATAAATGGCAGGATAAGAATGGAGATCACGTCTTCGAGATGCCGCCATTTCTTATCAGTGATGTTGAAGGGACACAAAAGCGGATCCTGCAGTACGCCTCAGAGTCGACACCTTACTATCTTGCGAACTTGTTAGACAAATCTAATCCCATCATCTGGAGCACATTCCAACTCGCTCTGCGCTGTAAGGTGTGTACTTTCCGAATGGTTAATCGTTTCTTTGTAAGGTAAACCCGTGGCTGATTTCAAAAAGTCAACGATTGTACAAGACTCTCTCACATTATGGTCTTCGAGCCGCTTCATTGAACGAACGTGGAGGCTGTTCGGAGAGAACACCTTGGGTCTGAGCCCTGTACACGACCCATTGAATCCGTGGAACGGCATTATTCCTGTCACTCCAATCATGGATCAACAACTGGATCAAATAGTGATTCATACCATCCTTGTGCCTCTGCAGAATGGTTTACTTCGCGGACTTGAAAAGAAAGTTTACGGCCGGAAAAGAGAGGACTGGTTTGAAATCTATCTAACGATCTTTATTTTGATGAGCAATACGGAATGGCAACTCGCGCATGAACGCCAATTTGCGCAAAGATATGGCATGAGTGTATGTAACGGTCGTCCCAAAGCTTATTAAAAAGACTGATCTAGCCTCTTATATCGCAGGGCCGATTTGGGAACTATGGAAAGTACGCAAACAGTGAGCTTCATTTTCACGCTGCTAAGACAATGCTTGCGTATTTCCATTACGTCTCATGTGGCTCGACCCCTCTCAATCTGGACTTCACTTCTCCCAACACTGCGCGACTCGCCGCTCTAAACGCAGAGCAGATCCAGTATCTCGGGAACTTGAAGAAAGAAATCAATGTGAAAGGCAATATTGACATTCATCTAGAACCATTGCCATGGCTACTAACACTGCAAATAGAATTTTACATGCTGAGCTTACGGGCCAAGCACAAATACGAAACAGATTTGTACTGGTGTCATCAAATGTTCTTTCCCAATTGGCAGCCAGGGAATGGTCATATCCAAGAATTGAGAGGCAATGACTAACAGCTCAAAAACCCGAACCTTCAGTAACATCTGCAACCGTTTTGACAACCTGTGTCAATTCAATAATTGAATTACGACTTCAGGGGTTGATCTATCTTGAGCGGGGGCTGCACCTGCCAAAAATCAAGCATGCCTTGAGAAAGGAGATATACATTTGGCTTTGACAGCTAAGTTTGCGCGTCATCTCCGCAATGCACGCATGCAGCAGCAGCGTTTTGTCTATTGCTACATCAAGGCCAGGAAGGTCAAATGCTCGATATGTAATACGCATACTCTACGCGTCAATGCTAGCCATGCGATATAACAACCCGTCGGAGCTAGATGTCATTTTGGTTGGGCGACTTAACTTCTTTTCTAAGTAAGCGCTCGATGCTTGGACGTTTGAGTTGCACTTTCCTGTCGTGCTGGTTATACGGCTCAATCGCTTGAAATTCGGCACGCGCCATATAAAGCCAAGCATCTTCGACTTCGAGCTGTTAGTAGCTACTTAGATATAGCTCTGCTGATTCCTCCCTCGTTTATTCTTTCCGTCTATACTATCGTCCTTTGATCGCTGCAAAAAAGCTCGCTACAGTACCTCTTCGAGGTAGCCGTGACTCAAATCTGGGAGTACTTGGCTTTGGAAGCACCCCGTTCGGGATTAGCAGGGCCGGCGGCGACGGCCGTCTTGAGGGCTATCATTGCCTATAACCTTGTATAGCACACGATCAGTAAAAATATCTGAGGTTAAGCAGTATTAAATGATAGATTTGGATGGTATATTGGTATTTGTTCATCCTCATCCAATCTCGACGGTCTGCGCCCTATCTGACGGATAACTTCAGATCTGCTGTCACCCTCATGAGAAGCAAAAACCTTCGAAAGTGGTAGCTCAACTACGTGTCAAATAAGAAAAAGGCCGTTACACTTTCATAACCCGCTCATGACAGGTCGAAAGCCTCTCCAAATCGTCGCTGTCGTTATAACTTCCCTCTTATAGATCAGCATGTCATCTTTCTTGTGATGATGTGTTCCGTCTCTTCTTTGGCGTCGTATTCGTACCTTCTTTTGGCCATCCTCTCGGATTTCCCAAAGACCTCGAACCAGTATACAGCCAAGCTCTCAGGGAGCTTCCACGCCCGATTCTCGTTGCGCAACCAAAGACGCACCAAGTGTCTCTTACTTCTGGGAGCGTACAGATGGCTACTCTCCTTATCATCGTCTGAGAATTCGTGCCTCGCGTGCAACACAGCCAAATTATTGAAAAGCTGGATGTCTCCTCGTTGCAGCTTCAATGAGAGGGCCTTTTTCTCGGCCACGAAATGCACCATGTCAAGAGCCTCTGCTTGGGCCTCGCTCATTGGCGGAATGCCTTGGGAGAGGGGAAAGTCTGCGGATCCCGTTAGTTTGCGGCGAGAGAAGCAAAAGAATGGCCCATTAAGATCGTTATTGAAGAGGACGGCCCGGGTGTCATACGTTGGCGGTGTGGTGCTCCTATAAAGAACACAAAGAGCGCCCGGTCAGCTGTGCTTACCTCATGTGGATATTCAAACGTTACTCACCTTTCAAAATTCCAGAATGGATCGGCTAGAGTGCGAACAACGTCCGGCCGGGTGCAGGCAATTTCGTTGTAAACTTCTCCGGATGATGCCAGAAGTGATTCGCCGCCCATAGAGGCGCTGTCTAGGGCGTACATAGCTACGATATCGCCATAGTCATTATGAAAGGGCTAATCCACGTCGGAAACTAGTCAGCGCGATATGATCATAAAGTTTTAACATGATGAATGGTAATTGACAACGCTCAGGGAATACACAAATTACCTGGGCTTTGGAGGTGTAGTGCGATTGGCGCTTTATAGCCTGCCCGTTCCTGGCTCCCATATCTTTAATATGTACTAATGGCTTCCGTTCAGCATATATCGACGCCCTTTCAAGCTGAGGCGACGGATTTTACCTAGCATGTTTCCGAATCGATCCTGACATCCTCTCTTCTCGGCAATATGAGAGGTCACGCCAAGGTATACGATTGCGTTTTCCCAAGCCGTATATCTGCTAGGATCCAAGCCGCGTAATACAACAAAACCTCGACCAGTGTGCAGGGTCCTTGAGATTTCCTCGAGTTTTACCCCAAGGTTTGGGAGTGGGAACGTGCTTTGAGAGACATGTTCCAGGCCACTATCGGGCCCTAGGACTAATAAAAGTCGGTCAAAAGAAAACGTCGCAGGTTGCACGACATCATACCTTTGAAGGATGATAACGCATTCTCAATTTCTGTAATATCGGACGTGTGGAGTGGAACTACATATTTCGACTCATCCTTGAAGTCTTGCCCAAGCCATACTCTGGCACCCTCTAGGCTCAATGGAAAGTCGAAAGGTAGAGTCGTGCTTCTCGCGGCTTCGTCATTTGGAGGTCGAGCAATCCTTGATAGATAGGCAGACCTAGAAGGTATCCAGCCCGTAATTGGTCCGTTGTCGTTGTCAGTGAGGGCGTTAGCGATGAGAAATTGGTCTTTCTCACCCCCTTTTGGTCGCTTGGATCGAATTACTTGGCCTTGGATTGCGATAGCGTTATAACGAGCACGGAGACCTTGTAGCTCCTGCGCCTCGTACGAAAAAAACTCTTGGATAGCAGCCATGGTCGTGATACTTGGCTATCCTGGGTAAAGATGCCTTAGAAGCTGTCATATAGGTTTTTCTTCCTAGCCTGAAGAAAACGGGAGTCGTGTGAGCACATTGTGTGTCGCAAGTTTCTTGAGGCTCTGTGATACCGACGCCGAAAGTGGGGAACCTGTGTGTGAAGGATGGTGGTGTCCAAAACAATCTGATTCGCTTGCCACCTGACCCCGCGAACTGTGGGATTGAGTATAATTGGGCTCCATTTGGGAGACGAATCGAGGAAAGACCGCATCGATATGGGTTGTAATTTGGGATTCGAATTTTGTGCTGCCACGTAGTATGGACCGCCGTGTATATGCTGACCGTGCAGTGTCCTTATATTTGGGCTTCAAGGCATTAAACTCTACAAAGTTTGCGTGCGCTGAGACTGACCTACCATTAGGGGTTGCTGGCGTAAGCACCACAGGCGAATGCTCTTCTGCTGATGGATATCTCTCTGTATGATTCGGTAGCGAAGGTAGGATCCTTTTCCAACTCTGCACTATCAACTATCGCTCCCCAACCTGTGTTGGCGATGCGAGCCGGGATGCCTTATAAATCTCACAGGACACCCAATTTCGAAGAGTTGGACCTAGGGTCAAGACAGCCTGACCATACACGGATTACTTCTACCATGAATGCTAGGAACCAGCATATCATGATGCCGCTTGCGAGTCTGTTTGGATAATTGATGTCTGTACAGAACCAGGGTCTTCAGTACTTCGCTGTCCTCATTTATTTCAAACCGAATACAACGCCTCAGTAGGTTGACATTGCAAACCCCAACCAAAAGAATAACTTATGCTCTCAAAAGATGTCTCTGACTGCAACCTGTCGGGGCTTTGGAACCTATGTCACAGGATCCAGCGTATTGGACACATTGCCTAAAAGAACTTGAATTCTCTTCAGCGTCTTATACCTTCCTCTCAACGGTTGATATAGATCTCTAGTATGAACTGTGCTGAAGGCTCTACCAAAAACCGTCGTGTATCCGTAAGAAACAATTTGGTCCTTACCACAAACACTTTGGCCCTTACTATAAAACCATGGCAACCAGTGTCAAAGTCAGGCAGGCTTCGTTCAAGACTTGAAAGCACGACATGCCACACAAGAAGAGTGCTTTCGAGGCAAAAACAATTAACGTAATTGGTGCGACACCAAATTTCATGAAGACCTCCTGCAAGCTCCCTCGCGCAGTAGCCCAGCCGAGATACGACGTGTGACGGAGAGACTCGAGAGGGATCGAGCGAGCTGCATGAAATTAAACTGCAAGCGTCAGAGAGTTTCCAGACTGCTTGACAGATGTTCTGCTCTGAAGACCTTATGCAGATCAGTTCACGTAAAATAGGTAGTATCACGGTATTGAATCTCGATTGAATACCCAATCGAGATGTGATTCGATAGACCATCACATGATAGGATACCTTAGGGTTGCTGAGTCATGCATCGCAAGGCCCCCCTTTTGTGTAACCATCTGAGCTTAACATTCGCAAGGCAGCCTATACCTTATGCGTCGTCATCATGTGTGTTGGATCAATTTCATCCCTCCTCACTTCCACATTTTTCGAATCATCTATCGAGACGCATATCGGAATGGCTTCTAGGTCGCAATTAGCCCCGTACCTCTGTGCGGCTATAGTCCTTGTGTTGAACCTTGCCTTCTACAGCATGATGACACCTCTGACTCGCGCGATCGAGCTCGCGATGTGCTATGAGCATTACCTTGTCCATGACCCTAATGTTATTGAGCTTGGAGGCTACGTCGACGAAAAGCTCTGCAAAGTCGTTTCTATACAAGAGAGACTAGCGTGGATTCTTGCCTTGAATGGGATTTTGCACTTTTGTTGTGGTTAGCCCATCCATAGATTTGACTGGAAAGCTGTCTGACCGAGACTACATTTAGATCTTGTCGTTATAGTGCCATTGGGAGTTCTCGCAGATCGGATTGGCAGGAAACCGGTAATGCTTCTCAACTTCTTAGGTCAAATCGTCAGCTGGGCCTGGATTATCGTTGTTTGTAAGTATATCCAAGAAGTTATCGAAGAGCTCTAGAGGTTTAATTAACACTAGGCTATTTGAGAGAAACGATGAATACGAAGCTTGTTCTCCTTGGCCCTGCTTTTACTCTCTTTGGTGGAGCTACTCATCTCACCACTGCCCTCGTATATTCCGAAGCAGCTTCTTACACCCAACCTGATGAAAGGTAAAGAACTTCCACTGTATATCCATTGTAAAGGCTCAATTTTGACACAGGACTGCTATTTTCTCAGCAATGGAAGCGATCATCCAGATCAGCCAGCTTGTAGGTCCTGTCATCGGTTCTTTACTCCTGCAGATAGGGGTATTCACTCCGTTCCCGATTTCACTTTCACTGGCCTTGCTATCTGTGCCTCTAGCACTTATACTCCCTAGTGGCGCGGTACAGAGCGTGCAGGATTCATCTTTGTCAAATGATCCGCAGGAAAGGCTGCCTCTTCTGAATCCTTCATATCCCGACACACCGAGTACACCCCCCCATGAGGTAGAACTGACTACTAGATTGGGAATCGCCTGGAAAGATGTTCGCGACTTTGGATTAATATTCAAAACTAACCAAGTAGCCCGTTATGCATCCTTTGCGTTCCTGATTGTGACACTCGGAAAGCAGTCCCTGCATATCCTTCTTCAATACGTCTCGAAACGCTTTCATGTTTCAATCGCAGCAGTGGGTTTATTGAAACCACCCGTATCAAGCACCCTCCGATTATCTAACTACTATAGGCTGGTTATCTCTTTTCAATCAAAGCTGTTGTGGTACTTATCATCTTCGGCCTCATACTTCCCTTTGCAAAGCGTATCAAGCGTGTGCCGGTGCACGTCACCAATATTCGCCTTGCTAAGACGAGCATTATTGCCTTGATGTGCGGCAGCTTACTCATGGGGCTATCGTGGAATATATGGGCTCTCATCCCAAGCGAGTGACCACAGAAATTCTCAAAGAGCGCAGAAGTACTCTGAGATCTCAGGCTAACGGTGCAAAAGGCCTGATGATCTATGCTTCGGGATTCGGCTTCAGTACCCTTGTTAGAGCGCTCGTTACAGCTACGGTGGCGGACGATAATGTAGCTCGACTGTATAGCGGACTCGCGATTGCCGAGACTCTTGGTTCGTTGAGTGGAGCCACATTCGTGACGGCAGCATTTACTTCCAGTCTAAGCCTAGGAGGGATTGCAGCGGGAACTCCATTCTATGTGTGTGCGGTAAGCTTTAAACTGCTCGTTACAGGCTTTTCGCGTACCAAGTCTTGGATTATGCTGCATCTATATTGACATCAATAAGCTAACAATTAGCTTTAATTTAGTCCTTCTACGCCATCACTGCAGCTCTGACGTGGATTACATCCTTTGAAATTTCGACAAAAATTCCAGTTGTTTGATGGAATGATAGTTGTCCTCGAACGGCCACAGTTTTTCACTGTATTCATTGATTCCGTTGGTCTTTCCTCGAATCCGAACTCGATAATTTGCCATTTTCAATGATCCTTATGTCCAACCCGATGATGCCATTCCAGAGACATCAATCTCCAGAAAAACCACCAATCGGCTTCGAAATGCAACAAACAATAGTCCATCTTTGCATGGAGCGTAGTTACCAACTGTCTATCAAGAAAATCTAATACTCTTGCCATTGCGTTGCGGGCAACCTTATATCTCACCTCCAAACATCCACCTAGACAATCGGTCTTGGTGGGTTCTCGAAAGAGGTATGATCAGTCACTCAGGGGTTCAAATGCTAAGGATAAACGACAGGGAGAGATGGAGACTGGAAGGTATTGGACGAATGAGGGGGTCAATCTGCACATAAATTGCGGCTTGTTTTAATCCCCCCTTGGCTACGAATAGCGATAGTACCCGAGCAGCATTCAAATACCCCTGCTGGAAAATAACTACTTCTCACTCGGGTCAGAACACCTCAACCGAGGACATATCCTTTGAAACCCAACATCGTCCAACTTTCGAGGGAAGCTCTCAAGACTATTAGACTTGAGCAGAAGAAATATCAATACATAAGAGCGTTGAGTCACGTGGGACTGAATGGATACGCTAGACACTCCCCCTCTTCCTCCGTTCGTATCCCCCCTTGGGGGAAGCCAACGAGATTCAAAACGAGGGAAAGGAGAAATGGAAAAGAGCTATCACCACCAATAACCACACCATACACGCCTTCGACACCACCAAGCCTACCACTTACAAAGACAAAAACTCTCCCTTCCGCCAACCACCCCAGAAACCCCTTTTTAGAACCTGATCCTTCACAGTCCCAGCTACCTGCCCCAACCATAGCCTTCAGCCAATATGTTTTACTACCTTCGCTACCTTGTCTCTTACAGCTTTCAGCATGACCTGTGGCTCCATCGACGCGGTATGTGCAGTACCAATACCAGCACACGCAGCAAAGCGCCGCAAGCTCGTCTTCGCAAGCAAAGCAACCCTTCTACGAACATCCCGCCCCAGCTGCACAAAGTATGCAATCGGGATGTCTTCGCCATGCCAATGCTATGCGTGCTGGGATAGGTGGGGCGTGGTGGGGTGCGGGAAGAGTAGGAGAATGGTGGTGGCGGAGGGAGCGGAACAGGTGGGATGCATGATTCGGGATGGTGATGGTGGGCGGTGGATGGGATTGTGGTGTTTGTGTGCGCTGTAATCTGTGTGACTTACTGTATATATAATATAAGTAGGCTAGTAAATAACCCCCACCCCCCCCCTTGTTTATCTCCCACCCAACCACTATAACCCCTACTCGTCATACTCATTCCCTCCTCCCCTAACCTCCATACCTCCCCCCCCGGCATCCCCTCCGTGAACAACCCCCCCACCCAAATATGCCCCCAACCCCCCCACCCCACCCCACCCCACCCCACCCCACCCCTCCCCCGGACCTTCCCTCCACACACCCTCCACCCACACACCCATCCCCCATACCTCACCATCCAACCCCAAACACCCACACCCCAATCCCACCCCCTTCCCACCGCTCACAGCCCCTCTCCCCCCACAGCCCCTCTCCCCCCCATTCCTCCAGCCCATCCCCCCTTTCTCCCCTTCCCACCGCTCATAGCCCCTCCCCCCACATCTCTTCCAGGAACTCCATTTTAACATACTTATCTTACTGAACTTGGGGAAAATAGGTTAGGTTGGTTTAGCAGCGGGGAGGGAGAGAGAGAGAGAGAGAGAGTAGCTACTGGAGCTGAATGATTGGGGTTGGTGATGGGGGTTGGTGATGGGGGTTGTGTTGGGTTGGGTTGAGGGGATGTGACGGCGTTGGAGGGACGGGTGGTTATTGGGCTGGTGAGATACATAGCCAAGAGGTTCGAAGGGATTTGGAGAAGGGGGGAGTCAGATGAGCCCAGCGAAGGAAACCCAAACCCAACCCAACCCAACCCAACCCCCTCGTATGTACTGTACATAAACAGCCCCTTCCGGAAACACGACCCGGATAGGGTTTTCTCAACTCTGAGGGATCTCTACAAACCACCAACTTTACCGTTTACTGCAGCGACGGACAATCGGAGTTCATAGTTTGCTTATGATACAGCATTCGTAGCGACAGTTGCTCTTCAAAGGCAACAAACCACTTCGGTATCGGATATTAGTACGACTAGCTCTAATTATGATTAGCGAATACAAGTCCCAAAGCCCTGCTCTGCCATGCTATGCAACCCAATGCAACCCCCCACCTGCGCCTAGCGCACCATCCACCATTAAACCCGCTATCAAGCGCCAAGAACAACCGTTCAAATTATCCCATCATCGTTACCCTCGTAAATCATCTCCCTCACTAGCCCCCCACATTACCCCCGACAAGTGAAAAGATTAACGTGCATATTTCCCAACGCCGCACACGCCAGCATCATGCGGTGGGGATGGAACGCCATGGCCGCAATGGGCGTGGAGCGGCTGTTGTGCAGGAAGCTGGAGTAGGGCTCGACGCTGTTGAGGAAGGCGCCGTTGACGTTGAAGAGATTGACGTTGTGGCGTTCGGAGCCGCTGTCGGGGGCAAAGGGGATTAGTGTGATGGTAGTTTGGGGGGTAGATGGAAGGGGGGGAGGGGGACATACGTAGCGAATACTGGTGCATGCTCGTGCACGCTTAATGTTCGTAAGGTGTCTTTTGTCGCCCGAATCGTATGCAACGGCTTATCCTTTCGAATATCCCATAGCTTGACCTCCCCGTTTCTGCTGCCACTGATAAGCTCCCTCAAGCCTCCTCTCTGCATATGCACGTTCGTGATCCACTGTTTATGCTCACGCCAGACTTTGACCATTGCCAGTGCGGGCTTCAGACGCTGATCAAAGACTCGGATCGCGCCGTCGCCGTAGCCGCCGACGAAGACGTTGCCGGCGACTTGATCGGAGGTGAGGGATGTGATGCAGGAGCCTGAGCGGGCAGGAATATCCTTGTATCCGTTAATATGGTACAGGAAAGTAGATGAGGAACTTACATTGGTGCAGATCTCGGTGGCTGCGTTCCAGACTCGGATTACTTTGACATCGCCGGCTACGAGCAGCTTCCCTTGGCCTTGCTGCCAGTCTAAGACAAGGCCGGCATTTTTGTTGCTCGGGACTAGGTCAGTCAAGGCTCGAAAGGCGGACACCAATTCTATTTCCTTTTCTGATTCGTAATTTCGAAACACCTTAATTACGCCATCGGAGGAGCCTGTCATCAGTAGAGCTTGGTCGTCTTCGTTGATGAATCTTGCTTCGTTGATCCTGGACCCCTTGGGGTTGCCATTTGAAAAGCGATTTAGTCGAGCACTCTGCTGCCAATTCCATATACTATTTAATGTGAGCGATGCAGTCTATAAATATCATGCTGTACATACCATATGCTGTCACGGTCATCGGCAATTGCAAGATGCTCTTCGAATTGATGAAAGCACATCTTCATTGGCTGACTTCCATTGTTGAAGAACCCAGTAGCAGTTTCCCATCGGCTGGTACCTGCCATGGCCTTCAATGGCTGGGTCTGATTCAAAACCTTCTCGTTGCGGACTCTCCTCCATAACCGTGCGTTGTAGTCATCGCTGCCTGGTTCATCAGGCTCGTTGGGCTTCATTTGCGGCTCACGAAAGTACTAGGATAGGTAAGCCATTTGTACCGCTATCTGACATGGGTAAACTACCTCAATAGACCAGTCAAAAAATCCGCTCTTGAGCGGTATTGACGGAGGTTGATGCTTATCACGGGCTTTGAACCCTCGCGGTAGCGGGGTTTTAGAGTGCTGGTAGGGTATTGATGTTTGGGTTTGATCATTCTCATCTGGTGGGCGACTCCATTCTGCGGGCACGCGAGTACGAAGTGAAGGAGGTCCTCGTTGATTGTGTTGGGTTATGGTGGTTAAGCCACGATTGCCCGATTGAGACTGGAGGTCTAACGAAGATGGACCGCCCAGCGCAAGATGTTTTAATGCAGCGGCCATGCTTGCAGTCCTTCTTATGCTACTAAATATATAGCCCTCGTTTTTCTGGGACGCTACAGGTGATGGCGAAGCGGAAGACTGGGCTGGCTTGGCTGCAGGCGTCATTGATGGCTGACTAGAAAGAGTTGTTGGCCGCCGTGATAATCGCATAATGTCATCGATCAAGGGCTGAGCCCGAGAACCAAGAGGTGACTCTAGTAGAGTTTCGTGGATGTAGTCGATAACGATGCTGGCATCTTGAGCCACTTCCGGGTGGGCATCAATGGACATTACCAAGAGGTGCATCCATATTGAGCCTTGAACACTGTTCTGAGATACCTTGTCTTGTAGAGTGCTCTCTGAACTCTCGTATAGGGATCGGCGGTTCCGTTGACTGTGCTCAGAACCAGGGTGTAGAAGCATATCTCGCTCTTCGATCAATTGCTCGAAAGCGGTTACTAAGAACTTGTTCTGGTATCTCTTGACAAAGGTGGAAAAGAATACAAGCAGTTCTCTTCGTACCATACTATTACCATCGGTAGTCATGATCAGTATAGTCGAGGCAATAGACTCTTCTGTCTGCGCGACTTGTTCAGTAAGATCTGGTATTCCAAGAAAATTCGTCAAGGCGTGCACGGCTGCCGCTCTGACTTCCGGAACCGGATCCAGAGCCATCTCGCATAGTCTCTGATGTGCAAGACAACGTATCCCAGCCCACTTCGCCTCCGGAAAGTCTTGCCAGAGCATGCTGATGCAAAGGCAAGACCACTGGCGCAAGAGAGGATTCTCGTCGTCACGAAGATGACCAAGGCAGATATCAATCAACTCAGGGGATAGGCAGACATTCTGACCTTGACGGAAGTTTCTACAGAACATGGCTACTATGAAAGCAGACATAGCGCGGTGCTCGCTGGCATTCCCGACAGGTAGGCTAGCTTGTGGATTGAGTATAGTGAGGAAGTACTGATAGCCGTTGTCCTTTATTAAATCCACCTGGCAAGCACCGTCCACTGCAAGTATGCGTGCCCAGATGAAGATCATGACCGGCTTGAGCTCGTAAGCTGCCGATTGAAGTAGTTTGAGGACATATGCAAAGATACCGATGGTAAGCGCGAGATTAACAGCCCAAGGACCAAGATCGAGGAATCGGCTAAGTAAAATCAAAGCTCGCAGTCGATGGACCTGACTAAGAAGCACCTGTAAGACAATGGGTAGTTGACTTGGAGCTTCTTGCTGTGGGGCACCTTGAGCAAGGTAGACCTCAAAAGCTGTCAATTGCTCAGTGAAGAAATTCGAGTGCCGATACTCATATAGCTGGCCTCCATCTTCGCTCTCAAGCATAGCCGGAAGCTGCGCTAGAACCATTTCAAGCGCCAAGTCCCAAGCTTGCCACAAGGGATGACTGTGTGTCTCCGGCAACTGAGGTATGGACATTGGGTGACATCCATTCGATCTCATGATTCTCTCGCTCAATAAAAAATTACGAAAAAGAGCGGCAACCATCAGATCCTGTCGGAACAGCTTTTTGAAGGTAGCTCGTGGCAAGAGGTTCCAAGCTATGGTATCGGTGATGGCCGTAAATATCCAATTAAGTTCCCCAAGCGGACTTCTACGCTCCTGGAGACGTCCAGGTACTCTGCCCAAATCCTTGACCGTCAAGTTGGTGGGCAGCGGATTTTCAAGAACAAAAAATCGTAGAGAGATTTCTATCGGCGTTGTGAGACAGCATGTGAAGAGATCTGCCGGTAAATCTGGATTTGTAGGCAGTGATTCTGATCTTCCACAGGCAGCTAGCAGGATGTTATCACTGTACATTTGTAGCTGAGCTGCAGGGTCTGCCTGCCTCGCTTCGGCATTTTCGGCCTCGTGCTTTTCCACAAAACGGTCGAAATTGTTGATGATATTGCCCGCATGCGAGCAATCAAAGACGTAGAGGCTAGGTGCTCCAAGCCATCCTTGTAGATCGTACAAAGACACTGGTATGTACTGAGTGTAATTTCTGTTAAAAACCCAGATCTCTCCAGATTGTGTCGGCAGAGGAACCCCGTGCCCATTGTAGTGAAACAAGATCCGCTCATCCTTGGCATTACGACGCAGAGAGGTACAAAACCTCCTCGTCTCGTCCACAGAAGGGTCCAAGTACTGCTTATATCTAACACGAATGCTCAAAGTTTCGTATTGGTCTTGCAACTTCTTCCCGATTAGCTCCATCGTCTTGGAGTTTGCTGCCGTTGAGGAAGTAGGGTCTGTCCAGCATTCTAACTTTGCCGTCGGGTTGGTCTTTACGACATCTGGCGGATCCACACCGATATTGAGACATATTGCCAAGGCTGCAGATACCGTTTTTAGCCGGTCTCGCATACGCCATTCTTGAGACGGATGACTGTGGTCTTCGTCCTTGGGCTTGCCGCCGGTCTCATGACGCTTATCCGTGTAATACATATAAAATGCCTGAGTAATAGGTCAGTCGCTTGAAATCAAAACTCACATATAGAAGGTAGAGCCCCGATACGTACCGAACTCAGTAGCCCAAGGTATTCACTAGAGTTGTATTGGTCTTCCCAGCCATGTCGCAGTTCCCAATTCTCCTCGGCAATACCAGACCGCGTTGATGGGGACGGCCTTCTTGGGCCATAGTCGGTGTTTGCTCTCAGTAGCTGTCTGTGTGGTCTTTGCGCTAAAGCTTCCTGACTGCCGACAGGAGCACGTGCTGGTTCTGCCCTGGTCGGGCTTGTCGAACCCGGGGAATCAGCTGGAGTCAAGGTGTAGGCTCCATCATTCCCGTTGGAATACGCTGGATGGTCTCTGCTTATGTGCGCATCGATGAGCTGTTTCGGGATAATGTGTGGTAGGTGAGGGATTTCATATTGGGGCTGGTCCTGATAGTCAGAGCCGTGCTGGAACGACCCTGATTGAGGAGATGCGACGGCAGTCATACCGCATGGCCTGGGAGGATCTTCGGTCTTGGTTAAATGCATTACACCTTGTACTGCGTTGTGGATGCTCACTGTGCTCAGCCTTGTTTACAAGTGCAGGGACCGACGATTTGCCCGAAGTTTATCCGGCAACTGTGTTACCAGAAATGCTCATACAACATGTTCAGTGCCAGATGAGGACCCGAGTTGATCAAGATGCTGAGGTTGACCACTGACGGAACAGAAGAATGCTCAAGGACAGTACAGTAGCAGTGGTGGGGCCTTGAACGCACTCAGTTTCATCAGATAATAGAGGGACGGATGAGCTGGGGAAGCTCGAGTCTCACGATCCAATCACGTATCAGAGACCCAATCTCGCCAAGTTTGACCCCTGCTGTCGATCATGCCGCTAGAACAATGCCATGCTTCCATTCTTCTTCCACGCCTTCACGTTCCTAGTACAGTAGTAGACAGACTGTATAGACTGTCGTGAGGAGACAAGTACAGAAGGGGTCGTCCTTGCGCCGACGTCTAGCATTGGACAGATTGGAACTTGGCACTCCGCACGTAGAATATATATGTTGCTATGGAAGCCGAAAAACGAATCAGGCACATAACATAACCGGAGCTCAGCACGGTCGACCGAGACCGGATTTCCAACCTGGTTCTTTCCGCCAGCAATCTCGAATCATACGTGATCAGGACTGCCGTCCTGAACAACAGCAACCGCTAATCCCCACAGCATTTTGGTTGTATCACCAGCCATTGTGGAATTTCGATAATGACATTCAGGTTGGCATGTCACGGTGGGATTGACACTTCGTAAGAGAAAGCGTTGTTGTCAAGAGCCACTGGTTCACAGCAAAGACAGTGCAGCCAGTAGCATGCTGGGTCGACTATGGATGGAAGCACTGGGGGTGAATGAGTTGTCGCCCACGTATGAGCAGAATTTCTGATAAACAAACACTGGAAGAAGGTACGGGGCCAGCTGGACACAGGATCAATGCAAACAGATTGCAGGAATACGCCGCCGTCGCCGTACAATAGGTAGCCATGAACGATCCGCATGTACTATGGAGTAGCAGCTGCTCCGTAGAGGCAAGCAGCCGTCTCCTTAGGATTATCTTGGGGGGTGAAACCTATGTAATCACACCAATCATCTCACTCATTTCATACGAAGCCTGGAGATGACATGTGTAGAGAGAGGTGCTTTTGTCTTGAAGTAAGAGTTAGAGAAATGGAGAGATGGAGAGATGGAGAGATGTTCGTCTGGGTGCTTGTAAGCACATAGTAAGATGTACTCCGTAGAGTAAAGTAGTTTACAGTACTCGTCAGACTGCTCACTCCTGACCAATAAGAAGCGGGTTTCCCCTTGAACAGACTTGAAACCAGATAATGCGATTACGCGATACCGCATGTGGTTCAAGTCAGGTCGCTGAAAGTTGGTCCTCGCTGGAAAAACTAGAGACAGAACGGCGAGTCCATTTCATCACCACTATATGCGGATGTCCAAGAGAGGACTTTGTCTTCTATAGAAGTGACAATTGGAAGTATTTGATGAACCGTGGCTGAGGAGCTAGAATAAGCCTGTCAAGAAGCTTAAGTTCGTCCGGTTTTCAGTGCAGCCGGAAATAAATTCACCCCCTCAAATCCCATTCCACCGTCCCCCATCAAACCGCAACATTCGCTGCGCACGCCGCACAAGCGCATCGATTGTCGCATCGCTCTCTTCTGGTATTCTAGACCTCATCAATCAGTATCTCGACAAGGCCCATGATCTGGGTTTAGTCTGGCCTCGGTAGTTGCGTCTGAAGCTCGATGTAGGGAAGAAATACCGACAGCCTACTTGACTCCCTACGAATGAGAATCATTCCGCGCGCCGTCCCCCAATACCTCTACGGATGACCGGTTTCTCAGCCTCAAATTCACTACTTGTTGCGCGGGCGGGTCGCATTTGTACTTTGGGACCTTAGCAAGGCTGGTAGCTAGCTGCAATATCTGAGCCAAAGCGATATCATAATGTCTTTTCTCTTTGGTAAGAAGAAAGAGACGAAGACTGTCGGCGGTGCGCCAAGCTCAAGAGATGGACCTCCAGCGGGAGGGGCAAGCTCTGCTATACCGACTACCAATGGTATGAAGGGCAGGGACAGAGGTCCTAGTACTACTCAGTCTCCAACGCCTGGAAGTAGTATTGACAATTCCGTCAACTCGGTGGGAAGAGCCCATACCCCAAGCCCCGAACATGGACCGGATCAGCGTGGGGGGCCAGGACAGGAACTGCAGGTATGTCATCCTCCCAACGTGCAGCTCACCAAGAGCTACTCTGAATCTCCTCCTCGCGAGCCCTAACTTGCTAGAAAATTTCACTGTGGCGTTTCTATTGATAGCTTTACTAAATGATGGCGGTCGAGTAGTACGGTCCTCGACCTGGCCTCAACGGTCCTTCTCCGCCAAGTGCCGCCCCTACAAACCTATATCCATGGTCGCAGCGACGACTAACATTCACGTCGTCCCAACCCAACCCATTCCCACGATACGGCGCAGCGGTCAATGCTGTATCATCCAAGGAAGGTGATGTCTATTTGATGGGTGGGCTGGTCAATGGTCAAACAGTTAAAGGGGACTTATGGATGATTGAAGCTGGAGGGACGAACTTGGCATGTTATCCCGTCGGAACTACATTTGAAGGGCCTGGACCTCGTGTCGGCCATGCGAGCTTGCTCGTCGGTAATGCTTTCATTGTTTTTGGCGGAGACACCAAGATGGACGAAGGTGACAAGCTTGACGATACCCTATACCTCTTGAATACCTGTGAGTCAATCCGGCAAGCTGTTGAATCGAATGATGCTGATGATGGTAGCGACTCGGCATTGGTCAAGGTCGATGCCTCCAGGACCGCGACCGGCTGGTCGATATGGCCACACTCTTAATATTCTGGGCTCGAAGATCTATGTTTTCGGGGGACAGGTAGAAGGCTACTTCTTTAACGATTTGATAGCGTTCGACTTGAACGCTCTGCAGAACACGAACAGTAAATGGGAAATGCTTATACAAAACAGTAATGACGGGGGCCCACCAGAAGGATCAATTCCACCGGCAAGGACAAACCATACTATTGTCAGCTGGAATGACAAGCTTTATTTGTATGATAACGAGATTCTCACGCTTGTCCACTTATTCTAACTTGTTTCTAGATTTGGAGGTACTAATGGGACCCAATGGTTCAATGACGTCTGGTCTTATGACCCACGAACGGTTGCCTGGACCCAGTTAGATTGTATAGGATATATACCTGCTCCACGAGAGGGACATTCAGCGGCCTTGGTGAACGATGTTATGTATATCTTTGGCGGTCGCACCGAAGAAGGTACAGACTTAGGAGATCTTGCGGCTTTCAGGATAACCTCGAGGCGCTGGTACACGTTTCAGAATATGGGGCCTTCACCATCGCCCCGATCCGGTCATAGTATGACTGCATATGGGAAACAGATTGTCGTCCTTGCTGGTGAACCCAGCTCTGCTCCCCGAGATCCTAACGAGTTGAGCTTAGTCTACGTCCTAGACACGGGCAAAATTCGGTATCCGAATGATCAGCAAATTCAACAGACTCCGTCAGGCGAACGAGTACCCGGAAATCGTAGACCGAGTGGCGAGCGAAGCGCGGTTCCCCAATCCAGGGGACCAATACTTCGAGATGGGGCAGTTGGTGCTGCCGAAGGTGGACCAAGAAGGATGTTTAGCGGGTCTCGTGAAAGTATGGCGGGTAATGCTGGTGGACCTGGGCCCATGTCTGGAGGTCGTGGCCAAGACCCAAGCATGGGCGACGGGCCTCCTCCACCTGGTGGAAGTTCTAGACTTCCACGAGCGTCAATGGCACAAGCACCTTCAGGACCGCCACCACAGCAACAAGCACCTCCGCCTAGGATAAATGGAGTTATCCCAGCAATGAGCGGCACAAGGAGTAAAACGCCTACCAAAGATGGTCGCATTCTCGAGAGCCGCAGTGAAAGCCGGGGTGATGGCAGAGGCGAGGGCAGAGGTTTCGTTCCCTATGCTGATATTGGACCAGGGTCTTCGATTCCACGGGAAAACATCTCATCAATATCACGAGGAAGTCCTGGTCAGAATCTAAATGCTCGATCACCAAGTCCAATCCTACATGGACGACAAATGCCTGAACCAACGCAACTGCAACCAAGGTCAGGGAACGCAGCCGCAAATTTCGAAGAGCCGCAAACGACGACGAACGGAGGCGCCGCTCGATCACCATCCAGGCAAGCGCAGCAAGACTTCTCAGATGGTATTGACGAATTTCCGGCACCCCAATCACAGCAACATAGACCATTCATTAATCAGTACGATGGGGCAGACGATGCAAATGATCACGTAAAGAGGAGTGAATCCCCTGTGCAAGTGAATCCGTCCAAAGAAACCACACATCAGCTAGAAGATCTTACAACCCAAAATGAAATTATCCTCGAAGAGCTTGAAGCATCGAGAAGTCGCAACGCTTGGTATGCCTCTGAACTTGCCTTGGCTCGAAAGGCAGGGTACCAGCAGAGCACGTCGAAAAGCACACTCGACGAAGGAGCTATCCAATCTTTCGGTGACGATGAGAAACCCTTGGTCGAGGCTTTGATTGCGATGCGTTTGCAAATTTCCGAAGTCCAAGCGTCAGTCGATTCGCGCGTTGATGCGGCGGCGCAGCAGGTAGCCGAAGTGGAGCACCAGAGAGACGCAGCTATCAACGAAGCTGTCTACGCGAAGGCCAAGCTCGCAGCCCACAGCGGTAGCATTTCAGACACTCCACAGTCCGAGAATATGTCGAGGGGTATTGGTGGCGACGACCGCTCGAACGACATGGGCAGAAAGCTTGCCGCTGCACTCATGGCTCAGAAAGACTTACGTTCTACGATCGAAAGTATGACCGCCGAGGTTCAAGCGGAGCGACGTGCAAGAGTCCTTGCGGAAGGCACTGCAGAAGCCGCGCAAAGACGTGTTGCCCAACTTGACGAGTCACATAATCCTGGAGAGCTAGAAAGTCTACGAACGGAGTTGCACCAAACCGGCATGACTGCTCGAGACGAAGCAACGCAAAAGGCCGAAGCCCACTCTAAAGCTCAGCTTCTCGAGGTCGAAAGGGATGACCTGACACGCCGACTTGATGAAGCTTTAGAATTCAAAAAGGAACATGAAAGAGCGCTTGCGTCGCTTGGCGAGGCTGTGACCGCTTCCGAAGACAAGTCTACACTCTTGGAGACGAGATTGGAGGAGGAGAGAGAGCAACGCGAGAATGTGGATCGGAAGCTCTTGCAACTTCGGGCCGAGCACGAGGAGCGAACTGCAGAGCTTGACCTCACTACACGCAAGCTTCGAGACGCCGAGGACTTGGCAGAGAAACACGCTAGCGAAGCCCAAAAACATCGTGAAGTCAACCTGTCCGATCTTGATAAACTGAGAACTAGGAGTCTTGATTCTAGCACCGATTCAGCGTCCGATGAGCGGGTATCAGTCTTGAAGCAGGAAATTGAGAAAGCCCATGTCCTGGTTAAGAAACACCAAGCAGACGCTGATACGGCAGCTGAGAAGCTCCGATCAGCGGAGGAGCGTATCGCAGGTTTAGAGGCGTACCAAGAGCAATCGAGCCGGGAGAGTCTGACAACTCGTAAGCAGTTGCAAGATACTGTACGTGAGTCGCAAGCGCTGCACGCCAAGCACAGCACGATACTACAGCAACTCGAAAGCCATCAGCGGGACAACAGTGCGCTGACAGTGCAGCATAATGCATTAAAAGAACTTTTGGATGAACGAGGTATCTCAGACCATGGGAGGTCAAGGAACGTCGACAGCCCAGGATCTCGCATCGATACCCCAGAACAGAATCGTCTGCGAGAACTCGAGCAAGAGCTGGAAGCCAGCCAACAAGCTCATCAAGAGACAAAGTCTGCATTTGAGACGAGAGAGCAGGACGCGGATAGGATATATCGGGAGAAGCTTGAACAGCTTGAGCAAGACTATCAATCGGCAGTGCACTACGTGAAAGGCACGGAAAAGATGCTCAAGCGGATGAAAGACGAGCTTACCAAGTACAAGACCCAAAACGCACGATTGCAAGGCGAAGTCGAAGCAGCTCACCGTACTCAATCCGAGCGTACGATCGAGCCTGAGGCAGCCGCAGAGTGGGAACAAGAACGCCAAGCTCTCCGCAAAGAAATCGGCGAAATGCAACAAAGCGTCAAAGAGTCCGTCTCCCAACTTGAGCGCCAAATGGAAGAGGTCCAGCAAGAACTCTACTCCGCCCAGGAAGAACGCGACCACTACCGACAAACGAACGAGCAAACATTACAACAGCTCGAGCAAACCACCCATCAAGCCCGCGGTGAGCTCGACCAGCTCAAATCCGAAAACGCTATGCTCGAAACCCGCGCGCTTGACGCCGAGCACAAAGTCACGCTCTTGCTCGATCAAGTCGGCACTTCCGTAGGTAACTATCGTCGCCAATCCCAGCAGATGCACACAAACGGCCACACCCGCACCCTAAGCTCCAGCTCTAACACCCTTGTTCCCCGAGGAGGCCATTCACACTCCGCCTCCCTCTCCACAATCAACGACTCCGCCGCCTCCGACACCCTACCTCCAGACAGCCGCAACTCCATTGCCCTTGATAGCCTCGCCTCAGAGCTTGAAACCCTGCGCACACACTGGGAAGGCACACACCGCAACTACCGCCTCAGCAACCAGTTCGATTTTGAGCGCACGCCCACAAGTCCGCCGATTGCCGGGGAGGGCACCATGTCCGACAGCCTTGCAAACTGGAGAAAGAAACTGGATAAAGAAGAGAAGGAGAAAAGGGCGAAGAGTATGAGTCCCGAGGAAGGAGAGGATGCCGGCAGGGGGAGTAGTCCTGTGATTGGAGGCGTTCTCGGCGCCCCTGCATCATCCAATTCTCGGCAAGCGGGCCACGTACGAGAAGGTAGCAGGGCGTTGCCGGGGAGCTTGGTGGGTGATGAGTATGAGGAAGAAGGAGAGGTCAGGGATGATAGGAGCTATGTTATATGATTGACCGAATGAAAGTGGGGCGATGGACAGGTACATAGAGAAGCCAGGATACGAGGTTGCTTTGGGCTTGCGTGGATTTTATCTTGTCTTCAACCCAATGCTGGCGTTGGAATAAGGGGTTTTTGGAAGCACGGTTTTTGTTTGATATATCGATGCAAGGTTTTTGAGACGCGGGAACATGGATGCTGGATCAGGCACTTGGCGGTTGTATAATTTTCTATTGGAGGAGTGAGACTCGCATGGTGGCGAAGTGTAATCCTAAATTCTAAGAACAACTGGAAGAATGGATTGGGTCTGTTGTTTGTAGCAGATACCATCAGTTTCGTTTCCTCGACCAACGTCATCTCGTTTGCTTGAGCACCAGAGTCATCCGTACCTACATAAGGTACCTATCTGACTTATCGAGATCTAAGGTACATATGTACTCGTACCCAACCCAACCCCCCACGCCCATCCACCCTATCCCACCTGCGTGACCTTCCACCGAAAGATCAAGTCATTATGTACCTTACCTTATTAAATCCAGAGGGCGCTTGCGCTTAACCAGATTGCTCCAACTCGAAACAAGCAACGCTTCGATGCTCTGGTATCTCTGTACTGTATTTCCCTACTTTATATTCGATGCACAATGCAGAACTCCCTCAATAAGAGCTTGTTGTTGGTATATTCTTCGCCTTTTTTCGCTTCCGTCATGTACGTCGTGATGGACCGAAAGCGGTCCGTGACTTGGTGGTGAACTGGTGATGTTTGCTTTTCATGAGGCATTTTTTCTTACAAGCGCCCGTGAAAAGGGTTTTCTCCTCCAATCAAAGACTGGGCAATTACAACACCTACCTTACTTGCTTAAGTACCTAAAGGTAACCCACCTGTTCTAGGCGAAGTCACTAGAGTATGTACTTCACTTAAAAACCTACCTGCATGTGCAAATTTCCCATTCCTATTTTCCATTTCCCACAACACTCAAGAAAGTATTTCAACATCTTTTTACCTTTGTGTACGGAAGTACATCAACTACCTTGATTTCCTGCACGCGATTCTCTTGCAAGCTTACGCAAATCGTTCGACAGGCATTCACGAAGCTCATTCTTATATCTTTTTGACTGCGAGCGCTCTCGTAGTCAACCACAATTCTGGCGACTGACAAGACTTACATCCGAGCGGCGCAATTCAGCGCCCGTGTTGGCGAACTACGCCAACCGACACGACCTCCATAACTTGGCCGACAAGCGCACACACACATACATAAATCCGGACTAGAATGATATAGACTTTAGAGCATAGATCAGAGAAACTTGGATATGAAGGATGATAGGTGAGATGCACCCGACAGCGCGGGTGAAAGAACCTGCTGACATGGGAATAGTTGTAGTGGGCTGAGAGACTGGAGGCATCACCCCGGTCCGTAGCTTGTTGATAGTATTCGTGAGACGAGTACATGAGAAGAGTAAAACATAGAAACAATGTCGGTATTTGGATTCTCAAAGCGGGTGCAGCTGAAATCCTGGAGGGGCCTTGTTGGCCCGAATGGGAGTGCTAGTCGTGATATGGAATTAGACCAGGGTACGTCAAAAGCCTACCGTACATACACGATCCATGTTAACTCCCTGCAGTTTCGAGTATGGAACCTAGGTGGCAAAAGAGCAAATGGGCCCAGAATGCCAAATGCGAAGACATCCTTGAAGGATATGCTTCCAAGTCTACAGAGGAGGCGATGGACTGCTTGTCCTCAAGCGTCAATGGCTTTTCCGGGGATGAAGCGGCTTGCAGACTCCTGAGCTGTGGGTCTAACGTCCTTTCGAGCAAAAAGCCGCCCACGTGGTGGCAACTTCTTCTTTCGGTTTTGCCCAACCCATTCAACATTTTGTTGACAATCCTTGCCATTATCAGTGCGGCGACGCCTCCTCCAAACTGGGTAAGATTTCGAAGTATTGCCCTAGTGACCTAAGGCTAATGAAAACAGTCGACTTTCGCCATTCTGGTTATCATGATCGTAATTTCGTGTACTGTACGGTTCTGGCAAGAGTACCGTGGCAATGTCGAAGCCGTCAAACTCCAAAACTCTACAAGTACTACTGTTCAGGTCCGTCGACCGGAATCTGCATTGAAAGTCGATCAGCATCTAGAGACCGCAGTCGATGAGAGGGATCTTGTGCCAGGAGATGTGATCCATATCAATCCAGGTGACAGCGTTCCCGCAGATTGCCTCGTCATAGAGGCATCTCATCTGCAGATCAGCCAATCTTCTCTCACTGGAGAGTCGGAGCCTTTGCGGAAGACTTCAAGTTTGGTACCGGAGAAGATCAGCCCAGGCTTGTTCGAGCGAGAGAACCTTCTCTTCATGGGAACAAGCGTGATATCAGGCAGTGGACTGGCCGTGGTATTGACCACTGGCGATGGTGCGTTCATCGCTACTATCATGAAAGAATTGAACAAGAAACGACCGGTCAATGCATTCCAACGAGGAGTTCGTCATGTCAGCTATCTTATGATCACATTCATGCTCATAATGGTGCCAATCGTGAGTTGCTAGATCCAGCGTCTTTTCCTGCCTTCACGTGGCTGATTGTATGTCTAGGTTCTCGTGGTTTCTGGCAAGTCAACCGGAGACTGGAGCGCTGCTGCACTATTTGCATTATCTGTTGCTGTCGGTGTCGTACCGGAGATGCTTCCGGCTATCGTTAATGCAAACCTTGCTCGAGGCGCATTTGCACTGTCGAAGAAAAAGGCCATTGTGAAACGATTGGATGCCATTCAGAATATGGGTGGAATGTCAGTGTTGTGCAGCGACAAGGTGAGCATTCCGAAAATTCCAAGATTCCAAGTCACACGTTAACGATTAAGACTGGGACCTTAACCAAGGACGAGATTGCCTTGCGCCATCATCTTGATTGCTTTGGCGCAAGTGACAACCGGGTTCTACAACTAGGCTTTATCAATGCGAGTAACCAAAGCGGAAAGAAAAATAGTATCGACTCTGCCCTTGTCCGATACCTCAATGGGGCTGAGAAACCGGCATCTCTTCCCCCACATGAGAAAGTTGCAGAAATCCCGTTCACTTTCGAAAAGCGCCGTTCGAGTTGCGTCGTGCGAAACGCGAGTAGCGGCAAATTGCTTCTTATCTGCAAGGGTGCTTTTGAAGAGGTCTCAGCGTTATGCCCAACTTTCCGCAAAGGAGCGGAATCAGTGATCGCAACCCCGGAGAATCGACAGGAGTTGCTCAAGCAAGTAACGGTGCTGAACAACGATGGCTTTCGAGTCATCCTTGTTGCAACAAAAGAGATCGATGAACGCGTTATCGGCGACGAAGACTCGCTTATGGACGCTGATAGCGACATGACAATCGAGGGTCTATTGACCTTCCTAGACCCTCCCAAAGAAGACGCCGCTCCTTCCATCCACAGACTTCAGACTCTTGGGGTTGAAGTCAAGGTACTTACAGGTGACAATCTCGGAGTGGCAATGAAGGTTTGTCGATCTCTGGACTTGATCCAAGAGGCTGATGAGGGGGCGATTCAAGCAATCAGCGGGCCTGATCTGGCCAAATTAGAAGGAACTGACGAGTACGATGAAGTATTGAAGACATGTCGGGTCTTTGCCAAGCTGACGCCAAATCAGAAAGGAGAAGGTAAATGTCTCTATTGAACAAGTGTTTTTGATCGCAAGCTGACATGTGTAAAAGTGGTTTTGCGACTGAAAGCTATGGGCAAATGCGTGGGCTTCCTAGGCGATGGCATCAATGACAGCGTTGCACTGAGATTCGCCGACGTTGGAATCTCCGTCGACACAGGCGCCAATGTTGCAAAAGAATGCGCAGATGTCATCCTAACCGAGAAAGCGCTTGGTATTATCGTGGATTGTGTGACAACCGGACGCATCACACATGGCAACACAATTAAGTACATCAAAATGGTAGCATCATCCAATTTTGGCAACGTCTTCAGCATCCTCATTGCAAGCGCCTGGCTACCCTTCGAGCCCATGACTGCCTTGCAAATCCTCATCCAAAACCTACTGTACGACATTAGTCAGATTGCCATCCCATGGGACCGCATGGACGAAGAATACCTACTGGAGCCGCACCAATGGAATACCAAGGATCTCCTCCGCTTCATCATCGTCTTCGGACCCACTTCCTCCACCATCGACATGTGCACCTTCTGCCTCAATTGGTTCTACTACGGCATCCGAACCGCAGACGACCCAACCGCCTTGGCGCGTTTCCACACCCACTGGTTCTTAGAGGGTCTCTTGACACAAACACTCATCGTACATCTCCTGCGCACCTCCAAAGTCCCCGTGTTCCAAAGCCGAGCGGCGAAGGTGCTGGTGATTACCACCGTGACGATCATGCTCGTGGGATTTCTGTTCCCGTACATCCCGCCTTTCGCGCACGCGCTGCAATTGGTAAGGCCGGCGAACTCGTTCATTGGCTTCTTGGTCGCTGAGTTGGTGCTATATTGTGTGGAGGTGCAGTTGGTGAAGATGCTTTATATCAAGTGTACTGGGATTTGGTTGTAGACGGTTTTAGGTAGACGAGGGAATATAGCAGAGGGGGATAGAGGGTTAGAGCTGGTTTGAGACGCGTGTATGTCATGCCTTAATACCCCATTCAGTCGTGTCAGCAACCCATCTCAGCAGCTTTCCGCTCTCTCTCTCATCGACCTTTAAAAACCATCGATCAGCCCGTCCGTTTTACTCAGCCACAGCATCACAGATCCTTCATCCCCCTTCTATATTTTACAAAGTGCTTTCTATGTAAAACCCACTCCACCCCCTTCGAGACGATGTATGTACATTCCCCCGTTTCCGCAAGCAGCCCTCTCTCTCTCACTTTTTCGTCGTTGAACTCATCCCCATCCCATCTCACTCGTCGTCGTAACGTCACAGATTCTTCATTCCTCTTCTAGTTTTACAAAGTACTTCTAACATAAAATATGTAAAATTCACTTCATCACATTCGAGACGATGTACATTCATTCCCCCGTTTCCGCAAGCAGCCCTCTCTCTCTCACTTTTTCGTCGTTGAACTCATCCCCATCCCATCCCACTCGTCGTCATAGCGTCACAAATCCTTCAGCCCTCTCCTAGTTTTATAAAGTGCTTCTAACGTATATAAAACCCACTCCACCACATTCAAAACGATGTATGTACATTCCCTCGTTTCCGCAAGCCCTCTCTCTTTCTTTTTCGTCGTTAGCTCATCTCATCCCATTCCATCCCATCTCACTCGTCGTCGTAAACAATCGCCCACCCCTGCATCATCCTTCCTACCTCCTAATTAAATAACTCACTAACCTACCTCCTCCTTCGCGCATACATCGATCGCCCCCCTATCGATTCCCTAATGCCCTGCCCTCCCCCACCAAAGCTCGTAAAGCTCGTAAGGACCTACAGTACACTGATCCACAACCCAACCCAACGTAACCCAACGTAACTTGTTTGGCATAGCGAACTAGGCTCCTGTGATAGGTGGATAAGCTGCGTGAGTCATGTTGTTTTTTTTTATTCATTTTTATTTCTTCATTAAGTGCATGTAGCCCATGGCCATGCCACTATCTAAGCGCTGTGTGTATGTTACATACGCTAAATCACATGTAATGTGAGTGGCCAAAATCGATGCTTAAACGTCTTCTCATTGAGCGAGCAGTCACAACCGATAAAGAAAAAAAATGCGGCGTGGACCTGTCTATATGACCAAGTGGGTCGGTCACAGAAAAGACAAATCCGAAATTTGTGAAAGGCTGGTCGCTTCGACGTTGGGGCTTTTCGAGTTGACGGTTTGGCTGTTTGTTTGGACCGACCACATTAAGCTGAACGGGCTAGGTGGGGCTTTTTGGCTGTTTGGCCACCTTGGCTGAACGGGCTAGGTGGGGGCTTTTGGTCTGTGGATGTGGAAGCTGACCACTTCGACGTGGGGGCTTCCGAATGTATGTGGAAGCTGGCCACTTCGACGTGGGCTTCCGAATTCGCTGTATGGCATCTAGCCACGTGGACTTTTCGACTGTGTATGAGCTCAACGCGTGGGTAAAGCGCTGTTACTGCTCTGTCGATGAGAAGGTTCGTAGCCAGCACCTCGTACAGGTAAATCTCGTTACCGGCCGTCGTCGTCGTGTGGTGGGTGAGAGAGGTAATGGTTTTTCTATTACTTAGGACATGAGATTTCTTTTTATTCCAGAAGAATAATGATAGTGGGGAATAATCTTGTTGAAATTTTTGAAATTGAAATTCTTTACCTCGTATCCGGTTTTTTCTTTCTCTTTTTTTGCATTAGGATAGCTGGAAGTTAGCTGGATGGGATATTTGTTTTTGAACGCGGATGGGGTTTGGGGAGGGGCTGGGGATCGAAGGGGTGTGCTGCGCTTTCTCCCAGGTAAGTAAAAGCGAGCAGTCTTTCCCATAATCGCTTCCAACTCCCCCCTTCCAGCCACTTCTGTTCCGAAGGCATCGCAAGCATACAGCAAAATCCTTTCGGGTTCTGAGACAACAACGAGCATTCCGCATCACTTCAAAACCTCCCATATAAATCCAACAAAAAACCCCCTTCCATACGCAACCGAGTCTATAGCAGCTACAGTAGTTGGATATAAAGCTAGTGTTTTTCGGTGCAGTAACTAGCGGTGTGATATCGTACCAGGCGTGCTTCAAGTTTTTATTGATTTCTGCGGCGTTATTTGCATTGGGATAATGCTTTCAACGTTATGGACTCTGCTGTGCCGGATTCTTTGCAAATTACATCACATGTACTCTGTTCAGTCGAATACCAGTGGTAAATTGCGGTGAAGCTCATGTGATGATGTGCTTATTCCACGACATTTTAAGCTTCCCACAGCTGTCACACTTTATCGCAGTTTTCGCCGCCCACTCTGTGCGAGCACGGTCCGCTCAGGGGTAATGGTAATTTGATTGCCCAATCTGCAGGTACCAAAGCTTGTTCTCGGTATGACGTACCATTATATTGTTCGACGGCTCTGCTTCCCGTCATGATTGACCAAAAGTCCGTTTTTTAGGGTTTGCATGCGTTTCAGATCTTCCGAGCAGTGGGTGTCATGATACGAGGAACACGGGTTGTGGAAGGATCGATTCAAGATTGAGTATGGTGCCTATGAAAGGCACACGAGGCTCTCGACAGTATTGGAATAAAGCCTGTCTATATCGACTCGAGGCCGCATGTTAATAATGTGTCGTTGGCTTGCATTCGGGTGCTCGTTTGAGAAATTCGTTGATGAACGGATATTCGTCCCAACCAACCAAAGTCAATCACGAAATTCTCGAGGCCGGCTGTGGAGACTGCAGGTAAGTCACACGTCTGTTAGAATAGGGGCGTTCGGGAGAAAGGTATGTTATGCATGCAAGCTATAAAGCTTAATTGAACCTTTGAAAACCTTGCTGTTGCGGGCGTGCTCTTTTCTCTTGTGGGTTTTGCTTGCTCGCTTTGAAGATCTGCTGCGGCTTCAAGTCTTTAGATCGTACCTTCTCTCAGTAATAGATCTCACGAATATTGCCATGCTCCATTCAGGGGACTAAGTTTCGATGGCCCAAGGTGAATCACTGACACGTCCATAGTATCAAGCTTTCATCCGCAACAAAAGCCTTGAGTGGCTGAACGACGATGGTTCGCCGGAACTCTGACCGTCGTTGCACAGTTGCATGCTTGATTTAGACATCTGCAGCCTACTCAATATGTCGTTGTCCAAGGCTACTTTATTAAGTTTTCGATTTGCGGCATCGAGACAGGCTCTGCATCTCTAACCGTGTCGGCCGTGCATCCAAGCCTCATCGCTATTCACTGGTGAGTCATCATGATCTGCGTGCAATCGTTTGGTGTGAGTGGTAGCCGTTTCATAGGGGGTAGTAACATTCGGCTCGTTCTCGCATGGAATCTGTTCACTTGTAAGAATATTGCCAGTTAGGCGAATAGGATCTTAAGTCTTTTAGAAACGTAACGATTGAATGGAACATCCCAGCAACTCTATGTTGCCTCAATATTTCTGTCTAAAGGACGACTCTGTGATTTATTTGCTGCTTTTGGTCCAATCACAGAATTTCAGCAGGCCCGTGGTTATGTGTGTACCACTGCTTATACACTTTCTGCTCCTCTGTTCCACAAACGACATTGCACAACCCAAGCTGCAACTACTCCATGTCTTTCCTTGATCACATCTTGGCTTGTGTTCGAATTCGTTCGTATTCAATGGCGAAGTTTTTCCGTTTCGGTCTCCGTCAAGCATAAGGCCTTGTCCTTTGAATTTAGTCTGACTGTAAAACCTTGTAAAGTATGAAGATTATAATCATATGCATATTGAAAAGAACAGTCCAGCCTAGGCATGCCTATCGAATAGGCTTCATACACGAACGGTAGATGTTACCCCGATCATGGCGATCTTCATTGCAGACCAATGTCGAAACGCTCGATCTGGACGATGATGAGCTCATTAAAAAACTGTCAATAGCCAGAGTGCAAGGGCGTACTCATCTCCGCGCCCCAGTCTTTGATCAGTCGCCGAAAGAGGTTATGGGATACGCAAGGTTCCATCTTGTCGTGGTAAGCCAATTCTCTATAAAGACTGGTCTTTCCCCCATAGAAATCCTCTGTACCAACACCAGCATCCTCTTTCGATCAATAATTTGAAACTCGCAACAACAATAATTCCTCACTAACCAAATCTCAACCGACTTCTTAAACATGAAGCTTTCTCTCCTCAGCCTCGCCATGTTCAGCATCGGCCTCACCATCGCTGCTCCCTCTCCCGCCCCCAAAGGACCCCCAGGACCGCCGTCCGGCACGGTCGGAGCAGCAAGCCAATCTTGTGGCAACAGCATCTCTCAGTCCTCGCTCCACTGCTGCGACCAGAGCAGCTCCAACAAAGGAGGGAGTTCCAAGTCGAAGAAGGTTGTCGAACACAGTGGGAACGCATATGATATGCAATGCAGTGCAATTGATACTGGTGAGTAAAGACATGCTTTTAAGATGGAGGTTCCATATTGTGAGGGTGTATGCTAACCCTTGTGTAGGCGAGAAATCGGCAGCGGTTTCCAGCGTCTGCTCCGTCACCGTTGCTTGCTGCTATGGCGATGGTTGCGTGGCCATTGCTTACTAGATGGCTGCCATCAACTCCCGTGTCGTCGCTCCCACCAACATACGGCGACAGGCGTGGGATAAACGGAAGGGGGTGGGCATAAATGATCAGGCTTCCTGAATCCTCACCTTCTTTCAGGGATATTGCAAATTGCTTTGCCTGCTTGTTGACATTGGGTTTCTTTTCTGCTGTCTAGCACACACTTCATCATCCCCGTGACTTCTAAAGGGAGGCTAGAGAGCAACATGTACTTCTATCTAGTTTAGATATCGTTAGTCTAGTTAGTCGCTCTTTTACCCATTGGGATTGACCATTTCACATCACATGTCAAATTGATCTTGGCCGCTTGACAATAAAAACATCACATGTCAAATTGATCTTGGCCGCTTGACAATAAAAACATCACCAGCCCTGGGCCCAGATATTCCAAAACAAGCCGAATAAATATAGATGGTACGAGAGCCAATTGTACGACTATTGCACCCATACCACGAATTTGCTATCCTCTCCCCTGATCGTCAAGATCTACGTTAGAAAGTTACGCACAACGCAATTTTTGACCATGTGGTTCGTGTGCGGGTCTTCGGAAGTTGCCGTAGCTCAAGAATTGTGGCTGTGCTGTCACTGATGATGTCATGTGTGGCTTTGTGAACCCTCAAAACCATCTCACGGCGGGGAAGAGTCAATGATATCACATTCACAATCACGAAACCGGCAGTGAACTACCTTAGTGAAAAGTTTCCCTTGAATTTTCAATGCAGGGGATTGCACTTGCCAAGCCTATCAGTGCCAGATCAGGTTTTTAAGCTTCACTGTTCGACACCACTACGACCAAGAAGGTTAGTTCTAATTCACTGCAGGATAGCCCGCACATCGTGTGTTTACCACCTGTTCCTTCTCAACTACAAGTACCCCGCCAACCCTCTTCCTCTTACTTCAATCCACATCCCACATCTTCCATCCACCAAGAACACTCCCGAACATCTTCTACAAACCCTCCAAAGCAATACACACTCACCGTGAAACTCACACCTACGTTCATCCACCATGTCGGGTCTTATGCACAAGGTCAAAGACGCCCTTAGCGGCGAGAAGAACACCCCCGAAGCTGTTGCTGCCAACCAAGGCAAGAATGGTTAGACCTTTACTCAGCTGTCCATCACTCAACGTATACTGACATGAACGTCCAGAGTACGGCCACGACACCCACGGTCATGGCACAAGCGGTACCCATGGCTCTGGCCTTACTGGTGCCGAAGAGCGTGCCCGTGAACATGGCTCAAGCTCTGGCACTCACGTTGGGGACAAGTACGATCCTACTGGTAGTTCAAACACGTCTGGCACTACAGGCCTCGGTTCCCACTTGCATGGGGCCCGGGATACTGGTGTCGCTGGCGGTGTTGGTGCTGCTGGTTACGAGGCAGAGAAGCACCACCATGGTCACCACAATGATAACACCAGCACTGGACTTGGCTCAAATACCGGAACGTCGACATCCGGTACAACTGGCTCTGGGTCCCACCTAGGCCGAGACGCTGCAATTGCTGGTGGTGTCGGTACCGCCGGCTATGAGGCTGAGAAGCATCACCACGGCCATCATGGTACCTCTGGCACAGGGCTTGGTTCGTCAAACACCGGCACCGGCCTCGGATCTTCCGGGTTGGGAAGCAACACTGGATCCTCTACTAGTGGCACTGGTTTAGGTTCTTCGGGTACTGGTTCTGGTCATCATCTTGGCCGAGATGCTGCGGTAGCTGGCGGTGTTGGTGCTGCTGGTTATGAAGCTGAGAAGCACCACCACGGCAACACTGGTTCTGGTCTCGGATCTTCAGGTCACGGAAGCAACACCTCAGGGACTGGCATGACAGGTAGCGGCATTGGTTCAGGTAGCACAGGTGGCGTCATCGGTCACGAGGGCCACAAGCGCCACCACCAACATGGAGATGGCCATGTAGAGGACATCATCCACGGCGGACCTCACCACACTGAGACAGCTAACAAGCTCGACCCTCACGTCTCTGGAGGCAGCGGCCTCGGTAGTGGTACAGGTACTGGCTTAGGATCCAACACCTCTGGAGGGCTCGGTAGCACTGGATCGACGACTGGTATGACTGGTAGCGGTGTTGGATCTACAGGGTACGACAACACGACCGGGACAGGCCGTCACGGGCATCATCACGATGGCCTTGGATCTACCACTGGATCAAGCGGGATGGGCATTGGTTCCGGAGTTACGGGCTCGGGCATGGGTTCGTCAGGTTATGACAACACCACTGGTCGTGGGACCACCTCTGGCACTGGTATGACTGGTAGTGGCATTGGCTCAGGATCGACTGGTTCAGGCATGGGCTCTTCAGGCTACGGAAACACTGCCACTGCTGAGCCTCACTCATCCAACTTGGCCAACAAAGCTGATCCCCGTGTTGACAGCGATCTTAGCAACACCCTTGGTAGCGGTATGACTGGCAGCGGTGTTGGATCCGGAATGACTGGTACTGGTGTTGGATCTTCGGGATATGACAACACGTCTGGTCGTGGAAACACGACTGGTTCCGGCATGACTGGCAGTGGTATCGGTTCAGGATCCACTGGCTCAGGCATTGGTTCGGGAACGACCGGTACAGGCATGGGATCCAACCAAGGCACTACTGGTCCTCACAATTCTAGCATGACGAACAAGATGGATCCTAGAGTCGACTCTGACAATAGTGGCAGTAGAACTGCTGGCGGCAACGAGCGCACTTACTAGGTACTAGGCATTGACAACATAAAAGCTAGTTGAAAAGAAGAGCAACACAGTCCATTATGACTTTCAATCGGTATTTCGTCATCAGGACGACTTCGTCAACTTGCATACGAAGCTGATTGCACGCGGAGATACCAAAGGGCGTTGCCACGATGGCATGAAAGGCATGACTTTATTGAGCATTAGTGATTACCTTAGCTTGCACAAAAAGAAACATCTCTCATCCTGTAACATCTCAATTCCGCTCCACTCAATACCTCTCGCTTTGTGAAACAGATCGCAATTGTCTAACACTACATAAAAGGAGTACTTCGTTGAAAGTCGGTAGATTAGAACCGGTTGGCCTGGTGAACATAATACTGTAGACTCTTCGATTTTCTTGAAATTATTACGAGTAAATACAGTTCTACTACAGAAACTATACGACGAGAAGAATTGAACAAAGGAATATATGAACCTGATTAATCTTGACTCTCCATACCCATACAGCCATTTATTCTCTTACTTGACTTGACTACTTCATATCGGTTATTGTACCCGTATTACTGACCTTTGATGTGCTACGCAGGTAATGACTCGATATCCAGCCCTATCAGTAATGCATGATTCATGGGTCGACATCTTATGTGCGTGTGTGCTAAACTTCCCCCGCCATACCCCCCAAGTCTGATCCTCACATTTCCTCATCGTTCGCAATGGCTTCGCAGGGCGAATCAAGCCTGCCATCAAGGCCCGCTGAAGGCCAGGCTGGTACAGAAGCGCCTAGTAAAAATGCACTGAAAAAGGCAGCAAAGGAGAAGGAAAAAGCAGAAAAGGCCGCAAAGCAAGCGCAAAGACAGGAGCAGGAAAGACTCGAGCGCGAAAAAGCCGAAGCCAATGATACTGCAAAACACCTCTATGGGCCACTCCCTGAGTCTTCTACAGGCACTCCGACCTTTACCGAGTTATCTGAGCTCTACGATGCGAAAGAAGACCAGGAAGTCACTGTTGACGTTCGTGTACATAATGCACGAGTACAATCGGCGAAGCTGGCATTCTTAGTTCTCAGGGAAGAGTCACATACCATACAAGCAGTCATTGCAGAAGGGGGAAAATACAACATCTCGAGAAAAATGGTGAAGTGGTGTGGAGGACTTAATACCGAGTCAATTATCCGCGTTACAGGTTTAGTAAAACAGCCAAAAGAGCCAGTCACGTCGACAAGTATATCAAATTTTGAGGTGCATGTAGAGAAAGTCTACATGATCTCAGAGGCGGCTGAACAGCTGCCAGTGCAGGTGAAGGACTGCATGCGTGCTCCGCCAATGGTGGACGATGGGCAAGAAGAGAAGGAAGGCGAGGTTGACAGCTCGGGTCTCCCGGTTGTGAGCCTCAGCGCCCGTTTAAACAATCGGATCCTCGATGTACGGACTGCAGCGAATCAAGCCATCTTCCAGCTCCAAAGCGGCATCAGCAATCTCTTCATCGAGTACATGAACAAGCATGGTTTCAGATGGATACAGTCGTCTAAGATTGCGGGCGCTGCGACCGAGGGAGGCTCTAATGTTTTTGAAATCAAGTACTTTGATAGCAAGGCTTATTTGACGCAAAGCCCGCAGTTTTTCAAGCAAATGGCTATTGCTATGGATATGAAGCGGGTGTGTGAGATTGGGCCGGTGTTTAGAGCGGAGAATTCGAATACGCATAGGCATCTTACAGAGGTATGCTAGTATATGACTATTCTCGCATCAAGTCTAGCACTGACGAAGGCTGCAGTTTACTGGACTCGATTTTGAGATGGTTATAAGAAACCACTACCATGAAGTCCTCGAATTTAGCGAGAGCTTAATGATATTCATCATACGGTCTCTCCAAGAACGACCAGAATATCAACGCCTTACCAAGGTAGTTGATCAAGTCTACCCGGGTGCTGGAAACTTCAAACTCCCTCCTGGCGACAAAGCCGTCCGAATTACCTTTGCTGAAGGCACAAGACTACTAGCGGAGGCGGGCATTGAGACTGGCGAATTTGATGATCTGAGGTAAGCTAATGGTTTGACCTAAAAGCCCCCCTACTGCTCCATTCCAAATTTCTGCTATACTCAACCACTAACACCCCCACCGCACCGCCAACGAAAAAGCCCTCGGCAAAATAATCCTCGACAAACACCACACAGACTTCTACACCATCGACAAATTTCCCTCCGCCATCCGCCCCTTCTACACCGCCCCCGATCCCGCCAACCCCGCCCTCTCAAATTCCTACGACTTCTTCATGCGTGGCCAGGAAATCATGTCCGGCGCTCAGCGCATCCACAACTACCGCCAGCTCTGCGACGCCATGCGCAAATGCGATCCCCCGCTGGACCCTGAGAGTGAGGGGTTCAGGCATTATACGGATGCATTTAGGTATGGGTGCGCGCCGCATGGGGGAGGCGGGTTGGGGTTGAATCGGATTCTGCAATTTTATTTGGGGCTGCCGGATATTCGCTTTGCGACGCTTTTCCCTAGAGATCCGGTTCGGAAGGCGCCGTAATGATTTAGAAAAGCTAGAGAGATGGATGTTTTTCGGCGAAAAAAAGCCATGCATAAAAAAGCGGGTGTGCAAGACAGCAAGTAACCGACATGCAAGGCATAAGAAGGACAGGAGTGCATCTTTTCACCTGTTCGATAGATATCAAGGAGTATTCTGTGTTTTAGACGCCCTGCAAGGGGTAATAGGTGACGGAGAATCTACCGCCCAATACCTCCCCTCCCACCTCCCAATAAGCCTCGTCTTCATTAACCATCTCCAAGCCATCCCCTCCCTCCTCCCTCCCCCCAATCTGTTGGAAACAGGGAAACACCCTGTGATCAGTAATCTCCGCTCCGAGCCCCATAGGGCTGGCGCTAGGGGGTTCAGAGTTTTTCACCTCCTTCCTACCTTTCGTAGCTTCCTACTGTAGTTCAACCATATACATATACATGCAAATATTGCTCCTTCTGACCCTCATACCTCAACCAGGAGATAAAATTTAGCTATAGTCAGCCCCGGTGACGAATGGCTGTCAAATTATTAGTGAATCTAATATCAAGGAACTCATAATCCATAACCATCCGATTGGATCGTCGAGAGCGTCTTAAGACCGCACCTTCCTACAAGGGTATGTATGAAGAGAGCCTTACATACTCCGGAGATGGGCAACTGCCCAAACTTTCGGCAGATAATCGCAAATACTCAAAGCTTATGTAGCTGGACTTGAAGCTTCTATGGAGAAGCAACATCGAAAACATCCAATCAAAATGCACGAGACTTTCTTTTCGCGGCATTCCTGACCTCCGGTTATTCACGAGCACGGTCTGTCCCACTGGTTGGACAGGAAGTCGGAACGAAGCCAAACTGTGTCAGATAGGCAATCCCTGGAAGGTGCGGAGATTCTACCCTCTGCTAAGAAGCCTCAGGTCGGTGACTATTAGACGATTGTTGAAGTCCTGGAATGTGCGGTAATCTGCAGGGTGTTCTATATGCTAATAGTTGCGCCGTGATTGCCGCCTCTTCATCAAGTGCTGGTGGCTACTGCAGCGGCGATTGGACAGATAATGCAGGTGTCGACTGCGATTCGAATGGGAATCCTACGGGTGTCTCTACTGAGTATGGAAAATTTGGAAATTGTCAGCAGGCAACAGGGAATACTGATTGCTCGATTGCCCCTGAAAGTTACTACTCTGTGGATTATTGTTGCCAGCCTCAATTAATGGAGGAATGAAGGCGAGGAAAGTCAAACGTAACGTGATGAACGAACGACAATGCAAGGTCTTGCTAAGATAAGGGTCCGAAGAGATTTGACCTATAACATCATTATGGATTGAAAATCCACATAGGATCACATCGGCAGTCAAGGCCTTGGTTCGTGAGAACGTAGCACAATATCACTATCCGAGCTCATGGCTGCACTTGCTGAGCCGGGGAGAATTCATCCGATAAATAGAATGTAGGTAAGAGGTTGTATCTCAAAGCTAGGGACATTAGATGGGCCCGTCTCTATTGATCGAGGTGAGAGCTGTTATGGATTTTGTCGATTTCTTGCGGGTCGGCGTATTGCGGCAGGGAGTATTTGGCGGTAGACAAGATTTTTTTATTTTATTTTTGGTTTTGCTTCACCAGCAGGACACCTGAAGCTATGGTGTGATATGTACCTACACGGTTATGGAAGAATCAGATGATGCACGATAACGTAAGTTGAAATATCCGGGTCTTGTTGCTTTTGCTCTATTCATGCCGCGCGGTGAGTTTAACCTCGAATCTGAAATCGATTTTACTTCTTTGGTAACATCCCCCACGATCCAATCACCACCCCTATTCGAAGGTTTTTTTGCGTAACACGTAAAAGGTCCAACTATATATATATCTTTGGTCCCCCAAAGCCTCGACACTGTATGATGAAATCCGTTCGTGTACGGACTATATTGATCGCTCTCTTTTAAAAAAAAAGAGCTGGCATGTCTGGCATATGTCCTACGTTGTGATTCCCATGGCAAATCATCTAAGTCTCCCGACGAAACTGGCCACGTTGCTCGAAATTGAGCGGCCTGGAGAATGTTGAAACTGTCAAGTATACATGGACTCGGCAAAGGACCACAAAGCCCATGGGGAAGAAAGCATGAGAATGGATAGAAAAGCTGAAATGGTCCAGCGATCGTACACAAGCCGTACGCAGGCTTTCACTCAATATCAGGATGAAAACGGGCTCATTTGACGAGTCTGAAAGCTCGAGTTTTGATTCACTGGACTCTTGAGGTCGAAGCAACCTTGGTGGATGAGGTGGCTGGGTCAGAAATCGACGACCAAGGCCATGGCTACTGAGAAGACTTCACGCAGATGCCCCGAGATTGTGCGATAGCAGGGCGTGTCCCGCCATGTGTGATACGGTAATCATTTTGGCCAGCTGTTGAAGCAATAGGAGCTGCAATAGGAGCAATAGTAGGAGCAGGAGGAGTAGTCGTCCAATTAGGAACATTGTTCCTAATTAGAAACATACCTTGGTGGTTGCAGTGCCATTACACTGCCCGCTAGCCTGGTTGAGGCTAGCGCCAATTGCGGCACAAAACCTAGATAGCTTCCTGCTGTAGAATAATCAGATCTACAACTTCATCACCAGCTATAGAAATAAAGTAATGCAAGCCCTCACTGTAGTTAACAATCTGTGTAGAAGAAAATATAGGTCAAAATCGGTGAAAGCAAATAACAATGACAACTTCTTTCATCCCTTTGTAAACACTCCAACATTCGATAACGATGCATTTCCCCAAAACGCGCGCTGCGAAATGCCCTCCACTAGGGTGAACGTTCCTGATGACAACATTTCCCGCGCGCCTCGCCCAGTCGAGCGGCTAGCGCTCTTGGTCAGCATCATATCTTTGGAAAAAGCAGTAAACCTGACGGAAGTCAAAGCTGCACTTACTGTACCAAACCAGATGTCCGCAGGAAACTCTGAGATAGCTACGGGTTGGTGTACGTAGAGACCGCCTGTGCCGAGGCCGAAACCACTAAACCCTATGCCCTGTGGTACTTGTTAGTATGGATAAGTTGGGGCTACAATCATCAATAGGGTGTCGTACCTCTTCGAGCGTTTCTTTATATATCCTCATGGCGCCATACGGGCCCTGGATGTAGTACATCATAGACCAGGTAATGATCTCCTCTGGAGTCCATCTGTATTTATCCGCGAGATGGAACATAACATTATAATTCCACATCGCATTCCCCAATGGGCTGTCAGTCAGAGCAATAGCTACCTGCAGCGGCTGCGTTTCCTGTTCGAGGCGGTAGCCGGATAATTGAGTTGTAAACGCATCCAAACTCCGAATAGTCGTGTTTTCATCCGCGCTTGTCAAACCCTGTTGGTATCGCAGTAAGTCTGTGGCGTTGGGCGGGATAAGCCAGAAGTTGGAGAGAATTGAGACCATCGATGATGGGTAGTCGCCAGCCATGACACGCGTGATGGATCCCCCTGGACAACGTATTTATGATATTCCAGCTGCTCCATAAGCGAATGAAAGACATTTCCAGCTTCTCGAAGAGCAAAGCCAGACTTCTTGGGGAGAGGTGAAAATGCAAAGCCTGGTATACTTGGTGCGACGACATGAAATGCGGGCGAGCATTTGTCGGGCGGGTTGACGAGGCCGTCGAGGATCTTGTCCACTTCCATGAAGCTGCCGGGCCAGCCGTGGATAAAGAGCAGCGGAATGGCGTCAGTGCGATTGGACCGGTGGTGGACGAAGTGAAGGGGAACGGGATCTGTAAAGTTCGGGTTTGGGTTCAGCGTGACTGTGGTTGTAAATTGCTTGAAGCTATGGACACAATCAGTATAAATAGATTAAAAGAACCCAATTGATGCGGTTGAGGATCCAGCCAGGCTAGGAATAGCTACCGTTGATTGAGGCGGTCTTGTACATGGAACCAATTGTACTGGTTTACCCAGTAATCTCGCACCGTAGTTACATTGTCCCTGGACGGCCCGTCTTGCAGGGCTGGTTCTTCGAGATCGACGGCGTAGCGAGTAAGAGAAGCTTTCAGGACAGTCTCTTCGATGAATTTCGGGTCAACATCAATCTTGAAGGGGGCTGGTGAGTTGCCAAAAGTGGCCTTGAAGTTCTGGGAGACGGCCAATTTTGTGCTAATAGCTGTTATCAATATAAGACGAACGAAACTAAAGCCTGAGAAGAGCGGAGACATCTTGGACGAACTGATGCTTCTAAAATACAGGGAAGCAGCCAAAAGGCTACATTAAGTAGTCGCAGCATAGTCATACTCGTCAATACTAGAAAGAGAAATGGAGAAGTACTTTTTGGCCCCGAAATGGACGTGAAAATGGTTTCTAATCACAATAAGAATGAAGATTATTAAGGTAGAACTTCGCGGCTGGTAGGGAACGAATAAAACCTTTTTTCTTACAAAAAACGTGTATAATACCTCTTAGCGACTTTTTTGCTTCGCTTTTTTGGCTTTTTATTATCTAAGCATACAAGGGTCATTGATTGGAGGATTACCCTGCTGTCGCCACCTCGCTGTCGTCCGTTCTACTAGCTAACCTGCTTGCAGACCCCTACCTCTCTACCTCCAGCAATGCCTCCGCAACGTGGCGGTAGGCCTTTGAACCAGCTCGTCGTCGATAACTTCCAGCAGATAACCAGTCGATGAGGAGAAGCTATGTGAAATGGAGAATAGACTGTTGCAGGAGGAAATTGCTATGACCAGACTAAATCCTTCGAGCGAGGATATCCTCAACGAGTATTTGGATAGCGTCATCGACGGCCAGGTGCTTTTGGAGCTTCCTTTACATGGTGAAGGGGTCAACCTGCAGGCCAATTAACCCCCTATTAATTTGCTACTATAAATATATACCACCCCTGTGTTTAAAACCTCCTTCAATAAACATGTATAAAACACGCTTTGAGCTAGCCTAAAGAAGGTAGTCAAAAAACATGTTTTAAACACGTTCGCACCCTAGCGGCTGGCGCTATATACCCTTCGGGCTTAGCGGCCGATCATGCTTTAGCTTGTAATGGCTTAGCAGTAGGAGCTAACAATAACTAGCCCCTTTAAGCTAGCGTCTGCTAGGGTAGAGCAGCACGTTCGAGGTACCTCAAGGTACTGAGGCAATTATTACCCCATCTGAGTATAGAACATTACAACCCCAATCTAAGAGTGTCGAACATTACAAACCCAATCTTAAAGTGTAGATGATTACAGACCCTTCTCCGGACAGGAGGAGATATGGTAATCTGAGAGCAGTGTTATAAATAATCGCAGTGTTATAAATCAACAGAAGGGAAAAGCAGTCACGTTGTCCTGCAATGTAGCGCACCGGTCCCAGGCCCGGTGAACTAGCACAGTATTTAGCCGCCTGCGAGAGATATCCTGCAGTCGTGGAGCTTCTGCTAGACCGAGGGGCGAATACCGACTTTCAGACCAAGGATGGGAGAACTCCGCTGATGGAGGCCGCTCTCTGGGGACACTGCGAAAACGTGAAGAATCTGCTTAGTATGACGCGGACAAGAACCTCCAGGACAGTGGTGGCTTTAAAGCCATTCATCTTGTAGATTCTTCTGATCGAACCGAGGAAGAACGCTACTGGCGCTCAGGAGGAAATCCCCAAATCTACAAAGAGGTCACCCGTACATTCAATCAGGCACGGAGGATAATTATCCATCTACTCGAAGACCCCATAGACGAGATGATACCCGGTCCAAACAACAGTTTTGAGGACTATGTTTTCCAGAAGTCGCCGGACACCATCAGATTTTTTGCTCCTACCGCCGAGTATTCTATTTCAAGCCAATGGAAAACGATTGCGCGGCTTGAGCGCGGAAAAGAAATATCCTCCTGTAGTCGCCATGAGCGGCTGGAGTCATAGAGATACGATTACTACTGTATCAGGAAGGGATTGGACATCTGAAGTCACACGAACTGGTAGTATCATTGGCCATGTCCCCCAGTCTGATGAGAGACGAGATCGTGGCGTGCCGGGTCAATTACACGCCTGCCATGCTGAAAAGCAGCTCATAGCGTACTTCATCAGCAGACACGTTTTCTCGAGCCCGAAATCAGGGGGCCTAGGAAGAGACATTACAATATGAATTCGCAATATCCGGCTCTGGAGGGTCTAGAGGAGGCTTCTAGAAGGAAGGCCGAGCTCGAGTCCGATGAAGGAGGGCCACTTCGTCAGCTGGCAACCGTGATGCTACCTATCATGTTAAAGGAAGCAACGATTCTGATTAGTTCTCCGCCATGCGAGGACTGCACACCAGATTTTGAACCGAAGTTTGGGTCTGAACATTTCGTTATTGGACCGTTCCAAGAGGAAGATCCAGACGACCAGAACCATCTCTTTTCCGGCCAACCCAGCACCTTGACTTAGATACTTTATTGTCATCTTTGTGTGCTTCTTACCACCTCAGAATTGTGGCGAATGCACTTTGACCATACTCCCAGAACTGCCAAACAGCACTGAGCCTTACCATTCCGTTAATTAATTAAGATTATCTGCTCCACTTTCTTATCGCTCTACCTCTTGTCTTTATCTCCCTATGCCTCTCTTATTCCTGTTACTCCTTTATCAAGCACATGGTCAGAGCTATATGATAACTCCTCACGCTTACGAAAACCATGATTTGCTGACCTCGAAGGGCCCGCAAACCAAAAGATTCTAGAAGGTTCTAACTGGCCCGTAAGGTAAGATAACGACTCGTTCCAAATCCATTTCATTGTTTGATGCTAAGCTTACTTCAGTTAGGTTATCAAATACAAGTAAGAGCCTCTTTGGTCAGGGTCAAACGCCTCCCCGCATCCTTTGCTCTTCTTCATGCCCTTTGTTTCTACTTCTGGGCCTCTTTATACTACTCTTCATACTACTGGAGCATCAATCTCAACAGTGCCTATCACTATATCCTCTCTCATCACATTGACTATCTCAACAGCCTATTTCACCGTGCTGCTTTCACGGCACTCGCTTCCACAAATTATAAGATCTAGTCCGCTTTGGCCCGAAGCTTACGCTTACGCTGGAGCCAGAAGACACTTTTAGCCGCATTAAAGGTGATGCAAAGGTATAAGAGAAAAGAAAAGTAAAGATCGGATCGGTCACCTCAAGGAGGATATCACAACGTGTAGGAACCGACCTGCAATGGATGATTTGGTGGAGCCTCAATCGACTTGCTCAGTTCTCGCCCATCTTAATCCATTTGAAAAAGAATCGTAAACTTATTCCTTTTCCGCTTCATGAGAATCTCTCGTCCTGTTCGACGAATCCTTCAAATCCCACTCCACTGGGGTTTCGCCAACGACGTGGTCAAAGTCTTTAGCGAGTAATTTGATAGACAACGGATACGATACTTTCTAAGCTTATATCCGCATACGATCGATATCTCAGATGAATACGTACAACTTCTGACATAGAGGTAGGACATCGCTCATGATCAATCGATCGATAAGTGTAATATCTCTCATTCCTGCGAATAATCAGTGCAAGATCTGCGTGGCATAAACGTGCCAGCTAATCTGCCTTTTTCAACAAGTTTGGTTTCCTTCTCGAGAACTGTTGCGTCTTGGCTTTCTTCGCATAGTAGATTCTCTCTTTCTTGTAAACTCGACGGCATCATCTTTGTTGGAGAACGGGATCCTCTTTACCTTATCTTCTTCCCTATTCGATGATTCAATTCTGATCCCTTTTCCCCTCAGGCGATCCGATTTTAGTCATCTCATAATCTTCAGACCAATAATGTTTGCAGACCATAGTCTCCAGATCAATAATGTCTTAAGATAGCGCTCTGAAGACATGATTAATATTAGAACTACGATCGGAAGATGTGATTGGTCGTTAGACGACATTTGTTCAGAGACCAATGTTTGCAGACAAATGATGTCCAACGATCTTATGTCTCTTAAGACGCTGGTCTGAAGACATCATTTGTCTGAAAACACTGGCCTGAGGACATTTTCTGTCTTACAACATTGGTCTCCAGGCATATAGTGTCTCCAGATTCTATAATTCTAGCGTCCATATGGTTTAAATGATCCTCATCTTTCTTTCTACCCTAGCATACCATAACCAATCATCACATAGAAGGCCACACATGATGGGGGTTTGAAATGAGACAAGGGAGTGCTTCGAACTGTACAGTCTTCTCGGCGACAGGCTCTTCGGGATATCTTCTGCCAGGAATGCTTCTCTCTCCGGAGAGAAGCACATGGACCGCTCTTCTCTTTGTAGTTTTATGTTTGCTGGGAGCAGCGTCTCAAGAGCCAAGGGCTTCTGGAAGAAGAAATGCTTCAAGGAGCCACTTGCTCACCGGGCCGAGTCGCTCCGCAGAGCCAGACCCAAGACACTTGATCTTGATGAAGAAGTTGAGCAACGCTGGAGATCTGCCTCTGTGTGATCCGTGGGATGTATGATTCTAGCTCTTCACGAATTCTGCAATTTTATTTGGGGCCGTCGGATATTCGCTTTGCGACGCTTTTCCCTAGAGATCCGGTTCGGAAGGCGCCATAATGAATTAGAAAATCTAGAGAGATGGATATTTTCGGCGAGAATGTTGGAAATAGGGGAGTTGGTAACCTCCGCTTCATAGGGCTGGTAGGGCTGAGGCCCGCTAGTAGAGTTTTCACCTTCCACCTCCTAGATAGCCTCCTAACAGCAACAACCAAAACATATGACCTCGTTTTCCAACAGAAAAAAGCCATGCATGAAAAAGCGGGTGTGCAAGACAGCAAGTAACCGACATGCAAGGCATACACCCTTCAAACAATTCATCAACCCATCTCCAAGCCATCCCCTCCCTCCCTCCCTCCCCTCTCCCTCCACCCTTTCCCCCCTCTCTTCCTTAACATAACCATCTGTATCAAAACAAAAGCTTCACTCACATCACGAACCCCTTGCAGAGCTAATGGCGACAGTCGAGAAAGTTGAGCGGGGGGGGGATATGGGGGGTTGAGGACGTGGGATGGTAGGGTTTGTGAAGGAGGTTGAGAAGGGAAGGGGTTGGAAGGGGGGTTTGAAGCGTGGCGTGTTGTCATCTTTTGTAAAGTAAAAGAATGAAACAAATGAAATGACGAGTGGAAACAGGGCGAGTACTTTTATATCGTCCCAGTAGATTGGTGAGTCATGGTTATGAGTTGCTTCTACGGAGAGAGGAGATTGTCATGGGTGGTAGGGCACACTAAGTCGCTTTGAGACTAGATGGGTCGGGGGTAAGATTATCCGCCTTGACATCATCTGATGCAGCCCAGTGCGTGCATGAAAGTCGTGAAAGCATAAGCGACGATATCGAAGATGCCAAAGTCTCAAAGAATGAACACCGAATTCCTATGGATGAAATATGAGATAGAATCAGCGAAATGTCCTCGCCATGCGAACAGCCAATTATTCTGGTGATAAGCCCATCAAGTCGTATTTATGGTGATATGTCTATATATAGCTCAATCTCAATGTTTGCTGAGGCGAAGATATCGAAAAGCTGAGCCAGGGCCGGAAGCTTTTTTTTCCCCCGGCCCCAGCTCAACTTTCATATGCGAAACATACCTACTGTATGCTCAAAAACATTTCAGCCTCGGATCAACATTTTGAATTTGCCTAACTATTGTACATTGACAGCATATGAGAAGCATATGCAAAGCATGGATTTCGTTCTAATTTGCCGCAATGCGTTCAGAGCGACGTGTGACGGCAGCGACGACTGTGAACTGCGTTAGCAGTGCATATGCGAAGCTTATGCTATGCTTACCTTTGCCCTTGGCACCTGCGGCGGTGTTCTTGGGGTTCTTGGGGCGCTTGCTTGAGGGGGGACCTAAGAAAGATTTTAGCAAAGCATATGCGGTGCATATGGAGTACATACCTGGAGCGGGGGTGAGGGTTCGGCCCGGCCTGACCTGACATAAGAGTCGTTGAGTGAATTAGTTTATATTAGGTTCGATTCCTAACAGCGCTGATACAATGGTGTTGTGGTTATCTTTTCTCTTTGATAAGGTCAGCATATGCACAGCTGATGCTTTCTTGAGTGATGAACATAATTGCTACGTTTAATTTTTGTGATCTCGCTTAATCCTAGATTCGGCATTGGCATTGCTTCGCATCGGGCTGGAATAATTTCAACCCGACGCCAAGTCTCGCATCTGCGGGGCTCGCACATCTTGGCAAGTTGGCATTACTGAGCCAACGCCCGACCCAATCCTGGATGGGCTACAATTGCTCTATCGAATGCATAAAGAATCATGAAAGAATAATCTCTTTTTCTAAAGACTGTTTGAGTTCATCATGTTTTGTTCTTTTAAAGTTGTATCATCTTCTTGAAGGTGATGAAAAAGATGCATGAAAATGCTGTACTTTATGGACTTTCGGTCGGCGGTCAGGTTTCATTATTACCTGCCTTAATCTAGGTAATGAAAATATTACTAAGTCGACGCGGCACCTTGATTGTGTCCTTCGGTCGCGGGTTACAGCTGGCCGGGGGGTTGGAAAAGTTGAGCCGGGGTCGGAAAAAATTCTTGGCGTCGGGTTGAACTTTAAAATTCGCATATGCCCCGCACATCCAAGATCTGACGTCGGGTTGGAAAAGCTCCGGGCCCTATGCGAAGCATATGTCAAGAGCATTAAGCGAGGCCACAATAAAATTCACATCTGATCATCAAAGCCTCGTCGATGCATATGCGCAGCATCATCTGAGCATAAAAAAAATATCGATGAACGACGAAAGCATCGACGCTGAAAATCGAGCGAATGAGATAACGAATTGACTAAATGGCTTGAAGATGAGTGTTGCACTTCGCATATGTCGCGCATATACTCAGCTCGCTCAATATTTGTTTAATGCAAATGTTGAAGACAATGAGAAAAGTGATGATGCAAATCATGAGCTGAACAACGAGAATGAAGAAGAAAATGCACGAGAAAGATCTGATGAGAATAACGTGAGCGATAGCTTGTTGATGAGCATGTCACAAGTTGAGTTCATGATTTTGCATATTTTGTGCATATGCTAAGCATAGAGTATGTAGAAGAATCTTCATGATATACGAGTATGTGTGATCTGTGATTGTGCTGTTTTCCCGATGCTTCGCTTAAGCTGTGCATATGCACGGCTTCAATACTTCGCTCTTGCTGTTTATCTTTTAGCTACTTTAACTATATAACATCAATTCTTGAGCTCATGATTAGCATATGCAGAAAGCTGAGTCGGGGTTGGAATAATTTTGAACTCATGGTTAGCATATGCAGAAAGTTGAGTCCGGGCCGGAATCAAAAAAAAAAAGTTCCGGCCCTGGCTCAACTTTTCCAACCCCCCACCAACCCCTTCGGTCGCTTCCTCAGTCAAACCGGATCAAGTCGCAATCCAGCCATTACCGTACAAGAGCAACTTGCATCTAGGGATAGTAGATACGTGATCTGGCAAACGACAAACGGTGCATGATCACTATACTTTGAGCAGACTGGACCGGTGTGACTGCGGTCCCTCGTCTCCTGCGCCCATTGTGCGAATTTTGGGTTTTATCTGAGCCAGCACCAGGATTTTGCCGGCAAGATCCAAATTCCGGTTGCCAATTTTTCAGAGCCACTTGAAAGTTGGGAATCTACCAGATTTACTCTGCAGCTGAGGAGCAGTAAGCACACTGCTGGGATACTGGGAAAACCCTGCAGGCAAAGGAGCAAGCTTGTCAAATCAGTACGCCTTATACTCGGAAGCGGAATGTCTAGCTTTGTGCTGTGCTAAATATTCCAGTGCCTCAAGGGCGATTTCGCTATGCTCTTCAAGCTTACCTCGACGACACAACCGATTCAAGGCTTCCGGCGCATCTTGCCATGGGATCTAAGCTTCCCCATGCTCACACTTTTAGAACGCGTAGCTGTTATGGAGTACCCTATCCAAGCAATGGCACTTCGATGCTACTCTCCGGGAATGATAGCTTGGCAGCTCTGAGCACAATATCGAGCCCTACGGCACTGGGATCGATTCCGACCTCTGTTGGAGAACGACAGATTGAACACTCACGTCTCTTGTTAGAGGGCGAATATGGGGCTTTAGTTGTACCAGCTCTTCGCAGCCAAGTAATGTTTGAATGCCCCTTCAATTTTCTCTCATGCCACCAAACTTTTTCTGGGTTGGATGAGTGGTTCAAGCACAGCGTATCCCACTTCAGCGCTATTGGCCCCCCAGCTCATAGCAGTTGTTGTTTCTGCGACGCTGAGTTTGATGGTAATGATGGGCTACAAAGCTGGGCGGAAAGAATGCAACATGTTGCATTTCATTACCAGCTAGGGTGTCGTCTTGCACATGCTCGACCTGACTTTGCGCTGAACAAGTATCTATGGAGGAACTTTCTCATCAGCGATGCCACGTATAGGGATATCATGGCAGAAAATGGCAACTATTCGCTTCCTGAGGAAAGCTATCGGTACCATTCCGCATCATGCGCGACGCCGCAGATATATACGAATAGTGTTTCTTCGATAAAGTCACGGCAAGAACGGGTACGGCGCCGAAGGACATCAAGAGGGCATGCAACTGCATGAAATCATTTTTACTCCCGATGGCAAGGAATGTGCGTCACTCATTGAGGAATCTTTCAAATATGACTACGTAGGCTGGGCTTTACCAGCTGGATTCTTCGTGTCTCTTGGCTGCAACTCGGCACGGATCCGCAAATTTTGGGTGGTAATGCTGTTGTTGTGGGCCGCATCTCGTGCATGAAGCGAAGCTAGTGAGGACTATCTTAGTGCGGAGTCTACGACTGTCCAATTTGCACAGCTGCTTTTGGTGAAGGTAAGACCGCCACTCAAGATCCTCTGAAGAGGATAGTTTCGACCAAAGGCATTACAAATATCTCTATCTGGCATTCGAGACTCAATTCCGCCTCTTCCCAAGCACGTACATATTTCTCACTCTCAAACTTGGAAAGGAAAGCCGAGCGAGACGAAGAGTTGCGTTTCAAGTTTTATTATGTGTGTTTACGATGGTCTACCTGAAGCTTTTCAGAAATCGATCTAATCTTAGTCGGAGGTGACGGCAGAAAGACAATTACATAGTAACGCAGAAAGTCCCCCAACACTGGAAAGGAACGTTTGCAGTATCATTATTATGTTCCCCGTTCGACCTTCTTCCTTAGAACCTTACGTTCGAGTCAAACCAATTCCTGCCTTGGCCACCATGGAATCGTTCCTACTAGTTGACACTGCCTTGCCCGCCATTCTCTTTGGGGAGCCATAATTAGCGGTCCCACCCTCGGCCTGGAAATTATGCCATGGATCCTCCTTGAACGTCTGGCCTTGCCATCTCTGAATCGAGTAAGAACCTGCAGCCTCACTGGAACTTTGAGTACCGCCGTCCCGAGCATGGCTATTATTGGTGGTCATGGCGCGTTGTTCATCGGATGGTTGCTGAAATTTACGTGTTGCGCTTTCTCGTCCAGTCTGAGCTTCTCCTTGCTGCGTCATGGCGTATACAGTAGCTCGAGCAGCTATTTCCTTTGGATCATTAGCGGTAGGCTCAAGATACTACGTTCTACTCACTTCCGTGTGTATCAGTCAATTTCCGCTATATGTACCGGTCGGTAAGGTAAGGGCGTCTGTAATGTTTCGAATACAGCGCAACTGGAGATGGTCTTGTTGCTTCTCTCTAATTAGGAAAGATGGCATAAGAGCTACGCTTAAATACTCGAGTCCAGTCAAGCTAATACCTCGTCGGACGGATCAAAACACATTGCGGCCTTTTATGTCGCTTAGCAGCATTTTGTAACTCTTTATGACCTTGCGCAATCTACGTACCACCCCCTTTCGCCTTGCTCTCCATATACACAAATTTTCTATTTGCAGAGTCTTTGTAGCACGCCGATGGTTTTTCTTACTATGGCGGTACATTCTCGCCCGCGAATAATAAGACTTCGCCGCATGTATACGGTGCAACAGATATTTCAGTCACGTTCATGTTAGGTCTACTACCTAGACATCCTGGGAAGGTACCAAGTGAGGGACTTACTTGCTGACTGCATCATGGCAACATGATGGACGAAGAATCGAACCATGAAAAGTACTCCAATACAATGTACCTTACCTTAGCCAATCAATGTGGCTTATTTAGAAGACCAAGACCATACATTCATGAATGGCCTGTACTCGTTCAGTGGGCACAACTTTGATCGCTAAATATGATTTTTATGTACGAGACTTTAGCGCCCTTTTTTGGCCTTTCTCTGGCCTTTCTTGGCCTTTTTTGGTCTTTTGTACCGTTCCATAATTTCCCAGGCAGTCTACAACAAGCCTGGTTATTATCAAATACTGACGCCTTCACTGGAATGTGAACCGTAAGTCGTATTTCAAATACTGGTTTCCTTGCTGTCTGGAACCATGGCATTTGGTGCCGCTCTTGGCGAGGATTATGGGATGTATTTTCAGGATGTCGGCAACGATTTTGTCACCGCTGTAGCTCCGCCCGGCTCTGGGCGTGATGGAAAGTCTCCGCGCACCGATTTTGGACACATGGTCGAGGAGGCGCAGTATGTTACCCCGATGCCTGACACCATCGATCCTACGGTTCTACGGCAAGGCTACTCTTTCACAAACCCCGCAGAGGAAGAGATATCGCCTAGCCTAGGTGCGCGTGCTTCCAGCCATTCGAGCAATCTACACGGTACAGAGTCACAACCTACACAAGAACTGCTACCGCAGGGCCAAGTATGGTCTTCAACCTCTGCGGCAATTTCGTTACATTGGAAGCTTACAGATCTTAGTCTAACCACGATGACGAGCAGCCCATTAAGAGATCGAGATTGCAAAGTTCACGACGAAGGATCGATGAAGATGAATGGGAGACTAAGAAGCCAATTATTGAGAATCTACTTCTCCAAAAGAGAAAGACTCTGAATGAGGTGATGACCATTATGGAGGGCGAGCATCAATTTAAGGCATCGTAAGTTCACCTGGCTTTTAACACCGCTTGGGCGATGCGCAATAACGACCGACTGATTTAACCAGGAAAACGACCTATAAGAACCATATAAAGCAATGGGACCTCAAGAAAAACCTACCAAAGGGTCTTGCAACCTACCTGTGGTCGCAAGCCAAGCAGCGAAAGGACGAAAGAGGGGTAGGGACACAATATTGGTACCGTGGGTCTCAGGTGGCTGTCAATAAATATAATCGAGCTGGTACTAAGAACAGCGAAGCGCTACCAATCCGAATTCGAAAATGTAAGCCTACTTTCCACATGAGACAGGTAAACCGCTAATCAGCGATTGTGCTGGCTCGAAGCAATACGGTCAAACCTGACAATCATCACAACGTCAACCTCTTCCAGCGATGGGTGTTCAGGGCAACCTGAATCAAAAAGACGCCACCTTGACTGCTTTGACGACGAGGTTGGCAGTATCCAGACCGATCCAGCCCTCCAAATTCCAAAATCTGTGATACTACATCAACGCACGAGCCGATTCCCCAAAGGACGAGATGTAAATGCAGAAAACGGCCAGCAAGATTCAACATCCATCGAGCAGCGTCTTGAAGAACACTCTTTTACACAAACAAATCTTTTCGATGACCTTGGTCTCATGCCCCTCCCTGATCTCTGTAATCTCGCAGATCGCCTAATCAACCGTGGTTTACACGCCTCGAATGACATGGTATTAGAAGCTCTTTTGACGAAACTGGAAGGGACTGGCAGAGCAGATGCAGACAGCTTAGACAAAAAACTGAGGTACACAGTGTCGTGGATGCGGACGATGATCTTCCAGCGCAAATTTCTCGCAGCAAGGAAGATACTCGAGGGTATTCGTGCCGATGACAACTTTGATTCATTCCCTCCAATTCATAGTTTGCAGATCCACAAGCTCGCCCTTCTCGTCGATGTGTATGAGGACATTCATCAGCCTCGAAACATTGAAAACGTTGAGGCTAGATGCATTGCGCTTTTGGCCGCCCAGGATGCCATTGAATTTAATCCAGACCGCTACTGGCCTAACAATCTGATATTGGCCTATCTGTTCCGTTTGTACGGCCTCTTCAAACGTGAATTGCAGCGGGATACGATCGATAGGATGGACGAAGTAATCCGGATCCAGTTTCGAACAAGAGAGCCGTCAGTTTCATCTGTCTGGGCGGCCCAGCAGTATGCACGCTGGTGTCTTGGGCGCACTGAACTCAAGAAGGCTGATAGCACGCTGAAAAGCCTCAAAGATGTTGTTGGCAAGAATTCCGCCGAGGACACCCAAAACGCATTGCTGGAGACCGTCTACAAAACAATGCGTCTCAGAAAAAACCAGGAGCCTGTGGCACCCCAAATAGTCGATATCTACGAGCGCAATAAGGTGGACGAACATTGGCAAGACTGTTTCGAGAAGTATTTATGGGACGAGCCGTATTCATACATTGAAGACCAGCGAATGAGAAGCAGAAAGGAACAAGATACTGGTTACCTGCACTGAACCAAGGTATGGAAACCACGGTAACGCTGCTGTCAATGCTGAGGATTGAAGGTTTGCGCATAGCTCAACCAATACTACGCCTCTTACATCTTCGCTGACACTTCTAGCAGTATGAGATGTTATCGGCAAGAATTCTTAACGAATGCACGTCATTCCTTATCGAGGGATACCGCGAGATGCGGTCAATACCATTGGATCATGGAGAAGCATCGGATGCAGTGTTTACACCGCCAGATTGGTGTCAAACGAGGGGCATCGAACGATGCCGGCCGGCTAGATAGCGTTCATTGACGTTTGCGACAGCATCTGCCACAGTGGGCAAAGTAGATCTCAAAACAGCACCTCTATTACTGGTCGTCTTCGAGTTTCTTTATGGTCTATTACGATTTCTTATAGAATGCCTTGGGTCTCATGCTTCATAACGACTCGGTATGAATTTCATGACCATTTAACGAGTTATAAAGTCATTCCGTTCAGGGTCTCAGCTAGATGCATCAACTGAATCCTAGGGGGTGTTTCCTCTGAGTTCGAAGAAATGGGATTCTTAGTCCTTACATAATGAAGAAGCGAAGCCAGGTTTTACTCAAACGTCCCGGCTGTTGACTCTGGGTCTCGGTAACCTTCATGCATCATCGTCAGAGGCTCACTGGCGTCTTTTAGTGCAAGTGAGAACTCTCGGGTCAGCTAAGCGATGTTTCTATCTGTCGAAAATTGTGGATTGATAAATCGAAATAACTAGGACTGAAGCTCTCGGTGCAAAGTAACCATGCAAGCCGTTTACATTGTAGCAGGTACTTCCAGTTTCGACTTCGCCGGCTTGTCTAAAGGTGGAACGATCATGCCCAAACGTATGGCCCAGTCATCTCGCCCCGTTTCCTTTATCAGCTCATCCGCCATGTCCCGTCTTCTTCCGTACTTTTTACGTGGCCCATCGGCCTTGACAATGTTCCCGTGCATCTGCAACTTGTCCGTCCGCACGTTCGCGATCGCTAGCAATCCGGCTGAGACGATCAATAGCACCAAGAGCAGCACTTTCCCCGACTGCTTCAAGTTACTCGCCAATGCTGCATCGAGGTATACCAGGAGAGTCGCAAAGGCCGCTACCGAGCCCTCGATGAATGTCATTTCATGCAGCCATTGACCAGACGTCACGGTTTTGAGATCATCGACGGCTCCACGCATCCGAACCCAACGGTCCTGGCTTAATAGAATGAGCAGATCGCCCTGTACATCCGGCTCACTGGCCCCCTTCCACCCGATACGGCTCCGGCGGCGGATGATGATGGTGTTGCAGAAGCGGGCAAACATAAGGAGGAAGATGACAAAAAGACCCCACCAGTCTGCAGATATCACGAACAATACTAGAACAACAATTGTCAAGGAAGCAGCTGTGAGATAGGATATAGATGACATCAGGTTGGCATTCTCGAAGGTGTAGAATGTCGATAACAGTTGGGCTGTCCCCGACTGCTTTTTGCCAACATTTATGACGGAGAGTGTGGTCAGATGGCCAGTGAGACTGATCTTCTGTAAATAAGCGACTGTTGCGGGGTTCTCGACTCGGAATACATAACCGGAGGTCAAGGCAGCGACCGCTGGGTATTCGCCGCCGTTTAACTCCGTCGCGGCTTGCTGACGTTGGATGCTCGGACAGAGGACTAAGGTATCCAAGAGCGCACCTGTACCGGTAAGAGCAGTCCGATCGCCGATTGTGGTGAGCTCCGCAAGGGCTACCAGACCAGCCGCGTCGAGCGAGACCTTGAGGTTATCTGTGTATAACCAAGGCTGGACTATTCGCGGTGACAGCTACAGCGTAGTCAGCTTACGCTGTTATGTAGGGTAAACATTGGTGGCTAACATTCCGTGGTATTATCATCTTGGAATAATCACTGAAGTTCCCATATCGGTCGTCGAGCTCACGCATGGCTCTTATCATGTCTTCGCTCAGATACCGAATCCACCCCACCAGTGTCCCCACCAAAGACTGCATGGGTGAGATGCAAGCCTTATAGAGCTTATCAAAGGGCTTGAGTCCTCTAAAAGGATTGGCGAAAGAAGAGGGCGCAGATAATGGCAGCCAATGAGCACTCTGCTTCCAAACAACATTGCAGCAGATCCATTGGTTTCATTCGCCAGAGGCATGAGGCTTGCATGAAGGATGGAGGTGGGAGAATGTACAGCCTTGCAGAACGCCCGATGTGAATGACAGCGTGACACTGCGCAGCCATGCTCCGCCTGCCTTGACCTTTGGCTACACTACAGGCACGTTCTCGCATCACTGCCAAGGATCGCACACCCTACGAACAACTTTTCTTTTCTTCTATGTTCTAATCCGTACAATGGATAAAGCTTTCTTTTGGTCGAGTTTCCTACCGCTGTGGGCTGGGCGCTAAAACCGAGCGATCCGAGTGCGAGGTGCAGGCGCCGCGAAAAGGCAACGAGGCAACAGAACACTTGCTCACCCCAATTTATAGTTGGTGTGCCACCGCAATCAGCCGGTCGAACGCAATGGGGGAAAACACCGGAGATCACAGGCAATTATTGATCGCAATACAGTCCTAGTACGGCTAGGCCCAAGGCAGATGACAAAAGTCTATGCCACAAGAAGGCTTATACCCTACAACCGCAGTATTTGACGCCCAGGGAACGAAGGTTGTATGTCTTTGAGCTGCAACAATATCCAGTATTGACGCACTAACAAGTTCTGGTAATCCTGTCAGCACTTGTCTGGTTGCCAAAAAATGGTTATTCCACGTACCCTTTCGCTAGATGGAATTCTGTCGGTCCATCAATTTTGTCGCTTCCCCTCGGACTGATTGAGGCTCCGGGATCGCAAGGTTTGTTGCTGCAGCGCCTGCCTTCAGCCTTTTTATTTTCCGTAACTCCCTTTGGCTCTTTCATCCCCCTTCAGTCTTCTAAAGCTGAATCTCTTCATCATAAATCTCTTCAAAAAGGCCTTGTTTGTTTCTCGGTTTAATCGTTCAGTCCTTATGAAAGATCTCGGCTATCAGTACGAGCCTTTGGGAGATGGAGAATTTCGCTTACTGAGGTTACACCCTGGGCGAGGCAGCAGTGATCTTGAAAGCAATCTAATCATTTGCTCTCTCAAGCAGGAAGCCGAGGATGCAACCGGCAGTGCAGATCGAAGCATGGAAAACAGTGATCAAGATGGAGGTCTACCAGCTTCAGGTCCTCAACCATACGAAGCTTTGTCCTATACATGGGGCCCTCCTGGCAAATCCGAGGTATTCATCAAAATCCTGTCCCATAGTGAAGCATATCGAATTGTGATCAGGCCTTCTTTGGAGTCAGCATTGCGGCAACTACGCTCCACTGAGCACTACAAGTTCTTCTGGGTAGATGCACTCTGCATAAACCAGCCTGATACCGACGAAAAAAGCTCTCAGATCCCTAAAATGTGGGAAGTGTACAACGGCGCCTTCAACGTATGCGTATGGCTCGGCGCACATGCCGACGGAAGTGAAAGAGCCATGGACTTCGTCAACGAAATCGTGAAGCTGGACAACCTCGAACAGTTAGTGCAGGACACTCACAATTCAGAAAAGTGGGCGGCGTTATCAAGTCTTATGAGAAGGCCGTGGTTCAGTCGACGTTGGATTGTTCAAGAGATAGCGCTCGCAAAAACTGCCACTTTACACTGTGGTGAAAGTTCGGTATCTTGGCGAGACTTCGCAGACGCCATATCATTGTTCAACTCCAAAAGTTCCGAAATACGGCAGCTCTTTCGGAAGTCAACTGTGTTCAACAATCCTCTAGACTATCTTGGTGATATCACTGAGCTGGGAGCGACCCGACTAGTTCATGCGTGCGATAACATCTTCCGCAAGTCGGATGATGGTGCTATCATGGAGCACATGTTGTCTTTGGAAGCTTTGATGTCTTCTTTGTCGGCCTTCGAAGCTACAGACCCCCATGATACTGTTTACGCTGTTCTATGGCTTGCGCACGACGCTCGACCGATATCAAAGAAAGAGGATACGCTATTTGGAATACGTCGTAATATGCACAACCCTGGGCCAAGCTCTCCAATCTCGGAGCCAACTGAACTCTCTCCCCAAAGCGCAACTCGCGTTATTGCTGAAGATCAGCCCGAACAACCGTTCGATTCGATGAAAAGACGCTTCAGCGAAAGCTACGAGGGACAACGGGCCACAAGGAGGCGCGTAAACTCCGTGAATAGTCAGGGTGTCCCGTCTGTTCATGTGGTCAATGAAAATGAACGGGTCATACCATATACAGCGAACTCTCTTCGAGACCAAGGACTCAGATCGACTGTCTTGACCAATGGCGAGGATTTAAATGCAAGAAGAACAGATAACCTCTGGGACGCGCAGATATCAAGACCAATCGTGACGACTACCAATGTTGACAGGCCCCCGAACACCAGACTTGACGTTCCAAAACCGCAGACACTGAAAGCCGGTTCTAGAACACATATTGTCCTAGAAAGGGTCCTCGAGTCTATTAGGGCCAAAAGGATTACCGTAGACTACAAGAAAAGTGTCTTCGAGGTCTGCAGAGACTTTCTTGCTTTCACTATAAATCGTTCCCACTCCTTGGATATGATTTGTCGACCATGGGCACCTGATGACCCAATGTTGCCATCATGGATCCCACGCCTGTCCGGCAAAGCTTTCGGCCTGAGCACTAACAAGACCTATCGCCGTGTAAACGCTGACCCTCTTGTCCGAAGTCCAGGATGGGATCGTGGACACTACAACGCTGCCCCCAACACCAAGGTGTTACCAATACCTCGAAAAAGTAGCGATTCCAACCGAATTCTCCGTGTCAACGGCTTCGCTTTCGACAAAATCGGCGCAAAGTATACGCCTGCCACCGCCGGTATAATTCCCGCTAAATGGCTGGGCGCTGGTGGGTGGGAGGACACAAATTCATATCCGCGCGAGTATTTCTGGCGGACACTTGTTGGAAACCGAGATGCCCATGGGCAAAAGCCTCCTTCCCATTGGATAAGAGCCTGCAAGGATGCTTTCAATCGAAGGCCTACCGGAGGGGCTTTGAATACCGGAGAGGTGCTGACTAGCAACTGTCCTTCACCCACTGTAGACTTCCTTGAGCGAGTTCAATGTATGGTATGGGAGCGGAGGCTTGTATCATTGTGTGGACCACCGTGTTCATCTGGAACTGACCAACAAATATGTACTCTTGGTCTGGCACCTTCGAAATGCAAGAAACGGGACCTTGTCTGCATTCTATTCGGCTGTAGTGTTCCAGTCCTCCTGCGTAAATTTATCGATGGCCGTCCTGCGAAGAAAGGGCTGGGGTGCACCTGTAATCAAGTTGATTGCCAATGTGACCCGGATATCAAGAGATCTGAGGACGGCACTCCAACAAACGTCCACTACGAATTCATTGGCGAGTGCTACGTCCATGGCATGATGGACGGCGAAGCCTTTCGTGTCCAGAAAGCAAACAGGCTTAAGTACCAGATGTTTGATCTACAATGAGTCAATGTCCGCTCTCTGGTGCGCAACATCCGTCCTATCCTGGCCAAGGTCTGTGGTCCTTACGTCTCTGATCCTTCCTTAAAGCTCTCCCTGATGGATTCGGCCGATATCCTGTTCGCAGCCAGTGGAATCTCAATCAACCACTTGACTAATTCCATAAGGGATCGTTTTTTGTTGCAAGCCTTCCTCGTGGTCACTGAATTAGAAACCAATTAATGCTGAATGGAACCCAAGGTTGTCAAGATGTCAATCGCTCAAATTCTTCGGCCGCTAAGTTATCTGATAGTCAAAAGACTTGGGAATTATTCAATCGCGACGTCGAGACGTCGAATGGTAGACTAGTCTGGTTATAAACGGCTAAGATGACCGAGGCCCTTCATGTTGTCATTTTGCCAAGCTTTCTATCTCTTTTATATACGCAGGTTCGGCATCATAAGATAGCTGATAATGGTAAACACTTATTGATCCATGGGAAAGAAGGCCTGGACATTCATTGATAAATTCTGGTTAGTAAATAATTTTACGGCATTGAATACTGCACAGAGGGTCAAACAGGAACGATATGAGCCGAAAGAGGAAAGTCATACAGTTGAGGTTTAGGGACAAAGTCGTCAAGAAGTGGAAAGGAGAAAAAGTCGAACATACGAATGCGTCCGAGGGGGTACAATAACTTCACGGAAATTACTAACTCGCGCAAGCGGGTTATCTAGTGCAGACATCACCAAACAACCTACTTGTGAACAGCTAGAAACTACACATCCCTCCGATCTGCTCATAATGGACCGTCGTACTTTCAGGGTATCAACGACTTGCCCACTTACGTCCAACGTGTCTTTCAGAATCAAAGGGTTGATTTCGTCGACCATTTCATTTGATATACAGCTGACTGAGTTGGTGCCAGTAGGTCGATACCGAACTGACTTTCCGGACTGAGAAATTGTTACATATCCAGTGGAAGAGGTTTCTTGACGCGACTCTTGCGTCGTCTTCCTGAGCGTGTATAACGGATCAATCTCGACCACCTTGCGGTACCTAGACAAGCGTCAGCGTCAGCAAGTGCCACGACGCGGTGACTGCAGGTTGTGCGGCACACTCTATCTCCATAAATCCTCGATCCGATCAATGTGTAGGTTGGGTCGTATCTGCGTAGAGACCTGTCGAGCGATGGCTTTTTGTTCACCTCTTCATGTATTTTGTTGTAGTAATCTCGCAGTGACATTCTGCTTTTGATTTTCTGCCCTTGGAGCATGTGAAAGAGCATTGCGATGGGCCATAGCAGATGACTTTGAGTTTTGCCTGTATATGAGACAAGCGCAGGGTAGCCCTTGAGGACACAAGCGAAAAGAACGAAAGCGGGTTGGTAGAGACGAAGAGGGAGGAAATGCGAAAGGGAGGCAGAGCATCTTTTCCCTTTCCCTTTCCCTTTCCCTTTCCCTTTCCCTTTCCCTTTCCCTTTCCCTTTCCCTTTCCCTTTCCCTTTCCCTTTCCCTTTCCCTTTCCCTTTCCCTTCCCTCTCCGTCTATTTTCACTCTCCACACCTCACGCAGGTGAAGGTTGTCGTCGATGAATGGCAATGCGAAATGATGGCAGACCGTGCAGCTCGAATGCAATCTATTAGCGCTAAAGCTTTGCAGCATTCCGGTCTGCTAGCCGCTCGCTGCGCATCTTTCCCACAAAGCAAAAACCAACAGTGGCAACACTAAAGGCAAGATTTCTGGCCCTGACAACCATCGATCATTCCCGCTTCATGACATGTGCGGCTCGTACCACGCTAGCGCTGAAGGGCATCGCACCGTGAGTCGTGAAACCTCTTTCCTGGGGTATGGGACCATGGTGCGGAAAGACCTCTCTGTGCAGCAGGAATATGAGAGGGAGGTGTGAACACTGGGACTGAGAAGAAACTCGTCGGCCGAGGATGACATGAGGGATGCCATTTCAGTGGCGGAGCGTGTGTAGGTGCTATTAGGCCCACGGGCAACGGCCTACCCTCCAAATGACCATCAACATCCATAAGCATTGTATTTTTTTCTAAACAAGATAACCGATCACAGAGCCCAAGCAGTCACCCATGTTAGCGAGGCGCCTGCCCTACATGCGTAGCGAAATGCATATAGTAACCATGCCTATCAGCATTCTCCACGACATCACGCTTCGCCTCATCCGCTAGGGCCTGCGCCTGTTGGGCAGTCATTCCACGTAGATCACCATGCTGAACAGCTGTCCTGGTGACGCCTCCAATCAGCACCAGCAAGTTCTGATACAGCAGGTCCCCGATTGCCTTCTCCTCCTGAGTGCTCGCCCTTGCACTGCCCACCGGCCACTTGAACACCCTTTCTCGAACATCAGCGAATCCCGCGTCACGCATCTGCTGTGCATGCTTGTATGTGCCATCGATATCGATGCCGTTGCTCATCGAGCTCTCCTGAAACACGACACGCCACCACCTGAGCATGGGCGAATCCGCCTCGCCACACCCATCCTCGGCAAAGAATCGATGGGCAACGTCACTCAATTCCAACCACCCACCAGGCTTCAGATGCTGCAAGCAACACTTCATGTATCGTGGCCAGTTGCGGATGCTATTGATGAGCATGCGGCCATAGATCAGGTCGAACGGCTCCGTGGCAAACGACCAGTCGCCCTCGGCGTCTGCGACCGCGAAGCTGCAGTTTGGGGGTACAGACTTTGGCTGTGGGAGGGTGATATCGAGACCGAGGACACGAGAGTCCGGATGCTCTGTTGCGAAAGCGATGGCCCAGATGCCGGTGCCACAGCCGATGTCGACGACGCGTTGGTTGGAAGACTTGGATAAGGGAGCGCTGTAGAGGCCATGATGCTGGATAAGCCATATGCGGTGCTGCTGATCTGCAGGGTTGGTCAGTGAGGTACGTGGGGAAGTCCGTACAGAAGACAACTCTACCCAGGCGGCCAGTCTCGACCTGGAGATACCATTAGCTGTTTCCACCGACTCGACGTGAATATTAAGTCGCGGTGGTGCTTTTGCTTACCTCACCCACTGGCTTAGCCAAGACGTATTTCCCTGGTTCGGGCATAGTTTCTTGCTACGGCAGCAAGACTCGCTTCAAGATAAAATTCTTCGATGAAGGAAATTAGGTAGGTTTTATGTAGTACGGTGACTTGGCTGGAAAAAGCAGTCAGATGCTGGTCGGAAAGAATGTTTTCGAAGATGGCTTACCTAGAGTTAGGACGATGATGACGCTCTGGAGCTACGTTATCTCTAGACGGAGAGAGGAATAAAAGAACAATATCTCGGATTATGACCGCTACCATCGTGCGCTGATGGATCTCTTTATACGGACTCGCTCTGGGTACGAATCTCTACTTTACCACTAGACCTGTCGATAGGTATGGTGCCAAAATGAAAACCGTAAAGAGTACTTTTTCCGGCACAAATACGTTTCCATATAGTTAGCATAGTCAACCAACCCCTGCAGTTTCACGAATCGGTGACTACGAGCATCTTATCCGCCGACTGGAAAAAAACATTTCGGCTTCACCGCTTTATGAAGATATATCTCTGCTCTCTGTTGCGATGCGACTGATATCAATTATCAGCCCGTGTTATTTTTGTAATTTAGTACCAGCAGCGCAGAAAGTTGCCCGAAATAGTTTAGGGTGGTAACGCACCCAGTTTCTGGTGACCGTCCTCGAGCCGTCATCATCGTCATCTCAATTCTGGGAGCTCTGAAACCAACGATGATAATATAGTCATACCGCCAAATCGGGACCCTTTCTATTCCGTCAGCCATAAATGCCCGCGGCTGTGGTTGTCAAGCGGCATCAAGGCTCAAGAGGACGTCACTTCTAAGATGACTTTCCAACGCACAATATTTCCCGATATGGCTCAAAGAAATCCGCCTCACCGAGTGCTGTATAGAGGAGCTGGATCAGCCGTATACTATAGTATAAAAAGCCTTGCGATTCCCATAGTTTTGTCATGCCAGCGCATGCTGAAGTCGTTTCCATATAATTGAACACAAGTATATGAACGGATAATAGGAGCAACTTCCGTCTCGAAAACACCGGCATCTATCACCATTCTTCCATTGACCAACATCCATAATGCATTCTTCCCTTACGATTCTTTTGGTCGCTGCCGCAGTTGCGCCGGGCCTTACCATCTCAGCGCCAGCACATTACTGCTCTGCAAATCAGAGCGAAGCCACCACCAAATATCCAAACAAATGCCAAATCGCACAAGTCTTCAACTACCTCCGCGAAGACAACTTCCCAGCTTTCTTCGCTCAGGTAGCGCCTAATGTCCACTGGACGCTTATGGGCACCCACCCTCTCGCCGGCGAGTATCACAACCGAACCATCTTTCTCACAAATGCCATAGAGCGCCTGGCAAACACCTTGATCGCCGGCACGTCCTCGCTGGAACTTGTTCACGTCGTTGGTGGCGGAGACGAGGAATGGAGTGCACAAGAGTTGCACGCAACAGGTGTTTGTAAGAATGGTAAGAAGTTCCTCCCCCATATTCCTCCTTAATCTGCCTACCTCTTTCCTTCATGAACCCCTGGAGAGGGATTTTTGCATCAAAGAAAGTATAGCAGCCTAACTTCCTTGTATAACAGGGCTCAACTACGATAACACGTTCTCTTGGGTCACCCGTTGGAACACCGAAAGTGTCATCGTACAGGTACGCGCATGGTTAGACTCGGCGTTGGTGTCCCAGGCTATCACGGAAAACGAGTCTCCCGAGTACAACTATACCGACCCGAGGATAGCATTGGAGCCAGGTCCTGCGGGCATCAATTGTGCAACACACAATTGATCATTGGGGCATGCTGCTAGATGGCGAACGTCGCGGTCTCTGCTTTGTTTTTCAAATAGATCACCTACATTAGAGCCATGGTTGGGACTATCTTTTTCCACGCTTTGTGTTTTTTTGCTTTCTTTTCTTCCCCCCGGGTTATACGTGCAATGCGATGTTTTGACTCCGTCAAAGCCTTCTCGCTGAATGTTGAAATTACACCATGTGAGGTGTTATATTCCGCGAACAAGTGAGTGAAGAATCATGTATGTGCCACTCATGCTATTGATGAAAACTCTGTTGCCGACGTCCCCCATGATACGCTGTCCAGGTAACCCACTTCTCAATAAATGTGGTCCTACAAACCACGTCTAGCGAAGATTTGTGCTGTTGTTGAGTCCTGGAACTGAATATCCGAACATCGAAACATCGAACTTGAATCAGGCACATCTTTTGACCTCATCAACTCAAGTTCCAAGGTTCCTTCTTGACCTTGTTTGCCATAAGTCGACCGAACCTGATTTCCATCTTGCTGTCTATAAATTCAAACCTCCTCCTTATCCAGATTTCCTGCTCACTACCCTTATTCATACTTGCCCTCGCCACATGCAAAGGCCAGAGAAGCATATACCCCGCAAGCGGCATTCTCTTCCTTCCCGGTGCCAATTTCCCCGCCAGGTCGATATCTCCCAATATGAAAGGCACAGCGGCGCAGATATCCGAGACCATGTCTTCAATGATGCATCTGAAGCGCGTGAGTAGGTTCTCGGCTAAGTCTAGGCTTTTGAGCTTCGAGGATAGATCTGTGGCCTCTGAATGACAGCCAAGGAGAGCAAGACAGTGCAAGGAGACTTCGTGCAAATGGGCACGCTGGCTGCGGCATGAGGTCCAGATGTATGCGGTATAGAAGTCGTGATGCACCTGCACCATCCCATCGGCGGGAAGAGCCTCATCGGGGGACAGATAGACGGTCTGATAGCGCCAGATTTCAGAGCGGGAGTACTTGTCAATCCAACTCTGGTACAGGAGATCAATGGCAGTGGCGTCTTTGATGATTTCGAGGAGGTCATGTTTCCATTCCTTGCTGTGTTCGCTGCTATCAAAAAGGAGTTGGGCTTCAGCGCATATTTGAGCAGTATGGATGCTGAGTTCTGCTATTTTCTGGGGAGGCCCTTTGGTTCCGAAAACCTGAATCCAGGCGCCTGCTTCTTCCAGGGGCTTCTCGTGCCTGGTCAAGCACTTAATGATCTGTGTGGTCCTGTGAGTAACGTGAGATTTTGAGGCAGATATGAATCTTTTAGTGGCTCACAGCTTGTTCATGCAGGACACCGAAAAGGCATCGGCCTATCGGAGAGTTGAATTGATGGCTGCCACGAAGGCGAAGCAATGACATTCGACCACGGTGGTGATGATGATCCATCAGAGTACCGGTCGGCAGGTAGCCACTGATAACCTGTCCCGGGACAATCAGCCTCCCTTTTTCCAAATCTGATGTAGGGCAAACCCGGGATTGATCTTACTTCGTATAAGCCTATCACAAAGGGTGTAGCCAGTGTAGTATCTTTCAAAGCTTCTACAGGGTCCTGCAATACCCTCGAAAGAGACGCTAGTGCACGGCCATATGCTGCCTTAGCTTCAATGGCCATCCATTTCAGACCGAGCTGATTTGCCTCGTTCCCGAACGCTGCAGCATAGAGAGCATCTTTGAGACAGGCGCTTGCATCTGAACTGCCATAAAGTCCTGGTAATACTATCGTCGTATTCGATACAGCATCTGAATCCAGGACATAATCGGTGAAGAAGCGGGTGACGGCGTTTTCTCGCCAATCCGTCACTGCAAAAGGCCTTGGTACGCCTTGTTCCGCCATATCTCGCGCTCTGAAACTATTGCGGACACGAGACTCAACCTTCTTCTCGGCAAGGCAAGTCATATCGCGAAATGCAAACTCCGTCTCGCTTCGGTATCCAGGGCAGGTTTTGCCAGAGTTGATGCACCTTTGGCACTGCGGAACACCTTCATCACACTATTTTTCCCACACCAAAGTCATTAGTGACAGAAGATCTTAGGCCGGGCCATCAACCATCATGACCCAGTAAGACACTAACAAGATCCTATTCGATGGTGTACTTACCTTGATTTTCCTTATTTTACATGCATCGCATCTCCCACTGCGCGGCATGGCGGCAAATAGTGGCAGCAGTAATCAATCGATCTCAATCCAAGGCTTTTGGATTGCACATACCCAAATAACGTATATGGTTGCATGCTAGTTCGTCGTCGGCGTGGAGGCTATTCATGAAGATCGTCAGAGTAGGTTTTTATCGTTTGTCACCTACCAATATCTTAGAATACCTTATACGGTACATTGTTCTCGTGATCAATCCGATGCCCACGGAAGGAGCCTCGACTGATCAGTAAGCCAAGCAGGACGTTGCGGTGCTGACAGGTTGCGCTAGAGAGTGAACCCCAGGTGAGATACTAAAGAAGCTTACTAAGCTTTCTCGGTATTCCAAGTGCAACATTCTACTGCGGGTTACAGCTGGCCGGGGGGTTGAAAAAGTTGAGCCGGGGTCGGAAAAAATTCTTGGCGTCGGGTTGGACTTTAAAATTGGCATATGCCTCGCACATCCAAGACCTGACGTCGGGTTGGAAAAGCTTCGAAGCCGATGCGAAGCATATGTCAAGATCATCAAGCAAGATCACAAAATAATTCATATCTAAGATCTCGACTGAGCATATGCGCAGCATCAACTGAGCATAAAGAATCATCGATGAACAATGAAAGCATCAACGCTGAAAATCAAGCGAATGAAATAACAGATTGACTAAATGATTTAAATGTGAGACAGTGAGAGTTGCAGTTCGCATATGCCGTACATATACTAAAAAGAAACTCAGCTCGCTCAAGTTTCATGCAATGCAAATCACGAGCAGATCTGACGAAGATAACATGAGCGATAGCTTGTGAATGAGCATGTCACAAGTTGAGTTCATGATTCACATGTTTTGTGCATATGCTAAGCATATGTAGAAGAATCTTCGCTGCAAAGTCGATTCGTGATATATGCATGATCTGTGATTGTGCTGTTTTCTTGATGTTTCGCTCAAGCTGTGCATATGCACGGCTTCAATACTTCGCTCTTGCTGTTTCTTGAGCTCATGATTAGCATATGCAGAAAGCTGAGCCGGGGTTGGAATAATTTTGAACTCATGGTTAGCATATGCAGAAAGTTGAGTCGGGGCCGAAATCAAAAAAAAAAAGTTCCGGCCCTGGCTCAACTTTTCCAACCCCCCACCAACTGTAACCCCATTCTACTGCACGAGGTAGTATAAAAGATTACGGCCTGCCTCCGGACAGTCAATATTCCAGAACTATAGTTGCCACAGTCATTTTTTGTTGGAAATTGTTGAGAATACGGTACAGTAGTTGGAACCGCCTCATACTTTCTAGAGTACAGAGTGTTTGCACTGCGGGGTCGAACATTCCCCACTACCAATTTCCACCAATCATAAGGCCGCCACCAACGTTTGGTGCAGATTAGCTGAAAGGCCTGAATCTACCAAATCACCTCTCAAATCACCTTCTTTTCTCCATCAACATCGCTACTCTCCACCAAATCCTACTTCTTACCTCGTCGGCGACCTCTACAGTACTGTACATAGACACGTCTCCAACGCTGCGCTCAACGGTGGAGATTGAAGAAGCTCTCGGCCTGCAATTCGGCCTGAAATGATCATCTTGACACGGGAATTGTTCAACAAGCTCGCTGTTGCTATGGGCTTTGAGGTTTTGTGGCTCTGTTGATGTTGAATAGCTTCAGAAAGGTGAGCAGGGAATTGAGTAAACAAACAGGTCAATTTGGGTATAAAATCGACATTTGTCTCGAGCAATTCCTGGTTCGTGTTCTTCAGACTTTCATCATTGACTACATCTACAGCTACATCTACAGCTACATCTACGACTACATCATGTCTAGCTCTAATACTCCCTCTATCGTGGCCTTTGATCCTTCTTCTGATGTTAGCTATCAAACTTCCGGCAGTCCTACACGTTATCGAAGCTTCGTTCAAATCTCTATCTACGTGAATTTACCTCAACCAATTGACTTCCTCGTCAAAAACGAACCTGATATGAGCTTCGAAGATTCCGTTCTAGTCGAACAACACGAATTCATCTTTTCGAATGCTAATGGTGCGAAGAAGAGCTTTCAAAGCTTCATCTTTGAGTATATCAGTAACATCGACGTCATCGACACAGATAATCTCTTTGACTTCTGATTTGACGTCTCACAGACTACAATAAACACTACTGATACGGATGAAACTATTGCCACGGTCAGAATCACCTTCAGAAAGCGCATTTCTGTGAAGGCTCTTCGCCATTTTGGTCATATGACTCTTCGTCATATAGCCAAAGTCACCGATTTGCCTTTAACCACAGTGATCAACATAGCCAACGAATCAGAGACTTCTCGTCGAGAACGTGATCATTCTCAACTTATCAATACATCAATCAGAATGCGAATAATTGACTGCGTTATCATCAGCGTCGAGAAACGTCAGATGATCTACTTGAAGGTGAGTCAACATTTAGGCCTGAGTATGACTGAAGATACTATTCATCGATCACTAAATGAGCATGAATATCATCATCATTTAGCTATAGCTAAGCTCTTTCTGACGAAGAATGACATGAGAAACCGGCTTGCCTTCGCTCAGTGGTGTATCGATAAGTCGAGGACGATCACGTTCTCGACGGAAAGTCTCTGATTCGTTGACTATGTTGATCACTGTGGTTAAAGGCAAATCGGTGACTTTGACTATATGACGAAGAGTCATATGACCAAAATGACGGAGAGCCTTCACAGAAGTGCGCTTTCTGAAGGTGATTCTGGCCGTGGCAATAGATTCACTCGTATCAGAAGTGTTTACTGTTGTCTGTGAGACATCAAATCAGAAGTCAAAGAGATTATCTGCCAGTGTCGATGACGTCGATGTTACTACTGATATTCTCAAAGGTGAAGCTTTGAAAGCTCTTCTTGGCACCATTAGCATTCGGAAAGATGAATCCGTGTTGTTCGACTAGAACGGAATCTTCGAAGCTCATATCAGGTTCAGTTCGTTTTTGACGAGAAAGCAGATAGAGAAAGCTATTCAGAAGGAGTGGGACTCTTTGAACGACGGCCACCAGTTGGAAAACCAGTTCGAGGTATGTATACGAAGAAACTTTGTATAGAAGACCCTTCAAGGTAGGTCATGTGAAGAAAGATCGGCTCTCCAGCTGCAGCTCGCCAGCCGACGCATGGCGGCGCAGTCGGAAGAATTACTCACCCTGTAGGAGACACAATGATGAAGTGGCTGCAAGAGATCCCTCATCCGTATCGACTGGATCGGCTGCCGATGGGGGAGAGGTCCAAGCGATTTGGTCACAGGACCGAAATAGAACCGCAACAGGGAAATGTGAAGGAAGGAAGAAGAGAAGGCGAAGGGAGAGCGATTTATGCCCTGAAAAAAGCAGCAATAGGCTGAGAGTAGATGCCTTACCCGATACAGAAGGCGCCAAACCTAGCCCAGTAAACACTACTAAAAAAATAACGGAAGAAATTACCATAGGACAAAGATGCTGTCGTCAATGATCACAAAGGGAAAGTAGCTTTTGCGCACTCCAAATGTCAGTACTTGGCTCTTAGGAGGAAATTCAACTATGACTTGGCTTACATTCCTAAAGACACAATCTGTGAGTTGCAAATGCTGCAGCTTCAAAAGGTGCGGTAAAATGTTTCTGCTCATATCCAAGAGCTACAAGAGAACCCGCCAGCCATCTTGCGGCAGATCGAGGACGTCAAGACTACGCAAATACCAATAGCAGAGACAGACAGAGCTAAGGTCAGCCTGGATTACAATTATGTACTTCGGCATTATCTCGACAGCGCCGCATCCATTGTCTCTGATATTATGGTAGAGGCTAATCTAAGTATGCAAGTCAATTTTTACCAAGCCTTGAACGGCGCCTTGACTTCGGATTACCACACTGCAGCAACGCACACAAGTAGGCAACGATGACTTGGCTTTAGGGCCGACAAGATGCCAGGAAATCCTCATCAAAGATCTCAATAAGTTTATCATAACAGTTCTTCAGGTTGAGCTAGAAGATAGTGTCGAAGCTGTTAAAAAGCTCTTGTGTTATAGTATTAAAGCTCCCGATATCCAATTATACTACTCTGACCAAGAACTAACAAATCCTACTAAGTCGTTGAAGCAATATGACGTTCTACATAACTCATCCTTGTACAGTACGTCGACCATTCAGAATCTGGTGTTTCCTACTCCATGGTTCATGTCACTGCGTGTCAACTATGTCCTTTTGCAGGGTATTTCCAACAAGCCCTGAAAGGTCAGTTTCAAGCTAGACGATCGAATCGACGGTATCCAAAAACCGTACTGGAAAGCTCGACTTGGAAAAAACCTGAAGCTATGGCCACACACGGTGGAACTCGTATGGGAAAGACGAATATCCCAGGATGAAGAAGACATGGTGGTCGCGGCATCTGCGATAGACTTGGTAGATTTCCCCCCTCTGTTCCACGTAGTCAGGGAACATAAGCCTGCCCACAGAGCTTTTGTGCGGCAGTTTGTGGAATATTTCAGAGGGTAAGCTAGACTATAACGTTGGGAAAGCAAAAGCGAAATACCGGAATATGAGTTATGATGGAGGCAATTGTCCACCGGGCTCTAGCGAGACTGGGTTCCAGGATGCTCCAAAGGGGGTTGAAGGCTACTCGATAGAACGGGATGGATGCTCTCACTTGATACTATCCGTAGCCAACATTTAGGGAGCAGTGAAACCGACGCTGCCTGCGACCGCTACTCAAGCTCATAGGACTATAGGTCAATGCAGGCGCGGCCTACCCTAGCCGGTCAAGAGATCCTCTGGTCGTACTTGTTCCATTCGAATACTGAAAACCCGGGCTCTATACTTTCATACGGTACTACATCCATTATCCGCTTCCCTGTAAACGTCATACACGGCGCGTTTCAAATAATGTTTGGGCGTGGCTCCTACCAGCTTTTCTAGTCATTGTTGGTATTTGAAGTAGGCCTTTTGGAAGAAAGGCGCTTTAAAGTCAAGGGTACGCGAACAGCGAGAGTGGACAAATCATTCAGTCTCTCGATAAACATAGCTCGTTTCCATTGAGTTGAGCCTCACCCTCAAGCTTTGCTATTCAGGGACCTACAAAAGTATCCGCCTCGTTTCACCGAGCCCTTCAGCGCCAGCTAGCTCTGGCTACGACGGCAGATCATTTGTACAAAATCCCAAATACCAAACTGGCATCAAATATGTATTTCCGGCAGGCTCGTCTCCTTGAGCCACGAACTTTCTTGGCTTTCGTCCGACATTTCCATTACCGATCTTGCTTTGTTGCGATGTTGCTTTGCATTGCACTTGCCACTTGTTAAACCGCAGCATAAGAGCATTAGCTATAAGGCCTGTTCTTGGAGAGATACGTCTGGGATTGCAAAACGTGCAATCAACTCTAGACATATTCGACCAGCAGAAAAGTTGTGCCAGCACAGGTCTAAGTTCTCGCGGTCTTCGAACTTTACCTCTTACCTAACATTGTTCGTTCAATCAACGAAGAACGTGACAGACTGTCCCCACTCCTTCTCTTCATTGCTTTGCTAGAATACGGGAAGGGTGAAAGGCCGCAAGACTCACATTCTCAACCATCCACTCATATCCTTTCGTGAATCTTTCCCACACTTACTCAGCCCCTATCGAAAGCACCAAAACCGCTACCACGTCAGCAGATATTCCCATTTCCACCTCCAAAAGGTATAGCGATACCAGTCAAATCTCCCCTAACGTCAAAATCTTGAGCATGGAATGATCTTGGGAGTCACTGGCGAGTCATGGTTTATGGATTAACTGTGCAAAGGGGGGGTATATATACCGCACGAGCGTCTCTTCAAGTCCTTCTTTTTCTCCTGCAAGATACATCTCCGAGTCTAAAGAAGTACCGAATAGCAAACACTACCAATCAGAAAAATCAGACAACCAAACAACCAAACAACCAACAACGCCGATCCCCAAAACAAGCACACCATTCAACCACTACCATCAAACCCAACTAATCACCGACCACAACAAAATAATGTCCCCACCAACCCCCCAACCCACCAAAGAGATCTCCTCCCCACCCTCAACCAAAACCCCCTCCACCGCCACCACCCGACCCCACACCCAAACTACCGGCTTCCACGGCATGACGCCCCTCTGGACCTGCTGCCAATGCGGAACCGACATCTGGAGCGGGCTCTCATGTGGGTGTGGGCATGGGAATTGTTTGAAGTGTAGTTAGTGTGCTTATGGGGATAAAGGGAGGGAGGGGAGGCGGGAGGGGATGGAGAGGGAAGGAGTTGGGAGCGAAGAAGGGAGGGTGTGTGTGGTTTGCGATTTGGGGGGATTTGTGCGCCTGCCAGTAATGCCTGCTATGCCTGCGATTTGAGACTTGATATTTGGTATTCAACAGTTCATAACTCCTTGTATACTCCAGAACCCTCCCGAGCTTTACCTACCTTGTCTATACTCACAATCATCACCCATTTTTCCACGCTCACTCCCTTACAACGTCTACCAACCCATTTACCCACTTCATCTCACGAACTTGGTCACCGCCAATCCAACCTCCTAACACATGCATGCACGCTCTTTCCTTCTTCATCTTACTTCTCCAACATTAGCAGCGTCGTTTTAGCGGGGTGCGGATGATTGATTCATGAATTCAGTCAACTCTTTCAGCCTCTCGCATGCGCTGTTTTAAGATATCATATCTTTGTCCAAACCTACATGCACAGATACCTGGAAGGAAACCTAATTTGAAGGATAGCAAATGTAGAAGATATGGTTGAGAGTAGATTATGTCTAATTGAAGGGTTTTCCAATTGAAATTTTATTATGACTTATGATTTCGATTTTTCTGGTTCAGAACTTCAGCCCTATTATATGAGATGCTCTGACAGGCAAACTAGATCTGTGAAGTCGCTTGAAAGAGGTAAAAATATAGATTTTTCTCGGGCGATAGGGTTTGTGGCGGTGGCTAGGTGGGCGAGAAAGCATTTTTGGCTGAGTGCATTGAGAGTGAGGGGAGAAAGAGATGGGATAACTCTGTTCGTGCGCTCGCTTTCCTTCAGCGCATAGCTCAGGCTGGGGAGCATGACGGATCTTATTTCCTCAAAAGATGAAATCTTATGAAGAAGAGCTGCAGCAGCCATTTCCCGTTATTCTCCACGGTTACGGGTTATTTCTTTTTAGTCGCACTATGTGTCTTCGTCCGGGCAGCCATGCGTCCAAGCCTCCGCCACCTCAAAAAGACGGTCCTGTAATGCGTCAAATGTTTTTGTAGTTTAAATTTTGGGATACACGAGAATTACTATCCAAGATTTCCAGGCCTTTCTCCCCATCTTAGCCTCTACAAGCTTCACGGCGGCAGTAATGAACTTGGCAGAAGTAACATCTAAATCGGGGATCTCGACGTTGGGCAATGAGGCAAGATACACCGCTTTTTCGCGCATGCGGGCTGTGACGAAGACGTATAATCGCGCTTTTGATAGGCGAGGGCTAAGGCGGAGCCAAAACCGTCGACGCTGATGTCTATTATGAGAACTGCTTTGGGAGACATTGTTGTTGTTTCGCTGAGGGGCAAGAATATCTGCAGCTTAATGGTTAAATGGGGTAGTAAAGTGCTGCCAGTAGTGGCATAAAGTAATGAGATATATACAGGCTATAAGAGCATGAAAACCATTGTTGAATACGTAGGATAACAGAACAGAAAATTCTTAAGAAACATGATTTTTAGAAAGTAAGATATATGTTGCAAAGTAGCACGTATCGACTGTATATTATTAGATCGAGGAAGCAAGTTTAGTAGACAAACAGGTGCGAATAGGATATCTAGCAGATGAACAGAATACTGGCATGACGATGGAGCTATATTGGAAACTCAAAGCTCTTGTGAACCTTGTCAAGAAAGCTACATCTCATTGAAGACGCGCGGTGGCTCAGCATAGACGCGCGGCTATGTCTAATTGTGAGGTAGCAGTGTCAAAGGTGTGCAAGAGGTAAATCTTTGTTATCAGAGAGTGCAGAAAGTCGTGAAATAGCAATCAATCGTAGTAGTAACGATATTCCAACAAATAATAGAAGTCTATCGTTAATTGAAGTTCATTTACGATCATTTCAACGACAAGAACCGAACACAAAGACAAAAGAGCTTGACCGATCTTTGATATGTCCATTCTTAAACCGCCACGAGTTGATAGAATGACCTTCTAGACATCGTTCTGTTGACTGTTATCTACAAAACTTATAAACTCACGGATGTGCAACCTTCCTCCGTAAACCCCGTCTACCTCTAAGCTAGATCCTTAGAGCAGATTTATCTTGCAGATAATCGCATAATCCCCCTATTGTTGTGCAGACCCGTAATGCCTAGGCTGCCCGCACTCCGGACAATACGCAAAGATATATTGGTTTGGGAAGACCCTTAAATCATTTCCACTATCATCCACGTACTTGCAAAAGGGCTATCATACGTTAGCCGGGTGATCTCTTTGCTGGTACATGGATATTTGGAAAACGCACGCAGCTCCAAAAGCCTCCGTAATACGCGTGGGGATACCTTGAGTGGTCGGGGATGCGATTGATAATATTGAAGAAGGTTTGGTGCTTGAATCGGATGCGAACTGGCTCTGGGAAGAGCGACAAAGGCTTTTGAAATCGGAATGCTGGGCGTTGATCGCTGGGCTGTGATCGTTGACTGGGCTTGCTGGAGTTGGTTCTGGGGAAGGGAACCATGTATCTCGAAATTGTGAGGCTCGGGGTCGCTGGCTGCGGTCTGGAACATTGACTGGGCTTGCTGAGGCTGCACCATTTTCTGACTCGTCGAACTTGGGTGATGATACTGAGAATGTCATTCTTGAAAGGCGCCAGCGGTTCTCCTGGATCCTCTGCAAATAAGCATCGGAAGCTCTTGCCATGGCTGTAGCTGTGCTTTCAGCAGGTGCAAATCGGAACGCCATGGTGTGAACACCGGGGCCTAGAATATTGACTGAGCTTGAGGCTGGATCAAGTTCTGATTCGTTGGAGTAGGGTGGTGCCACGAATGTGATTCTTGAAAGCTGCTGGCGGTGCTTTTCGACTCTCTGTGAGAGGCTGTGGGACTCTGGCATCACCACAGCTGCGCTTTCTTCATGACTACCCCCAGGAGTGATAGTATATTGCGGATTGACCTGATTACCTCTCGACTCTTCCTCGCTGCCAGAATCGCTAAACGTATTTTGACACATATTGGAAGACCACCGGAAACAGGTGGGACGATTTCTAGTTTGAAAGGGGATACTCTGCACTGGTGCTGCGAAGTATTGTGTAGGGTGAGTGTTTGTTGTGATGGATGTAGACTGTCGGTCGATGTTCGCTCTATCTGGCTGCTGTCAACGTACCTTATGCATTTGATAAACAAAGACCCGACGTGGTTTGCAGGTTGGAGCTGATGAGGTTCTAATTCTTTCGTTGCGTCGGCCATTAATGTGTTGTCTTAGACTTCATGTACGCCAAATACAGCAAAGAACATCCCGTCCTTTAGGAGAAGGCTCGAAATGCTATATCTATGTAGAGATTACTCTTGCGCAATATCGGTAATTCGACGTGCGTCATTAGTACACAAAGGGTTCAACCTATTAATCAGTAGTCCAAGGTTTGGCTCTGCTCACGCTTGTGGCGACATGAAGAGGCACCAGAAGAAACTGTATATCATTGAGTGTTCAGGCCAGAACAGCCCTCTGTATCGAACACTCGCGAGCCGACTCGTGGAGTTATCGCACTCAGAGCGTGTAAAGTACAGTACAACGAGGATCTCCGAAGAAAAAAGTTATGCCACGTGACATGCAATCAGACTTTTATGGTGAGCGCATAGGATCCAAGAAACGTAGCAAAACTTACTTCTCCAGGAAGTATTTAAAGTATGCGCCAAGTTGAACGTAGAGATGCAACATTTCCAAAAAACCCCGAACTTATGCAACCGGAAGAATTATTGCTTCGTACTTCATGCCGTCTCCCCCACAACCTAATCCCGCATACAGATAAACTCGAGATCATTCATACATGGAGTTCTTCCTCTTCTCGCGTTACAGCAAACCTGCTCATAATCTCTTTGTAGTCTCAGGCATAGCCGGCATTGCGGGGGACACGCCTTTCGGATTCTACTTCACCGCGGCCTCTATGCAATATGACTGGATCTCCGATAGTATAGTGTTTTCCAGCTTCTACGTCTGGGGCATCTCTATACATCGTTGAGGGCTCTCCGTCCGGGTAGTTCGTGTTCTCACTTCCCGGAGGAAGAGAAGAACCTCTTCTACCACCGTTCACGGCCGAGACATTGGTTGGTTGTCCGTGGGAGCTCGAAGCGGACGGTTCAATAGAGTGACTGGGCACTTGACCCAAGTGATTAGTCATAGTATCTCCGCTGATGGGTTTGCTTCTCTCTAGTGGGTCTGGCACCACTCCACTAGCCGCAACATTGACTATGGGCCGGTTAACATCCTTTTCTGGGTCAAACAGTTGAGTTTCGTTCTCGTCAAAGTCTTGTCCTGGATTTGCGGTTTCATACTCTATACCTTGCAGAAATTTGTAGAATCCGGACGCGAGAAGAGAGCCAAGCGCAGGCCCGACCCAGTATATCTGTTCAACATTAGAGATATGGTGTGGTACAAGACTAGAGAGTCGTGTGTTACCCAATGGTAGTGGAAAAAGGAATGATTGATAACATCTGGCGCAAATGAACGAGCAGGGTTCAGTGATCCACCTGTGTAGTACACACCTGTTTCGATTAGATACGGGGATACCGTCTCTGTCGGAAGACCTACCAGACAACTCAGCTATGAAAAGAGATAATCCAATCCCGATTGGCGCGATAAAAGTCGCTTTGTGCTTTTCAGCAGCCAGCATGAAGATAGTGAAAACCAGCTGCGCGGTAAGGAACATCTCAATGAAGAGTCCCTGGACAATCGAAGTTCCAGCTCCAAGTGATGTCCGCACGTTTAGTTGACCGGGGAAAAGTGCCGATACAACGCCTGCTGATGCGATCGCACCAATTATCTGAGACACGAATATAAGACTGCCACGGATCGGAGGCATTGATCCTGTCAAGACCATCCCTAGCGTAACCTATTGCACTTAGTGAGAGCCAAAGCAGCATGATCAGGACACATTACTGCCGGATTAAACAGGCCTCCCGAGATTCTAAAGAATACCCAAGCAGTTACTGCAAGAGAAAATCCAAAGCAAAGACTGATATAAAGCAACTGGGCTGGGTTCGAGCCTTGTGCTATCGTAGTTGACACAGAGCCCTGGGTCTGACTATTGGCGACCTGCGTTCCAGAGAAGGCAAAGAAAAGAAATAGAAAAGTTCCGACAAACTCGCCGCACATGGCAATGAAGTGATTGCGAAAGACATCAGGCAAGAAGTTGAGGTATGGGACTCGCTTTTTTTGCGTCGTAACACGGACCACTTTCGCTTCTGGAATCACCCGACTGCTGGTGACACGAGAAGGAGAAGCACTAGCATCCATGACAAGAAGGAACCTGAGAAGAAGATATTCAGAAAGCTATTGAAGAAGACGAAGAGGCGAAGAAATGGAGACGCAAAAACGCAAAAACAAAGTGTGAACTATGACGAGCACAGAAGCTTAGCCACTCCCGGAACCGCGCGGGGCAGTACTCCGTACATAGAGGATCTCATAAAAATAGATGATGTGATAACGTTCAGGAGTCAAGTCTTTCGATCGAATTGCTGCTTTGTAGGGGCTCAGTGAAACAAGTCTGTTACACGTCTCTGCATAACATGCGAGGGGATGATGGGAGGAGTACAGGAATTAGGTATATCAACCCATATGGAAATACCTGGTACTCGTACCCCTAGCTGAACGGGATACCTTGTTTAGCCCGGCGCCACGCTGTATCGTGAATACCAACGAAACGACTTGCAGCTGAGAGTTGACCAGCAGGCCCCGTCCGAAGTCTCCGTCGTTCCATGCCACGTCAGGCAAGCAGCCAGGCAACTAGTTCTTGGGAGGAGAAAACGAGAAGGGCTTTCCATGATGATAGCATGTGCGTTGTCGCAGGTCATTACCTAGATACTTCAAATCATTCACTATTACGGAATAATCTATTTGATACCCCAGCGTTTGGGAGCGTGATGACGGGATCTGTAAGAGTGCGTGCAACGCTAGTACTAATGCATCGCCGCACTCACGCCGCCAACGAGTTCCACCAAGAAGCAAGTATCAACCACAATCCTACAATTTCCCCATACTCTCTTAGTCGGTGCAAAACGAAGTGAGTGGGCGATGACTTTGCACTCCAACCACCACAGGGCTTGCTGAGAGCTCGCCAGCGCCTTTACATATCCGTCCGGTACGCTTACATATCAACAAGATGCGTCCGCCACATCTCATCATACTGTTGATGTGCTTTGTCGGCCTGCCCGTCTTCCTAACCTTCTTCTCTCTCCTACACGGTCGGCATGGGCATGATGTAGGGGTAGAGTCCTCTCCCTCTGTACAACAAGCCGGAATATGGGCTTTCTTCTCGTTCCGCACCCCCTCTACGCTTTTTCCGTCATCAGCAATTATCAGTCTTACTGACGATAACTCTACCTTCTTTCTGGCGCGACCTGCCGACTTTGGCTCGTTGCTGCCTTCAGACGGTCTCAGCGGACAACTATGGGTAGGGAGCGGTTTTGGCGACGATGGCCTGGGAAGAGCTGGAACAACAACCGGTGCAGAAGGAGAACTTGGATGCAGTGATGTGCCCGGCTGGGCTGGAGGGGGTAAAGGCCGCCATGGCGATACCAGTGGGGACAACTCTGGGCGAAAACAAGCAGACGTCAACGCGGATGGCCAACAAGGTGACGTTGACGACAGCCGTGGTCAACAGAGAAGGTCTGATGTTCCAGGGGCGAACACTCTTCCAGCGGAGGCCCAGGACGCTTCGATCCCGCCTCAAGATGATGGTACCGATGATCACCTGCATCATCCTCTACCTGGGTCATTTGTCTCCAGACCCTCAGAGCCCGGTCAGCCGGCTCAGCACGAGCCGGCGCAGGCCGGACACCTACCAGGGCACGCCGACATTCAATCTTTGCAGGAAAGCGCTGAGATATCTGGAAAGGTTGTACTTCTGAGCAGGGGTGGCTGCGGTTTCCTCGAGAAAGTGAAGTGGGTTCAACGCCGTGGAGGGACAGCTCTCATTGTGGGTGATAATACGCAAGGCGGGCCGCTAGTCACCATGTACGCCCGAGGAGACACCTCGAACATCACGATTCCTTCTCTGTTTACGTCGCATACGACCGCGCATCTTCTCGCGTCACTCATTCCACCAGGCGGCTCCAGCGAAGACACAGCTACTGTGGATGGGCTTCTGTCCAGTCTAAACTTCAAGCAAATCACAAAGAAGCCTACGAGAAAGAAAGGATCCTGGAAGAACAAATCGAACAGCAACGGGCCTACCTTCACCGCGGAAACCGAAACTACAACATCTACATCTACGCCGGTAGCTGATGCTGATTCTGCAAAAGGGATCGCCGCCTCCAAATTTGTTCTCAACGGTCGATCCCACCTCTCGGGTCTTCCAGAAAATAGCAGGCGGCCTCCTAGTAGTGGAAGTATAGCTTGGTTTGGAGAGAAATGGGCCGATGATGAGCCGCCGAAACAGAAGGCTAGCATCAAACCTGGAAAGGGAACCTCCAAAGGCACAAAAAGCAAGAAGCCTCAGTCAATAGAGACACAATCAAGCTCTAGTGATAACTTTGTGATTGGTGTGCAAGACTGGCGTGATCCTGATCTAGTTGGTACACAGACGTCACAAAGTACGAGCACATCGACTAGCCCAGCGGTTAGACCATCGAGCCTACCGGGCAAGAAGATGGCTGACTCACATGAGAAAGGTGGTAAAGCTCTTGCTGGTGGCAGCATTACCCCGGGAAGTGGAGAATACGGAAATCCAGGCCACCGATATGATGGGTCGCAGGTGTTGCAAGATCAAACACGGAAGGTCGCTCGCAGGGACAGCACCTCTAAGAGATGGTTCAGACGATGGTTTTTAGGGGGAGCAGAGAAAAACGTGCACAATAAGCCTGGTGATAATTCTCCTCATGATACTGAGGGCAAAAAGCTCGCACTACATAAAGTCGAGGATTTGTTTACCAACGAGGCACTTGAAGATCTCAGAGATCTCATGGAACACGACGGTCTTTGGGTGACCCTTACACCTACAAATATTTCTACAAGCCCCTTCTTTGATACCTTGCTAGTGCTGGTGGTAAGCCCTCTTGTTACTCTGACCGTCGTGTACGCCTTGTTACTCCTGCGTTCTCGTATCCGCAGACGTCGATGGCGGGCCCCCAAGTCCGTTGTCGACCGTCTACCTGTCCGAACATACCATACTATGACCTGTTCTTCGACTTCGTCCTCATCATCATTAGTTGCGTCACCCAAGTCATCATCGCCTACTTCACCTCTATTGCAAGCAAGCCCTTGCCCAGCAGTGCCACTTCCACGGCCACGTTCACGGACTACATCCGGGATTGGTGATGGCCTATCGCCCTCGCTGGACAAGGGCCCTCTAAAAGCGTCCCTCTCTAATAACGACCGGTCCAGAAAGCCGTACAGCGGACGACAAGTTGAGTGTGTTGTATGCCTTGAAGAGTACGTGGACGGTCATAGCAGAGTCATGAGCTTACCTTGTGGCCACGAATTTCACGCCGAATGCATGTAAGTTTGAACATTGGCGCTAACCGCTTAATATAGTAGAGACTAATTCCCATCAACAGCACACCATGGCTCACTACCCGCCGTCGTACATGCCCGATCTGCAAAGGCGACGTCGTACGTTCCATGGCACAATCTACCACCGCCGAATCAAATTCCAGTTCTTACACTCCCTACCACGACAACACTGAAGAGGAGGACATTCAGATCCAAGCTGCCGAAACCATCAACGACTCTCCCTCGTCCGCTATTCCTATTCCCCGCGATGCCAACCCTGACCTAGAGCGTGGCGATGACATGGCTGCTACGCTTGTCAACGACCAGCAAGAAGGCGCTTTATCGACGAGGGGTTGGAGGGGTTTGGCATCGTTGAGTTTGTCAGCGTTCAGTGGAGAAGCTGCATGGAGACAGGCTCAAGCAGATCGAAACAGGTAGTGATACAGATCATGGGGAAACTGGATGCTGCCGATTGAAAGGCCAGAAAGCACAGGTGTTGGGGAGCTGTTTCATTGGACAGGCCCTGAAAACACGGCGTTGGGGCGTTGCATTTGGTGGCGCCTCAGTCTCGTGTATATCTATGTCACTCGCTCTGAAAATAACAATTATTACACTTTTAGTAGTAAGTCTAGGTTGTGGTTATGAGCCTGATGTAGCGGTCACCAGCCTCATCTCTCTAGTCAAACAGCCATGAGTTCAGCAATTTTAACAAGTCCTCTCAATAAGTCCGATGATAGAAATATATACCAGCCCTCCATCCAATATACTTACCGATACCACTCAACATACCTCCTGTGTACTTCGGGTTACTTGTTACATAAAGATATTCAAGAACATCCCAAGAGATCGGCCGTCGTTGCACAGTCTACTACAGCATTTCGTTTTCGAGTCACATCAATCACACGCAGTCCGTCTGCTGAAATCCCTTGCAGTAGCAGAAAGTTATGGTAGGAGTCCTGGGGGATGAGCATCACTGCGTCGAAATAACTTTGTAGATGAGGGCCTTGACCAAATGTCTCGATGTTGCACGCAGCGAGCAGATTCTTAAGTGAACTATTTAGTGGTGATGCAGTCTAGTTGGAGTAGGCTGTTGCTGCTGGCTGCTACCGAATCCGTCAATCTTCAGTATGAACGAAGGGATGTATTTAAGAGAATTGAAGCTAGTCCAGAATACAGAGACATGGTTAATTAAAGTAGCCATCAACTGAACCTCGAAGTAGACTTTACCATCTTTATATCGGCACCTTGTCGCATATCCATCCGAGCGCAAAGACCTGAGTTCTATGCCCTCATGATGCATTTCGCATCAAAGCCTTTTAGGGACTGGAAATTTATACAATGATAAACATTAAAGTGAAGAGTAAAACAGTCCCTCGATCCAATCCGACGTCGGTGGGTTGAGAATGTCGTACAAACTACATCGCTTCCTCTAATGCCGTATTCAAAGTTGGGGGAAATGTGTTCTTTCGTAGCACCGTTACATCGAGCAATAGAAATCGATGCATGTCGCCAGAATTTCAACAAGAGAAACAGTAACTTCCTCTGAGAAAACGCTTCGCATTGGTTGATATACAGGAAATCAGGTGGAAAACCTTCTCCTCGGCCTGTCTTAGCCACAGTCGTTACCACTTTGTTATAAGGACGATGTACGATACGATGGAGATAAGTTAAGTGTTTCGAATAGCATGGCAGCCAATCCGAGCTTCTCTATTTGCATATATGTTCCTCACTACAATATCATCTTCAATGATCTATGTCCTGGGGAAACTGCATGTGTTCACTCGGTCGAAAATAATTATCCCAAAATGATACTCGTGCCAACCATTGCAAAGACAGAAGAGCTCAGGGTAAGGTAGTGAGGGCACGCGACTAGAACTACTACGTAAGTACAGTACCCCGCGCTAAGTCTTCGGCTGCGCTCCCCCAACAAACCACCCCCCACCTGCATTCAAACATTAAACCCTCAAATCAAGCTGGGGAACTCCAACATTTGGGCTATTTATTTAGTAGT
>JAABVA010000075.1_pt1 | contig 122485 bp, 108 predicted proteins | sample 5560331 | NCBI WGS metagenome assembly JAABVA01 (sample SAMN12812661, study PRJNA571458) | rock metagenome | isolation source: Antarctica rocks | place: Antarctica: Victoria Land, Mt New Zealand sud | collected 2016-01-07
AGTGTCCAGGTCAGCGTCCACTTGAGCCTCCTGCTCGACGTTGGGTTAGCAACGCCAGCCTGGACACTCTCCACCCCGACTTTGAGGTTCAACGCGCCGATCAGCCCTTGGAATTACTCATCTAGTGACCTACAGCCCGGTATCGAACGTTCACTGCGGTGGTCGAGGGGGCGTCGCCATTGATCAACTCGAGCCGGAGCGGGACGCCCCCTGGGTTGTCGAACAGCCGGATCCCGTCACCGAGCAGCACCGGTGCGATGTGCAGGTCGATCTCGTCGATCAGTCCACGCTCGAGGAGTTGTCGGCCGATCGTGGGCGAGAAGACCTCGACGTTCTTGCCGCCGGCAGCGTCCAGGGCAACCTGGAGCGCCTCGGCCACATCGCAGCTCAGGAAGGTCACGCCCGAGGAGGGCTGCGCGTCTTCGGGATGGTGGGTCAGCACGAACACTTCTCCCTGCCACGCGCCACCGTAGACGCTGCCCACATCCGGGTATGAATCGAAGCCGTCTCGACCTCCCAACACGGCGCCGGTCGTCTCGGTGTATTCCTCGACGAGGCCGGGGCGGGTGAAGGAGAATCCCGTCATCCAGTCCATGGAATGGTTCGGACCCGCAACAAAGCCGTCCAGCGACATCGTGAAATGCCAGAGCACCTTGCCGGTGGCGGTCTGCGGTTCCGTGTCTGCCATCTGTTACTCCTTCTCGCCGGTGCGGGACCAGAGTGCTGCGCTCGAGCGATGTGCCACGTTCGCGCAGTGGTTGGCGGGCAGACCGTGAATCCCGACATCGTGACCCCCGGACTCTCGATCCGGTCTTTGCGTCCGGACCGACAACGACCGTCAGTTTGCGGGAATGGGCACAACAGCCGACGCTGGCCGTTCGGGCGACGGGCCCGGCGAACGTGCTACTGGTTGACGAGCTGCTCGCGCAGGATGTCGGCGTGCCCGCAGTGCTGCGCGAGTTCGCGCAACATGTGCAGATACACCCAGCGCAGCGGGAGCGGGCCGCGCCGGTTTCCATGGATCACATCGTTCAGATCGAAGGACGACGTCGCTCTCCGGGATGCTGCGCATGCATCGCGGTGCTCTTGCTGAACAGTGGCGATGGTGTCGTCGTCGGTGAGGATGAATGACTCGTCCGGTGTCGCCGGAATTCCGATTTCGGCGCGCGTCCGGCAGGTGACGCCTTCATCGAACCAGACCCTCTCGACAAAGGTCGCGTGCTTCACCAGGCCGAGCAGCGTGGTTCGGGACTGCACCAGCGGTAGGCGCACCTGCTCCTCGGTGAGCCCCGTCAGACAGCTGTTGAGCGCAGCACGGTGCTCGTCCAGAAAGACCTCGAACTGGACTCGGATCGGCTGGGTGAAGACGTCATCGCCGAGCGTCGCCGGCAGATCGAACATGTGCGAACAATAGCTGCCGTCGTCCCAGTCTGTGCGAGAAGGCCCTGGTCACGGTGACTGACTGCGGGTGACGGTGACTGACTGTGGGCAGAAGCCCCACCAGCCGGCATGGAGTTCGACGAGGATGCCGTCGATCGGCGATGCCGTGCCGCTCAGGTCCTGGGATACCAGGATCAGCTCGTCGAAGTTGAAGCAATCGCAGCCGTTCTCTGACGACAGCGCCCCCTGCTTGGGGCCGGGGACAGCGGGTAGCCATGAGCAACAAGACATGCGACCGTTCTGGCTAGCCTCGAGGCATCTCGACTCCACCGATCCAGACGCGTTCGATGGTTCGGGTGGCTGCGATGTCCTCCAGCGGGTTGCCCGAGACCAGGACAAGGTCGGCCCGCCGCCCGGGTTCGACGACTCCCCGGTCGGACAGACCGAAGTGTTCGGCCGCCGAACGTGTCGCAGCGCGCAGCGCCTCTGCCGGCGTCAGCCCGGCCTGCACCAGAAGCGCCAGTTCCTGGTGCAGGCTGTCGCCGAACGGCGGCGAGTACGGAACACCGGCGGCACTGTTGGCGTCCGTGCCGGCGACCACGGGCACACCGGCGGCGTGCAGCACCGCGACACTGTCGCGCGCGCAGCTGTACGCATCCGGCCGCCCGATCCGATTGGCTGTGCCCTGCATCATGGCGAGCGTCGGAACGATGATCGTGCCGTCGGTGACCATCCGCTGTGCGTCCGCGGCGTCAAGGGGTCGGTCCAACGGCGCGTGGGTCACCACGTCCACTCCTGCCTGTAATGCCATCTGGACGGCCGGCCGGGTTGCGGCGTGCGCGACCACCCTCAGGTGCCGGTCATGAGCAGCCACCACGATGGCGTCGAGCGTTTTCTGGTCGGGTCCTGGGATGTCGGCGATCACCTTGATGTAGTCGGCACCTTCGGCGGCCCGCTCCACAACCCACCTCTGTGCGTCGGCAGCGCCGGCGACAAGGCCATCGGCGGGGCGGCCGGGAATCTTGCTGTGGTTGCTGCCCGCGCTGGTCGCGCCGAGACCGGAGCTGCGGATATCGGTGCGTGCAATACCGCCCCGAAGATCGTCGACGGCGTCGGGCGGCCAGGTGCCCATGTCCAGTGCCGTCGTCACGCCGTAGCGGGCGAAGGCGGCGAGGGACTCAGCGCCGGCCAGATGGATGTGGGCATCGATGAATCCCGGAAGAAGTACACCGGACCGACCGTCCACCTTGTCGACCTCGTCTTCGTCGGAGCCTTGGACGCCGATGTGTGACCCGTTGATGACGACGGTGCGCGGCTCGGTCAAGGCGGTGCCGGTGAAGACCCTGACATTGGTGATGGCTATGCTCTTCCCGCTCATGGGCCGTCTCTCCGTGGGATGGATTTTCAGGGGGTGCGCTGCTGTGTCGCCTTCCAGGCTACGACCGGCGATCTCGACCGGGTCGCGTCACCGTGCATCGACCGCGACAATCTGCTCGACCACCTCAGCCAGATCGATGCCGACGATCGACGGTTGCCTGCCCAGAGGACTCAACACCATTCCCGGACGAGCGACGAACGCAGCTTGGCACCCGGCTGCCAGCGCGCCTGACACGTCCCAGGAGTGAGCGGCGACCAGCCGAACGTCCGCGATATCGACTTCAAGTGCTCGTGCAACAGCCAGGTAGGGCTCCGGCGCCGGCTTCAGCCGTTGCACCGAATCAGCCGAGATCACCCGGTCGAAGTATTGGCGGATGCCGGCGTTCGTCAGTTGCGCCTCAGCGACAGATTCGACCGAATTGGTCAGTGCCACCACACCGAGCGAAGTAGACCGTAGCGCCGCCAGCGCATCGGCGACCTCAGGATGAGCCGGGAGCGAACTCATCCGGGCGACGAGAGCGGTGGCCTCGCCCGTGCCGATGCGACGGCCCTGCCGCTCGGCGACCATCGACAGGGCCGCATGCTGCGCGGTGGTGAAGTCGACGTATTCGCCGGTCATACCTCCGACGAAGGACAATTGCAGCATCTGTGCGAACCATTGCGGTCGAACGGTAGCCGAGCCGAACAGGTCCTCGAAAGCCGAGTCCAGGGCACCGAGATCGAGCAGGGTTTCATTGACGTCGAACGCGATCACTCTGGTCATAACTGCCTCCGATGGGCGCATTGAAGCGAGAGCCGCAAGTAGAACAGATACTGCCGGAGCAGCGACGCACCCACCGGATCTCCACGGAAGGCCGATCAGATTGGGTCAGGCACTCAACTCCAACAGCTTGCTCACGGTCTTGAAATTGCGCATCGTCACCGTCACCCCGAGTTTTCCCCAGTCGATGGTGCCGAACAGCGACTCGAGAACACCCTTCGGACACCAGAGGTAACAGTGGTCGCCGTCGATCCGATGCAGACCGCTGATCGCCGGGTCCGGCTTCTTGCTCTGCACGAGCGCTTCGAACGCGCTCAGCGCGACCGCTGTCGGCCGGCCCGAGAAGAAGCCCAACAGGTGCTTCGACGCGTCGTCAGCGATGTCGGAGTACGGATCGGCCGCGATCGCTGCCGCCAACTCGGCATGAGTGCGGATCACCACCGGCACGGTGACCCCCGATCGGGCCAGGCCGGCTTCGACGGAGTTCCGCACTGCCGAGGCGGGCTCGGTCGTGGTGAACACCGCGTTCCCGCTCTGCAAGTGCGTTACCACGTCTTCGTACCCGAGACCGGTCAACAGCGCGCGCAGATCGGTCATCGCGATCCGGTTCGCCCGTCCGACGTTGACACCCTTGAGCAGTGCGATGCACCTCCGAGCCATGATGACCATCCGTTCCGTTGGTGGGGTGGCGACTACTCGCCGGTGCAAGATTTTTTCATACCACCCGAACGCATCCATTCCCGTCGCAACCCGGACAATGTCCGGATGACCGATGTCCGGATGACCACCTCGACCTCAGCCGCTTCGCCGGCAACGCCCGACGCGCCCGATGGCCGCCCATCGGATCAGGGTGTGTTCAGCCCAGCCACCGCGTCCTCGGAAATCCAGGCCGACGGCGCCCGGGTGCAGCGATTCGGAACGAGCAGCTTTCCCAATATCGCCGACTACGCGTTCCTGTCCGACTGCGAGACCAACTGCTTGATCGCGCCGTCGGGAGCCGTCGAATGGTTCTGCCTGCCGCGCCCGGACTCGCCGAGCGTTTTCACCGCGCTGCTGGACCGCTCGGGCGGCTCGTTCCGGGTCGGCCCGTTCGGCGTCCAGGTGCCGGCGGCCCGGCGCTATCTGCCGGGCACGCTGGTCCTGGAGACGACCTGGCAGACCCCGACGGGTTGGGTGGTGGTCCGCGACGCGCTGATCGTCGGTCCATGGCACAACGTGAACGAGCGATCCAAGACGCACCGGCGCTCCCCCACCGACATCGATGCCGAGCACTGCCTGCTCCGCACCGTGGAGTGCATCTACGGCAAGGTCGACCTGTCGATGATCTGCGAACCGGTCTTCGACTACGCCAGGACGGCGGCCACCTGGTCGTACCCGAACTCGGGCTACTCGGAGGTGGTGGCCCACGCGGAGGGCCAGCCCAGCCTGACGCTGACAAGTTCTCTGCGGATCGGCATCGAGGGCCGCACGGCCCTGGCGCGGACGAAGATCTCCGCGGGCGAGCGTCACTTCGTCGCGCTCGCATTCTCGGTACTTCCAGGTCCGGCGCTGATCGCCGATGCCGAACGGCTGATCGAGAAGACGGGTCAGTACTGGCGCGAGTGGCTCACCCAAGGATCTTTCCCCGACCATCAATGGCGGATCTACCTGCAGGCCTCCGCCCTGACACTGAAGGGTTTGTCGTACGCGCCGACCGGTGCCCTGCTAGCCGCCGCGACCACTTCGCTGCCCGAATCGCCGCAGGGCCAGCGCAACTGGGACTACCGGTACACCTGGATTCGCGACTCGACGTTTGCGCTGTGGGGCTTGTACACGCTGGGTTTCGACCGGGAGGCGAACGACTTCTTCTACTTCATCCACGACGTCTGCCGGAAGAATCCGGACGATCTCCAGATCATGTACGGGGTCGCCGGGGAACGGCTGCTGGAGGAGACGACGCTGGACCACCTGACCGGCTATGACGACGCTCGGCCGGTGCGGATCGGCAACAGCGCTTTCGGCCAGGAACAGCACGACGTCTGGGGGGCCCTACTGGATTCGATCTACCTGCACACTCGGTCCCGGGAGCAAATGCCGGAAGAGCTGTGGCCGATCGTCGTCGCCCAGGTCGAACAAGCGAAGGCGCACTGGCGGGAGCCGGACCGCGGCATGTGGGAAGTTCGCGGCGAGCCACAGCACTTCACGTCGTCGAAGATCATGTGCTGGGTTGCACTGGACCGCGGCGCCCGGCTGGCCCGGCTGCACGACTCGGATTCCACGGCCGACAAGTGGGCCTCGATCGCCGACGAGATCAAGGCTGACATCCTGGCCAACGGCGTCGACGAGCGCGGTGTACTGGTGCAGCGCTACGGCTCGACTGCCTTGGACGCATCACTGCTGATGGCGCCACTGGTGCGGTTCCTACCGCCGGACGATCCCCGGATCAGGGCCACCGTCCTGGCGATCGCCGACGAACTGACCCACGCCGGGCTGGTGCTGCGCTACCGGGTCGAGCAGACCGACGACGGCATGGCCGGCCAGGAAGGGACTTTCACGATCTGCTCCTTCTGGTTGGTGTCTGCACTGGTGGAGATCGGTGAGGTCGACCGGGCTCACGCGCTCTGCGAACGCCTGCTCTCGCACGCCTCGAGCCTGATGCTCTACGCGGAAGAATTGGATCCGAAGACCGGCCGCCACCTTGGCAACTTCCCGCAGGCCTTCACTCACCTTGCTCTGATCAACGCCGTCACCCACGTCATTCGGGCGCAGGAGGATTCCCCGGCCTTCGGGTTCAATCCGGCCAATCGACAGAACTGACGCGCGCGCGTCCCGGGCCGGAAGCCCCGGCCCGGGGCCGAGTGAGGCGGCGCGGAATCAGGCCGAGCCCTTCACGCTCGCCAACAACATCTGCGCCACATCGATGACCTCGACGTTCGCCCCCACCGGTTCCTCCTGACCCTGCCGCGCCGTGAGGCCGTCGGTCAGCATGATCCGGCAGAACGGGCACCCGGTGACGATCTTCTCGGCCTTGGTGTCCAGAGCTTCGTCGACCCGGTCGAGGTTGATCCGCTTGCCGATCTTCTCCTCCATCCACATCCGGGCGCCGCCGGCGCCGCAGCACATGGAGCGCGCCGAATTGCGCGGCATCTCGCTGAGCGCGGACCCAGCCGCGCCGATCAGCTCCCGTGGCGGCGTGTATACCTTGTTGTGCCGACCGAGATAGCAGGGATCGTGATAGGTCACATTCATCTCGACCGGCTGCCCGGGGTTGACGGCACGGACCAGACGCTTGTCGCGCACCAGCTTGTTGAGTAGCTGGGTGTGGTGCACGACCTCGTATTCACCGCCCAATTGCGGATACTCGTTCAGCAGCGTGTTGAAGCAATGCGCACAGGAAACCACGATCTTTTTCTGCTTCCGGCCGCCGAAGGCAGCATTGATGGTCTCCACATTCTGCTGGGCCAACATCTGGAACAGAAACTCGTTGCCGGCCCGGCGAGCGGGATCACCGGAACAGGTTTCACCGGTGCCCAGGACCGCGAATCCCACCGCTGCCATGTGCAGCAGCTCGGCCACCGCCCTCGTCGTCTTCTTCGCCTTGTCCTCGAAGGCGCCGGCGCAGCCGACCCAGAACAGATACTCGTGGTCATCGCCGATCACGTCGGTGATCACCGGAACCTCGAAATCGAGGCCTTTTGCCCATTCCATGCGATCGCGTTGATTCTGACCCCATGGATTGCCCTTGTTCTCCAGGTTGCGGAACAGTCCGCCGAGCTCGGAAGGGAACTCGGATTCGATCATCACCTGGTAGCGGCGCATGTCCACGATGTGGTCGACGTGCTCGATGTCCACCGGGCACTGTTCGACGCAGGCGCCACAGGTGGTGCAGTCCCACAACACTTCCGGATCGATGATCCCGTTGACCTCCGGGCCGCCGATCAACGGGCGACCGGCCTCCAGCATGGCCAGCGGATCGCTGTGCGCGAGCTCCTGCAGGCGAGCTTCGCTGAGCCGCTCGACGCCGGCCATGTCGGTGCCGCCACCCGCCGCCAGATAGGGGGCCTTGGCGAAGGCATGATCACGCAGAGCCAGAATGACGATTTTCGGCGAAAGAGGCTTCGCGGTATTCCAGGCCGGACACTGGGCTTGGCATCGGCCGCATTCGGTGCAGGTGGAGAAGTCGAGCCAACCCTTCCAGGAGAAGTCCTCGACTTTGCCGGCGCCGAACACATCCTTCTCCGGGTCTGCCTCCTCAAAATTCAGCGGTTTCCCATCGGACATGATCGGTCTCAGCGCGCCGAGGGCCACACCGCCCGATTCCTCCCGTTTGAAGTAGATGTTGAAGAACGCCAGGAATCGATGCCAAGCGACACCCATGGTCAGATTGCGGGAAATGACGATGGCCCAGACCATCGAGATGATGACCTTGATCAGGGCCACGACGGAAATGGCAGTGAGGGAGGCCGGGAGGATGTGCCCGAGTCCGGTGGAGATCGGCGCTGCCCAGCCCGGATAGGGCAGGTTCCCGGTCGAGGCCTTGAAGCCGCGGATCAAGAAGATGCAGATGCCGATCGCAAGAATGATCGCCTCGACGAAGTACGCCTGCGGGAAGTTCGATCCGGTGAACCGGGAGCGTCGATCCGCCCGTCGCGGATGAGCGAGCTGGCGGACGACGATCAACGTGCCGATTCCCAGGATGGTCGTAGCACCGATGATCTCCACGAAGAGTCCGTACCAGGCCTGGTGCCCCAGCCACGGCAGTTCGAACTGCGGGTACCAGGTCTCACCGACCGCCTCCACCAGCGTCAGGACCAGGGCGCCGAACCCGACCATGACGAACCAGTGGGCGACGCCGATGATTCCCCACTTGAGCATCCGGGTATGGCCCAGAAATTCAGTTCCCAACGTCTTGAACCGAGCCGCAGGTGAGCCGCCGCGAGTGGGATCGGGCCGACCCAGCTTCACCGTTCGGTAAATCTTCAGTGACGCCCGGCCAAGCAGAGCGAAGCCCACCAGGATGAACGCCGCGGCGATCGGTCCGGCGATCCAGGAGACGATGCTCACCGCCGCACTCCACGCAGGTCGAGCCGCACAGCAGGCACTACCGAGGCAATTTCCGGACGGAACCGAATCAACGGACACCGATGGGCGCCGAACCGGGTGCACGGCATGGGCGATCACTCCTCACTGCTGGTCGGACGCCCTTTCCCCGAATTCGGTGGCAGGGCCGAGGTCATCGAATCGCCGTGAAGCAACGCGGCGATCCTCGGACACTACGAGGTTACCGGCGAGTAGCTCGAACCTCCGGCCCGAGCGGCTCTCCGAACGTTGGCGACACCGTTGTGATACCACTCGTTCCCGTCAGCGCTGCGCACCCGGGCGCTCGTTGCCCTCGTACTGGGAAGCCATCGGCCCCGCCTGCCCGACGTACTTCGAATTGAGGGCGGGATGTCCGTAGGGACGCTCCGCCGCTCGGTCCAGGCGGTGGAAGGACAGCTGACCGATCCGCATTCCGGGCCAGAGCTTGATCGGCAGGGTGGCCACATTCGACAGCTCGAGGGTGATCTGCCCCTTCGGCCAACCAGGATCGACGAAGCCTGCGGTGGCGTGGATGAGAAGTCCCAACCGGCCGAGGCTGCTCTTGCCCTCCACTCTCGCGACCAGGTCGTCGGGCAGACCGATCGCCTCGATCGTCGAGCCGAGGATGAATTCGCCCGGGTGCAAAATGAAGGCATCTCCAGGCTCCACCCCGACCTTCTCCATCAGGTCGGTGCGCTTCTCGTACGGATCGATCACCCCGACGCTGTGGTTCCGGAAAACCAGGAACACATCGCCCAGTCGCACGTCCACACTGGCCGGCTGGATCTGTGCCGGATCGAGCGGTTCGATGATCAACGAACCGTCCGCCAACAGGGCTCGAAGGGTGCCGTCTGAGAGGATCATCGGCCGGTCCGCAGCAGCAACATGGCGCTCACCCTAGCCGGGGCCTGACGGCCGTTCCGACGTGACCCGACGCTCGCACTGTCAGGTCCAGATGCGTGTCTTGGGTATAGTGACCACCGCATGCGGGTGTAGTTCAGTGGCAGAACTTCAGCTTCCCAAGCTGATAGCGCGAGTTCGATTCTCGTCACCCGCTCCACCGATTGGCCCGGCCGCGCCGATGGCAGCGACTGATGGCAGCGACCAGGGCCAGGCGACCAGGGGAGTGCGCAGCATCGTCAGAGGTATCCGGGGGCGCTGTGGCGAGTGCCTGCCTTGCGCAAGGTCCGAGGCGAGCAGGGCGATCACGTCGCCCAGGGGGACCCGCCTGACTGCTCAGGCGCCGACGTCGTGCAGATGATGCTCGACGTCGTGCAGGTAGTAGAGGGCAAGTGTTTCCATGGTGAAGGTGGAACCGTTGCTCCGGCGTCCGGTCCTTGACCACTGCCGGGCCGACAAGCCGGTGAAGTTTCGGGCCGCCGCGACTGCCGCCTCCACGATCTCCGGTGCGACCTCGGCGGGCCGCGCCTTCCAGTACTCCTGCAAAAGGGCCGTCTCGTCCTGATCCCAGTTTGCGAATTCCGGATCGTTCTCGGTGAGGATCAACCGGGCCCGTTCGCCGAACATGCGGTGTACATCCCTGACATGGCAGCCATATTCAAGTACCGACCACGTCTGCGGCGCCGGCCGGTCCGTCGCGTCCTTTCGCGCCAGGGCGGACTGCCAACGCGGTGTGGCGTCGAGCAGCCTGGCCGCAACGGACTCCCGCGCGATGCTCGCCGAGTCGTATCCGCATTCGGAACAAGACCGGTCCAGCACCCAGGTCCAGTCCTTGTCGTCAGGTTCCGGGGCGTCAGGAGCTGCTGGATTCTGGGTCATCGATTCAGCCTATGACGGGCCTTCCAGCGCTTTGGAGGCACTCCATCCCACGACAGAACTCACCTGCGCCGCCACCACGGGACCGGTCGGCCGGGTGGTCCGGTACTGCGGATACTTTTCCGCCAGAGCATCGAGGAGCCGCTGGTGTCGGGTCCCGAAGGTAAGAATCTCGGCAACTGCGTCGACCCGTACCCACCACAGCAGCGACCAGTCGTCGGCGTACTCGTCAACCAGGAAGCTGACCTCCGGACATTGTGAAATGTTCGCAAGCCGCCGCAGATTCGTTGTCGACTTCGGCTTGTGATCAACGGCGAAGGCGACAACGTCATCAGCCAGAACGAACGTGACGGGTACCAGGTGTGGCTGGCCGGCTTCGGTGACAGTTCCTAGTACGGCGACCCGTGCGACGCAGAACCGTTGCCGCGCAACCGCTCTGTCAAGCGAACTCACACCGGATCCCGTCCGCCGTCCGCCGTCCTCGATATTTTTGTGCCGATGACGACGGTCGAATCGAAGTCCTCCGAGCCGGCCACCCGTGGCAGCAAACCGCTGTCGAGGACGAGCTGGACCGTATGCGGGCATTGTTGCTCGCTCGTTTCGATGAGTAGATGGCCTCCGGGTGCGAGCCAATGGCGGGCCTCCGCGATGACCCGGCGCTGAACGGCCAGCCCGTCGTTGCCACCGTCCAGTGCTACCGCCGGCTCGTAGATCCGGGCTTCGGGCGGCATCGTGGCGATGGCGGCGGTGGGCACATAAGGCGCATTCGCCAGCAGCACATCGATCCGGCCTCGCAACTCTTTCGGCAAAGGTTCATAAAGATCGCCCTGGTACACGTGGCCGCCAACGGGCAGGACGTTCCGACGGGCGGAAACTACTGCGGTGGGCTCGATGTCGACTGCGTGTAGATCGATATTCACCGCGTGGGCGACTGCCACGCCGATAGCGCCCGAGCCGCAACACATATCAACCACCACGGGGTGATGCCCTGGGACAACCGCCTGCAGCACTGCGATTGCCTCGGCGACGACGAATTCGGTCCGACCGCGGGGCACGAAAACGCCGGGGTCCACCCTAATCCGCAGACCACAGAATTCCGCCCAACCCAAGAGGTGTTCCAGGGGGAGCCCGGCAGCCCGGCGCACCACCAATGCCTCGAGCTCGTGGGCGGTGGACGCCCCTGCCACCAGCAATTCCGCTTCGTCCTCGGCGAAAACACAGCCCGCTGCGCGCAGCCTGCTGGTGACTTCAGCAAGCACGACGGTTGACGGGACATCAGTCAAGACATAGCCTTTCGACCATAGAGCGAACGGCGAACGCGGAAACCGACCCTACGCTCCGCCGCGCCGAAAGTCAGGCTGTGACTCGGAGTTTCACGGACGCTGCCGGGCCCGATTCCGGCCCCGCGAGCAACAACACATAGGAACCGGCCGGAAGCGAATCGGTTCGCGATGTCCCGCACCAGGGTCGCCGGCCGGAGACGGGTCGACCTGAACTTCGGAACAGGCGTAGAGCAGCTTGTCCCTGCTGTGCCTGCGCGTGCCCGGCGAGCGCGCCGCATGGAGCGCCCTCGATCGTCAACCGAGCCGCCCGGGCGAGAGTCATTCGGTACGAACGATTCTTGCCGGCCGCGAGGGTGGCCTGGAGGACGTTGCCGACCTGGTAGGCCGGCATCGAAGAGAACTGCGGGCGAAAGCCGGTATCGAGCATCAGGGCCGGCCACTGGGCGAGAAGCGCCGCCGGGAATACGCGCCGGTCGGCGGCCTGGTCGAGCTCAACATGATGAGCCACATACCCGTCGTCGCCCGTCCGCGCCACATCGAAAACGCACGCTGCAATGTCATCGGGATTCTCGATTCCCGGTACCGCACAATATTTCCGCGCCGCCGAAGCGGCAGCAGGAGCGATCGCGACCGGCGGTCCCGGTGAGGGCGAAGGGGCTGGCAAATTGCTGAACAGGGACTCGCCCGGCTGTACTCGCCAGCTCTCGACGACCTGCGATACAGAGGTCGACGCCAACCCTGCTCTGCTCAGCAGATCATCGTCTCGAGGCCCCGATGCTCCGGGCGCAACGCCCGACGTGGCCGGTTGATTCAATGAGCTCGCGTTGGCACCGTCCGTGGTTGTGCCGAACACACCGGCTCCCGGCTGGTCGGCCGGAAATCGAGCGACGACGGTCAGACCCAGTGCGGAATCCGCGGCCATTGCGACGGTGGACCCATCCGGCCACATCACAACGGCGTCGACGGCCCCGGTCGCATCCGCCGGCCAGACTCCGATCTGAACCCCACCGGACAGCCCGATCTGCCGGAACGTTCCGCTGTGGGGTACCGAGACTGCATCCACGATGAGTTGGCCCGCGAGATCCAACTGGATCCGATGACCCGGCACACCGATGCCGACGGCGGCCACGGAACTGACGTCCGATTGATAGGGCATGGCCTCGAGTCGGATCTGGATTCGATGAGCGACATCACCGAAGCGCGCATGGAAGTCCCCGGACTCTGCGGTGGTCACGCGCCGGCCCGCACCGGTGATCAGGTGTGGGTCTCCGGTCATGCCCCCTGCGAAGGGCATGACACTGGTCGCGAAATCCACCAGCCCGGGAAGATCGACCCCGTAGGCCGCCGATATCTGGCGCAGCGTGCCAACCGGTTGTTTGCTGGGCAGTCGCGCGCCGCCGGACTCGAACGCTCCCAGCCAGGAGCCGTCTGGCCCGTACACATATCGCGGGCCGCTGACCGTCGTTGTCACCGCGGTATCGCCGTTCGCATCGATCCCCAGACAATGGCGCTGGGAACTCGACGATGCGCTCTTCCGCGTGGGGGTTGCCGCACACGCAACCATGGCCCCGTCGGGCCCGACCCAGCGGTAGCTTCCGTCCGGCCGCACTTCGGCCAGGTCACCGGATCTGGCGCTCTGCCAGCGCACCCAGCCTGGACCCTGGACCCGAATGGCGCTCTCCCCGCTGATCCCGTCCAGCCATCGGAGCGTGACGACGGCGGGGAAGGCGGCAACCTGTAAGGGTCCGCTGGTCACCGTCGGCGTGTTGGTTGGCTGCGAGAGGACCGTCGGCCCGGGAAGGGGTGGTGCGGCGCTCGAGGACGACGCGATGACGGTCGGCCGTGGCGGTGCCGTGATGGGAGCGCCGGAGCAGGCCGCGGCGGCCAGGCACAGCGCCAGCATCGCGACTGACGAAGCGGTGCGCGGCAGACCGCGCCGAATCCTCACCGACGCATGGTGACGCACCCCTGCTCTCGAGTCCAGCACCGGGGCCGGTTGCGCCCCGGATTCGACACTGGCACGCCGGCGTTCTCTCGTCTTCCGGCGGCGACCCGGTCAACGGGCGCAACTGCGATGACGTGCCACTGGTCAGAAGCAGCGCGTGACAGTATGGTATGCATCGTTGGGCCTTCCGAGAACCACAACTCGTTCGCTCCGGGCCCTGTCACGCAGAGCTACACACCTCATCGTCAGCTCGGATCGTAGGTTGCGTTCGCACGCAGCTTGATGTGACACAAGACAGCACTTCATCTCCAACCGCAGGGCGGCGATCGCCCGCATTGAGAGGACCACTACATCATGCGCACGCAGATCGTTGCACTCGCCGGAGCGTTCCTGCTGACCGGCGCGGTCGCTCTGGCACCATCGGCTTCCGCGCAGGCACCCGCTGCCTCGGCGACACCGGCCTCCACGTCGTCCGATTTCATTTCGATGCTTGCGCCGATCTCGCCGGACGCGGTTGCGGGAAGTGGCGAATTGTGGGTCACGCTGAACGGCAACTCCGCAAAGTTCACCCTGCAGGTGTCCGGCCTGCTGGCGAATTCCGCGCATGCCGCGGACATCTACCTCGGCCAGGGCCAGTGCCCGGCTGTTGCGGCGTCTTCGGGCGGCGCCGGCCAATCGGTCTCGCCCGTCGATCCCACCCCGCTTCTGGGTACGGTATCCGCGTCCCTCACCACCACGGGCGACACCTCGGCCTCGTCGGCGTTGGCGTTGACCCGGTTCCCGGCGGAGGGCGCGTACACCTATTCCCGCACCTTCGACGTCGACCCGGCCGTGACAACTGCGCTGCGGAACGGAACGGCTCTGTTCGTGATCCACGGCGTCGACGGCAACGACAACGGCAAGTACGACGAGACCGTCGGTGGCGCCGTGTCGAGCGAGGCGTCCCACCCAGCTCTGTGCGGCCGGTTCGTTGCAGCCCAGATGCAGTCCGTTCCGGCCGGTAGTGCCGACACCGGCGGAGGGTCGACAGCCGTCGGCTCCTTGTCGACCGAGATCCGGTTCGGGTCGGCCGCGGTGCTGACCGCGATGGGGATCGCACTGGTTGCGATACGCCGTCGGCAGTCCGGTCGATCCTTCGAGACGGTGGTGACGAACGGCTTCCGGAGGAAGCTTTCGTGACACCTGCCAGACATCGCTACATCTCCGCCACAGCCTGGCGGGGCCTCGCCGTTCTGGCGTCCATCCTGGCGCTCGTAGGGGCAGTGTTGGTCATTGCTGCCCTCCGCAGCTCACGACCGGCGCCGCCGCAGCCGTCGCTGGCCGCAGCCGGGGTGATCGACGGGACCACACCTTCGCCAGCCCCGTCCTTCCCGGTCCCGTCCTCCTCCCGTTCGCCGTCTCCAGGCTCCCACCCGGCCGCGAACAGCCCGATCCGTACGACGTCGGCAGGCTCGCCGCCCGCTTCGACGCGTTCGGGTCGCTCGGTGCTCCCTTCACGTCCGACTGCTCACTCCACCGCATCGACTTCTCACTCCCCAGAGCCGACTGCTCACTCCACAGGGCCCACCGCGCCGACCTCCGACACCGCACTCAAAGGTTTGATCCTCCCGGCATCGCCGCCGGTTTCGCTGTCCATTCCTGCCATCGACGTTTCCTCACCCCTGCTCGCCCTCGGACTGAATGCGGACGGCTCGGTGCAGGTCCCGTCGCTGGACGATCCGGACTCGAAGGCCGGCTGGTACCGCAATTCTCCGGCTCCCGGGTCCCTCGGACCGGCCCTGATCCTTGGTCACATCGACTCCAAGAAATACGGCCCCGGAGTTTTCTACGAATTAGGGAATTTGAAGCCCGGCCAGGAAATCGACGTCGCTCGGCAGGACGGACAAGTCGCTATCTTCCGGGTCGACGGAGTGCGGTCATATCCGAAAGCTCAGTTTCCGACTTTCGAGGTCTACGGCAATATCGATCATGCTGGTCTGCGACTGATCACCTGCGGCGGCGTCTTCGACCCGGGAAAACGGAGCTACGAGAACAACATCGTCGTGTACGCCAGTCTCGCGTCGTCGCATCCGGCCTGACGCCGGTCGGCCGACTCGCTTTCTCGCCGGCTCTATTTCGCATCCGCGTAGCAGTTCACCATCACCGGGCGGACCGGGGTGGCAACCCTGCTCGTCGGAAACACCAGATTTCGCGCTGATTCAGCGGCGGCGACCGTCAGATCACCCACGATGTCTGCTGTTTCCACCGGCGTGTGCACCACGATTTCGTCATGCTGGAACAGCACCAAGTCCGCTCCGGGAACCGTCCTGAGGTCACGACGCAAGGCCGACAGCCACACGCCGGCCCAATCCGCCGCGGAGGCCTGCACGATGAAATTACGAGTGAACCGCCCGCGATCCCGCGCGATCTGCCGAGCCCGGCGCTCCTGCCCCTCGGTTGCGTCGGGCAGCGAGCCGGCTTGCAGCAGGTCCCACCACCCGGCTCCGGGACCAGGGCTCGTCCGGCCGAGAACCGAGACCACTGTGCCACCCAATTCGCCCTGGCGCGCAGCATCTTCGACGCACGCCATGGCGACCGGATACCGCTGCCGCAGAGTTCCCAGCAACCGACCGGCCGCACCCGAGGTGGCCCCGTACATGGCACCCAGCATGGCGACCTTGGCGTGCGCCCGGTCGCCGCCGAAGCCGTTCTCGGCAAGCGCGGTGTAGAGATCATTTTGGGCAGAGACCGCCTGCAGTACGGGATCTCGGGAGATGGCGGCCAATACCCTCGGCTCCAGCTGGGTCGCGTCGGCAACCACGAAGATATGGCCGGGATCGGCGATCACCGCCTGCCGGACCAACTTGGGGATCTGCAGCGCACCGCCGCCCCGCGCCGCCCAACGACCGGAGACAACTCCGCCCGGCAGGTAGCCCGCGTGGAAACGTCCATACCGCACCCATTCCGCCAGCCAATTCCAGCCGTTGGCCGTGAACAACCGGGACAACTCCTTGTAAGCCAGCACCGGAGCAACCGCGGGATGGTCGAGGTCCTTGAGCACCCAGGACCGGGTGCTTTCGACGTCGAAACCGGCGCGCCGGAAAGCGTGGCGCAGCTCGACCGCAGAGTCGGCGTTGACCGAAGCTCCGAAGGCCGCATTGATCTGGGCCGCCAATGCCATCATCTTGACCGGGCGGCCGCCCGATGCCGGGCGCGGCCCCAGTGCCTCGGTGAGAATGCCGTCGAGCACATCGGCGCGCAGCGGCAAGCCAAGGTGTCCCATCTCGATGGCGGCGAGCGCCGCTGCAGATTCGGCCGCCAGCAACAGCCTCAGCGCATTGTCCGACCCTGCCCGCGCGATCTGATCGGCATATGCCGTGCGCAGCACGAGCATCGGTTCTCCAACCGACTCGGGCGCTGTCGAGAACAACGCCGGATGCGCCGTCGGATGCTCACTCACCCGCTCCTTCGGAACCGGCAGCCGATTTCGACGGGCATGGACGGCGGCCGCCGACGCCGGCGCACCGTGGCGCCCCTCCCGTCCCAGCAGAATCCTCTCCGTCGCTGTGATGTCGTGGCAGCGCAGCACCGACAGGCCGGCGGCCAGCAACGGCTGGTACGCCGCTTCGGTGGCATCCCACAGCCATCGAACTCCGGCTGATTCCCAATGCCGCAGGCCTTCGACCGCCGAGACGACCACCGGTTCGGCGAGTGGCGATCCGTTCTCCGCGAGGGTTTGCACCAGCCAGCCCTGGTGGGGATCCGCACGGGGAACCAGCGCGGCGATCACGTCACCATCTTCCATGCCGCCACCGACAACTGGCTATGGTGATGCGGTGACGTCGTCGGCAACCTTCGCTGTCAATCCGCCGGAAAATCCCTCGAAACGAGCGTCCATCCTCACCGTCGACGATGATCCCGGCGTATCGAGAGCGGTGGCCAGAGATCTCCGGCGCCGGTACGGCGAGAAGTACCGCATCGTGCGGGCGGAGTCAGGCCCGGACGCGCTCGCCGCTCTCAAGGAGATGAAGCTGCGCGGGGACGAGGTCGCGGTGCTGCTCGCCGACTATCGCATGCCGCAGATGAGCGGAATCGAATTCCTCGAGCAGGCGATGGACCTGTACCCGTGGGCTCGTCGGGTGTTGCTGACCGCATACGCCGATACCGGCGCCGCGATCGAGGCGATCAATGTGGTCGACCTGGACCACTACCTGCTCAAGCCGTGGGATCCACCGGAGGAGAAGTTCTACCCCGTGGTGGACGCCCAACTCGAGAGTTGGCTCGCCTCCGACCGGCGCCCCGTCTCGGAGATCAAGGTGATCGGCCACCGCTGGAATGCCCGTTCGTCCGATGTTCGAGAGTTTCTGGCGCGCAACCAGGTTCCGTACCGCTGGTACTCCAGCGACACACCGGAGGCGGTCCGATTGCTGTCCGCCGCCGAGGTGGACTCCCGCAATTTACCGGTCGTCATCGGAACCGACGGAGCGGTGTCGGTCCAGCCCACGGACGCGGAGCTGGCCACCACGGTCGGGCTGACCACCACGCCCACCGGCGACTTCTACGATGTCGTGGTGATCGGCGGCGGCCCGGCCGGCCTGGGAGCCGCGGTGTACGGCGCGTCGGAAGGGCTGCGGACCGTTCTCATCGAACGAACCGCGACCGGCGGCCAGGCCGGCCAGAGCTCGCGAATCGAGAATTATCTCGGGTTTCCCGACGGTGTCTCCGGCGCGCAACTGACCGACCGGGCCCGGCGGCAGGCCACGAAATTCGGCGCCGAACTCATCACCACCCGCGACGTGGTGGGGTTGGAGGTCAACGGGTCGGCGCGCACGGTTCGCTTCGCCGATGGCGCCACCCTGGCTGCCCATACGGTCATCCTGGCCACCGGCGTCTCTTATCGCGAGCTCGGAGCCCCCGGGCTCGCCGACTTCACGGGAATGGGCGTCTTCTACGGATCCGCGCTCACCGAGGCGCCCAGTTGCGCGGCGCAGGACGTGTACATCGTCGGGGGCGCGAACTCCGCCGGTCAGGCCGCGGTCCATCTGGCAAGGACTGCTCGATCGGTGACCATCCTGGTGCGCGCGGCGTCCATCGAGGCGTCGATGTCGTTCTACCTGATCCAGCAGATTGCCGGCATCGAGAACATCCGGGTGCGTTCCCGGACGGAGGTGGTCAGTGCCTCCGGGTCCGAGCATCTCGAGCGTTTGACCCTGCGTGCCAACGACACCGGCAGCGAAGAAACTGTCGACGCCGGGTGGTTGTTCATCTTCGCCGGCGCCACCCCTGCCACCGAATGGCTCGATGGCGTGGTGACCAGAGATGCGCACGGCTTCGTGGTCGCCGGTCCCGACCTGTCCGCACAGGGCCGGCCATCGGGGTGGACACTGGATAGGACGCCCTATCACCTGGAAACAAGTGTTCCCGGGGTGTTCGTGGCCGGCGATGCCCGCGCCGAATCGGCGAAGCGGGTCGCTTCGGCCGTCGGAGAAGGAGCGATGGCCGTGATGTTCGTGCATCGCTATCTGCAAAAACTGTGACGGAGCAGCAAGTATGACAATTGTTTCGAAGCGGATCCCCTGCGACATCGCAGAGTTACGGACGTCGTTCCTGTTCGAAAAGCTCGACGACGAGCAACTCCAATGGCTCTGCGAACACGGACACACCATTCATGTCGAACCAGGGCAGGTCTACGCCGAAGGCGAACCCGCAACCTGCTTCTACGTCCTGCTCGAAGGCGGGTTGGTGATGTCGAAGCTGGTCGGCGGCGACGACGTCGAGATGACCAGGACGTCGCAGGTCGGCGCATACAGCGGCGCATGGCAGGCGTACATGGGCGACCGCGTTCCACAGATCTACAACAACACCATGCGGGTCCTCGAGTCGAGTCGACTGCTGGTGCTGGACGCGCAGGATCTGGCGCACATCATGCAGGAATGGTTCCCCATGGCGCTGCACCTGTTGGAAGGCATGTTCTGGGGAAATCAGAACATGCGCCAGGTCACCGATCAGCGGGAACGGCTGCTCGCCCTGGGTTCGTTGTCAGCCGGACTCACGCACGAGCTGAACAATCCGGCCGCCGCTGCGGTTCGGGCCACCTCGGCGCTGCGGGACAGGGTCGCGGGCATGCGTCACAAACTGGGCGCCATCGCGGCCGGACCCTGGGATCGCACCACGCTCGAGCAATTGATGAAGCTGCAGGAGAAGGCCGTCGAGCAGGCCGCCAAGGCCCCGACCCTGAGTCCGCTGGATGCCTCCGATCGGGAAGAAGCGCTCGGCGAGTGGTTCGAGGACCACAACATCGGCGGCGGTTGGGATCTGGCGCCGACGTTCGTCCAGGCCGGGCTCGCTGCCGACTGGCTCGACGATGTGGATGCTGTTGTCGCCGACGGAGTCCTGGAGGGTGCCGTTCGGTGGATCAACTACAGCGTGGAGACCGAACTGTTGATGAACGAGATCGAAGACTCCGTCACTCGGATCTCCACCCTGGTCCAGTCCGCGAAACAGTATTCCCAATTGGATCGAGCGCCGTTCCAGGTCGTCGACGTCCACGAATTGCTCGACGCCACGCTATTGATGCTCAGCGCCAAAATCGGTAAGGGCATCACCGTGGTCAAGGATTACGACCGGACGCTGCCGCAGATCTCCGCCTACGCCTCGGAGCTCAACCAGGTGTGGACCAACACCATCGACAACGCCATCGGCGCGCTGGCCGGCACCGGAAGGTTGACCGTCCGGACTGCGCGCGACGGCGATTGGCTGCTGGTCGAGATCGGTGACACCGGACCGGGTATCCCGGACGAGATCAAGAATCGGATCTTCGAGCCGTTCTTCACCACCAAGCCCGTCGGCGAAGGCACCGGGCTCGGTCTCGACATCTCCTGGCGCATCGTTGTCAAGAAGCACCATGGTGATCTGAAACTGGTATCCGAACCGGGTGACACCCGCTTCCAGATTCGATTACCGCTGGCGGCTCCGACTCAATAATCGTTCTCAGCCGACCAATTCGGCTGCTGTCCAAAACAATCCATGTGGACTCCAATTGAGGAGATCGATGACCCAGACCGCCGGTATCAACCCGGATGTCGCACCCAGCGGCTCCGGCTGCGTCGACTGCGATGCGGCCGCCGGCTGGTGGGTCCATCTGCGCCGATGCGCGCAGTGCGGGCACATCGGTTGCTGCGACAGCTCGCCGTCCCAGCACGCCACGGCTCACGCCGGCGCCACCGGGCATCCGATCATCCAGAGTTTCGAGCCAGGCGAGGACTGGTTCTACAACTATTCGACCGGAGAATCCGACGAAGGGCCGGCGCTGGCGGAGCCCACCTCGCATCCGGCCGATCAGCCCACGCCTGGACCGGCCGGGCGGGTCCCGGCCGACTGGATGAGCCACATCCACTGACAGCTACTGCTCGTGTTCCTGTCTTCGCGGCCGACACCGCCGAGTCAGACACCGCGAGTCAGGCACCGCCGAGTCACGGGTGCAGGGTCCGCCGGATCTCGTCCAGTTTGTCTTTCGCGGCTCGTTCCCTGATGGCACTTCGTGCTGCTGCGGTCTCGGTCGCCTGCTTCTGCTCCGTGGTCCGGCGTGCCACCTCGCGGTCGGCCGCAGCCTGAGCGAGTTCGGTGCTACCGAGAGCAGTGACGTACCGGCCCTCGATCCTGTCTCGCAGATAGTCCAGGCTCGGCACCCCCGCATCGGTGTAGTCGGTCGAAGGCAGCGGCGGCGCCGGTAACGGCGAAAGGGCGGCGGTTTCGACAATCTCGGCGTCGATCACATCGGCATCGTCATCCAGCGGGGACGGTGCGTGCTCGTCGCCGACAGCGCCGGCGTCGATCTCGTTCGACTTGGTGCCGTCAAATGGCGGTACCGCAGGTTGAACCATCAGCGCAGCTCCTATCGCCGGTTGTGCACCCGACGCTACAAGATACCGATCTCGCGGGTGACGCCAGCGGACGACACCTGGCAGCGCGACGGTGACCCCTTGCCTAAGTTACCGGGCAGTAATAACCTGTTCCTACTCACCGGTAACTTAGCCGGCAGATCAGGTAGCAGCAGCCGTCGACCGACTTGTTCTCGTATGCCGCAACCGCCGACCGGTCGGAAACCACCCCGTAGGGAGCAGTTCACATGAGCCACTACCGTTCCAACCTCCGTGATCTCGAGTTCAACCTGTTCGAGGTCTTCGGCGCTGGGGAGCGGATGGGTAAGGCCCCGTTCGACGAAATGGACGCGGAAACGGCTCGCGGAGTGCTGACCGAGTTGGAAAAGGTGGCCACCGGCCCGATCGCGGCGTCGTTTGCCGACGCCGATCGCAACCCACCGGTCTACGACCCGCAGACCTTCTCGGTGACGATGCCGGAGTCGTTCAAGAAGTCTTTCGCCGCGGTGATGGATGGTGACTGGTGGCGGCTGGAACTGCCGACGGCACTCGGCGGCTACGGCGCCCCGCCGTCCTTGCGATGGGCCGCTGCAGAGCTGATCCTCGGCGCGAATCCGGCCGTCTTCATGTACGGCGCCGGCCCGAACTTCGCGCAGGTGGTGCACAACCTCGGTACGCCGCAGCAGCGGAAGATCGCCGCGCTGATGATCGAACGGCTCTGGGGCTCCACCATGGTGCTGACAGAGCCCGATGCCGGATCCGACGTCGGTGCCGGCCGGACGAGGGCGATCCTGCAGCAGGACGGCAGCTGGCACCTCGAGGGCGTCAAGCGGTTCATCACCTCGGGCGATCAGGACATGACGGAGAACATCGTGCATCTGGTGCTGGCGCGTCCAGAAGGTCCCGGTGTCCAGACTCTGCCCGGAACGAAGGGTCTGAGTCTGTTCATCGTTCCGAAATTCAATTTCGACGTCGAGACCGGCGATCTCGCCGAGCGCAACGGAGCCTTCGTCACCGGAGTGGAACACAAGATGGGACTGAAGGTCTCGTCGACGTGCGAATTGAGCTTCGGCCTGAACGGCATCCCTGCGGTCGGTTTGCTGGTCGGGGACGTTCACAACGGCATCGCGCAGATGTTCCACATCATCGAATACGCCCGGATGATGGTCGGCACCAAGGCGATCGCCACGCTCTCGACCGGTTATCTGAACGCTCTCGACTACGCCAAACAACGAGTGCAGGGCGCCGACCTGAGTCGCGCAGCAGACAAGGCCGCGCCTCGGGTTCCGATCATCCAGCACGCCGACGTCCGACGGATCCTGCTGAAGCAGAAGGCGTACGCCGAGGGCCTTCGCGCCACCTATCTCTACACCGGGAGCTGGCAGGACCGGATCGCCGCCGGAGTCACCGAGAACGAAATCGATCTCGGCCTGGCCAAGCGCGTCAACGATCTGCTGCTGCCGATCGTCAAAGGGGTCGGTTCCGAGCGGGCGTACGAGAACCTTGCGCTGTCGTTGCAGGTGTTCGGCGGCTCCGGCTACACCCAGGACTACCCCATCGAGCAATACATCCGCGACGCGAAGATCGACACCCTCTACGAGGGCACCACCGCCATCCAGGCGCAGGACTTCTTCTTCCGCAAGATCGTTCGGGATGACGGCGCCGCGCTGGGGGTGATCGCCGCCGAAATCAGTGAGTTCCTGAGCACGCAGGGCGTCCAGGGCAGCCGACACAAGGAGGAACTGGCGCTTCTGGGTTCGGCCCTGGCCGACTTCCAGGGCATGGTGGGCACCCTGGTGGGCTACGCCCTGGCCGCTGCCCAGGACAGGTCCAGCTTCTACAAGATCGGCGAGCACGCAGTATCGCTACTGATGAGCGCAGGGGATCTGTTGATCGGGTATCTGTTGATAAGGCAGGCAGTGGTCGCCCAAGCCGCCCTCGACAGTGGCGTCAGTGCCAGAGATGTTGCTTTCTACACCGGTAAATTGGCTGTGGCACATTGGTTCTCGCGCAATGTACTGCCGGAGTTGACCGCACGCAGGGCCATCGTCGAGACCGCCGACGAATCGTTGATGGAGGTTCCCGAGGCAGCGTTCTGAGCGAGCACCACGGGCCACCTTCGTCACCTCGCTGTCCACCCGATCAAGTGGTCCGAATCCCTGCGTGCGACACAGATAGCATGCTGGGGTGGCCTGAAATCGACGGTCACGCGGTCGAATGGCGGAAATGGTGAAGGTGTTCCAAGCAATCGTGCTGAGATGACCGGGCCGAACCCTGCGCAGGTACCGGCGGCGCGAGCCCGAACGCTCGGCGAGTTGGATCTGCTGGTCGCCGACTGCCGGGCCTGCCCGCGGCTGGTGACGTGGCGGGAGCTCGTCGCCGCCCAGAAGCGCGCGGCATTTCGGGACGAGACGTATTGGGGACGACCCGTTCCCAGCTTCGGGGATGACCGGGCCTGGTTGCTGGTCGTCGGGCTGGCGCCGGCGGCCCACGGCGGCAACCGTACCGGTCGGATGTTCACCGGTGATCGGAGCGGCGACGTGCTGTTCGCCGCGCTGCACCGCGCCGGCCTGGCGTCGCAGCCTCACTCGGTGGCGGCCGGTGACGGGATGCGGCTCATCGGTGCACGCCTGACCGCCCCGGTGCATTGCGCGCCGCCCGACAACAAGCCGACTCCGGGTGAACGCGACAACTGCGCGCCCTACCTGGGTCGCGAGCTGGAACTGCTGGCTCCCACCGTGCAGGTTGCCGTGGTTCTGGGTGCCTTCGGTTGGCAGGCACTTCTGGCCGGGCTGGACCGGCAGGGTTGGAGCCTGCCGAAACCGCGGCCGAAGTTCGGGCACGGCGTGGAAATTGCCGTATCAGGTCCTAACGGCGCCGCGCTGACCCTGCTGGGTTGCTACCACGTCAGCCAGCAGAACACGTTTACCGGCAGGCTGACGCCCGAGATGCTCGACACCGTCCTCAGCCGTGCGAAGCAATTGCGTCGCCCGACTGATTCTCGGTGACGACTACCGGAAATGACCGATGCGAAGGAATGAGCACCATGGACTTCGACGAATACCAGTGCCAGGCCATCAGAACGAATCTGTCCAACGATGACCCACTCAAGGAACTCATGCAGCAGGTGCTGGGGATAGGAGACGAGGCCGGTGAGGTGCTGGCAATCTTCAAGAAATGGATCCGCGACCAGGACGCAGATATCGCGGCCCTGGACAAGAACAATGTCGCCAAAGAGCTCGGGGATGTCCTTTGGTATGTCGCCGTCCTTGCGGACGACCTGGGTATCTCGCTGAACGCGATTGCTGAATCGAATATCACGAAACTCAGCAGCCGACAGCAGCGCGGCACGCTCACCGGCAGCGGCGACGACCGCTGACGTCCGCTGTGTTGATCGGAGCTGCGTACCCGACGGCGGACCGCATTCGGCGAATTGATCCCGTCAGGAACCGCCGGACTCGCCATCGATCCGACCCGGGCCACGCATCCGGCGACGCTGGTCCTGACTTGATCCGCGCGAGTTCGTCCTGCGCCCGGCTCGCCACGTCGATGCCGGGGTCCGTTTCCGGAAGGTCCTGCGCGTTGGCAACTCCTCGAACCCGCCGGCGGTCGGCGCCCCGACGGCGGCCGCCCGAGAGCGGGTCCGGCCCGGCGGGCCGGTCGGCGACCTCGTCGATCCGCGCTGCCAGCCGCACGAACAATTTCCTGAACGAGCCGCCCATCACGGCTGCGGCCCGCCCGGTGCGGGCCAGCCCCCTGGTTGGGGTGGCACGATCGGCGGTAACGGCGGCAGACTGCCGCCAGGAGGCGGCCAGCCACCCGGCGTAGGGTGCGTGGCGGTTCCAGACTGCCGGTCCTGGGTCGCCGAGTGCTGCGCGGCCGGCCCGGCCGGCGACTGCGGCGCGGTCGGCGACGGCGGCGCGGCCGGCGACTGCGGCCTGGCAGTGGGCGTTGGCGTTGGCGTTGGCGTTGGCGTTGGCGTTGGCGTTGGCGTTGGCGCAACGATGGTTGCCGGCGGCGGCCGCGTCGGCTCCGACGCAGCGGCCGCCGGCCCGTCGTCGACACGGACACCGTGTTCACCGACCAGAGCGGACAAACCGGCAGCCCAACCCGCCGACACGTTGCGCAGCTTCCAGCCACCCGACCGACGATAGATCTCGACGAGCACCGCCGCCCGCTCCGTCGTCAAACCGGCGGCCTCTGCGGAATGCCGCTCGCCCGCCGACACCGTCACGCCCAGACCGGGTATGGCGGCCAACGAGCCCGCCGCGGCGTTCTCGAGTGCCACGGCGATCACCAGCGTTTCGACGGAGGCGGGGACGGCTGCCAGATCAACGCTCACGCGGTCCGCCGCGACCAACCGGACGGCACCTTCCGGCGAGGCCGGTTGGTTGAAGAAGACGAGGTCGTCATCCGAGCGCACTTTTCGATCGGCGCCCACTTGGAAGACCAACAGGTCGACCGATCCCTGGAGAGCGCCGGCCACCGCGATATCGAGCGAATTGCCGGTGAGCGGCGTATTGGCGCCGCGGGAAAGAACCGTCATCTGGCCGACTTCCCTACACCCGGGTGACCCGGTCGATCGCCCGCATCTTGTTGACCGCATCCAACGCGGCCACCTTGTACGACTCGGCGAGGGTCGGATAATTGAATACTGCGTCGACCAGGAAATCGACGGTACCGCCGCAACCCATCACCATCTGGCCGATGTGCACCAGCTCGGTCGCGTTGGTACCGAACACGTGCACCCCCAGCAGCTCGCGGGATTCAGGATGCACCAACAGTTTCAGAATGCCGTAGGAGTCACCGAGAATGGCGCCGCGGGCGAGCTCGCGATATCGCGAAACGCCGACCTCGAACGGCACATTCTCGGCAGTGAGTTCGCTCTCGGTACGCCCGACATAAGAGATCTCGGGAATCGAGTAGATGCCGATCGGTTGCAGATCCCCCAGTTTTCCGCCCACCGCCTCGCCGAAGGCGTGATAGGAAGCTCGGCGTCCCTGTTCCATCGACGTTGCTGCCAAGGCGGGAAAGCCGATGATGTCACCGACCGCATAGATGTGGTCCACCGAGGTCTGGAAGTTCTCGTTGACCTCCAGCCTGCCTCGGTCCGCGGACTGGATGCCGGCAGCCAGCACGTTGACGGTGTCCGATGCGCCCTGCCTGCCGGCGGAATACAGCACGGTGTCGGCCGGGATCTTCTTGCCCGATTCAAGAATCGTCAGTGTGCCGCTGGCATGTCGCTCGACGGTATGCACGGATTCGGAGAACCGAAACGTCACAGCCAGATCGCGCAGTTGGTACTTGAGCGCTTCCACAATTTCGTCGTCGCAGAACTCGAGCATGGAAGCCCGCTTCTCCACCACCGTCACCTTCGTACCGAGGGCGGCGAACATCGATGCGTACTCGATGCCGATCACACCGGCGCCGACGACCACCATCGACGCGGGCACCTTCTTCATGTTCAGGATCTGATCGGAGTCCACCACCGTCTCGCCGTCGAACTCCACGGTCGAGGGTCGGGCGGGCCTGGTGCCGACCGCGATGACGAACTTGTCGGCAGATAGGTGCTGGGTGACGCCGGACTCGTTCTCGACTTCCACCGAGTGGGAATCGAGGAAGCGTGCGACACCGGGAATCAGCGCAACCCGGTTGCGGGAAAGCTGATTTCGGATGACGTCGATCTCGCGGTTGATGACGTGCTGGGTCCGGGCCGACAGATCCGCAACGGTGATGTCGTCCTTGACCCGGTAGGCCTGTCCGTACAGCTCACGCTGGCTCAACCCGGTCAGGTAGAGCACGGCTTCGCGGAGCGTCTTGGACGGGATCGTCCCGGTATTGATGCAGACGCCGCCCACCATGTTCCGGCGCTCGATGACAGCAGCGGACCTGCCGAGCTTCGCAGCCGCGATGGCGGCCTTCTGCCCTGCCGGCCCGGATCCGATGACGATCAGGTCGAAGTGATCCATGTCGGGCTCGTTTCGTCGGGAACGCGGCGGAGGCGCCCACAGAGCGCTCCTACCATCTTCGTCCATCCTGGTTGCGGCCGTCCGACCTGGGGAGCTCCTTTCGCCGCCCAGGGCTGGCGGGTGGGCCTGACACACATCGCGACCGGGCGGGCGAACCTGCGCCCGCGCAGCTGGCACGAAGATCGGCCGCACGGCGAGAGGGCGACGCGGTCAGCGCACCAGGCCGCACAGGCATCCGCGGCGTTACAGATACAGACCCGAATCGTCCACGGCGGTCTGGCTCGCCACAGCCTGCAGGTCGCGCTCGCGCAGGACCAGGTAGGTCTCGCCGCCGATCTCGACCTCGAACTGGTCGTCGGCGAAGAACAACACTCTGTCCGCCATTTTCACCGACCGCACGTGCTGGCCGACGCCATGCACGTCGCCCCAGGTCAGTCGCTTGGCAACCTCGGCGGTCGCTGGAATCAGGATTCCACCCCTCGAGGTGCGCTCGCCGCCGCTACCGCCGACTTTGACGAGGACCTTGTCGTGCAGCATGTGGATGGCTCGGGGATGGTCGGGCACCCGACAAGCCTAACCGCGTCGGCCGGACGAGCTGGATGCCGAGGCAGCAGCTACTGGTCGAGTCGGCTGTCCGGCGGCGGCGGTAGCAGTCGCTCGTTCGCCGCAGCGATACGGGCCAACACCCCGAGCGCATAGGCGTCGGGAACCGAGTCGGCCTCGATTTCTTCGTCGGTTCGCGGCAGGAGCCTGATGGTCAGCACGAAACTCCCGCCGCCGGGAACACTTTCCCCGACGCGCAGACCGACGAAAGCGGCGCCCATCAACTCACGCAACTGGTCTTCGCGCGGCAGCCACAGCGCGTCCTCGATGCCGACCGAGTCGAGCGCCCACTCGGTCGTGCCGTTAAAGCCCAGCACCCTGGCGCCCGCCGGTCCCGCAGGTTCGATGGTCATGTCGCTGAGGGTGAAGATCTCTCCCTCGAAGGCCGGATCGATCAGACTGAACCGATCACCGGTCGCGGGGTTCCACCGCACCTCGGCATCGCGCAGCGCGACTGCGAGCTCTCTGGAGATCATCTGGGCCCTTCTGACGGTGCCCGGTCCACCGAGCGACGTAGTGCCACAGTATCCAGCGCCGCCGGCGGTCAGCGGAATGTGCGCGGCCGGGCCACCTGCGGCGGCAGCTCAGGGTTTGTGTCCGACCGCGAACACCCGGCGGAACGGAAAGATGGTGCCGAACGACCGGCCTGGGTAGGCCTGCCCGAGCATCTCTGCGTACTCCTGCTCGAAGTCCGCGTAGTCGGGCTCCGAGAGAACTGATCGGACCGGACCGAGAGTGGTGCCCCTCACCCACTCCAGGACCGCGTCGGGTCCGGGCAGGACGTGGACGTACGTCGTCTCCCAGGCATCGGCCGTCCATCCCGCAGCCAGCAGCAGAGCCGCATAGTCGGCCGGCGAACCGACCGGATCGTCGAACCGCAGTACGCCGGAAAGGCGCGACGCCCATTGCGGTGACGCAGACAGTTGCTGCAACAGTTGATGAGAGGGGGCGTGAAAGTTGCCCGGCACCTGCCACGCCATCGTGGCGCCGGAGGGCAACGCATCCGCCCACGCCGCCAGTAGTTGCCGATGCGCGGGAACCCAGTGCAGCGCCGCGTTGCTGAACACCAGGTCGTCGTCCCCGTCGATCGTCCGGCTTTGGATCTCGGCCCTTTCGAACCGCAGGCGCGCCCCCGGCGTGCAGGCTCGGATCATCTCGGCCGAAGAATCGATGCCGACGACCTCCGCGGACGGCCACCGGGCGGCCAGCGCCGCGGTCAAGTCGCCGGTACCGCAACCAAGATCGAGAATTCGTCGGGGCCGCTCCGCCTGAACACGAGCCACCAGATCCCAGAACGGCCGGGCTCGTTCGCCGGAGAAGCGTTGGTACTGCGCGGGATTCAGGTCACGTCCACGATCCCACAGTAGGGCGTCGTCCCGGGCTGGGGCGGGTCCAACGCGGGCGGATCAAACGCGGGCGGGTCAACCAGGCGGGTCAACCCGGGCGGATCACCCGAGCCGGTCAACAAGGCCGGCCAACGAGGCGTTGGAGAACGCAGTTGACCCCGGTGGCTGCCAGGTCGGGGGTCCGGCAGCAACCGGGGTCAGAAGTCAATTCGCTCGGTGCTCGGGAAGCGTTACACGAACTGTGGAACTATTTTTCTGGTCAGGGTGACACCGAGCTGGGTGCGAAGTTCAGCGATTGAAGCCCTGCCGCTGTGCCATAAGGATGATCTCGTCACGCATCGCGGGGGTCGAGGCGCGCTCGATGGCGCGGCCGATCTCGCGACGGTTGCGGGAAACCTGGCGGCTGCTGCGGATGGCTTGCGTGATGCGGTTCATGGTCGTCTCGTCCTTGCTGTTTCAGTACAGGTACTACGTGTACGTCCGGTGGTTCCGGTTCTTCCTTGACATCAGGTAAGACGCTCGGGAGGGCCGCTTCGTTACCCGATCCGCCGGTGAACCACATCACAGGCCGTCGAATCGCCGGTTCAATATCAAATCCGCACCCGAATGACCGGCTCACGGCGCTTCTCCGGCCATTGCACCTACAACATCTCCGCGGTTCCGGAACCCTCCGGCGGAAGTTCCGGGTCCGGCGCCGGCTCCGGCGCCGGCGCCGGACCGATGGCCGCCCCGAGAAGACCCGAATTGGGCATGCTGATCGGACCTTCCTCGGTGAGAATCGTCGTGTACATCAGCCCGGCTGCCACGATCACACCCTCGAACGGTCCGCCCATGGCCCCGGTTCGAACCTTGATCCGCTGCCCGGGCACGTACGGACGGGCGAACAGCAGCACCAGGCCGGCGAAGAAATTGCCCAGAGTCTGTTGCGCCGCGATTCCCACGACCACGCCGGTGACCGCACCGCCGACCAGGAGATTCCCGAAATTGACCTGCAACAGCGCCAGCAGGCCAAGGGCCACGGTCCCGTAGCCGACGATCACACAGATCAGCCGGATCGCCGACGCCGCCGATACGCCCGCCTTCTGCCTACTGACCCGGGCGAGTTCGCGCCCGATCGACCGGGTGGCGATCACTCCGGTCAGCACGAACACCAGCGCCACCACCACGACGATTCCGGTGAGGTACCCAGGCCGCACGACGACCTCACGGCCGAAGAAGTTGAATCGGCCGGCGGTTGCCCGGCCGATACCTCCAAGCCGATCTCCCACGACGAAGCACACCAAAGTGATGACGACGGCTGGAATGCCCCGCTTGAGATCGGGTTTCACCCGCTGATCGATGGCGCGCAGGACAGTGAACGCGCCGTTCTGGCGGTCCGGGTTGTCCCCGTCCTGGCGGCCGGAATTGTCTGCAGTCATGTCCCCATGCTGGCAGGCGACTACCGGCCGGAGGAAATGCCGGCGTCACTTCCAGCGGAAGTGCACGAACACCCGCCCGAAGTTGTCGGAGTCCTTCTCCACGCGATGGTAGAGAGCGCGGACCTCCTTCTGGGCCAGGAATCGCAACACGTGCTTCTTCAGCGCACCACTTCCCTTACCGGGGATGATCTCGACCAGCGGTGCCTTCTTGGCCACGGCCTCGTCGATGATCGCCCGCAGCGCCCGGTCGATGTCCTGGCCCTTGTTGTAAATCTCGTGGAGGTCCAGTTTGAGCTTCACGGCAAACTCCACCCCCCGCTCAGAACACCAGGGACAGTGCGGGATCTGCGAGCAGCGCCCCGACGTCGGCCAGGAATTGCGAACCCTGCTGCCCGTCGATGACGCGATGATCGAACGACAACGAGAGCTGGCAGACCTTCCTGACCGCGAGCTGGCCGTCGACCACCCACGGCGCATCCTTGATCGACCCGAGCGCCAGGATGCCAGACTCACCCGGATTGATGATCGGCGTGCCGGTGTCAACGCCGAAAACACCGACATTGGTGATGGTGAACGTCCCGCCGGTCATCTCGGCGGGAGCGGTCCTGCCCGCGCGGGCCTTCGCAGTCAGCTCTCCGAGCGCCACCGCAAGCCCGTGCAGGTTCAGCTGGTCCGCGTCGGCAATCACCGGAACGATGAGTCCGCGCGGCGTTGCTGCCGCGACACCGAGATTGACGTACTCCTTCACGACGATCTCGCCGGATTCTCCGTTCCACAGTGAATTGATCTCGGGCGTTCGCCGAGCAGCCAGGCACACCGCCGACGCCGCGAACGCCAGTGGGCTCAGTTTCACCTCCGCGAATTCCGGCCGCTTCCGCAACCGATCACGGAGCTCCGTCATCGCGGTGACATCGACGGTCAGGAACTCCGTGACGTGCGGCGCGGTGAAAGCACTGGCCACCATGGCCTGAGCGGTCATCTTGCGAATGCCCCTGATCGGCACCCGGTATTCACGCACGCCGAGCTCGGCCGGTCCGCCCGACTTCGGCGTCGGCGACGACGACGGCGAAAACGACGGCAAAAACGACGGCAAAAGCGACGGCGACGGCGACGGCGCGATGATCGAGGCGGCTGCTTCCACTTCGGCGCGTGAGATGACACCGTCCGACCGACTCGGCGTGACCGTCGCCAGATCGATCCCGAGGTCCTTCGCGAGCTTACGAACCTGAGGTGCGGCCCTCGGCGCGCGCATCGGCGGTTCTACTGGTGACGGCCAGACTTCGACGCTGGTGACGACTTCGGATTCCTCGACCGGCTGGCTCGTCCCACCTCTGCGGGCGCGGCGGACCGTGGAGGCACTGGCGGACACATATCCGACCAGCGTCGCGATTCGGCCGTCGGCCGTCATCTCGCCGATCTTCGCGCCGGTCTCGCCGTCGCCCACTGGGACGGCTGCCTCTGGGGCGGCTGTTCCCGGGACGGCTGTTCCTGGGGCGGCTGTTCCTGGGGCGAGAGCCTCTGGCACTCCGGCCTGATCGACCCGCAGCTCGTCAACCACCGGATCTTCCTCGCCCGCGTCCGGATCGGTGTCGATGCTGATGATCGGCGTGCCGACGTCGACCGTGACGCCGGGCTCGACCAGCAGCGCCTTGACGCGTCCGGCGAACGGCGACGGCAATTCGACTGCGGCCTTGGCCGTTTCGATCTCGACGATGATCTGGTTGACCGTCAAGACATCACCGACGGCCACGTGCCAGGTCAGGATCTCAGCCTCGGTCAACCCCTCCCCCACGTCCGGCATCGGAAAGGTCTGGATTCGGTTCATGTTGACTCCCGGCATTCTCAGTAGGCCAGCACGCGGTCGACCGCGTCGAGCACCTTGTCGAGGTCCGGCAGGTAGTGATCCTCCAGCTTGCTCGGCGGATACGGCACGTCCAGCCCCGCCACCCGAAGCACCGGCGCGGCCAGCGAGTAGAACGCCTCCTCGGTGACCCGAGCGGCGATGTCGCCGCTGATCGAGGACTCGCGTGGCGCCTCGGTGACGACGACCAGCCGTCCGGTCCGGCGAACCGAGTCGAGTACCGGATCAAGGTCCAGCGGCGACAACGTGCGCAGGTCGATCACTTCGAGCGAACGTCCCTCGGCTGCGGCCGCATCCGCCGCCGCATACAGAACCGGCATCGACGGTCCGTAGGACACGACCGTCACATCGGTACCCGGCCGACGGACGATCGCGGAGAAGGTGCTCTTCGGGCGGTCGGTCACATCCAGCGGTGCCTTTTCCCAATAGCGGCGTTTCGGTTCGAAGAATACGACCGGGTCGTCGCAGTCGATGGCCTCCTGAATCATGAAATACGCGTCAGCGGAATTCGAGCAGCTGACCACGCGAATTCCCGCGATATGACAGAAGAACGATTCCGGGGCTTCAGCGTGGTGCTCGACCGCGCCGATACCCCCGCCGAACGGAATACGCACTACCACCGGCATTTTCAAGATGCCCTGGCTACGGAATGTCAGCTTGGCGAGCTGCGAGATGATCTGATCGAAGCCCGGAAAAACGAAACCGTCGAATTGAATTTCGGTGACCGGCCGATAGCCCCGCATCGCGAGGCCGATTGCCGTCCCGATGATGCCTGATTCCGCGAGCGGTGTGTCGAGCACCCGGTGCGCACCGAAGTCCTTCTGCAGTCCGTCGGTCACCCGGAAGACGCCGCCGAGTTTGCCAACGTCCTCACCCATCACCAACACCTTCGGATTCTTCTCCATGCTGGCCCGCAGTCCCATGTTCAACGCCTTCGCCAACGTTGTCGGGGCGGCCGCGGCGGCGCGCCCGTTCGACGTCGACATCGCTGCGCTCATCGGGAGGCCGCCGGCTGGTCGGTGAAGCCTTCGAGGTAGGATTGGAAGTCGGCTTGCTGTCGCTCCAGCTGTGCATTGGGCTCGGAGTAGACGTGATCGAACATCCGTTCCGGGGGCGGCACGGTCATCGCGATGCAGTGAGCCCGAAATCTCGCGGCCAGCTCGTCGGCTGCCGCGTCGATCCCGGCGAAGAAGTCCCCGTCGGCGAGGCCGTTGCGGGCCAGATGCACCCGCACCCGCTCGATCGGATCGAGCAACTTCCAGGCCTGCGCCTCATCGGCCTGCCGGTAGCGGGTCGGGTCGTCGGAGGTGGTGTGGGCGTCCATCCGGTAGGTGAAGGCCTCGATCAGCACAGGGCCGTTGCCGGTCCGACACTCCTCGAGCGCCCATCGGGTGACGGCGAGGCAGGCCAGGACGTCGTTGCCGTCGACCCGCACGCCGGGAAATCCGTATCCATGCGCTCGATTGAACAGCGGGACCCGTGATTGCCGCTCCACCGGCTCCGAGATCGCCCACTGGTTGTTCTGACAGTAGAAGACGACGGGGGCGTCATAGGCCGCTGCGAAGACCATGGCTTCGTGCACATCACCCTGGCTCGTCGCGCCATCGCCGAAGAAGGCGATCGACGCCTCCGCCGCACCGTCGAGCCGCTGGCCCATCGCGAAGCCGGTGGCGTTGAGCACCTGATTGCCGATGACGATGCAGTAGGGAGCGAAACCGGTTGTCCTCGGGTTCCAGCCGCTGTGGTCGGTACCGCGGAAAATACCCAGCAGCTCGGTCGGGTCCACGCCTCGGCACCAGGCGATGCCATGTTCGCGATACGACGGAAAGGCCATGTCGGTCGGCGCGAGCGCCCGACCGGCGCCGATCTGAGCAGCTTCCTGGCCCAGCAGCGGCACCCAGATCGACAACTGCCCCTGACGCTGCAGGGCGTTGCCTTCACGATCGAACCTGCGGACGAGAACCATGTCGCGATACAGGCCGCGCAAGAGCTGGGGGGAGAAGTCGAGCGGGTAGTCCGGGTGCGGGGTGAATTCGCCCTCCGGAGTGAGCATCTGTATCGAATCCTCGCCGCCGGTGGCTTTGAGGCCGGCGATGACCTGGGCCGGCGAGGGAATCGCCGCCGCGACCGGGGCGGCGCCCGTTCCGGCCACCCCTCGCTCCTTCGCTCCCCTGGCCGTGGCCAGGCTGTCCATCCACTGCTGATTGACCACCGGTGCATCTCCTCGTCGAATTGATCCCGCCCCAGGATCGCCGGGGCCGTGGGCGCCGATGAGAGGTCCGAATCGGCCCATGGGTGGGGCCGCCGAGCCGCTGCATCTGCGTTGACGGTCAGCTTCAGCCCCGAACGGCGCTTCCGGTGCGAGGCGGCGGAGGGGACCTGTTCAGATACTGGCACGAATCAGCGGCCACCGTGATCGCGGCCACCTCCGACCGTCGGAGGACCGAAGGTCGCACCTCGGAGCACCGGGTGGCCGGCAGCCCTGCACACCAATACGATCAGCTGGGAAGACCGGGCCCCAGAAGGACCACCCCGGGCGTCGAGCGCGGAGGTACATGTGGAGCTGGAACACCGATTCGAGGTACCGGTCGGAATCGAGACCGCCTGGTCCACCTTCCTCGACATCGCGAAGGTCGGGCCATGTTTTCCTGGCGCAACGCTCGATTCGGTCGACGGAGACGAGTTCAGCGGATCCGCAGCGATCAAGTTCGGGCCGGTTCACCTGGTCTACCGCGGCTCGGCCAAGATCCTCGACAAAGACCCGGTTGCTCATCGCGCGCGCATCGAGGCCACGGGTAATGCGACCGGAGGGGACGCCAAGAGCGCTGCGTCGACTGCCGCGATGCTGGTGACGGCCACGGCAACCGCCCTGTCGCCGAGACGCACCGCCATCGACCTGGTGACCACGTTGTCCATCACCGGGCGCCCGGCGAAGTTCGGGCGTGGCGTTATGGTCGAGGTCGGCAACAAGCTGATCAGCCAGTTCGCGGATTCTGTATCCACCCTGCTTTCCGGGCGGCCCGCGGGCGGAGCCGAGCTACTCAACGAGGTGAATCCGGACGACGTCGCAGCGGAGGTCGCCGCTGCATCGAACACGGAGGCGGGCAGCACGCAGCCGTACCGATCGGTCGGCGCTCACCGCGTTCCCGGCGTTGCCGAGCCGATCAACCTGATCGGCGCTGCCGGAGCACCCGTCCTCAAACGGCTGGCTCCGTTGCTCCTCGGTGTCCTCGGCTGGTTGTTGCTGCGCCGAGTCGCGAGCCGTCGGACCGCCAGAGCCGTGGTGGCGGCGCGCGCTGCGCGCTGAGCTCTAGGCGTCGCTGCTGCCTGCTGGTTGCTGACGGCTGTCTGCCATTGCTGACGGCTGTCTGCTCGCTGACGGCTGTCTGCTGTCGCTGACGCCTGCCACTGATTGCTGCCGGCGCTGTGCCGCTGGCTACTGGCCGCTGCCGGCGCTGCGCCGCTGCCTACTGACCCTGCCGCCGCTGTGCTGCACTGCGGGCAGCCAGGACTCTGCGCGTTCAGCGATCTGTCGACCGCTGCTGGTTGCCCGCCGGCGCGGCGGGAACGAAAGGCCGGCGCCGGCGGCCGGTTGGCTCGAAGACCAAACCATCCCGCCGATTCCGTCCGCGGTCCTGCCCGGAACTCCTCTCACGTTCGCAGAACTTTTCACTTACCCACAGTTTTCAACAAGCGTGTGTGCTATCACGTTCTCTGAATCGATCTCTTTCTCGATTCTGTGGTCCGGGCCTCACGCAAATCTCGCGATGTCACCGTTCTTTTCGTTAATGTAAGCGGAATCTTCTCCACGGCCGCTGGGACACCGAAGATTCCTACCCTCGCAGCCGTGCGTCAATGGTCGCGAATCAAACGAAAATCAACAGGAGATGGTGTCGATGACCGCCGTTGTCAACCCTTCCGCCGACGGGGCCCTCACTGCGCCGGGACACCGGACCGCTTCCCCCGCGCGCACCCGCCTGAATTCGTTGCCGCTCCAGGCATTCGGTGCTGATCAGGCCGATCAGGCCGATCGTATCGGCGCAGCTAACGAAGGCCTGCTCGCCTGGGTTTCGGAGGTAGCAGAGCTGACTGGACCCGACCGGATCGTCTGGGTCGACGGGTCTGACGCGGAGTGGAAGGTACTGACCGATCAACTCGTCGACGCCGGCACTTTCGTTCGACTGACCGCGAAGCCGAACTCCTTTTACTGCGCATCGGACCCGACCGACGTGGCCAGGGTCGAGGACCGGACATTCATCTGTTCGGCGGCCGAGCACGACGCCGGCCCGACCAACAACTGGATGGCGCCGGCCGAGATGAAGGCCACCATGACGGAGCTGTACCGGGGCTGCATGCGCGGGCGCACGCTGTACGTCGTGCCGTTCTGCATGGGACCGTACGACGGGGAGCCCCCTATGTTGGGAGTGGAAATCACCGACTCCGAATACGTGGTGACCTCGATGCGGGTGATGACGCGAGTCGGTACCGACGCGTTGAAATTGATCAACGCGGGTGGGATGTGGGTCAAGGCCCTCCATTCCGTCGGTGCGCCGCTGCAACCAGGGCAAGCCGATGTTGCGTGGCCCTGCAATGACACCAAATACATCACCCATTTCCCCCAGGAGCGGACCATTTGGTCCTTCGGGTCCGGCTACGGCGGAAATGCCCTACTGGGTAAGAAGTGCTACTCCTTGCGCATCGCCTCGGCAATCGCCAGGGAAGAGGGCTGGCTCGCCGAGCACATGCTCATCCTGAAACTCACTTCGCCGGCAAAGGCCGTCCACTACGTCGCTGCCGCGTTCCCCAGCGCGTGCGGCAAGACCAATCTCGCGATGCTGGAACCGACGATTCCGGGCTGGGATGTACAGACTCTCGGTGACGACATCGCCTGGATGCGATTCGGGGAAGACGGCCGTCTGTATGCAGTCAACCCGGAATTCGGCCTGTTCGGTGTCGCACCGGGCACCGGCTGGCACACGAATCCCAACGCCATGGAGACGATCACGCAGGGTAATTCTGTGTTCACCAATGTGGCGTTGACCGACGACGGTGATATCTGGTGGGAGGGAATGACGAAGGAGCCGCCCGCCCACCTGACAGATTGGAAGGGCCGGCCCTGGACACCCTCCGGCGTGGACGCCGAAGGAAAGGTCCTCGAATCGGCCGGTGAGCCTGCTGCGCATCCCAATTCGCGATTCTGCACCCCGATCACCCAATGCCCGATTCTCGCGCCCGAGTACGAGTCACCGACCGGCGTCCCCATTTCCGCAATCATCTTCGGCGGCCGCCGGGAGTCCACCATTCCGCTGGTTGTCCAGGCCCGGAACTGGAATCATGGCGTCTTTCTGGGGGCGACGCTATCTTCGGAGACCACCGCCGCTGCCACCGGAGCCGTCGGCGTGGTGCGCCGTGACCCGATGGCGATGCTGCCGTTCATGGGTTACAACGCCGGCGACTACTTCGCCCATTGGGCCGGGCTGGGTGATCGGGACCACGCCGACAAACTACCGGGAATCTTTTACGTCAACTGGTTCCGCCGGGCGGACGGTCGTTTCCTGTGGCCGGGATTCGGCGAGAACTCCCGCGTTCTGAAATGGATCGTCGATCGGCTTGAAGGCACGGCGGAGGCCGTCTCCACACCGGTGGGCCTGGTGCCCGCGCCCGGGTCGCTGGACGTGGACGGACTGGCCGTGAGCGAGGAGGATCTCGCTGCCGTCCTCACGGTGGATCCGCAGGAGTGGCGAGCCGAAATACCGTTGATCAAGGAGTGGTTCGATTTCATCGGCGATACCGTGCCGGCCTCGCTCCGAGACGAACTGGCTGCGCTCGAGCATCGGCTCGGTGTCGGCTGACCGGAAGCGCTGTCGGCTTGGGCTGGGCTGGGCTGGCGCGTGACCCCCGAACAGAGCCACGCCTGGCCCGGGAAACCGAGACGCGCCTGGCCCAGCAGCAGAACCACGCCTGGCCCAGCAGCAGAGCCACGCCTGCCTAGTTCCTGGGCCGCGCGTGGCCCAGGAACAGAGGTGCGCGTGGCCGAGGAGCAGCCGCGCGCATCGATGACGATCAGCGCGGGTTGCAACCCGCGCGGCTGACCCGCAGCGCGCGCGGATGGGGCGCCGGCCCGGATTGAGGCCGGGCCAGCCCGGATCGGGCGCCGGCCCAGATCAGTGCAGGCCCAGCACCAGCACCGGCACCGGCACCGGCGCCGATCAGGCGCGAGCCCAGCCGGCCCCGCCCCAGCCGGCCCAGCCCCACCCAGCCCCGATCAGACGCGGACGCAGCCCCCGCCCCACCCAACCCAGCCGGAACTACTGCGCGTCGGACACCGAGGACATGTTGAAACCATCGACCCGCATCGGCGGCATGGCGCTGCGGGTGAACCAGTCGCTCCACTCGCGGGACAGGGCGGGCTCGGTGCGGCCGACCAGCGACGCCTGACGGATCACATCCAGCGGTGACATGTTGAACCGGAAGTTGTTCACCGCGCCGGCCACTTCGCCGTTCTCGATCAGATAGACGCCGTCTCTCGTCAGGCCGGTCAGCAGCAACGTCATCGGATCGACCTCGCGGATGTACCACTGCGATGTGACGAGCAATCCGCGCCCGACGCCGCCCACCAGGTCATCGATCGAGAGCGCCGGATCGCCGCCGTCCGTGATCAGGTTGTCCGCGAGAGTCGTGAATGGGACGTCGTTCTCGGCAGCCGAGGCGCGGGTGTGCACAAGATTGGCAATCCGTCCGCGATCGACCAGATCTACCCGGCCGGTTCGCGCGCCGTTGTCGAAGACCGACAGCTCGTCCGACGATGCGCCGGCGATCACGTAGGGCGCCGTCTCCAGGCCGGGATACGTCGGGTCGGCGAACACGGACAGCGGGAGGTCGGTCAATCGCTCCCCGATCCGGGTTCCGCCACCTGGAGCGGTGAACGCCGAGTGGCCCTCCAGCGCAGCGCGGGCACCGGCCGTCCACATCAGGTAGGTGAGAAAGTCGGCGACTGCGGTAGGTGGCAGCACGGTGTCGTAGCGGCCGGGCGGCAGGTCGAGGCGGCGCTCGGCCCACTGCAAGCGGGTGGTGAGATCGTTCGTCATCGCCAAGATGTCGACGTCCGAGAAGTCGCGACTGGAAGCTCCGCTCCACGCCGACCGGGCCAGGTCTGTGGATTTGGCGTTGATCTCGACCGTGCCGGTCGGCTGCACCCAGCGCCGGCGGATCCCGGTCGAAGTACCGAGGTAGGTGGTGCTCATCTCGTGGCGGGCGAATCCGTAGAGCAATCTGTCGCCGGAACGCGCTCCGTCGAATGCGGCTCCCAGCCCGGCCAATAGGTCGGTATAGACATCGAATGACGTTGCAGCCGAGCATTTCTCGAAGCCGGCGTCGGACCCTCCGGCCTGGTCGAGGCTGACCGGTTCGGCATAGTCCTGCGCCCGGCCCGCCGACGCGGAAGCCGCCGCCTCGTGCTCGGACTGCCGCACCACCTCTTCGACGTCCGCCGCGGTCGCAGCCGCGGCGACCGACGCGTTCACCGTTGCCGCAGCTCCTCCGACCACCGAGATCACGATGAAGGAGAACGCATCCGACACACCACTGGTCGTCACGGTGTTGTTGGCCCAGCGCACATTTGCGGTACTGGTCGCCTCGACGAGAACGATGCAGCCCTCCGAACGCGACGCATTCAATGCTGCTTCGATGATCTGCTGCGGGCTGAGCAACGCCCGTTCCACCGCGGTCATGCTGCCCCCTCCTCGACCGTGTTCAAAATCGAGATACCGCGGAATCGGGCCGACGGACAACCATGTGAAACCGCCGCCACCTGACCGGGCTGGCCCTTGCCGCAGTTGAATGCGCCGCCGAGCAGATAGGTCTCTGGGCCGCCGATCCCGTCCATTGCTCCCCAGAAGTCGGTGGTGGTCGCCTGATAAGCGACATCTTTGAGCTGGCCGGCGATCTCGCCGCCGCGAATGCGATAGAACCGCTGACCGGTGAACTGGAAATTGTATCGCTGCATGTCGATCGACCACGATTTGTCACCGACGACATAGATGCCATCATCGATTCCGGCAATCAAATCGCGAGTGGACCCGCCGGCCGGATCGGCTGCCAGGGAGACATTGGCCATCCGCTGAAGGGGTTGGTGCGACGGCGAATCCGCCAACGAGCACCCGTTGGACCGGTCCAGCCCCAATCGACGGGCGAACACGCGGTCGAGCTGATAGCCGGTCAGAATTCCGCGCGAGATCAGGTCCCAGGACTGGCCGGCCACCCCGTCGTCGTCATAGCCGATGGTCGCCAACCCGTGTTCGACAACGCGGTCGCCGGTCACATTCATCGATTCCGACCCGTACCGGAGCGTGCCAAGTTTGTCCGGCGTGGCGAATGACGTGCCGGCATAGGCCGCCTCGTATCCGATTGCCCGGTCGTATTCGGTGGCGTGGCCGACCGATTCATGAATGGTGAGCCAGAGATTCGTCGGGTCGATGACGAGGTCGTAGCGTCCTGCCGATACCGACGGCGCCTTGACCTTCTCCGCCAGGTCGCTGGGCATCGTCGCAATTTCGGCGTCGAAGTCCCAGGTCCCGTCGGTCAGGTATTCATATCCCCGGCCCACCGGAGGAGTTAACGAGCTCATCGATTCGAATCCGCCCGAGGATGCGTCGACGGCCACCGCGGACAGGGTCGGCGACAGCCGGACGCGCTGTTGCGTGGTCGTGGTACCCGCGGTGTCGGCGTAGAACTTGTTCTCCTTGACCGAGAGCAACCCGGCCCTGGTGTGCGACACCCCGTCGGCGGCCAGCAGCCGCTCGGACCGATCCAGCAGCAGCGCAACCTTGTCCTGGGTCGGAACGGAGAACGGGTCGACCTGATAGGAACTGACCCAGGTGGCGTCGGCGTACGTCGGCTCGTCGGCCCGTTCCACCCGCTCGGCGACCACGCCCGACAACGCCTTGGCCACCGCGACGGCCTGCCGGGCGGTCGCGGCCGCAGTGTCCGGAGTCGGCACAACGGAGGCGGCGAAACCCCAGGTACCGTTCACGATCACCCGGACGGCGAAACCGGTGACGACCGAATCAACGGCCGACTGCACAGCGGTATCCCGCAAACCCAGGTCGCTGGTCATCAGGCGTTCGAATCGGAAATCGGCGAACGAAGCGCCGGCAGCCGTTGCGGCGCTCAAGGCCGCATCAGCGAGCAATCGCAACGGAAACGCCAGGAACTCAGAATCGATGGTGCGGGGCATCGGGCGATCGAACGGACCGGTTCCGGCTGGCTGGTGTGCGGGCACCGACCCACTCTAGAACCTTCTCACCTTCGTGTCCGTGAGGATCAGCGCTCCGAGCCGCGCACGCGGTTCGGTCACCGCGCACGCGGTTCGGTCACCGCGCACGCGGTTCGGTCACCGCGCCGGCGGTTCGATCACAGCGCAGGCGCTGATACGCGAACAAGGGGGTGTGCAGTGGCGACAACGACTGCGCGGTGGCGGTGGCGCTGGCGGTGGCGGTGGCGGTGGCGACTGCCGGTGGCGGTGTGCGGTGGCGCCAACGACTGCGCGGTGGCAAGTGGCAGTGGCAGAGTGCAGTGGCGACAACGACTGCGCGGTAAACGGTGGACGCGCACGCCACGGGAACGCGGCAGGACAGATCAGCCGGTGCGGGCGGCCTCGGGGACGAAGGTGCCGTCGGGGTCGAGCCACCCGGTTGCGACCTGCTCCCAGCCACCGCGCCCGTCCGGAACGCCGATGACGACCCGACCGTCCGGGGAAATCCGGGTCATCTGGCCGGAGGCACCGTTCCCGTCGGTGTCGGAGTAACCGACCACCGTCCCGTCCGACAGGTGGGCGATCACGGTGTCCGGAGTGCCGTCGCCAGTCAGATTCGTGGTGGGCTGCCCGACGCCGTGGCCTTTGTCGCCATCGGCAGAAGCGATGTGGGGCTCGGACGCCAACCCAGTTGCACCACCGAGAGCGGAGGCTGTCTCCACCAGGGTTCCGTCGGCGCTCAGGTGCCCGCTGGCAGCTACTCCCCACCCTCCCTGACCGTCCGGAACGGTGATGATCACTTTTCCGTCAGCGTCGATCTGAGTGATCTGATCGGCGCGACCGTCGCCGTCGCGATCGGTATATCCGGTCACGGAGCCGTCCGAATGGTGCACGACTGCGGTGTCAGGTGCACCGTTCCGGTCCAGATCGACCGTCGGCGCGCCGACCGAGTGCGCCGATCCGTGGTCGCCAGCAACCGTGATGGTCTGGCCGCCGCCTGAATTGGAATCGTCTGAACTGGAATCGGCGAGCGGAGCGCCGGTCTTCGGGTCGAGCTCGTGCCCGTTCACGTCGTAGGCGTGCATCGAGTCGGCATGGCCGTCGTGGTCGGCGTCGGTGACGACATATTCGTGGTCGTCATCTAGAACGATCACGGAATCAGCCTGACCGTCGTGGTCGGAATCGTAGGTTGCCGCACCGAGATCGACCGACCCGTGCGAGGTATCCAGTGCGATTGGAGCACCCGGCTGCACGTCCGGCCCGTTGTCGAACTCCACGATCACTCCTGAGATGTCGGTGGCTCCGGATTGAAGTCATTGCGGTTGAACTTCACTCCTGTGACGAGAAAAGCCGACGATCGGTTCCCGGCCAAGGGACGAACCCGTGGGTCGAAGCGGCCGGCGGCCGACCGGTGGTGGCATTCGGTTCACCGCCCCGACGAGCCTGCTGTCGGCACTCCCTAACCGCAAGCACCTTCGTCGAAGCTGCCGTCCGACTGCCGGCCGGTGTTCACGACCGCCCACAGGGCCGACAGATCCAAGCCCGAGTACGCGTGCGCGGGCGGGAAGATGATCAAATCTTCGGGTTCCGTCTCGGCGGCGTGACGACCTCGGGCCGCCGGCGGGGCGTTCGCGGCGGCAGCACGCTGCTCGGCGACAAGTCGCAACAGGGCGGCCGGAATCTCCATGGTCCGCGGCCGTCCAGCGGCGCCGGGCACTCCGGCCGGCGCAGGTAGGGTTCCGCTGCTCTCGGCCAGATCGGCTGCGGACGAAGCGATGCCGGCGGCCCCAAGCGTTCGACCATTGCCGGACCGCAGCCGCAACAATAGATTTTCACCGTCGACGATGAGTTGGGTGCCGACAGCATGACGCTCGTCCAGCGTCCCCAGCCGCTCCGCCCGTTGGGCCGCGTCCAGCTTGAGAGCGCCGTCTACGTCGGTGATCTGGTTGTCCATTGCCGTCACCTGGCGCGTGAGCGCGTCATCAAGGGCCAAGGTCAATTGTTGATCGGCCTCGATGAATTGTTCGGCGATGTTCTGATCGATCTGTGCCTTCACCTCTCCCAAGACCTCTCCCAGCCATTGTTTCAGATACGCTTTCGTCGCCAATCGACGACGGGATTTGACCAGATAGAGCGCCGCCGCTCCCCCGATGACAACCGACACGGGGGCCAACACCACGCCGAACGCTGCCGGCAATGCCGCAGCCGGCAGCATGGTGGCCAGCCGGGAGAGCGAGAACCCCATGCCCGCACCGGACATGGTCATGATCGTGTCGTCCAGACTCCTGGCCTTGTCGGGCCCGCGGGTGACCAGTGCCGCATACGGGCGGGTGGCAAGCGCAGAGACCAACGCGGTCATCTCCGATGGGCTGAACAAGTTGGCCAACGCACTGCGGCAGATCTTTGCCATCGCCTCGGTCAACCGGCTGTGGGCGCGGATCGTCATCGCCTGCGCGTAGGCGTCGATGTGGAAGGCCATGTTCTTCAACTCTTCGGTGTCGGCATGATCGATCGATCCGCGGAACATCTGCGCTGCCTCGCGCACCTCCCTGGCCGTCTCGTGCGTGAGATCAACTCTGGCACGCTGGATCTCGGCTCGAAGCATCACCTGCCAGCCCCTGGTGCCCGCCTTGCGCCGGGCGATCAGTTCCGCACGCCGCACTTTGAGCGCTCCTGCTCGGGCGGCTCCCGCCGTGAGCGCCAACCGTTGTCCTTCCAACCGGACAGTTGCTCCGGAGAGCACGGTGATCGTGCTCCGGATGATGTTCGCGTCGGAGGTTCTCGCCGCGGCGGTCGTCACCTGGTTCGCGAGCACACCCCGGAGCGCTGCGACTCCCGACTGGGCCAACAGCATGTCGACGATCTTCGGATCCTCCTGCACTGCGGCGGTTTCGGCCAGCCGACTGGAGACCGGATGAAATTGCGCATCGGCGAATCTGGGCGCATGACTGGCCAGCAGCACCTGGTCCGCGGCCACGATCTCGCGCCAACCACGGTAGGCATCGGTTTTGGTGACGACGAAATGAACCGCCTCCACCCGCTCGGAGACAGCGGCCAGGAAGTCCAGCTCTGCCTTGCTGAACGGAGCGGATGCATCGAGGACGAACAGCAGAGCCGTTGCGGCAGAGGCCGCCTCGACTGCGAGCTCGGCATGCGCGGCAACCAGGCCGCCGACGCCCGGTGTGTCGACCAATGTCATGGATGCAGCCAGCGTCGCCGTGACACCGACCTCGATCCAGCGCGGCGGCGGTATCTCCACATCCGGTTCACCGTCGATGGTCGCCCACGCCCGCAGATCATCCGGCGGAAATCCGATGTCAGCCATTCCACCGGCGAACCTCGCCACCGCATACGGCTCGCTCGCGTGCGTGAACACCAGGTAGGTACTGGTGGCAAGGCCCGCGTCGACGGGCGACAGGCCAGGAAGGCCGAGCAAAGCGTTGATGAGCGACGACTTACCCCGATTCGCCTCCCCGACGACCACCACCCTCGGCAGGTCCGTCGGCGGCCTTCTGGCAGCCAGGATGGCGGCACCGGCCGGATCGTCGATCTGCAGCCAGCCGGTCGTTGCATCGCGCCAGTGGCGCACTGCTCGTTGCAACGACAGCACCGGACCGGGCAGGTCGCTGACCGGCGGAATGAAGGGTGCGGGCCTGGTCATGACGAAAATCTACCGGGCGCGAGCAGCGGTCACGAGCCTTCTCATACCTGTCCAGGCATCCTCAGGCCCTCTCGGCCGCCCTCGCAGCCTGCCGGGCCCGCATGTTCTCTCGTTGCTCGACGAAGCGGGTGGCCTGGGCATCGAGCCCGGACATGAAGGTGGACAGCTCCTCCCTGGCCTGTTCCCCGGCCGGGCCGAGGTCGTCGCGGCTGAAGACGTTCCAGAACTTCAACACCGGCTGGACCACCGCGTCGTGATGCAACCGCAGGTCGTAGATTCCGGCCTTCGCGATGGTGACGGCGTTCCGCGTGTATCCGGGCATCCCGGCGCCCGGCATCTCGAATCCGACCACCTCGTCACGAATGGCTTCCATCGTGGCGTCGGGTGCCCTGTCGAAGGCCGCCGCGACCAAATTCCGGTAGAAGATCATGTGCAGGTTCTCGTCCTGCGCGATGCGCGCCAGCAGTTGCTCCGCCAGCGGGCATCCGGTGGCCCTCCCGGTGTTGCGGTGAGAAACACGGGTCGCCAGTTCCTGGAACGAGACATATGCCACGGTGCGCAGGACCGACTTGTCACCGGAGTCGTAGCCCGCCGTCATATGAGCGATTCGAAGGTTTTCGAGCTCGACCGGGTCAACTCCCCGGGTGACGACCAGATAGTCGCGGAGCGCGATCGCGTGCCGGCCCTCTTCGGCGGTCCACCGTCCGACCCATTGACCCCAGGCGCCGTCGCGACCGAACCGGGTCGCGATCTCCCGATGGTATGATGGCAGGTTGTCCTCGGTCAGCAGGTTGACGATCATGGCCGTCCGCGCCACCGGGTCCAACGGTGAGTCCTCCGGCTGCCAGTCCGTGCCACCCAGCATCGCGAAGTCCCGACCCTGGCTCCACGGCACGTAGTCGTGTGGCATCCAATTCTTGAACACGGACAGATGGCGATTCAGGTTGGCCTCGACCACGGGCTCGAGATCGTGCAGCAGCCGCGCCTGCATTCCGGCGGCATCGGTCGGAATGGTTCTCGTGCTGATCCCGGATTGGGTGGTGGTCAATGGATTCTCCGAACGGGTGTGGCCCACCAGGGCGCGAGTTCGACGGCTGGTGGAGGGTGCGAGGCGAAGGTGCGATGGACCGAGCTACTCAAAAGTACCCTCGATCGTCTGCCTTCAACCGGAGGCAAAGTGTTTCGGGCGCCACCGGGAACCTTCGATGTCCACCGCTCGTTGTTCTTCACCCTTGTTACGGACCGCGTGTACAGCTCGATCAGCAGCCCGGCCGGAAATCCGACCGAGCCGCTGGCGTGCGGATGGCTACCGACCTGTTGCCGCCTGGTACTGAGCACGGACGTCGGCGGACACCCGACCGCGGACCGAGACCGGAACGCCTGATTCGTTCGCCCACTGACGAACGGCGGCTGCATCCGCCCCCGTGGACCTGCCGCGTGAGACCCGTCCGACTGATGGCGCGGCAGTCGCCTTTGCAGACCGGGCGGCGGCAATGTAGTCGGCCAGTGATTTGCGAAGTACCTTGGCGTTCTTCGCATTCAGGTCGATCTCGTAACCGATGCCGTCGACGCCGAATGCCACTGTTTCGACAGCTTTGCTCCCATCGAGGTCATCGACGAGTCTGACATTTGTGACCTGAGCCATGAGGTGGCCTTTCTATATGTGGAACGCCTGGCCCTCATCATCGCCTATCGAAGAAGGAAATGAAGAACCGACCCACCGTACGTCTTGGACCATCGGCATACCTTGGACCATCGACGAAATGCCCCCGGCCCTCGACGAAATCTTGCGCCAACATCGAAAATCGATCAAACGTCCTAACTCGGATGACGCGCGCGCGATCGCGAAAGCCGATCGCTTGGGTTTCAGCAATGGTGTTGTGCAGCATGGAGTCGGACGTCGATTGCATGCCACCGACTTTCCGCTTCGCAAGATCAAATATCTCACCATCGGGGCGAATCACCAACACGCCGACTTGCGTTAATCCGGCAGTCGGTCGCTCGCGGACTCGGGACTGGGTAAGCGGTTCAAAGGATGAATCAGAAGATCAACGTGAATCAGCCGCTCTTGAGATGGGTCCGCTAAATCCTGATTCGACGGCTCGTCGGCCGGCCCGAGTGCATCGTGGGTCCGGACGGCCGCTTCCCTCCAAATTCGAGGAATGACTCATCTCCTCGTAGGGCCGTCCCACCGATCTCCCGCAGCCCGACCTGAAGCCGACCCATTCGCCGCAGACCCGGGCAGCAAATCGAATGCGCGGCGCACGCCGATCCCGGACGCTTGGTCGCCGAACTCGGGACGCAGGCCGGTGCCCTTTGCCAACTCACCCAATGGGCCGGACGGCACATCACCCTTCAGGTCCTGCCACAGCAGGAAGTACGCCCGATGCACGACGTGCGCCACCCGGCTCTGAGCGGGCGTCGCGCCGAAAGATGCGAACGAGCGCCACCACCCGGCTCGTTCGAGCGCGGCAGCCTGCAACTGCAGATGCCCCGCGGTCGGCAGACCCAACTGATCCTCGGGTCGCGCCGAGGCACCGACGCGCAGAATTTCCGTCGTCAGATCGTCAGGCATCGTCACCGTACCGGTACTGAGCAGTGTCAACGCTTCCAGCAGCCGCAACTGGTGGGCCTCGGGGCGCTGCAGCAACACCTCGATGGCGTCGTGCACGCGCTTACGTTCGGCCCAATCGCCGGAGTTCGCCGCAAGAGCCGCCATCGAGGCGAGCGCAGCCGAGGCCTTGATGCCGTCTGCCCTCGCCCGGAAAACTTCGCCGAGTCGCTGCCGTAGCTCGGCGAAGCCCGATGCATCCAGCAACCGCCGCCGCAACTCACCCGCCGAGATGCCGGGCTCCGCACGCAGCACGCGGACCGCTTCGGCGATTCCGTACAGGTCGAGGATCTGGAGCAACCGCAGCCTGGTCGGCCGATCGATCGGCGCGGCCATTTCGGTGAACAGATCACCGGCCATCGTCATCGCGGCGAACAGGGCCGGGTCGATGTTGCTGAGCGCCCGGAGGTCGGCGGCGTCCGCAGCGGTGAAGGCACCGGTTTCCGCGGTCTCCGCCAGCAGGCCGATCACGGGCACCACGTCGGCGACGCGCGGACGCAACACGGCCGCCTGCGCCCTGGCCAGGATGCGCGCCGCTTCTCGAACGTCCCCCCCGGCCCCCTGGACCGTTTCGGGCACGATGGTGTCGACCTTGTTCAGCACAGCCAGAGCATTGACCGGCCCAGCATCCCGGGCGGCCGTCGCAGCCGTGAAGGCGGCGAGCACCCGGGTGTCGTCAGCCCGAACCCCCTGGGTGAACACGTAGAGCACTGCCTCCGCGCCACCCACGGCGAACTGGGAGACGGCGTCGAGAGCAGAGATCGGGTGGTCGGCACCCAGGGCAGCGCGGCCGTCGTCGGCGGGCCGCTCCGCCACCCCGAGCAACGCCTCCGTGCGCGAGACCGACGCGGCATCCAGCGACCCGAGACCCGGCGTGTCGATCACCGTGATATCGGCCAGCAACGCGCTCGTCAGGTACGCCTCCAGATGCGAGACGCCGGCCAGATCGATGCCCAGGTCCGCCGGAATGCCGCCGTCCGTCGCGAACGGAACCGTGGCTCGGCGACCGTCGCCGAACACCACCTCGATCCGGTCCACCGTGCCGTACTGGAAGCGGGTGACCAGCCGGGTGCACTCGCCCACTTCCGTGGGCGCCACGCGACGGCCGATCAACGCGTTCACCAGGGTCGACTTGCCCGACTTGATGCGGCCGGCGACCGCGAGCTGCAACGGTGTGTCGAGTCGGCGTAACACCTCGGCGACGCCGGTCGCGGTGCGGGGCGAGACCTGGGGCAGCAGCGCAGCGCACATGCCGGCCACGGCCTGCGACAGCGGACCCTGCATCGAAGCTCCCTTTCCGGGCCGGTTCAGCCGCGGGGCTTGTAGTTCTGACTCCAGTAGTTCGTCAGGTCGTCCTGCAGACTTCCGGACAGCGATACCACCAGACCGACGTAGGGCTGACCGGCATATTCCCAGCCCAGGACGGATGCAGCGTGGTCGGGATCAGAACTCAGGGGCGGCAGGTCGTAGGCCGTCATCACCCGGCCGGTGACCGAGCCGACGGTGAACCTCTGGTCGGAGTCGTACTTGGAAAGGTCCGACCCGACCTTCTTCCGGTCTTTGACGAGCTGATTCAAAAAGGTGTCAGTGGTCGAGCCGTTCTTGGTCGTCAACAGGTAGACGAGCAGTCGCTCGCCGGCCAACGATCCGACCAGGTCGACGCCGGGCACCTGGCACCGGATCGCTCTGGCGACCTGGTACCTCGCAGTGACCGCGCCGTTGAACGCCGAGGTGTAGACGCCACAGTTCGTCAGTTTGTTGACGCTGACACCGAGGAAGCCGACCTCGGCAGCCGAGAACGCCTTTCCCGGGCCGAGGCCGCCGGTCGCACCGGCGCTACGGGTCGCCGACGAGTTTCGCGGCGATGGCCCGCTGCGTGTCGGAGTGCCGCCACTCGCAGTGGTCGGGTCCGGAGTCCCCGGACGCGTGGTCGCGGCATTCGTGGTCGGAACGCCGGTCGGCGAGGCCACCGGTGAAGAACCGAACGGCTTTCCGACGAAGAGCACCACAGCGACAACGACGATCAGCGCCACTGCACCGACAATCGCGACCTCGCGGCGCCGGCCCGTGGCGCTCGGGCGCGGTACCGACGGCATCCCGCCTGCCGGGGACGCGGTGGAACCCGGCTCTGACCCCGTCGGGTACGAGCCGAGCGCTCCGCTCGCTCCGAACGGGCGGCTGCCCGGCACGGATCCACGCTGGTCGCCGGCGAGCGCGGCAGTCCGGTTGCCCTCCATCCGCACCGGCACCAACAGGGCACCGAGGGCCACCGCCGTTTCCGGCTGGTCGAGCGCCACCGGCGTCACGTGCAACCGGTCCTGGATCAGTGCGGCGACCAGCGGTATCCGTGACGATCCGCCGACCAGGAAGATGCCGCTGAGCCGGTCCGGCCGAATTCCGGCCCGCTGGATCACGTCGGACAACAACTCGATCGACCGGGACAGATTGGGACGGATCAGACCTTCGAACTCGGTACGTGTCACGTGGGCGTCGACGAACGGCTCCGGAAGCGAGATCTCCGTCTGCGGATACCGCGACAGCGTTTCCTTGGCTGCCCGCACATCATCAGCCAGCGCCCGGCCGGCACGCCGGGCGGTAGCGTCAGCCGGTCGGAGCAGCTGTTGCCAACGGCCCGGATCGGCGCCGGAGGCCACCCGGCCGACGTGATCGAGAATTGCCTGGTCGAAGTCCAACCCGCCGAGGTCGGGCAGGCCCGCTTCGGCCAGCACGTGGAACTGCCCGGCATCGGTCGAGCCGGAACCGGGGCCAGGCCGTTCGGTCCGGCCCACGATGGCGATGTCGAAAGTTCCGCCGCCCAGGTCGTACACCGCCACCGTGCCACCGACCGGCAACGCCCTGCCTGGCAACCTGGTGAACTGGGCCGCCGCCGCGACCGGCTCCGGAATCAACACCAGGTTGGCCCCGAGTCCGGCCGCCCTGGCCGCGCTGACCAGCACATTCTGCCGTATCGCGCCCCATTGCGCCGGGTGGGTGAGCCGGACTTCGTCGGGGAGCGCACCGCCGAGCTGACGGCGTACCTCGATGGCCACAGCGCGAAGCACTGCCGCAAGGGCGTCGACCACCGGGAGAACGCGGTCGCCTAGCAGCATCTCGCCGTCGTCCACGCGACGCTTCGGGTTCGGCTCGAAGCGGGTGGGATCCAGCCGCGCCAGTCGCTGAGCCTCGCGGCCCACCGTCAGCCGGCCGTCAACCGAGTAGTAGACGGCCGAGGGCAGCATCGGCGAGGTATCGAAATTGACGGTCCGTGGCGCCTGACCGTCGATCAGCAGGGCCGCGACGGTGTTCGACGTGCCGAAGTCGATGGCAAGCAGCCGCACGTCCTCGCCTCGTCTCTGTTGTCCGCACTGCACCTCCCGCGCATCCACATGGTGACACGCAGGTCTGATCCTTCAGGTTTGGATCACCGGATCACCGGATCACCGGATCGTCACGGTTGGATCGTTCGGGTTGGATCGTTCGGGGTTCATTCGCCAGGGACGGCACGCACGCGGCATCAACTCCACCACCGCTGCACCATCGGGATCACCCGGAACAACAGGACCAGTCCGGGCACCAGAGCCAGCACAGCCACCAGTTCCAGCCGTTCGAGCGCTCGCTGCAGCCGAGCCCCGGCCACCTCTCGCAACGTGCCGAGCCCGGAGCCGGCCACCAGCACGCCGGACGCCAGGAGTACCAGCAGGGTGACAAGCGGGCCGGCGGCGCCGACGTACAGCCAGGTGGGCGCCCGAACGGCGATACCGACCAGGACCAGAACCGCGACGCCCACCATCGGTCCGACGTGGGCAGCGCGAGTGAACATCCGGCTGCGCAGCGCGAAGAGCGCACCACCGAGCGCACCGACCGCGGGCGCGACCCACTGTGACGGCGTTCCATCGACCTGGGTGTGCGTGAGCAGTGCCCAGCACGACGCCGCGCCCGCCACCACGGCCGCCCACACCATGCCGCCCGCGAGGCTCAGTCCACGCCGGACAGCCCGCACCACAGCCTGCCGGGGAACCGGTTCGCCGCGCTCGTCGGACACCATGAGGTCCACCAGCCCGGCGCCGCCCAGCGCGGCCTGGCCGGCGACCCCGGCCAGCACGACAGCCACCACCAGCACCAGACCGGCCGTGCGCTCGACCGGAATTCCGAGTCGGACGCACCACAGCACACCTGCGGCCAGAACGGCGACGACACCACCGCCGACGGCCAGCCCCGGAGCGCTGCGGACCAGTCCGAGAAGCGCCACCGTTGCGGCCGCGGCCACTCCGACTGCCAGCGGAAACCCGTTCCAGAACGACGCCGCTCCCAGAGCGGAGAGGCCGGTGGCCGGCAACTGCGAGGCGCTGCCGTCGGGCAGTTCGAATGCGAAAGGAGCGGCGGCGACCACTCCCAGCACCAGTGCGGCCGCAGCCGGAACGGCGGTGATTCCGCAGAACCACCCGCCCCGCTCGGTGATCAGCGCGGCCCCGCCGAGCGCCACGACGAGTGCCACCAACGGCGCCAGCCAACTCAACGGCGCCGGGGCGGACGTGACCGCGGAAAGCTCCCAGGCCAACAGCAGGATCGCCAACAGCACACCCACGGCGCTGCGCCGGGCCGGACCGGTCCAGCTCGGAGCCCGATCGGCGACCTCCTGCGCGACGGCGGACTCCACGTCGTCCACGAATGGCGGAGGCGGGGCGGTTGCGGCCTCGGTCAGGTACAGCGAGGCACCATCCAGCACGCCCACCTCGTCCAGAGATCTGGCCGGGTCGAGCGAGCCGAACTCCGGCGCCGCCAGCCGCCAGCGGACGGGAACCGGCGCGTTCGGCACCGACAGCAGCCGCAGCACGGTGGGGAGCTGCTCGCCGATCGGGGTGTCGGCAGGCAGCGAGATGTCCATCTGACGGCCGTCACCGACGACGGTCACCCTGGTGAACCGGGTGCTCATGGACCTCCTCCCCCGTCATGTCCCCGCGAGCAGGTCGCGGGTCGCGTGCTCGAAGCTCTGCGTGCTGGGAAACGGTGCGTGCTGGGAAACTGTGCGTGCTCGGAGACCTGCCGGAATGGACTCGCCAATGCTCGTACCGGTTCCACCCCGACGGGCCCGGTCGACTCGCGCCGGCCCCCTGGCCGGCAGCGGCAGGTCAAGGCGACTGTCGGCGCGCAGCCGTAGTCTAAGCGGCGTCGGGTGGGGAGTCGGGAACGTCGTCGGGAGGTGCACGGGGTGGCCCAGCGCTTGATACACCGGCCCGCCCGTCTCCGGCCGGCGCCGGTCGACCTCCGGCCGGTGGAGCTGATTGCCGCTCCGACCTTGCCCGATGCGGCAGCCGGGCTGCAGGGCGTGATGCAGATTCTGATGCCGATCATGGGCGGTGTCGGTTCGTTGGTGATGATCGTTGCCAACCGCAATCCCGTGATGCTCATCGCGGGCGGCATCATGCTGATGGCGACCATCATCGGGGCCATCGTCATGTTCGTGGCGCAGCGGACCGGAGCGGGCAAACGCGCCACCGACCTGCGGCGACGGTATCTGGACTACCTGGACAAGGTGCGGGCCGAACTTGCCGATGCCGTGCGGCGACAACGCATGCTGGCCCTGAGACACCATCCCGAGCCGTCCTCGCTCCCGGAGCTGGTACGCGATCCGCTGCGTCTGTGGGAGCGCCGACCGGAAGATCCGGACTTCCTGATCGCCCGGATCGGTACCGGCGCCAGTCCGCTCTGGCAGCGGGTGATCGCGCCGCCGGATCGCGATCCACTGGCCGAGCCGGACATCGTCATCGCTGCTGCCGTGCTGCGCATCGTCGAGCGTGACCGGATGGTCAGCGGTATGCCGGTCGGCCTTCCGGTGTCCGGCCGGGTGTCGGTGGTCGGGCCGCCGGCAGCCGCCAGGGGGGTGGTCACGGCGGCGTTGTTGCAGTTGGTGTCCTGGCACGGGCCGGGTGAGCTGCGGCTCTACACCTGTGTTCCTCGGCGAGCTGCAGGGTGGCTGGGCTGGCTCAAATGGCTGCCGCATTCACTGTCGGAGGTCGAGTTCGATGGAGCGGCACCCAAACGACTGGCGACCGAGCACCCGGAGGCGCTCGCCCAGCTGCTTGGCCCGGAAATCTCCCGCCGCACCGGCGAGGCCGTGCGAGCCGGTCGGTTCGGCCGAGCAGATCCGTCGAGATTCGGGCCGGCCATCGTTCTCGTTCTCGACCTCGGGGGCCCGACGGGCGATCTGTTCGCCGGTCTGCCGACCGAACTCGGCCCGGCCGAAGTGGGTATACACGTCATCAGCCTGGTGGAATCCGCGGTTCACGAGCCGGAACGCGTCGATGTGCGGTTGATCTGTTCCGAGCAGGGCATCCTCGTCGAGGATCTCCGGCCACCGACCGACGACGATCTCGCCGAAGCCCGGATCAGGGCCGCCGGTGCCAGGACCGGTCGCCCGGACCTGCTCGATCCGTCCACGGTGCGGACCGTGGTCCGGGAGCTGACGGCGGTGCGCCTGGTCGAGGAGACGTCGGCCGCCGCGCCGTTGGAGGCGACACTCGATCTCGGCGATCTGGTCGGCGTTCCCGATCCCGGGAACTTCGACCCCCGGCAGACGTGGCAGCCCCGGACGACGAGCGATTTCCTGCGCGTTCCGTTCGGACTCGGCCCGGCCGGGGAACGGATCTTCCTGGACCTCAAGGAGCCGGCTCTCGGTGGCATGGGGCCGCACGGCCTGTGCGTGGGGGCGACCGGATCAGGCAAGTCGGAGGTGCTGCGGACGGTCGTGCTGACGCTGGCCATGCTGCACCCGCCGGAGCGACTCTCGCTGGTACTTGTCGACTACAAGGGTGGCGCCACGTTCGCAGGACTGGAGGACACTCCTCATTGCGCCGCCATGATCTCGAACCTCTCCGACGACACCGGGCTGGTCGATCGACTTCACGACGCGCTGTTCGGTGAGATGAAACGGCGCCAGCAGGTGCTCGCGGACGCCGGCAATCTGCCGAACGTCACGGAGTACAACCGCCGCCGGGACAGTGGCGACGTGGCCTGTGCGGCGACGCTTCCCAACCTGTTCGTGGTGATCGACGAGTTCGGCGAGCTGCTGACGGCCAAGCCCGATTTCATCGAGCTGTTCCTGGCCATCGGCCGGATCGGCCGGTCCATCGGCGTACACCTGCTACTGGCGAGCCAGCGACTCGAGGAGGGTCGGCTGCGCGGGCTGGAGTCGTTCCTGTCCTACCGGTTGGGTCTGCGCACCTTCAACGTCGGCGAATCGCGGGCCGTGCTGGGCGTCGGCGATGCGTACGAGCTGCCTCCCATTCCCGGCTCCGGGTACCTCAAGGTCGACACCACCGTTTTCCAGCGGTTCAAGGCCGGCTACGTCTCCGGCCCGTACGTGCCGCCGGTCACCGGTGAGACGTTGGTCGACGCTGCGCCCGTCCCCTCGCCGTTCCCGTTCTTCAACGACACCGCCGCCTATCTGGCCGCGATGACGCCCGACCTACCGGTCCAGGCCGGTGGAACAGACGTGCTGGCGGCGACGGTGCTGGATGTCGCCGTCGGGCAGTTGGCCCGCGCGGGGAGCAAGGTCGCCCAGATCTGGTTACCGCCGCTGCCGCAGGAGCTCGCGCTCGACGCCGTACTCGGCCCGGTGGTGACCGATCCGGTGCTGGGTTTGCGGACCGCCGATTCGGTCGGCTCGAACGATTCGGTCGGCTCGAACCAGGGCGGACAGGTTCCGGATTCGCTGACCGTTCCACTCGGGCTGCTGGACAAGCCGGCCGAACAGAAGCAGGTGCCGCTGTTGCTGGACCTGGGCGCTTCGGGCGGGCACCTCGCCATTCTCGGTGCACCGCAGACGGGCAAGTCGAATTTGCTGCGCACGCTGGTGCTGTCCTCGGCCTTGAGGCACCAGCCGGGCGAAGTCTCCTTCTACTGCCTGGATCTGGGTGGTGGCGCGCTCCGCGTTCTGAACGGGCTGTCCCACGTCGCCGGGGTGGCCCCCAGGCTCGATGTCGATCGGGTGCGGCGCACCGTCGCAGAGGTGGCCGGCGCCATGACCGAGCGTGAGGAGATGTTCGGCCGGCTCGGTATCGATTCGGTGGACTCGATGCGCACGCTGTTCCGGCAGGGTCGACTTGCCGAGCTAGAGGTGGCCGACATTTTTTTGGTGATCGACAACTTCCCGGTGCTGCGCAGCGATTTCGAAGATCTCGCCGATGTGGTTCAGGATCTGGGTACCAGAGGCCCCGGCTATGGCATCCATCTGATTCTCACAGCCGGTCGGTGGTCCGACATCCGGATGCAATTGCAGGCGGCGATCGGCCACAAGATCGAGTTCCGGCTCAACGATTCCGGCGACTCGGTGATCGGCCGGAAACAGGCGGCCAACCTGCGGGGGGACAATCCCGGGCGATGTCTGATCGAGGGCGGACTGCAAGTACAAATCTGTCAGCCTTTCCTGCACTCGGCCGGGTCCATCGAAACCTTGGTGCAGGCGGTGGCCTCGGCCTGGCCGGGCGCCCCGGTCCCACCCATCCGGATGCTGCCCACGGTGGTCGAACTGGCCCGCCTGCGGGCCGACGCAGGCCCACGGGTCGGCACGGTCATCGGCATCGACGAGACGGACCTCAAGCCGATCGAACTCAATTGGCGCGGCGCTGATTCGCACCTGATGATCATCGGTGATGCCGAATCGGGCAAGACTTCCCTGCTGGAACTCGTCGTCAGCGATCTGGTGTCGAAATACACCGACCAGGAAGTGGTGTTCGCGGTCTTCGACGTTCGTCGAACGTTGCTGGACGTGGTGCCCGAGGACTACCTCGGCGCGTACGCCGGCACCGCCGCGATGGCGGCCGGAATGGCGAAGGGCGTCGCGAGCGAGCTGAGCGGCCGACTGCCACCGGAAGACGTGACGGCCGCTGCGCTGCGAACCAGGTCCTGGTGGCGCGGTCCGGAGATTTTTGTGCTGGTCGACGACTACGACCTGCTGTCTCCGGGCGGCGCCGGCCCGTTGGCGCCGTTCGTCGAGTTCCTGCCGCAGGCCCGTGACGTCGGTTTCCATCTGATACTGGCCAGGCGCTCCGGCGGCGCCGGCCGGGCCCTGTACGAACCGATTCCCCAGCGGCTCCGCGAAGTGGGCGCCGTCGGTTTGCTGCTGTCGGGCGACCGTCAGGAGGGTGCGTTCTATCCGGGTGTCCACCTGTCGGTCCAGCCGCCCGGACGTGGCACCCTCGTTCGCCGCGGCCGTAAACCGTCCCTCGTGCAGCTCGGATACCGGCCGCGAGATGCACTCGACTGATCGCCGTTCGATGATCGCCGTTCGATGATCGTCGTTGGCTTGCTCGGAGGTGTGAATCCACCGCGCCGGGGCCGACCGGCTATCGAGCAGCTGAGAGCGCCGGGCAGCGCATCTGCTGATCCGTGGCTCAGCCGGAGACCGCGCCGACCAATTGCAGAGCCGCGACGAGCGACCGTCTGGACATCCGGCCCACCGTGCCGCGCCGAAGCGCCCCGTCCCTGCGCAACAAGACCCACGGCAACTCTCCGGGCCGCCATCGCGGTACGAACCTTGACTGCGCCACCAGAACCACCGAAACGCTGTGGCGGCGGGCCGGCCCGGGGGTGGCCGCCAGCCACCTCCTGGCCGCGGCGAGCCGCTCCGGTGCGGACCGATCTGCGGGCAGCACCAGCAGGACGTGGTCGACCAGGTGCAGGACCGCGTGGAACACGGGTTCGGACCGGTCACTCGGCGTGTCGAGGATGATGAGGTCAGCGCGGTGACGAAGCCGCGCCAAAGTCTGTTCCAGCACCTGGGGGGCGAAATTACCTGACCGCGGCGGAAGCTCGAGCACAGGCACCGCTGATCCTGGGGTGCTGGCGGCGCTGAGTCGTCGCCGGGCCACCGCTTCGCCGCCCGGTACCGCCAGCAGCGTCGGTAGCCGACCATTCCCGATCCCGCCCAGCAGAGTGGTCACCCGCCGTGCTCCAGCGGCCGGTTCGGACCGATTGGTCTCCACCACGACCACTCGGTTACCCGTGTAGCCGGCCGCAGCCAACGCCATCGAAGCGACGACCGTACTCGTACCGGATCCGGGCACCCGCCCGATCACAGCTACCGTCCGGCCGTTGGCCGACCCGGGCAGTGTTGCCCGAACCCGCCGGAGCCGGCCGACGCCGAGCGCAAGCCGCGGGTCGGCTGCGGCTAGAGCTTGCCGCAGCCGATGCCGCCACCCAGAACTCGAACTTTCGCTGGTCGACGGGGCACCGGCGGACGGGGCACCGGCCGACGAGGTACCGGCCGATGCTGCACTGGCCGACACGGCGCTGCCCGACACGGTCCTGCCCCAGACTGCGCTGCCTGACGGGGCCCTGCCCGAACCTGCGTTTACCGACAAGGCGCCGGCTAGCGCCGAGCTGTGCTGCGCCTGATCCGGCACCATATGCAATCCCCTCAGCAGTGCCGTCGATGTGCAGTGCGGTCCGCGAACTTGGTGGATGTCCCGGGACGGTTGGTGGAACGTCATTGCCGCTGGTGGAGGCCGGCCGGTGATTGCGCTGTGGACAGTTCCGGCGGCTCGACGCGGGAACTGCCAGAATAGGCACCGATCGTCCGCCGGTAGTCAGTGGTCCTCGATTCGGGAACCGCAAGCATGAGCCGGCGATCACGGACGAGGGGGAACCCCGCTGCCGTCGTCACCGTCGTAGGCGGTGTGCGACCGCGGTCGTTGACGCACCGGCCGCAGCCGGTGGCAACGGTTTGAAACAGGCTTGCTCTCGGGCGAGCCAGGAACGGGAGTGACATGTCGGAGTACGCGCAATATCCGTACGAGGCGCTGCAGGCCGTTGGCGGCAACCTGGCGGGCATCTCCGAACAACTCGGGTCGAAGAGCAAGGGTGCCTTCGAGATCATCGGCTTCACCCAGGACCAGGATCGGATCAACTCGGCCCTCGGCGACTTCCGGAGCGAGTGGGAACAGAGCGTCAAGAAGCTCGGCGAGAACATCGGCGGTCTCGGTGACATCAGCACCCAGATCGGCACCATGGTCGCGCAGTTCGATGCCGAACTCGCAAAATCCATGAATCCCGGCGGCGCCCGTGGCTCGGCCAGAGCGCGAGGGGCGGTGTGACGACGGTCGGCGAGCTGACCGGCGACCGGATCGAGCTCAATTCCGAGGTGCCTTTTCCGCCGTTCCCGCTTTGGTTACGGGTTCCCGCTGCGTGGTCGCAGTTGGATTCGAACCCGAGCACTTGGCGGCGCTCGGCCGAAGATTTGATCGACACCGCCTGGCGTGGCTCGCGCCTCCCGGCGAAGGAGCGCCGCCAGGTGATGTCGATGCTGGAAGGTCTGGTCGCGGACTGCCAGCGCGCGGGTGCGGCCCTCAGCCTGATCACCGTCGGCCGACTGCCGGCCGGCGGTGCGGCGAGCTTCGGTATTCACCTCGCCTTCGCAAGCGATGGGCGGGCCGCCGGCATCGGTCGGGTCCACGACATCCTCCCCCGTTCCGGTGTGGTCACGGAGATCGCGACCAATTCGGGTCCGGCCCTGTTGCACCGCGATCGAATGACGATGGTAGTGCCAGGAACCGCCCAGATTGCCGCGCTCACCAGCATCCAGATCTTCGTGCCCATCCCCGGCACGAGCTGGACGGTTGTGCTCTCGACGGCCAGTGCCTATCCCGAGCTCACCAACGACCTGGACATGCTGCTCCGAGCCACTGCGGAGAGCATCACGACGCGGGCGCAGGACTCCGAGACGGACGAGTCGGCAACGTCCGGAAGCGGCGAAGGCGTCCCACCCGTCGAGTTCGAGGACGCCCCGACCCCACGTGCCGCCGGGTTCGAGCGTGGATTCGGCACCATGGTCGTCCGTCGTCTGGGCAGCCCTGAAAGCGTGCCTCGCGACGCACCTACAGGCGCATCTGGCAACGGCCTCCCGTCTGACACCGATCCGGGTAACGAAACCGCCATCGAGCCGGAAGGTCGACCCTCCGACCGGCCGTCGAGCGAGCGATGAGTCAGATCCGCCCGAAGGTCGTGCTGCAGGCGCACGCCACTCGTTCCCTGACAGCGTTGGCCCTGTTGCTGCACGCCCGCGACCGGGGAGCCCGCGACATGCGCAAACCCCTCAATTCGTTGATGGCCTCCCTCATCGTCGCCGTTGTCATCGTGGTGGCGGTAGCAGTGGGTAGCCGCGTCGGATCGATGATCGGCCAGCACTGAAATCAGGCTTACCGGACCGGCGATCGAGTGCGACTGCGAATGTCGTTGAACCGCATGCGTTTTCGGTTGAGACAACCGCTAGTCGGGTGATCTCGACAGTGGAAGGGACACGCCGACAAACTTCCCATTCGATGCGCCTCACCGCACGAGCTGGGAGAGTATGGCTCCATGATCGAAGTAGCGGGGCTGTCCAAATCGTTCGGCCAGACCAAGGCCGTCGACCAACTGTCGTTCGTCGTCCACCCAGGGGCCGTCACGGGGTTTCTCGGGCCGAACGGCGCCGGCAAGTCCACGACCATGCGGATGATCCTCGGCCTGGACAATCCGACCTCAGGTCAAGCCCTGATCAATGGGCAGAAATACGCGTCACTGACGAAACCGTTGAGGGAAGTCGGAGCGCTACTGGATGCCAATTGGGTGCACCCCAACCGATCCGCACGATCGCATCTGCGCTGGATGGCCGCGTCGAACGGGATCTCCGTCAAGCGCGTCGACGAGGTTCTGGAGACCGTCGGCCTTGCTGCGGTGGCATCGAAGACGGTCGGAAAGTACTCGCTCGGCATGAAGCAGCGGCTGGGTCTTGCCGGTGCGATTCTCGGCGACCCGCAGGTGTTGCTGTTCGACGAACCGGTGAACGGGCTCGATCCCGAGGGCATCCTGTGGATCCGGCAATTCATGCAAAGCCTCGCCGCTTCGGGGCGCACCGTCTTCGTCTCTTCACATCTGCTGTCCGAGATGGCCGTCACCGCCGAGCATCTGATCGTCATCGGCCGCGGAAAGCTGATCGCCGATGCGCAAACCGCCGATTTCATCTCACAATCAACTGAATCCACCGTTCGGGTCCGTTCCCCACGCCTCGCAGAATTGACACAGTTGTTGCAGAGCAACGGTATTCGGGTCACGCCGACGGACAATGCACTCACCATCCACAGCGCACCGATCGAGCAGGTCGGCGATCTGGCCGGTGCGGCCGGAATCACCCTGCACGAATTGGCGGCCGTACAGGGATCCCTGGAAGAGGCCTTCATGCAACTCACCGGCGATTCGGTGGAATACGGTGGCCACCCGATGACGGGGAGCGCGCCGTCGATACCGCCGAACGCACCACCGAATTTGGTGCCGGCAGCAGCGTCAACCTACAACAGCCCCGAAGGGAAGTGACCGGCATGAGCCTGATCTCCGTCGAGCGCATCAAACTTTTCTCCACCCGGTCCCCCTATTGGTGCCTCGGAGCCACCGTGGCTGCGGCGGTCGCCTTCAGTTTGCTCATCGCTCTCGTGGACAGCGGTCACGCAGCCATCCCGTTCCTCGCCTTGCGCGGAGTCGGTCTGGGGCAGAGCATCTTCATGATCATGTCCGCCTTGGCGATCACGACCGAGTACCGGTTCTCCACCATCCGGAGCACCTTCCTGGCGGCACCGAAACGGGCGAATGTGTTGTTGGCCAAGACACTTCTTCTGGCAGGCCTCGGCGCAGTAGTCGGCTTCGTCTGCGCGGTCGGGGCCTTCTTCATTGCCAAGGCCCTGGCGAAGGAACCTCCGCTACCGCTGGTACTCGAAGGCGAGACCTGGCGCGAGGTTGCCGGCTACGCTGCGCTTTTCGCCATCGCAGCGGTGATCGCGGTCGCGATCGGGACCCTGGTGCGTCAATCCGCGGGTGCGATCACCCTGCTGCTGCTGTGGCCGCTGCTCGTGGAGCCGCTCTTCACCTTGATTCCCACTATCGGCCCGAAGGCCGAACCGTGGCTGCCTTTCACCGCAGGTGACGAGTTTATCACCCCCACCTTCAATGTTCCTGGACTGGACAATGTCGTCTCCGACCGTCCCGGGCCGACACCCGTGCAGGGATTGTTGGTGTTCCTGGCCACCGGAGTGGTGCTGTGGCTGATCGCCGCCGTCGCCCTGAACAGGCGCGACGCCTGACTTCGGGCAGACCCTCTGGCGCGGATTCGCTTTCTGCGAGCCGAGGCACCTACCCTCGCGAACATGCAGGACGCGCGGATACGCACCGCCAACCCGAACGACGGGTTGCCCGCTCACTTCCGCCGAGTGGTGAGTTTCAATCCTCGCGGTGGCCGGTTGAACGATGTGCAACGCCGGGCCTGGAACGATCACGCCGATAGCTGGTACCTCGATCCCGAGATCTTCGGATCGGCGGATCCCTTCGATGCCGATCGCGTCTTCGGACGATCAGCTCCCCTGGTGGTCGAGATCGGCTCCGGAATGGGCGAATCCACCGCAGCCATGGCACTGGCCCGGCCGGATGTGAACCTGCTCGCCATCGAGGTCTACAAACCCGGTGTGGCGCAAACGTTTCATCATCTTGCGCGCAGCGGAGCGGACAACGTCCGGGTCATGCGTGGAGACGGTGCCCAGATTCTGACCGATCTGATGGCGCCCGGATCCCTTGCGGAGGTCTGGTTGTTCTTTCCGGATCCGTGGCCCAAGACCAAGCATCTCAAGCGCCGATTGGTCACCGCCGACTTCACCGCGCTCGTGGCCTCCCGACTCCGCAAGGGCGGCGCCTTTCGGTTGGCCACGGACTGGGCGCCGTACGCGGAGCAGATGCTGGCCGCCTGCACCAGCACAAAGGCATTGCGCAACGCTGGTGCGGGGTGGGCCCCGAGGCCCGACTTCCGGCCAACGACCAGATTCGAACGACGCGGGCTGGCGGCCGGGCGTGAGATCTACGACGTCGAGTTCGTCCGGCGCTGAGTTCGTCCGGCGCTGAGGCCGGGTGCGCAGTTGGATGCGCTGAGGCCGAGGTGCGCTGTCGGATGCGCGGCTACCCGGTGGCCGGCGATCTGGGTCGCTGTCTGCGGATCGCCCGCAAATGCCACCATTCGCAATCATTGCTCCGCGGAAATCGTGCTGTTGTCGCTGCTATCGTGCCGCGAGATTTGACGCGGCCGTAGGTAGCAGCGAGGGGATCCAACATTGCCGTACCTCGGCTCAAGGGCCTTGTGGGCTTCGAGGAGATCAGGTAGAATCGAACGTATGTCCACTCACAGCGGCTCGGTGTTGGCATCTCCTGCCGCCGTGATCCGTGGCAGTGTGGCTGACCTGATCGACGCGGTCAACAACTTGCAAGCGCACCACCCGGATAGCATTTTGATCGATCAGATCGGTGCACTGGAGCGACTGAAAGCAGCGTGCGCTGCTGCGCAGGCGCGGCTCACGCACACCTTCGCAGTCTCCCAAACCGCAGCGGGCGCCGCGCGGAAGCAGAGCGCGGAGACCACCCGACGAAGCATCGCCGCCCAGGTCGCCCTGACCCGTCACGACTCGCGCTTCCACGGGCAACGACACGTGGCAACCGCCTTCGCGCTGGTCGAGATGCCAGAAACGTTGAGTGCGCTGCGGCGCGGCGACACCACCGAGCGCCGAGCCCGCATCGTCCTCGAGCAGTTCGCCTGCCTCACCCCAGCCGACCGACGTCACGCCGACACTGTCATCGGCGGTGACCTGCCCAGACTCGGCGATCGCACCGCTCAATCGCGCGCCGCAGCCATCGCTTACCGCCTGGATCCTGAAGCCGTCATGGGCAAGATCCGCGGCGCAGTCAAAGATCGCCACATTTCACTGCGCCCGGCACCGGACACCATGACCCGCCTGTCGGCGCTGCTGCCCGTCGCGTACGGCGTCGCTGTTTACGCGGCCCTGAGTAAATCGGCCGACAGCACCATCGCCACCGGCGATGGTCGCGCCCGCGGCCAGATCATGGCTGACGAACTGGTATCCCGGGTCACCGGTCAGGTGGTCACCTGCTGTGATAGCTACGGCGCACCCCAGCACAGCGCACCCCAACACAGCGCACCCCAGCACGGCGACGACATCGCCGGTTCCAACACGCGCCCGCAAAGCGATTCATCTGACGACGCCACCAATCGGGCCAACGCCAACCCGGCCAACGCCAATGGGGCCAACGCCAATCGGGCCAACGCCAACCCGGCCAACGCCAATCGGGCCAACGCCGACCCGGCCAACGCCGACCCGAGAGCCGATGGCACCGGCGACCTCAGCTCCATCAGCTACGACTTTGCTGAACCGACGGCCTTCGCAGCTCCCGAAGTTAACAGTCTGTCCGGCTGCGGTTGTGCGCGGTCCGGCGGCCTTCAGCTGAATCTGATCATGACCGACCGCACTCTGTTCGGCGACGACGAACCCGCGCATCTGGTCGGGCACGGACCAATTCCTGGACCATTGGCCAGAGCCCTGGTGATCGGGAACGCCGACGCAGCCACCAAAACCTGGGTGCGGCGGCTGTACACCGACCCCACCGGCACCCAGTTGATGGCGATGGACTCTCGACAACGGCTATTCCCCGCCACCGCGCAAAAATTCTTGATCTTGCGCGACCAGACCTGCCGCACTCCGTGGTGCGACGCACCAATTCGGCAGATCGACCACCTGATCCCCTTCGCCAGTGGCGGTCCGACCCACACAGGGAACGGGCAAGGACTCTGCCAAGCGTGCAACTTGCACAAGCAAGCTTCCGGATGGCGAAGCTGGGCCAGCCGCGACGGAATAGTCCACATCAACACGCCGACCGGCCACACCTACCGCAGCCCTCCACCGCGAATACCTGCGTCCCCACCATGGCCGGTCGAGGAGTTCGAAGAACGCCTCGCTCAACGACTTCTCGACAGTGCATAACAGCATGGCGAGGGGAGGCTGTGGACAACCAGTGTCAACTGGCGGCGAAAACCGGTCCGGAACCGGCCAGCTCAGTACCAAGCTTGATCAAGCCGTCGCGGATACGAGTCTTCACCGTAGGGCGGGGAACACCGATCCGGTCGGCGATCTGCTGGGCGGTCATTCCGGAGAAGTAAGCGAGCTGAATCGACTCACGCTGAATGGGAGACAGGCACTGCAGTGCAGCTCGAACCTTCGACTGGTCCGCGCGGAGCAGCACGTCCTCAACCACGGTGTCCCGCTCGATGACGTGATTGCCGGCCAAGTATCGAGCGTCTCGGATGCCGCTGCGCCGGCCCGCTCGAATCCGGTCAACAGACCGTGCGTGGGCAATCCGGAGAATCCAGGCCACCGCCGATCCGCGTGTCCGGTCGAATCTGGCCGCCTGCTGCCACAGCTGAAGAAACACCTCCTGAGTGACTTCTTCGGCCTTACCCTGGTCGCGAAGCAGCTTCGCGGCAAGCCCGAACACTCGGTTCTTGAAAAGCGTGTAGAGCTCGTCGAAGGCAAGGTAGTCGCCCATGGCGATGGACGCGAGCAGATACTCAACCCGGTGCACGTCATCGGCCGCCTCGGCGGCAACTGATGCAGAACCAGAGCCACCGGTGGACCCCCCGAGTGCTACCGACGTGGACGGCCTCGCCGACTTCGAAAGCATTGCTGACACGAGAACCTTCCCGTCGTTGGACGCCATTATTTGTCGAACTCCTCAATGATGACCAACGCATGAGCCAAAAAGCTCCATCAAATTATGCAAGAAGTTTGAACCTTGCGTCATTTTGTAAGGTAACTCCAGAACAGCAAGCAAGTCCGGCTTTCCGCAGCCCATGCAGAGTTCGACTGGGTAATTCGATAAATGCATAGTCTCGGTCCTTGCGCACGACGGGTTTACCGTCTTCCGTCCGCGGGTACGCAACAGGAGAGCGAGTGGGCGCCCCAGGCGTCTACGCGTTCGCCGGTCGCAAGTTCAACAGCGCAGCTTGCGGTCGCTGTCCGGCATCTCAATCGGTCGGCGGCGCGTTCGCCGGTCGCAAGTTCAACAGCGCAGCTTGCGGTCGCTGTCCGGCATCTCAATCGGTCGGCGGCCGTGCGACGGGAGTCGGATGACCGCCGACCGAACACTCGCTGACTGCGTACCCGCGACAGGCCGAACCCCTGCGACAGCACCCGGCGATCAGGTGCGCACCGAGCCGCTCAGACAGCCCCGGCCACAATCAGCGTGCCGACGAGCTCACCGCCCGCCAGCATTTCCCCGAACAGCTCGGACTGCTCAGCTGCGGTTCGCCACGTCGGTTCTTCGGAATGTCTGCGCTTCAACTCTGCGTCGACGGCATCGGAGGATCCGGTCCAGTCGGCCGGCGCCGCCCCCAAATCGCCGATCATGGCTTGTGCGTCAATTCGTAGTCCAGCCGCGTCGAGCAGGCGAGGCAGGGCGTCGAGCACTGGAAAGTTATTCCCCTGAGGCTGTCGGGACAACGGCCCGGCTGCGGTGTAGATCAGCAGGCCCAAGCGTCCGTCGTCGGTCAGCACCCGTCGCAACTCAGCGAGCAGCCGACCGTGGTCCGGCACCGTACACAACACGCCCAGACTCCAAGCGACGTCGAACGCGCCCGAGCGCAGCGGCAACTCAGAACCTGCCTGGAGCACCTCGAATCCGAACAATTCACGCGCCGCACGGCAGGCACCGGCCTGTACGTCCGTCAGGATCGGCCGAACGCCCACTTGCTCAGCGGCAAAAGCGGCCGGCCCTCCGACGCCGGCGCCACAGTCGAGCATCCGATCCGTGCGGGTGATCTCTAGGTTGTCGACCAGCCACCTCAACGCGGCCGGACTACCGCTGCCCCGGCATGCGGCCGGAAGGTGGAATCGTGGACCGAACTCCAGGGCCACCTGCGCTGTCCAAGTCGCGACGGTATCGAATTCGGCTTCCAATGCTCCGTTCACATCTGCACTCCTGCCTTGATGGCCCGGCCGATTTCGGCCTGCACTTCCGCGGCGAACATGGGCCCCCGGGCGGACGCCATACCTGACAGGTTCACGCCTTCGACGCCAACTATTCGCTGCAGCGCCACTGCGTCTTCGACCGCCCTGGCAATGCCTGCCGAAACCGGATCGGTGGCGTCGAGCACCCTCCGGACTCCGAGCGGATCCAGCTCCAGTCCGGGGAGTGCGGACAGTACGGCCGCGGAGCGTTCGTCGGTGTAGACCGGCACCGACGCAATGACCGGCAGAGTGAGGCCGGCCTGTTGAGCTGCGGCCATGAAACCGGCCACCTGCGTCACCGAACTGGCGATGTTCAGCACCGCGATTCCGGCACCGGCCCGCTGCTTTCCCACCAGTCGACCCGGGCGCAGCCCCGTCGGCCGCGCGGTGATGGTTTCCGCCACCGCAACCGGCAGACCGACCGACGCCGCCAGCGCGGCCAGTCGTGTTCCGTCCAGATCGAAAACCTGCGTCACTTCGGGGCGGACGTCGAAGGCCCGACCGTCGCCGGTCACACACAACACAGTGGCGAAGCCGTCGTAGCGCAGGCTGCGCAGTTCTTGTTCCAGCACCACCCGGTTGCGGTCGCGGCAGGCCAACGTCACCCAGGGCACAACCCCCGCATCGTGCAACAGTCTCGCCAGCAGCGTGGGCGAGAAATCCGGGCGGTCCTGGTGATCACCGACCAGAACCGCGTCGCACGACGGCGCCAGCAGGCGAGCGGTGCGCGACAACATCGCCGCGTCGGCCGGTGGCGCACTCACATCGGTCAGGACGACCGGCGCGCGGACCGGCGCCGCCGCTGCCGGCGGGTAAGGCCAGCTGATGGGTTCGACGAAGGTGCACGGCGCCGGCTGCATCTCACAGGAGCCGTCCGCCTGCACTCCCCCGCACGGTCCGTAGACCATCTTCTTCGGACATCCCGCCACCACGTTCGAGACGGAGCCGACACCGGGATGCACGAAGCAAGCCTGCCACGGCCGCATTCGGCGGCGATACCGGTGCAGCACCGCCCCACAACTGCAAGAATCGAGTTCGTCGTCGTCGCGATCCTCGTTGGCCCGGCTTGTCCCGGGCGTCCGCATTCTAGGAGCGCTTTTCGAACAAGGTGGTTCGCCTGAGCCGTTCGAGGACGAGGAGGGGTAGAACGCCTCGAAGGCGGACGTGTTCGGCATCCGGCACTGACCTGCCGAGGGTGCGGGGACGCGTTGGATATGTCGAACAAGAAGATCTTCCGGGCGGTGCCAGTCGGCATAGAAGGCGGTTGCAGAATGCGCTGAACCATCTGACGAGATGGCGCGGACGGTTTGCCACCAAGACCGGATCGCGCCATCCGCTCACCCAGCGAAGGCCCGCAGCCTCACTCCGGCCGTCTCCAGAGCGCTGCGGACGTGCTTGGCGATCGCTGCGGCGCCCGGCGTGTCCCCGTGGACGCAGATGGAGTCGACCTCCACCCCGAGTAGCTCACCGGTGCTCGCCCGGAGTTGCCCCGTCGTGACGAGACCGACGACCCGGGCAGCGATCTCAACCGGTTCGAGCAGCACCGCGCCGGGATCGCGCCGAGGAACAAGGGTGCCCTCCGCGGTGTAGGCGCGGTCGGCAAAGGCCTCGTTCACCGTGCGCAGACCCGCCTGCGCTGCCAGCCGCAGGAACTCCGAGCCGGACATGCCGACAACCGGCAGCGCGGCGTCGTAGGACGTGACCGCAGCGACAACGGCCGCAGCTTGCCCGGCGTGCGAGATGATCGTGTTGTAGAGCGCCCCATGGGGTTTCACGTATCGAACTCGCTGCCCAACGCTCCTGGCCAAGCCGTCGAGGGCGCCGATCTGATAGATGATCTCGGCCGTGAGGTCAGCCGATTCCATGTCCATGAACCGCCGGCCGAACCCGGCCAGGTCCCGATAGCCGACGTGCGCGCCGATCGCCACGCCGCGTCTTCCCGCGGCCGTCACCGTGCGGTGCAACGTCAATGGGTCACCCGCGTGGAACCCGCAGGCGACATTGGCGCTGGTCACCACATCGAGCATCGCCAGATCATCGCCGAGTACCCAGGTGCCGAAACTTTCGCCGAGATCGGCGTTCAAGTCGACGCTGGTCATCGCAGAGTGGCTTCCGGGCGGCATTTTCGCGAATCGATCAGGCCTGCCCGAGGTGCTGGCGTTGCCGACCAAGGCCCTGGATCTCCAGCTCCATCACGTCGCCTGCTTTCAGATAGGGAAAGCGACCGGAGAGCGCAACACCTTGTGGCGTACCGGTATTGAGCAGATCGCCCGGGTCCAGCACCAATACCTGACTGAGCTGATAGATGATCTCGGCGACGTCGAAGATCATGTCTCGCGTGTTGGAGTCCTGCCGCGGCTCGTCGTTGACCCAGCTGCGCAGGGTCAGATCCTGCGGGTCGCCGATTTCGTCGTCGGTCACCAGATAGGGCCCCAGCGGGTTGAAGGTCTCGCAGCTCTTCCCCTTGGACCACTGACCTCCGCTGTTCTCCAACTGGAAGGACCGTTCGGAGACGTCGTTACTCAGGACGTATCCGGCGACGCACTCCAATGCGGCCTGTCGGGAGGGCAGATAACGCGCCGTTCTGCCGATCACCACACCCAGCTCGACCTCCCAATCGGTCTTTCCCGAGCCGCGCGGAACCAGGACCTCGTCGTTGGGCCCGATCACCGTGTTGGGCGACTTGTAGAACAGCACAGGTGCCTTGGGAGGCGCGCTGCCGGACTCCGCGGCATGGGCTTCGTAGTTCATGCCGATGCACAGCACCGCTCCCGGCCGGGCGATCGGGGGCCCGATCCGCTTACCCGCGATGTCAATGGCGGGCAGTCGTCCCGCTTGGGCCTCGATCCTGGCGATTCCGCCGCCGGCGAAGAAGGCACCATCGAAATCGCCGGTCAGGCCGGAGACGTCGAAGGTGCTGCCGCTCCCGTCCATCACCACAGGAACCTCGGCGCCGACCGGCCCAACTCGAAGCAGTTTCATGCCCGTGGACGCTACCTGTTGCCTCGCGCAGTATTTGCTCCGCCCGTCTCCGGCCAGCGGGAAGTCAGCTCTTGGCCCGCAGCTGCTCCCGCATCGCCGGCATCACAGTTTCCCCGTACACGCGTAGCGTCTCCTCCTTGTTGTCGTGCTGCAGATAGCCGGCGAACTGGTCGACGCCCAATTCCCGCAGCGCCGACAGCTTGGCGATGTGCTCTGATGCATTTCCCAGCAGGCAGAAGCGGTCGACGATGTCGTCGGGGACGAAGGCGGCATGGCTGTTCCCGGTCCGGCCGTGTTCGTTGTAGTCGTAACCCTGACGAGTCTTGACGTAATCCGTCAGCGCCTTGGGAACCGCCGAATCCTCGCCGTACTTGGCCACGATGTCGGCTACGTGATTGCCGACCATCCCGCCGAACCAGCGGCACTCGTCCCGCATGTGCCCGAAGTCGGAGCCGATGTACATCGGCGCCGCGACGCAGAACCTGACCGCCATCGGGTCCCGCCCCGCCTTGCGGGCGGCGTCCCGGACTGCGGCGATCATCCATTCCGCGATGTCGAGGTCGGCCAGCTGCAGAATGAACCCGTCGCCCACCTCCCCGGTCAACTTCAGCGCCATCGGGCCGTAGGCGGCCACCCACACCTCGAGCTCCGAACCGACGCTCCATGGAAATCGAAGTTGCGCGCCGTTGAACTCCACCGCCCTGGAATTTCCCAGTTCACGAATGACATGAATGGCATCGCGCAGCGTCTTGAGAGTGGTGGGGGCACCGTTGGTGACCCGCACCGCGGAGTCGCCGCGGCCGATCCCGCAGATGGTGCGGTTGCCGTACATCTCGTTCAACGTCGCGAAGGTGGAAGCCGTCACGCTCCAATCGCGGGTCGCCGGGTTGGTCACCATCGGGCCGACCTTGATGCGGTGCGTCTGCGCCAGGATCTGGCTGTAGATCACGTACGGCTCCTGCCAGAGCAGGTGCGAATCGAAGGTCCAGACATAGTCGAAGCCGTGCTGCTCGGCCAATTTCGCCAGATGGATCGTGCGGGATGCGGGTGGGTTGGTCTGCAGTACTGCTCCGAACTCCATCTGTGGCGGCCAATCGCTCGATATGGAAACAGGACAGCATTCAGATCAAATACTGCGAAAGACCGCGCTTGAAATACCGGCCGTCACCCTTGGCGCCGAGGTACTGATTATTGTCGATGATCACCCTTCCTCGCGAGAGCACGGTGTCGACGTGACCGTCGATCTCGAACCCTTCCCACGCCGAATAGTCCATGTTCATGTGATGAGTCTTGCCGACACCGATGGAGGTGTGGCCGGCCGGGTCGTAGATCACGATGTCGCCGTCGGCGCCCGGCTGGATCACGCCTTTGCGGCCGTACATGCCGAACATCCGGGCCGGCGTGGTCGAAGTCAACTCCACCCACCGTTCCAGCGAGATGTGCCCGTCCACGACGCCCTGGTAGAGCAAATCCATCCGATGTTCGACGGAGCCGATACCGTTCGGGATCTTGGCGAAATTCCCGATCCCCAGCTCCTTCTGGTCCTTCATGCAGAACGGACAATGGTCGGTGGAAACCATCTGGATGTCGTTGGTGCGCAGACTCTGCCACATGTGGTTCTGATGACCCTCGGCCCGCGAACGCAGCGGTGTCGAACACACCCATTTGGCACCCTCGAAACCCGGTGCGCCCAGTTGCTCTTCGAGTGAGAGATACAGATATTGCGGGCAGGTCTCACCGAAGACGTTCTGACCGAGATCCCTTGCCCGCGCGATCTGTTCGACGGCCTGCTTGGCGCTGACGTGCACCACGTAGAGGGGCGCGCCGGTCAGATTGGCGATCATGATCGCCCGATGAGTGGCCTCCTCCTCCGCCTGCCAGGGACGGGTGAGTCCGTGGTACAGCGGCGAAGTGTTGCCGGCAGCCACGGCCTGCTGGACGAGAAGATCGATGACGCTGCCGTTCTCGGCATGCATCATGATCATCGAGCCGTTCGACGCGGCCTTTTGCATGGCCTTGGTGATCTGCCCGTCGTCGGACAGGAACACTCCCTTGTAAGCCATGAACAGCTTGAAGCTGGACACTCCCTCGCCCAGTAGTTCGTCCATCGCAACGAGCGAGGAATCCTGGACGTCGGAGAGGATCTGGTGAAATCCGTAGTCGATCGCGCAGTTGCCGGCGGCCTTGGTGTGCCAGAGGTTGAACTGCTCCAGTACGTTCTCGCCGGCGTACTGGACGACGAAATCGACGATGCTCGTCGTTCCGCCCCAGGCCGCGGCCCGGGTTCCCGTTTCGAAGGTGTCGCTGGCGAAGGTGCCGCCGAACGGCATTTCCATATGGGTGTGCGCGTCGATCCCGCCGGGGATGACGTATTTGCCGGCGGCATCGACAACGGTGTCGACATTGGCGGCGACGTCGAAGCCGAGCAAGGTCGAGCCTGGCGCCAGCACTGCTGCGATGGTCTCACCGTCGATGAGCACGTCCGCCGCTCCGGTGCCGGTCGAGTTGACGACGGTGCCGTTTCGGATGAGCGTTCTACCAGTACCGGTCATGTGAATTCTCCCTCGGCGACCTACCCAGCGCTACCTATCTGTAACGCGATTCTGTCCAGCGCGACCATGTGCTGCGCTAACCTCTTCAGCCCTGTGCAGCCGCGACCCCGGCGCGACCCGTGTCCAGCGGGTTACGGCATCACCGTTGCGGTGTAGGAGTCCGGGCGCCGATCACGGTAGAACTGCCATGAGTTGCGCACCTCCCGCAGCACGTCGAGGTCCAGGTCGCGAACGACGATCTCACTCTGGTCGGAACTCGCCACGTTGCCGACGAAGTTGCCGCGCGGATCCACGAAGTAGCTGGATCCGTAGAACGTGACGGCCTTGTCCCCGAACTCCTGGGTCTCGGTCCCGATCCGGTTGTTGGCCGCGATGAAGTACTGATTCGCGGCCGCTGCGGCCGGCTGCTCGAGCTCCCACAACCGGTTCGACAGACCGGGCTTGGTGGCCGACGGGTTGAAAACGATCTGTGCCCCGCCCAGACCGAGCTCGCGCCAACCTTCGGGGAAATGGCGGTCGTAGCAGATGTAGACGCCCACCTTGCCGACCGCGGTGTTGAACACCGGATATCCCAGATTGCCCGGGCGGAAATAGAACTTCTCCCAGAACTGCGGCAGATTCGGGATGTGGTGCTTGCGGTACTTGCCGAGATTGGTCCCGTCCGCATCGATCACCACAGCGGTGTTGTAGTAGACGCCAGGCATCTCCTGCTCGTAGATCGGCAGCACCAGGACGATCTTTAATTCCTTGGCGAGTGACCGGAACCGCTCGACCGTCGGCCCCGGAACCGTCTCTGCGTACTCGTAGTACTTGATGTCCTCGATGATTCCGAAGTAGGGGCCGTAGAAGAGCTCCTGGAAGCAGACGATTCGAGCGCCCTGCGCGGCGGCGTCGCGCGCCATCTGCTCGTGTTTGGCGATCATCGACTCTTTGTCGCCGGTCCACGTGGTCTGGGTGATCGCCGCCCGCACGACGTTGGTTTCGGTCATCGGCCCTGCTCCTCGTCCGCATTCGTGGTACATCGGTTCGGCAGTCGTGCCTCCCGGTTCGGCAATCGTGCCTCCCGGGCGTTTCGCCGATGTTTCACCAAAGAACTCCCGGCGCCGACCTGGTGACCAATCGGCCCGAGGTCGCCGTCGGGTGGTAATCATCGTTCTTATCACAGTTGGAATCATCAAGTATCGGGAATGGTCGCGTGCATGACAGAAGTTCGCGGTGCCGCGCTCACCGCACCGGCACGGTCCGGTAGGAAATGAGACACTTGACCCCGTGACTGCGACCCAGGAAACTCGTCGACTTCGTTATTGGGCCACCGTCGATGTTCGCCGACTGGATTCACGGACCAGGTTGTATGCGGCCGCGGCCGCTGCCGCGGTGATCACCGCCTGCACCGTCGCCGCATCCGTGATCTACAGCAAGTTCGGTCCGCACCACTTCCAGTACGACCTGAAGATCTATTACAACGCCACCTCGTTCTGGTTGTCCGGGCATGGTCTGTACGACTACTGGCAGCCGGATCCGGTGAACGGGACGCTCGGTTACACCTATCCACCCGCCGCCGCGGTGTTGATGGCCCCCATGCACGCCTTCAGCCTTTCTACGGTGGTGGATCTGAATTTCTTCGGGATCATCGCCGCTGGCTTCGGATGCGTTGCCCTGTGGCTCCGGGAGAGGTTGCGTCTGGGTGGGCTCCAGATGTTCACCGCCGCAGCGGCCGCCACCGCCGCGGCCTTCTGCTTTCAACCCTTCGCTCAAACCATCGCATTCGGCCAGATCAACCTGTATCTGGGGCTCCTGGTGACGGCAGATCTGCTCATACTGGTGCCCAGAGGAAGCCGATGGGCGGGCGTTGGCGTCGGCATCAGCATGGCGATCAAGCTCACCCCGGGCATCTTCCTGCTCTATTTCGTGTTGGCCAGGAACTGGCGAGCCGCCGGCGTGTCGCTGGCCTCGTGTGCGGCAGTCACGGTCTTGTCGGCGGTCGTCGCCCCCACCGAGTCGCTCCGCTACTTCGGCGACCTGCTGTGGCAATCGGGTCGGGTCGGGCTGCTCGACAACACCACCAATCAATCCGTGAACGGATTGCTGGCCCGGCTCAGCTCCGACGGTGTTCCGAGCAGCACCGCATGGCTCGGGCTGTCCTTGGTCGTCGTTGCCGTCGGTTCGCTCCGAATCCGCAAGGCGCTGACCGAGGACGACCGGCTGGGCGCACTCGTGCTGACCGGCCTGGTCGGCATTCTGGTGAGTCCGGTGAGCTGGATCCATCACGTGATCTGGTACACGTCCGCAGCCCTGGTCATGGCGAGCTATTTGTGGCGGGCCCGCCCCGCTCCCAACGGGGCAGGCTTGGGCCTGAGCTTTCCGAACCTCGCGGTTCAGCGAAATTGGATTCTGAATCTTGTTCTGTTCGTCGTCGGTCTCTTCGTCTGGTTCAAGGACACCCGAGTCGTGTTCGGCCTGCCGGATACCGGGTATGCAGGTCTCGGTCCGGTGGCAATCATCGAGGGCAGCCTGCAATTGCTCTGGATGCTCGCCGCGCTGCTGATCCTGCCGATCGGCGGGGCTGCCGGTGCTCTCTACGGCTCCCCGAATCTGCTACGGATCCGCAGGAACCCCGCCGCCGACCTGGCGCAGTAGCAGCGCCGAGATCCGCTGGCTCAGCGACGCTGACGGGCCGCCTTCGATGCGGTGAAGTAAGCGTTGGACGCCGGAAGGAACATCAGCACAATGGCCAGGATGGCCAGGATCGCACCGAGCCAGCTGAACACCTGCGAGCCCGCGGCCGAGTAGACCTGGTTGTTCACCGTGATCGATGAACTCGAGCGGGCAGTGTTCGCAATGGACAACGCGGACAGCACGGTCAGCACCACCCGGGCCCAGTTGCGGCCGGCTCGCATCTTGAAGGCGAACAGCAGATACAGGCCGACAATGATGACGGTCACCACGATGGTGGCGATCTTGACCGCGTTTGCCAGCGACTCCGCCGTAATACCGCTGGCGTTCGCCTTTCCCGCACTGGCGGCGATCGCGGCGTCCCAGGTCTTGCTGGTCACCAGCAGCACCGCACCGACGATCGCCAGCAGCGCAGCTACCACATAGATCAGGAACGCGCCCTTGACGGACCCCGGTGCGGCCGGCCGAACCCCGCCCCCGGTGTAGGTGTTCGACGGCGCTGCCGGATACGAAGGTGTTGTCATGGCAGCAAGATAGCGCATGCAAAGCTTGAATCGGGGAAGTTGTCCACCGGACGCTCGACCTTCGACGTTTTGCCGTCGATGACCTGGGTACCGAAGCTGTGGCGCCGAACTGCAGTTCCGGATGTGCGTGCTCGCCCCGCTGCCGGTTCGGTAGGACGTCGGAACAATCCATCAACTCGAGGAGACATCATGGCTCGCAGAACATCACTGCCACGCTTCACTGTGCCGGGCATCGACCCGCAAACCGGGGCGGAGGTCGCCGCAATTCTGCAGCAGCGACTGCACGCGCTGAACGACCTGGCGCTGACGCTCAAGCACGTGCACTGGAATGTCGTCGGGCCGCACTTCATCGGCGTGCACGAGATGATCGACCCCCAGGTCGAGGTGGTCCGCGGATACATCGACGAGATCGCCGAACGGATCGCAACGCTCGGATCTTCGGTCCAGGGCACACCCGGCGCCCTGGTCAAGGCCCGCACCTGGGACGACTATTCCATCGGCCGAGCCGACACCATTGCTCACCTGGGCGCGCTGGACGTGGTCTACCAAGGCGTCATCACAGACCACCGCAAGGCGGCCGACGACACCGAGGACAGCGATCCGGTCACCAACGACATGTTGATCGGTCATCTGCACCAGCTCGAGTTATTCCACTGGTTCATCCGGGCGCACCTGGAGAACGCATCCGGTGTACTTGCCACGGAGGACGACTCGACGGAGAAGGGCGCGGCCGCGGCCGGCGCCGACATCAGCGCCGACGCAGTCGGCGCGGAGACCTCGGATGGGAAGTCGGCAATCCCGACGAAGGCGAACTCGAAGTAGGTGAAGTAACAATCGATCCTGAGCGCCGCCCGGGCCCGCTGCCCGGGCGGCGCTGCTCTGTCCAGGCGGGCTGTTTCTCATCTGGGCGGTGCTGTTGTCCAGGCGGGCTGGTTCAAGGGCGGGGCAGATTCGACCTGCCCAGCGCTGTCGGTCGACCGCCGGCCCGGTAGAGCGAACTGGTCAGCGGGTGGCCGACGGCGCGTTCGGTGAGCTGCGCGGCATGTAGCACGGCATCGAGATCGATGCCGGTGCGCACGCCGGACTCCTCGAGCATATAGACGAGCTCCTCGGTCGCGATGTTGCCGCTGGCACCCGGCGCGAACGGACAACCGCCGATGCCGCCCACCGATGCGTCGATCTGGGTCACGCCGGCCAGCACCGCAGCGAGAACGTTCGCCTGCCCGGTGCCGCGGGTGTCGTGGAAGTGGACTCCGACGTCCAGCCCAGCGGCCGCCCGCACGGACTGGACCAGATCGGTGACCCGGCGCGGCGTTGTACTACCGATGGTGTCGCCGAGCGCCAATCGGTCAGCGCCGAGTTGGACCGCCCGCGTTGCGACCTCGATCGTCCTGGCCGGGTCGGTCGGCCCGTCGAAGGGGCAGTCCCAGGCGACGGCGATGATGGCCTCGCACCTGCCGTCCGCGGCGTGGACCAGGTCGGCGATCACTCCTACCTGGTCCAGCGCCTCCTCACTGGTTCGACCGACATTGGCAAGGGAATGACCGTCGACTGCGGAGACGACGTACTCGAGTTCGCGGAAGCCCGCAGCCAATGCCCTGCGGGCTCCGTTCGGGCTTGCCACCAGCGCGGACCAGCTCACTTCCGGCCACCGATGCAGCTGCGCAGCGACCCATTCGCAGTCGGCCATCGCCGGAACCGCACGCGATGAGACGAATGCCGTTGCCTCGATCCTGCGGACACCCGTCGCTACCAGCGCTTCCATCAGGCCCAATTTGGCGGCCCGGCCGATCGGCTCCTCGAGCTGAAGGCCGTCGCGCAGACCGACCTCTCGCACAGTGACCGACCCCGGTAGGTCCAGCGACATGGTCTCCACACTCCTGCCTGGTTTCGACTCTCGTTCCGACCGTATGCCAAGGCGCGGGCGGCCTCGACGGGTAGCGGCCTACGGTCAGGACGGGCCGATGCGGATGACCGTCATGCCGGGTCCCGCAGGATGGTCCAGCTCGGCGAGGACATTCCCGGCCTCGACGAGATCGACCTCGCGTCCGACCAGCAGTTCGGGATGTAGTCGTCCGTCCTCGACGGCGGCGAGCATCGCCGGATACCCGGAAGCGGCCATGCCGTGGGAACCGTAGATCTCCAGTTCACGACTGACCACCAGGTCCATCGGCAGGGCCGTGGACGCATCCGCTCCGAGCAGGAGCCCGATCTGGATGTGCCGCCCGCGACGCCGGAGCGATCTCACCGACGCCGCCGCGGTGTCCGGCCGACCGATGGCATCGATGCTCACATGTGCTCCACCCCCGCTGATCTCCTTGACCGCGGTGGCGATGTCGGGCGTTCGGCGGCCATTGATCGTCGCCACCGCACCCAGTTCGACAGCCAGACCCAGCGCCGCATCGGACACGTCGACGGCTATCACCTTGACCCCGAGGGCCACCGCGATCATCACCAGGGAATGTCCAACGCCCCCGCACCCATGCACAGCAATCCATTCGCCGGGGCCGGCGCTCCGGTGGGCGGTCAGGGCCCGGAAGGCGGTGGCGAATCGGCAGCCCAACGACGCCGCGGCGACCATGCTCACCGCGTCGGGAATCCGGACGAGATTCTGATCCGCCCGAGGCAGCGCCAGTTGCTCGGCGAACGACCCCGGCAGCGTGAATCCCGGCTGCTCCTGCTGCGGACACACCTGCGCCTCGCCGGCCGAACAATATTCACACACTCCGCAGCCGAGGACGAAAGGCGCTGTGACCCGGGTTCCGACTTCCCACTTCTTCACCTGCGCGCCGACTGCGGATATCACACCGGCGAATTCATGCCCCGGCACGTGCGGCAGCGAAACCGGATCGTGGCCCTTCCACGCATGCCAGTCCGACCGGCACACGCCGGTGGCGCGCACGTCGAGCACGACACCGTCGGCCGGGCATTCCGGAACGGCCAGGTCGACCACTTCGAGCGGTCCGTCGATCGCGGCGAATTGCAGCGCCTTCACCGATTGCGCACCATCTCGGCGACGGTACGGCAACGGTCCTCCGATGCGCACCGCGCAGTCCCGCACCAACCTGGATGATGTACTCGACCTCGAGAAATCGGCCAGCCTGGACGACGCTCTCACGGCCGTGCGTAAGAGCGACTCCGCAACGGCTTTCGAACAACGAGGTGACGATCTCGTTCTGCACTACTCGAATTCCGATCAGGTTTGCGCGGCCACGGTCCGCGGCATCCTGAATTCCTTCGTGACGCAGGCGAGCCTGACCGCGACGGGTAGGCCGCCTAAGTTTCGGCTCACCGACCTCCAGGTCGAGGATCAATCGCTCAAGAGCATTCAATACATCGCCCCGCAGATGAACGCCTACGGCGTCTCGGTGGGTGCTGTGTTCGGCGCCGCCATGACGTTGATCAGCTGGCGGGAGAAGAAGGTGTTGCGTCGACTGCGCCTGGCGCCGGTCAGCACCGCGACGGTGGTGGGGTCCAGGGTCGCGGTGTCCCTCGGTGTCGCGGTGATTCAACTGATCACCTTCGTCGGGTTCTCGATGCTCCCTTCCCTCGGCCTGCAATTGCGCGGCGCGTGGTAAATGTCGGTGCCGCTGGTGCTCGCCGGCACGCTGGCGTTCCTGTCCATCGGGCTGCTGGTGGGCGCGGTCGCCAAGACCGCGGAGGGCGGCAGCCGGGGTGTTCACCTTCGCGGCCACCAAGCTGTTCCGTTGGGACTGCACCTGACATCCGGCACTCACATCAGGAAGCGGTACGCCGCAGAATCCGGCTCGATGCGCTCCGAATCCATCGGCGCGTCGGTCATCCGGGTGAGCAGTCCCGATAACCCGTCGGCCGAGCCCAGCTCGATCCCGACCAACGCAGCGCCGGTCTCGCGGTTATTGCGTTTGACGTATTCGAACAACGTGATGTCGTCGTCCTGACCGAGCACATCATCGAGAAACCGGCGCAGCGCCCCCGGCTCCTGCGGAAAGTCCACCAGGAAGTAATGCTTGAGACCGGCATGCACCAGGGATCTTTCGACGATTTCGCCGTATCGCGAAACGTCGTTGTTGCCACCGGAGATCAAGCAGACAACGGTCGACCCTGGTTCCAGATCCAACTGTGCAAGGGCCGCTACCGAAAGCGCTCCGGCCGGCTCGGCGATGATGCCCTCATTCTGGTAGAGCGCCAGCATCTCGGTGCAGATCGCGCCCGGGTCGACACTTCTGACCGCGATACCACTGCCGGCGACGAGGTCGTACGGCAGATTCCCGATCCGGCGAACGGCGGCTCCGTCCACGAACGGATCCAGCGTGTCGAGCCGCACCGGACCGCCGGCCGCCAGAGCCGCAGTCAGCGACGCGGCACCGACGGGCTCCGCTCCGACGATTCTGCTCTGCGGCGCGCGCTCGCGCAGGTAGGCGGTCAGGCCGGCGACCAATCCGCCGCCGCCGACCGGGACCACCACGACGTCCGGAACCCGGCCGAGGTCTGCCAGGATCTCGGGCGCGATGGTGCCCTGACCGGCGATCGTGCGGGCATCGTCGAACGGCGGCACCATGACGGCACCGGTCGCGCGCGCGTGCCTGGAAGCGGCGTCGGCCGCGTCGTCGAAGGTGTCACCCACCATGATCAGCTCGACCTGATTCCCGCCATGGACCCGGATCCGATCGCGCTTCTGCCGCGGCGTGGTCCGCGGCAGATAAATCGTGCCGTGGATGTGGAGTGCCCGGCAGGCGAACGCCACACCCTGGGCATGATTTCCAGCGCTCGCGCAGACCACCCCGTCGACCCGTTCGTCGGCACGCAGTTGCGCCATCAGATTGAAGGCGCCCCGCAACTTGTACGACCGCACCACCTGCAGATCTTCGCGCTTGAAGTAGATCTCCGCCCCGGTGTCGTCCGACAGTCTGGCGATCCGCTCGAGAGGGGTGCGGCTCACCACTCCGGCGATGCGCACCGCGGCCTGCTCCACGTCGGCGGCGGAGACGGCTGGACTTCCGGGGGCAGAGATCGGCTGCTGCGAAGGAACTGACACGCACTCATTGTCCGGTAGCGACGGCTCCGCCCGCGACCAGGTGTGAACGAACACAATCCCACATGCTCTTCCGTCAAACGGTTGACTTGCGGGGGCAATGACGGCAGACTAAACAGCAGTAAACATTCTCGGACAATCTCGCCGCTCACTTTCGGGGCTTTCTTGGCCCGATGACAAAGGAGTTTCCCTGTGCTTGCCCAAGTTCGGCAGGCGCGCATCCTCGACGAGGTGCGCCGGTCCGGCGGTGTGCGGGTGTCCGATCTTACTGCGCTGCTGGGTGTCTCTGACATGACGGTGCGGCGCGACCTCGAGATTCTGGACCGCAAAGGTCTGCTGGCGAAGGTCCACGGAGGTGCCACCGCCGTCGAGACCGCCAGCGCCGTCGAGCCCGACTTCGAAGCCAAAAGCGTGCGCGAGCTACCTGAGAAGGAAGCGATCGCCGAGCGAGCCGCCACCTTGGTGCGCCCCGGCATGGCGATCGCGATCACTGCCGGGACCACCACCTGGACTCTGGCCCGTCACCTGGCGAACGTCGCCGACCTCACTGTCGTCACGAATTCGCTGAAGGTGGCCGAGGTGCTGAACCATCAGCAACGCCCTGATCTGACTGTTGTGCTCACCGGTGGCTTGCGAACCCCTTCGGATGGATTGGTTGGACCTGTTGCAGTGCAAGCAATCCGATCGCTTCGGGTGGACATGGTGATCATGGGCGTACACGGCATCGACGAGCAGGCCGGTCTCACCACACCGAATCTGATGGAGGCCGAGACGAACCGCGCATTGGTCGAATCGGCCCGCCGGCTGGTCGTGGTGGCCGATCACACCAAATGGGGCGTCGTAGGTCTCGCACAGATTGCACCTCTGCGGGCGGTCAGCACCCTGATCACCGACGACCGACTGGACCCGCACGCCGCGGCGGTTCTGGCCGATCAGGTGGGAGAAGTGATCATGATTCCTACCCCGGAAGACATGCCCGACGAGCGCGACGACGATCAAAACTTGGAGTATCGGTGACTCTCACACGCACTTCCGCCCGATTGGCCGACGGGCGGGAGATCATCTACTTCGATGAAACTCCACAAGCGCCCAGGGTCCTCACCGATCCGCGCGATCTGCCGACCGTCGAGTCGCTGTCGACTGCCAGATACGACCGACTGACCGGGGAATGGGTGGGGATCGCCGGCCACCGGCAGACGCGGATCTATCATCCTCCGGCGAATGAATGTCCCCTGTGTCCCTCAACGCCCGAGAATCACACCGAGATTCCCTCGCCCGCTTACGATGTGGTGGTTTTCCAGAACCGCTTTCCATCCTTTTCCGGGATCGGTTCCGCGGCGGAGCCGGGTCCTTTGCTCACCTCTGTGCCGGGCATCGGGCGCTGTGAAGTCGTCTGCTTCACCTCCGACCACAATGCGACCTTCTCCCAGCTCGGTCCCGAGCGCGTGGGCACCGTCATCGAGGCCTGGATCGACCGGACCGCGGCGCTGTCGGCCCAGCCGGGCGTGGAACAGGTCTTCTGTTTCGAGAATCGGGGGGCGGAAATCGGCGTGACCCTGGCGCATCCGCACGGTCAGATCTACGGCTACCCGTTCGTCACGCCGCACACCGGCGCCATGCTGAACCAGGTGCGGGCCCATCGGGCCTCGACCGGCCGGAATCTTTTCGGTGACCTGATCGACGGCGAAATCGCCGACGGTTCAAGGATCGTCGCCCAGAACGAGCACTGGGTCGCCTTTGTTCCCTTCGCTGCTCGGTGGCCGGTGGAGGTTCAACTGTTCCCGCGGGTGAAGCGTGCGGATCTGACGGAATTGAGCGAGGAGCAAAAGCAGGCCCTTCCGCCGATCTATCTCGAGGTGCTGCGACGGATGGAGGGTGTCTTCGACGACACGCTGCCAGCCATCACCGCCTGGCACCAGGCGCCGGTGCACCAGGGCCGGGACGACTTCTGGGTGCACCTTCAGATCTTTTCGATCCGGCGGGCAGTCGGGAAGTTGAAGTACCTGGCCGGTTCCGAGTCGGCCATGGGAGCTTTCGTCAACGACATCACGCCGGAGACCGCGGCGGAAAGACTGCGGGCCGTTTCCGTGCAGACACCCTGAACCTGTTTCCCACCAACGCTTCTCACCACTGCTTTCGAACCCGAACGTGGCGACAACCGATCAAAGGACAGCACAAGATGAAGACGCTCGTCGTCGGCGGGGCCGGTTACATCGGTTCGGTGGTGACCCGCCTGCTGTTGGCACAGGACCATGAAGTGGTCGTCCTGGACGACTGCTCCACCGGGCACGCAGATTCCGTACCGCAGGGTGTCCGGCATGTTCAGGCCGACATCCGGACGGCCGGCGAGGTGCTGGCCGGCGCCGGTTTCGACGCCGTCCTGCATTTCGCCGCCAAGTCGCTGGTCGGCGAGTCGGTCACGGATCCCTCGTTGTACTGGCACACCAATGTGATCGGTTCCCGGGCCTTGCTGGACGCCATCACCGAGCACCGCGTCCCGCGTCTGGTGTTCTCCTCCACCGCCGCGGTCTACGGCGAGCCGGAGGCGTTCCCGATCACCGAAGATTCGCCGACTCGCCCTACCAGCACCTACGGGTCCACCAAGCTGGCCGTCGACATGATGATCGGCAACGAATGCGCGGCAACCGAACTGGCGGCGGTGTCCCTGCGGTATTTCAACGTGGCCGGCGCTGCTTGGGGAGCCGGCGAAAGGCACACCACCGAAACCCATCTGATTCCCATCGCCCTGGACGCAGCAGCCGGCCGGCGCGACAAACTCGACATCTACGGTGACGACTGGCCGACTCCGGACGGCACGCCGATCCGGGATTACGTGCACGTGGCGGATCTCGCCAGGGCACACGTGCTAGCTCTGGGAGCTGCCGTTCCCGGCGAGCATCTGATCTGCAACCTGGGCAACGGCAATGGGTTCAGCGTTCGCGACGTCATTGCGGAAGTGCAGCGGGTCACCAAGGTCGAGATCCCGGTGGTCAGCGGGCCGCGCCGTCCCGGCGACCCGACTCGTCTGGTCGCTTCCGCCGCTCGCGCGAAAGAGCGGCTGGGCTGGGAGCCCGAACTGGATCTGCACGCCATGGTCGCCGATGCCTGGGCATTCAGCAGCAGCGCCATCGTCCGTGGAGAATCGTGAGCCAGGCAGCGGACCTCTTCGCCTCGGTGTACGGAACCGGCCGCGAGGTGGCGGAATTCTCCGCACCGGGTCGGGTCAATCTCATCGGTGAGCACACCGACTACAACAACGGCCTGGTGTTGCCGTTCGCCATCGATGCGCGAACCCACGTGGCCATCGCCCGCAATGACGACGGCGTGGTGCGGCTGGTGTCGGCACAACGCCCGGAGTCGGTCCGAACGCTTCCGGTCGCCGATGTCGGTCCGGGAGGAGACATGGATTGGGCCAGCTATCCGTTCGGCATTTTCTGGGCGCTCAGCCAGGCCGGTTACGAATTGGGTGGCGCCGATATTGCGGTTGACTCCGATGTCCCGGTGGGCGCCGGGTTGTCGTCGTCTGCTGCCCTTGAATGCGCCGTCGGACTGGCGCTGGCGACCGCATTCGGCCATGGCATTCCACTGGAAGAGATCGCCCGGCTTTCGCAGCGCGCCGAGAATGACTACGTCGGCATGCCGTGCGGCCTGATGGATCAGATGGCCTCAGCGGTGTGCCGGGCCGGTCACGTGCTCTACTTCGACGTGGGCGCGGAAACGATGGAGAACATTCCATTCGATCCGTCCGCCGTCGGCCTGACCGTACTGACGATCGATACGAAGGCCCACCATTCACTGGCCGATGGCGAGTACGCCAAGCGGCGTGCGTCGTGTGAGCGGGCTGCCGGGCTGTTGGGGCTGAACTCGTTGAGTGACATCGCTTTCGACTCTCTGGCTGAGAATCTGGCCCGGTTGGACGACGAGCAATTGGTTCGCCGTGTCCGCCACGTCGTCACCGAGAACCAGCGGGTTCGGCGGGTGGTCGCGCGGCTGCGCACCGGTGACACTGCTTCGATCGGGCCCGACCTGACCGCGTCGCACGCCTCTCTGCGGGATGACTACGAAGTGTCCGCGCCAGAACTCGACGTCGCCGTGGACGCGGCGCTAGGCGCAGGTGCCCTCGGCGCCCGCATGACCGGCGGCGGTTTCGGTGGGTCGGTCGTGGCGCTGGTTCCCGGCGCTGCCGTCGAAGAACTCGGCAGGGCCGTCAGTGCAGCATTTGCGGCGAAGGGTCTGACGGCGCCGGTGCTGCGGACCGTCGTTCCCGCCGAGGGCGCCCGCGCCGACGCGTAGCCCGCCCGACGGCGCGGAACCAACTGACTGCGCCTGGCACCCTTGACCGCTTCCGGCACCCAGTCTGGACGAGCCGGTTTGATCCACGCAGCCGATCAGCGCGGAACAATTTCGCTGGATGTGCGGGCGGTGACCTCGATCTCGATCAGCATGCGCGGATCCAGCAATCCGACCTGCATCATGGTCGCGGCCGGCGGAGCCGCGCCGAAATAGCGGCGCAGAACGGGCCAGCAGGCTTCGAAGTCGGCGCGCTCGGGCAGCAGGTAATGCACCCGAACGACGTCGGCGATGGACGCGCCCGCCTGGCCGAGCGCAGATTCCACGTTGCGCATCGTCTGCTCGACCTGCTCCACCACGCCCTCTGCCAGCGTCATTCTCTGGTAGTCGTACCCGGTACAACCGGAGATGAATACCCAGTCGCCGTCGACAACGGCACGTGCGTAACCGATTTCGGTTTCGAAGGTCGAACCGGACTGAATGTGCCGACGGCTCACCGCTTTCCCTGCACCGGAAAGGTGGCGTCTCGGAGCGCGGCGTATCGGGTCCGCACCCCGGGTGTCGACTCCCCGGTGAATCCGGTCGCGGGCTCCGGTGCCCAAGCGGGCGGGGCCTCCGAACCGGACAGTGCCCAGGCAGCCTGCCGCGCTGCGCCGAGCGCGACGTACTCCCCAGGGTCGAGCACCTGCACCGGTTGACCGAAAACGCTGGGGGCCAATCGTTGTACGGCCGGATTGCGGGCGCCGCCGCCGATCATCAGGATTCTCGTCGGGGTGACGCCGAGCGCATCGACTGCGTCGGCCAGCGAACACAGCAGAGCCTCGACCGCAGCCCTGGCGAAGTTCTCCCTGGTGACACCGGACGTCAGACCGGCGAGAATACCGGTGGCGGAAGGCCGGTTGGGGGTTCGCTCGCCGTCCAGATAGGGCAGCAGGGTCAGACCCCCGGCGCCTGGCTCCCCCGCCAACGCCAGTCGGGCGAACTCGTCGTGATCGACACCCAGAAGTCCGCCGACGACGCCGAGAACCCTGGAGGCATTGATGGTGCAGACCAGTGGTAGGTAGTGGCCGGTGGCATCCACGAATCCCGACACCGAGCCGGTGGGATCCGCACACGCTTCGTCGGCGACGCAGAAGGCCGTTCCCGAGGTGCCGATCGACACCACGACGTCGCCGGGACCGACTCCAAGACCCAGCGCGGCGGCCATGTTGTCGCCGGTTCCAGCAGAAAGCAGGGCAGAACCGAATTGACCCGCCGTGCCGCCCGGCGCGACCAGACGGGGCAGCGCGGGCGGCCGCTCCACGCCGAGCGCCCAAGCGACCAATTCTGGGATCCACGCCCGGCGCCTCGGTGAGTAGTACCCGGTTCCGGAAGCATCGCCGTGGTCTGTCGTCATCTCCCGGCAGCCACCCAGCCGCCAGGTCAGCCAATCGTGCGGAAGCAGCACCGCCGCGGTGGCAGCCGCATTCTCCGGTTCGTGCTCTGCCATCCAGCGCAACTTCGTGATCGTGAAGGATGCCGTCGGCACCGATCCGATCTCGTCGGCGCAAGCCTGCGGGCCGCCGAGATGCTCGACCACGGTCTCACACTGCGGAGCCGAGCGGAGGTCGTTCCATAGCAGGGCTTCGCGGACCACCCCACCATCGGCGTCCAGTGCGACCATGCCGTGCTGCTGGCCGCCGACGCCGATGGCTGCCGCTCGATCGAACAGACCGGCACCCGCCTGCTGCAATGCTTTCCACCACGCTTCTGGATGGACTTCGGTGCCCACCGGGTGCGGCGCCGACGCTTCGTCCACCACCACGCCGTCCGACGCACGCACCAGCAGAACCTTGGTGGATTGCGTCGACGAGTCGACTCCGGCCACAAGTGTTTCGGTCACCGGATCATCCTTTCATTCTTCGGTTCCGCGCGACCGCAGAGCTGAAAACCGCGCTCCGCGCAGGAGGCTGAAAGGGACGAAGGTCAATCGGCGAGGACCAGGGCCGGGTCGTTGACGAGCATGTCGATACCGGCGTGCGCGGCCCCGAGGGCCGGCGCCTCGAAGCCGAGGGTGGAAAATTCCACCCGGCACGTCATCACCGCGCCGCCCAGCACCCTGGACCGCATCTCGGCGGTGACATCGTCCGCCATGTACTGCTGCAGGGCGGCGAAATGACCGCCGAAGATGATCACCTCGGGGTCGAGCAGATTCGCCAGTACCGACGCACCGAGGCCCAATCGACGGCCGGTCTCGCGAAGAGCCGACAGCGTCCGGCCGTCACCAGCGGCGGCCCGCTCCAGGACCTGCGCCAAACCTGCAGCCATGTCTTTCTCCGCCGACCGATCACCAGGCTCCGAGGCGGCGGCGACGACCGCGTTCACCCCGACCGAGGTCTCCCAGCAGCCGCGTCGACCGCAGCCGCACTGCGCCTCCGGGTCACCGATCGGCATGTGGCCTACTTCGCCGGCGAAACCCGTCGCGCCGCGGACGATCCTCCCGTCGATGATCATGCCGGCGCCGACTCCGATCTCGCCGATCAGGTATAGCAGATTCGACGATCCGGCAGATGGGCCGGCCGAGTACTCGGCCATCGCGCCCAGATTCGCGTCGTTGTCCACCGCCACCCGCGTGCCCGGCCAACCAAGGCGACCCATCAGCGAGTGAACGACATCGACCTGCCGCCAGTCGAGATTGGGGCCGTAGGAAAACACTCCGGCATCGATGTCGATCAGGCCGGGTAGGGACAGATGCAGTGTTTCCACCTGCTGCGCCGTGGCACCGCAATCGGCAACCAGCTCGATCGCCAGATCGGCCACCCGACCCATAGCCCTGGCCGGTCCCAGATCGATCATCGGCAGCGACAGTCGCCGGCGGGCGAGCACTCTTCCCGCCAGGTCGGTGATCACGCCGGCCAGATAGTCGACGTTGAGTTCAAGACCGATACAACGAACGAAGCGGGTGTTCAGTTCGATGGTCCGACCGGGTCGGCCGACTCCGCTGCGTTCCGTGATTCCCTCGACCACCAGCCGTCGGTCGACGAGTTCGGTGACCAGGCTCGAGACGGTCGCCTTGTTCAATCCGGTGTCCTGCGCGAGCCTGGCCTTGGATCGAGAACCACCCGCGGCCAGGCTGCGCATCAGCAAGCCCAGATTCAGCCGCCGAACGGTCGCCTGGTCGGCCGGTACATGACTGGACAGACTGCCGCCCCCGAGCCGGGCGCCGGGTCCGGACCGGCTGTCGACTGGGCGCACGTCTGGACTCTCGCTTTCCATCCAATCCGGCGACTGCCGGCCGAACTGTGAGCACCTGCTTCGGATCGATCTCTACACAATGGGCGCATCGTGGCCGGCGGGCGGTCAGCGACCGGAGCTGGCCCGCCGACGCCGGGTGATGGCATCGACGCTGGCGGCCAGCAGCAGCACCGCACCGGTGATGATGTAGGTCCAGGTGGAGTTGTCGGTGATCAGGCCGAGCCCATTGGGGATCAGCGCGATGACCAGGCCGCCGATGATGGCGTCCCGTGCTTTTCCGCGGCCACCGAACAGTGAGGTACCGCCGATCACGGCCGCGGCGACGGCGAACAGCAACTGGTTGCCGGTGCCGGAACTGGCAGTCACCGAGCCGATGCGCGACGCCTCGATGATTCCCGAGAGCACCGCCATGGCCGAGCTGATCACGAAACAGGTGATGATGATCCAGGACACCCGGATGCCGGCTCGCCGAGCGGCTTCTTTGTTGCCGCCGATGGCGTACACGTATCGGCCGAAGGCGGTCCGGCTCTGCACGAAGGTCCAGAGGATCAGCAGGATCGCGACGATCGGCACGATCCACGGGATGCCGCGCACCTGCGTGCCGAACAGACCGCGGTTCACCGAGAGGTATGCGGTGGCCAGGACCGCCAGCAGACCTATTCCGCCGACCCGTAGCAGAATCGCTCCCAGCGGCGCGGTGGCCAGCTTCTTGCGCTGGCGATCGCGCCAGACGTAGACGCCGTAGGCGCCCCAGAGCACGATTGCGCCGATCACCATGACCCAGCTCCAGGTCAAAGACATCGAGCTGTTGGTGATGGCGGTGATGACCGAGCTGGTGCGATACGGAATCGAGCCGCCTTCGCTGGCAATTGCCAGCAGCACGCCCTGCCAGGCGAGGAAGAAGGCCAAGGTCACCACGAATGACGGGATGCCGACGATCGAGACCAGGAATCCGGTGAGCAGACCCATCAGGACGCCGACGAGCAGAGCCGCCAGAATCGTTGCCCACCAGGGCAGTCCGGTGTTGGCGATCAACTGGGCTGAGGTCGCCGCACCGACGCCGCCGATGACGCCGGCGGACAGGTCGATCTCGCCGAGCAGCAGAACGAATCCGATCCCCATCGCCAAGACCGTGATCGAGCCGGCCTGCGTCATCAGGTTGGCGAAGTTACCGGCGCTGGTGAAGGTGTCGAAGCGGAGAACGGCGAACACGATGACCAGCACGACGAGACCGGCCAGGGCCGGCAGCGCGCCGAGATCACCCCCGCGAATACGGTTGCGGTACGCCTGGAAGTACGCGCCGAGCGATACAGCGGCGTCGTCCCCGGAGAACGCGGTACGCGCTTCCATCTCCGAGAGGGTCGCTGCCTCACTGGTGGCGCCGCCGGTGCCGCTCACTGCGTCGCCGCGGCCGGAACCGGTCGCGGCGTTCTTTTGAAAGTCGGGGGAACTCATGCGGACTCCTGCGCTAGGGCTCGGGGCAGACCGACGTCGCCGGTCCGGCCGGTGGTGATCAGTTCGACGATCTGTCCGGTCGTCACCTCGGAGGTCGCGATGTCGGCGGCGATCCGGCCCAGATACAGCGGAACCACCCGATCAGCGACTTCCTTGACGTCGTTCATGTTGTGACTGATCAGCATCACGGCGAGTCCGTTGTCCGCCAGACGCCGCACCAGATCGAGAACCTGGCGGGTCTGGGCAACGCCGAGAGCTGCGGTCGGCTCGTCGAGCATGACCACCTTGGAGTTCCAGAGCACGGCCTTGGCGATGGCCACCGTCTGCCGCTGACCGCCGGAGAGGCTCGAAACGAGTTGGCGCACCGATGAAACGGTGCGAACCGACAGCGAGGCCAGGGTCTCCTTGGCCCGGGTTTCCATGGTGCTCTCGTCCAGCACGACGGAGCCCTTGAGCTCCCGGCCGAGAAACATGTTCTGGACGATGTCGAGGTTGTCGCACAGCGCGAGATCTTGATAGACGATCTCGATGCCCAGATCGGCCGCGGCGCGGGGGCCACTCACCGAGACCGCGCGGCCCTCGAACAGGTAGTCGCCGCTGTCGATCGGATGAATGCCGGCCACGCATTTGACGAGCGTGGACTTACCGGCCCCGTTGTCGCCGACCAACGCAGTCACCTGACCGGGGAACAGCGACAGGTTCACATCGTGCAGGACCTGAACCGCACCGAAGCTCTTGTTCACCCCCCGCAATTGCAGGATCGGCTCGGTCGCTGTGCTCATTCGGCAACTCCCTGAAGTTGGCAAGTCGGTGACACCCCGGAAAACGGCGGCACTGAGAAACGATGACACGGAAATGCGGGAACGGTCAGAAATACGGACGCGGTGAATGCCCGTCGATTGCGACATTCACCGCGTCCGGTACTGCTGGTAGATCTACGCAGCTGCAGTGGTGCGACCAGCTGGACAGCGTCAGCTGACGCCGTTGGCCTTGCAGGCGTCGGCGTACTTGGCGGTGCAGATTGCAGCCGCGGTCGCTGCGCCACCCGTGACGACGTCCTTCACGTTCGTCTTGGTGATCGCTTCGGGAACCAGGAGCACGGCTGGGACATCCTTGCCGGCCTTGGTGTCCTTGACTGTGCTGGTGGTGGCCGGCTTCGCACCCTTGAGCAGGGCGATGGCGGCGGCAGCAAGTGCACCGGCTTCCTTGTTGGCCGACTTGAAGACGGTCATGCACTGATCGCCGGCGAGCACGTTCTGCAGGCCCTGGACGGTGGCATCCTGGCCGGTGACCGGGATCTTCACATTGTTCTTCTGCAGCACGGAGATGGCCGCGTTGCCCAGCCCGTCGTTGGCAGCCAGCACGCCGTCGATCTTGCCGCCGGTCTTGGTGACCATCTGCTCGAAGAGCGTTGCACCGACCTGGTTGTCCCACTTCGGTACAGCCTGCTCAGCGACCACCTTGTAGTTCTTCATCGGGTCGAGGATCTTGTGAGCACCGGCTGCGAACGCGGTCGCGTTCGAATCGTCCGGCGAACCGTTCAAGTAGACGATGTTCTTGTCGCCGGAGCCCAGGCAGGTGGCCAGGCCCTGGCCCTGCAGCTCGCCGACCTTCTCGTTGTCGTAGGAGATGTAGGCCTGGGCGCTACCGCCCAGGGTCAGCCGGTCGTAGTCCAGGGTCTTGACGCCCTTGCTCTTCGCGGTCGCCTCGATCGCGGCACCGGAGTTGTTGTCGAGGTTGACGATCGCCAGGACCTTGACGCCCTGGGTGATCATCTGGTCGGCGATGGTCGACATGTTGCCGGCATCGCCCTGCGCGTTCTGGACGATGGCATCGACGCCGGCGGCCTTGAATGCAGCCTGCAGCACCGGCTTGTCCTGCGTCTCCCAGCGAGCGGAGGACTTGGTGTCGGGAAGGATCACACCGACCTTGCCGCTGACCTTGCCACCGGACGGCATGGCCGAACCGGAGGTCATCGCACCCGAGGTCATCGCACCCGACGTCTTCGCACCCGACGTCATCGCACCCGAGGTCATCGCACCCGAGGTCATCGCACCCGACGTCTTCGCGCCCGACGTCATCGCACCCGACGTCATCGCACCCGACGTCATCGCGCCCGACGTCATCGCACCCGACGTCATCGCACCCGACGTCATCGCACCCGAGGTCATCGCACCCGAGGTCTTCGCCGGGGACACCGCAGCAGCGCTGGTCGCGGCAGAGGAAGTTGTACCCGGTGCTGCGGGCGTACTGGAGCCACCACATGCTGCAACTACGAGGGTGCCGGCCAATACGAGGCCGAAAGCAGCGGAAGTCTTGAGCCGCATGTACTTTCCTTTCTGTAACACCGCGGACCGGACGGTCCGACGGCAGGAACCAGTCCATGGCCGAGGGCGACCATGGACAGTCGTACTGAATGTGCCGAATCGGCAGAAGTACTAGGTACCAGAGAACGCGGCACCGGAAACCGAACTGGAAAAGGACGATCCACAACGGCAACGCGAGTCGCGCGCATAGGTCGATTCAGACATCGGTGTCCTTCTCTGTACGGCCACTCGACGAGATACGCCGGGTGTCAGGGACCACACTCATGACGGTCGTCACGCGCAAGGTCAGCCGTCCAACAAACTATGGAGCCGCATCGGTGCTTGTCAAGCCACTCGAAGGTCACCTTTAGGTCACTGCCTATCCAAATGGTCACGTTTGAGAAACGGACACCGAAGGTCGAGGTCAGTACCTGCGGCAACGCACAAGCGGCCACTGTTTCGGTAAAAGCAGGCAGCTGGATCAATACGAGTACAGCGAACCGCGAACCGGTCCGCCGCCGGTGACTATCCGCACGCCGGATGACGTACCGACCAGATCTGCGCCTGCTGCCAGCACCGCGCGGACCTGCTCGATCGTCTTGATACCGCCGGCCGCCTTGATGCCGATCGAATCAGGAACGGCTGCCCGGAGGTACGAGATGGTCGACGGGTCGGCGATCCCGACAGCGCCGCGAGAAGCGTTCTTGACAAATGCGACGCCGGCGTCGATGGCGGCTTGAACGCATCGTTGACGTTGTCGTGCGTCCAGCAGTGGCAGCTCCAACATCACCTTGACGCCAACTGGCGAGGCCGCCTCGACCACCGCTTTGAGGTCCGCGGCGAACTCGTCATATCGGTTCGACAGCAGGTAACCGATGTTGACGGTTGCATCCAGTTCGTCGACGCCCGCATCCACCAGCGCTCGCGCCTCCGCCACCCGTCCTGCGGTGGTTCCGTTCCCATGGGGATAGTCGATGAACGAGCCCACTCGGCCGGAGGTTCCTCGCATCTCGTTGCGAGCAACCTGGACCCACGACGGGGGCACGACCGCGGCATCGAACCCATTGCTCAGGCACTCCCGCACGTGTGCCCGCACCTGCGTCTCGGTGATGGCCTGGCCGATCAATGTGTGTTGGATGCGTCCGGCCAATTGAGCGGCCGGCAGCACGAGCGCCGCATGCGGCGGTCCGGCATCTGAATCTCCCTGCGGCGGCCAGGACGACTGCGAGGCGGTCGGTGTGGCCATAGTGCTCCTTCTCTGCGAACTGCCCGTGGAAATCGTCCGTCGGTGCTGCCCAATGCTTCCCAATACTGCCCACTGCTGCGCTCGGCGCTTGCGCAGCGGACAACCGGGTCAGCTGCTCACCGTCGCGCGGCTGCCCGCTCGGTAACCGCCGCCAGCTCGACAACGGCCGTCCGGACGGCCCGTCCCGTGGTATTGCGTGGCATCGTCTCACGTCGGACCTCGTCGGCGTCCGGCCGCGCGGGTCGCGGACCTAAGCTGACCGGTCATGCTCATCCTGTCGATCCAGTCCTCGGTCGCATACGGACATGTGGGCAACACCGCCGCCACATTTCCGCTGCAGCGGCTGGGCCACGAGGTGTGGCCGGTGCTCACCGTCCACTTCTCCAACCACACGGGCTATGGCTCGTGGCGTGGTCAGGTGCTGGACCCGGCCGTGGTGTCCGAAGTGATCGAGGGCATCGCGGATCGCGGCGTTTTGGGAACCGTCGATGCGGTACTCACCGGCTACCAGGGCTCGCCGGGTGTCGCGGAGGTGGTGTTGCGCACGGTTCGAAGGGTGCGTGCCCTGAATCCGGCCGCTGTGTACTGCTGCGACCCGGTGATGGGTGACGTGGACCGGGGTATGTTCGTGCTGCCCGGTGTCCCGGAGCTGATGCGGGATCGGGTCGTTCCGTCCGCCGACATCGTCACTCCCAATGCGTTCGAACTGGCCTTTCTCACCGGAGTTCCACTGGCCGACCTGGGTGAGCTGCCCGGTCTGCTGGCCGCGGTCGGTCGGTTGCGAGCGATGGGACCATCCACGGTCTTGGTGACCTCCGTCGAGATCCGGGCAAAGACGGGCCCTGCTGGAATCGGCCCGGCAGAAGTCGGGCCGGACGAACCCGTTCCAGGCGAGATCGCCATGCTGGCGGTCGACTCGACCGGAGCGTTCCTGGTCCGGACGCCGAAGCTGCCGATCTCCGTCAACGGTGCCGGCGACGTCACCGCCGCACTGTTTCTGGCGCACCTGCCCGGCGGCGTCCGCACCGCCCTGGCGAAGGTGGCGTCCTCGGTCTACGCCATTCTGCGCCGCACGGCTGACTGTGGAACTCGTGAGATCCAACTGGTGCAGTCGCAGGCCGAGATTGCCGAACCGGCCTGCGAGTTCGAAGTGGTCAGAGTCGGTTGAGCAACCGTCGTCACCAACATGCCAGAGAAGACAGCTCAGCATAAGCCCAGAGAAATGGAGCCCAGAGAAGCCGCACTGGGCTGATTGCAGCGCCTGCCAGGTCCGGCCGTCCACCATTCCACTGGCCGGCAGTTTGGCGGCTTCCTGAAACTTCTGCACGGCGTCCTTGGTGCCGGGAGTGTAAGTGCCCCAATTGCCGGCCAGGTCGTTCACGTCGAGGTTCAACCGGTTACCCAGCACCCGTTGCAGTTCGCCGATCCAAACCCCCTGTTGCCCGACCGTGCGGATCTGCGGGAGGCCGGCCGCCGACGCCGGGCAGAGGCAGGAGACGTATTCCTTCGCGCTGCCCGGATTACCGCCCTTGATGAACGCGTCGGCCGGCCCGGCCAGCCGTGCTGCGCAACCGTCGTACTTGGATGCGAACGGTCCGGCGTAGAGCACCAAGGTGTTGCTCTGGCTGGTGAAGATCTGGCATGACCTGGCGGAGTCGGCGGCCAGCGAGCCGGCAGGCACCTGGCGGGCTGCCTGCAGGCTCGCCACCCTTGCCGAGAAGGCGGCTGCGTTGATTTCCGAGGCCAGTTGCACGATGTAGCCACCGCTGCACGCGATGTTCCGCTGCGGAACACCGAGGGCCGGCTTCTTCGCGGTCGGGGCCACCTTCGGCGTAGACGTTCGCGGAGGTTTCGCGGAGGTCTTCGGTGACGCCTTCGGTGTCGTCTTCGGTGTGGCCTTCGGTGTGGCCTTCACAGAAGACGGTTTCGGGGACACCGCGGCGGCAGCCGTGGAGGTGGCCGTCACCGTCACGGTGGAAACCGGCGCCGGGCCGGCAGAGACAGCGGTCTGGCCGATGGTGACGGGCGCGCTGTCGACCGGCAGTTGTTGCGCACCGGACGTGGTCGCCGCAGTCGAGGGCCCGGTAGAAGAGGACACCGTCGTGGCGCTGCTGCCAGTCGGTCTGGGTTGACCGTTCTTGTCCGCCAGGTTCGAGGTACCGCGCCAATTCGGCGCGATCAGCAACGCGGCCAGCAGGACGACCGCAGTGAGAGCGGCGATACCCAGAACGGCGTACAACGCCCGACGCCGGCGGACCCGGCGGGAAGCCAGTACCCCGACCCCACCGTCGGTGGCGACCGCCGGATGGATCCCGGTCCAGCCCGGGAACAACCCGGTGGACGGTCCGGGCGGTTGGGGTTCGTTGACCTGCGACCAGGCCTGCGAGCCGGAATTGCCGACGGCCGGTACCAGCTCCGTCGGGAACATCGTCGGCAGCGCAGACGCCGGACCGTCCATCCTGGGAATCACCGGGAGCGAAGGGACCGTCGGCGCTTCTGCATTCAGCGCGGAAAGGTGAGCGTCGGTGTTCGGCCCGGTCGGGGACCAACCGGCCGCATTGACGACCGGGGAACGTGGATCGCCGACATCGCCCGCGGACAGCCGGTGCGCACCGGTTCCCCGCCCGACCTGGGCACCGCACTGCGGGCAGAACTCGCCGGTGACGTGGGCGCCGCAGGTCGGGCAGGATCGTCCGCCGTTTGCCTCGTCCACGGTTGGCATCTCCTGTCGGTCACAGCTCAACTCTGGTCGCGTGGTCCCACGCAGCGCCCATTGTGCCGGTCATCGGACCGCGGCACAGTGCCCGCTGCCGCGACTCGTCGCCGAACAGACCCACTTCCCCGGCAGTCACCGCAGGTGAGAATAGGTGCCGTCCGGAATGAAGGTAATTTCGTTGCATGACGAGAAGCTGCTCGGCGTTGCGAGAGCAGGCTCGATGACACGACGCCGCTGCCAACACCGCGGCGATCTGTTTCCCGGCACACTGATCTGTTCCCGGCACACTGGGGACCATGACTCGGACTGCCCCGCCGCAGTTGCCGACCCGGGGCGTGCACCACGGAGTCCGATGCTGCCGATGTTGATGGCCGAGCTCGACCTGGACCCGGCCGACCGTTCGGAGGCAGTGCGGTTGCTGGCAGAACTGGCGGGATCGGCGCAGGTCGCGGCCGCCCTCGACATCTTGCGGCAGCGCCTGGGCCAATTCCCGGCCGCACCTGCGACGGGTGAATTCGGCGAGCGTGCGTGGACCTGCGCGATTTTGCTCTTCGCGCCCGCGGTTGCTGCCTGGCACGCCGCCAGATCCATCGATCCCGACATCACCGCGGCCACGCTCGCCGATGTCGGGCGGCAATTCCGGCTGCACCGGACCACCCATGGCGCTTTCGGTCTCGAGACGTGGAACTGGTTGACGATGCATCTGGCAGGCGGGCTCCTCCAACTGGGCCGACTGCAGTTCGCACTGCGCGAGCTGGAGCAGAACGAGCCCGTCCCCAGAGCAGCCACGGAGTGGGTTCTGGACGTGCACATTCCGCCGACCGGACCGTTGACGGTTGATGCGGTCCAGGCATCGTTCCAGCGCGCAGAACACTTCTTCCCGGTTCATTTTCCCGAGCGGCACGCCGAGGTGGCGATATGCCTGTCCTGGCTGCTCGATCCATGGCTGGGAGCCGCGCTGGCGGATACGAACATCGGTCGCTTCCAGCGCCTGTTCACCGGCTATGGCGACTCCGTTCCCGCCCAGGACGATGTCCTCTACTTCGTGTTCCGCGTTCGCGGTGCAGTTGATCTGCAGCAGCTTCCGCGGAAAACCACCCTGCAGCGAGTGGTTCTAGAACGCATCGAGGACGGCGGAATGTGGTTGGCGTGCCGAGGCTTTCATCTGTTGGATGATGCGACCGCGCCACCGACGAACGGCTGGTGCTGATCGGAAGCCGAGAGAATCCAATGGCGGAAGCGGTCGGTGACCGCCACGTCCCGCTCGCCGCCGCATCGGCCTGCGTGGTCTGCACCCATCGGGTTATCCCGCAGACCGGCCACCCGTGAAAGGCTGGCGTGCAACGCCAGACGAGGCAGCACATCGTCGAACCGCAGTGCCGGAGCATCAAAGGACGTGAACGAATGGATCTGCGCAGCGAAGTTCGCGACTGGCCGGTGGAACGGGTCGCAGTTGCCGTCATCGGCCGCTCCGGTCTGCTGGACAGACTCGAGATCGGCGGCGACGGCGGCGGGTTCGAATGGGCTTCGGTCACCAAACTGCTGACCGCGCTCTCGGTGCTCGACGCCTGCGCCGACGGCACGGTGGATCTGGCGCAACCGGCCGGACCCGCCGGCGCGACGGTGGCTCACCTGTTGGCGCACGCCTCCGGCCTTCCGTTCGACAATGGCGCACCGGTGGCGCCTCCGGGGGCTCGCCGCATGTATTCCAATTATGGCTACGAACTGCTGGCCGAGCATCTGGCATCCAATGCCGGTGGTCCCTTCGTCGACGAACTGACCGGGCGGGTGCTGCGGCCGTTGGGCATGACGGGTACGACGCTTCGCGGCTCGCCCGCCAGCGGCGCAGCAGGTCCGCTCGACGACCTCGTTCGATTGGCCGATGAACTGTTGAATCCGGTCGTTCTCGGGCCGGAGATCATCGGCCAGGCCAGCACTCTCGCTTTTCCTGGATTGACCGGAATTCTGCCGGGGTTCGGCCGGCAAACGCCGAATGACTGGGGTTTAGGCTGCGAAATACGGAGCACCAAGGACCCACATTGGACCAGTCCGGACAACAGTCCCGCCACGTTCGGCCATTTCGGGCAGTCAGGAAGCTTTCTGTGGGTTGATCCGGTTGCCCAGCTTGCCTGTGTCAGCCTGTGCGACACCAGGTTCGGCCCATGGGCGGCCGCCGCCTGGCCGCGCCTGGCCACCGCTGTGCTGGAACGGTGACCTGGACGGGACGGCGACCGGCAGGATGCACCGCGTACGTCAGGACCCGGGTGTACCGATCGCTGGATGACGCACGGAAAGCTCCGGTCGAGCAGGCGGCTAGATCGCCGCGACCTTTCGGAACTGCCAGAGGGAACCCGAGAATTGCGAGGCAGGTAGGGGGCGTGACCACAGATAACCCTGACCGTATTGACATCCCAGCTGCAGCAGTACATTTCGCTGTGCTTCCGTCTCCACTCCTTCGGCGACAACCCGCAGTCCCATTGTTCTGGCCAAGGTGAGAATCGCCGAGATAATGCCTGATCGAGTGCTGCCCGAGGCGATTTCGGAGATGAACTGCCGGTCGATCTTCAGCACATCCACCGGCAGATATTCCAGCTGCGCCAGGGATGAGTAGCCGGTGCCGAAATCGTCGATGGCGACATGCACCCCCGAGCTCCGCATCCTGAGCAACGTCGCGCGCACGGCGTCGGAGTCGTCGATGAAGGTGCCTTCGGTGACCTCGAGACCCAACCGCTCGGGAGGTAGTCCGGTAGCCCTCAGAACCTCCTCGACAAGGGCGGCGAACCCAGAATCCCGAAGCTGGCGCGGCGAGACGTTGACCCACATCACCGCCTCGAGCCAGTCGTTGGCGGCAGCCCGCCAGGTGGCAAGTTGGGCGCAGGCCCGCCGGAGAACGAATTCACCGATCTCGCCGATGAGCCCGCTCTCCTCGGCGACCGCGATGAAGTCCATCGGGGGCACCGCGCCCCGGGTCGGTGACCGCCACCGCAGCAGCGCCTCCACCTCCAGCACCTTGCCGGTGTCCATCGCCACAGTCGGCTGATACTCGCAGTCCAGCTCCTTGTTGCTCAACGCCAGATTCAGATCAGCCTCCAGGCTCAGCCGATCGGAGGCCTCCACGCGCAGGTGCGGAGTGAAGACAGCGACCGAATTCCGACCGGTCCGCTTGGCCGCATACATCGCCAGATCGGCGTCACCGACCAGGTCCGAGAATGAGCGCGTCGGGTTGTCCTCGCCCTCGAGCGCGATGCCGATGCTGGCGGACAGCGACAGCGTGCTGCCGCCGATGCTCATCGGATGGTGCAGAGCGCTGATCATCTTGCGTGCCAACGTTTTCGCCTCGTCATAGCTGACGCATTTCGGACAGAGCACCACGAACTCGTCGCCACCGAATCTGGCCACGGTGTGCGATTCGTCGGCGCATCGCGTCAACCGCCCGGCGACCACCTGCAGGAACTGATCACCCGCCGCATGCCCGAGCGTGTCATTGATGAATTTGAACTGATCGAGGTCGACGAACAGGACACCCACCCGATTGTGCTCGACCGCGATCGCCTCGGCGATCCGCCGCAGCACTTCGGTTCGGTTCACCAGGCCGGTCAGCGAATCAAGGGTGGCCGCCTCACGAAGGGCCGTGATGTCCCTGGCGCGGCTGATCGCCACCTCAGCCAGATTCACCCACCGGCCCAGCCGATGCATGTCATCGGCCAGCGGTTCTCTGGTATCCGTGTAATACAGCGCAAAAGTTCCCAGAACCGGACCCTCAGGTCGGCTGATCGGTACCGACCAACAAGCCCGGAGACCGTACGGGAGCGCCAGATCGCGGTACCCGGCCCACCGTGGATCGGTGGCGACGTCGGACACGATCACGGTGCTGCGGGTGAATGCCGCAGTTCCGCACGATCCGGCAGACGGCCCGATCTCGCTACCGTCGATGGCCCGACGGAACGCTTCCGGAAGGCCCGGGCTCGCCCCCTCGCGCAGCACCATGCCGTCCAACAGATTGATGGAGCACACGGCTCCGGGGATTGCCGCCTCAGCGGCTCGTACCAGAGCCTCCAGCACGTCGCCGAGTTCGGCTCCGGCGACGATCATCTCCAGCAGATAGCCCGTGGCGGCCAATACCTCTCGTTCGCTGTCCAGCTCGAAAGCCATCTGGTGCAGCTCCAGCATCGTCACCGCGTGCCGGCCGAACTGCTCGAGCGACCGGACGTCATCCTCGGTCGGATGGTGCGGTTCGGTATCCCAGGTGCACAGTGCTCCGAGCAATGTTCCGTCGGCCGCGATCAATGGCACGCCTGCGTAGAAGCGAATCTCCGGCGGGCCAACGACGTGCGGATGGTTCGCGAACTCCGGGTTCGCCCCGGCATCGGCGACCACCAGCGTGGCCCGCTCGGCGAGCACTCTCGCGCACAGGTTGCTCCGGTCAGCGGCGCGAAGACTCTGCCCATCGTGGTTCGCTGCATCGAGCCACACCCGATCGGGACCGACCAGGCAGATTGCCGCCTTTTTGGTTCGAAAGCGCTGGGTGACCAACGCGATCAGGTCGTCGAACAGCGCGGAGGCGAGCAGAACCGGGGCATCCTGGGACAGGTCGGACACTGCGGGCGACGTCGCGGTGGTGTGGCCCATCGCCACGGACCCTCCCGATATCTTGACTTCTTCGCCGGCTCTCCGGCGCTTCGAGCAGATTGCGCAAGCGCCGGCCGCCGTCGGCTACCGGATCGAGCGAGCATTCCGGTCGAGGCCAGCCCTTTTCGACGGCCGATTCGGGCGAACGTCGACCAAATCGGGCACCCGTCGACACGGACACCCGTCGACACGATCACCTTCATCTTGTAACCCCACCGACGGCGTCTGCAATGCCGACGGTCCCAGACCACTCTTTCGAGTGATACAGGTCACGCGGCTGTTCACCGGCAGCCGGTTGGCAGGCGGCCGGCGGCAGGGCAGCAGTCGGTACGCACTGCGCAGTCCGTTTCTCCACTGCGCAGCTGTTCGAGGCTTGACCAACGGGTGCGCCGTGAACACAACGACTGCGCGGTGTCACCCTGCTCACCGGATTGTCGTTTACCGGAAATCGTCGCTTACCGGAAATCGTCCGGGGGCGGCATTCCGGCTACACTCGCCGAGTCCCCGCGGGAGCTCATAACTGGGCTGAGAGGGTGGATTCCGGGTCGGCGCACAGTGGTCGCCGTCGGTCACCACCGACCGCTTGAACCTGATCCGGTTAATACCGGCGCAGGGAGAGGTAGGCCTTGAAATGTCTGTTTCTTATCCGTCGACCAACGCGCCACTCGACGACGATCCGTCTGAAGACGCCGACCGCCATTCTGGGGGGGGCGGCCACCGCGATTCGTCCGAAGCGCCGCTGACCCTCACCGAGACGGCCCCACGGTCGCTCGGACTGTTGGATGAGTTCGGGCTCTGGGGCAACCTAGGAGTGAGCCTCACCGGTTTCGCCTACGCCTACCTGATCCTGCACCCGTCGGCCGACCTGCAACTCAGCGCGTCGGCGGCGATCACGGCGATCATCGTCGGTTCTGCGCTCGGTGGCCTGATCTTCGGCACGGTGCTGGTCCTGGGTGCCCGGACCGGCGCCCCGGCCATGGTCTTGCTTCGAGGTGTTCTGGGTGCCAGAGCCTCCTACCTTCCGACGGTACTCAATATCGCGCAGTGTGTCGGGTGGGCGGTGATCGAGCTGTCGGTGATTGCTCAAGGGCTGCAAGCGCTCTCCCGTGGACACCTCGCGCACTGGTGGTGTGTGGTGATCGCCGGCGCGGTGACGACGGCCCTGACGATCAAACCGCTCGGCGCCATTCGGGCGTTACGGAAGTACGTGTCGGTCCTGGTCGTGCTGGCTCTGATCGTCTTCGTGATCGGCCTCCTGCGTCAACCGGCCACGCCTACCTCGGGTTCCTGGGCAGGGTTCTGGCTCGCGGCGGACGTGCCCATCGCCTTCACGATCTCGTTCGTGCCGCTCGGCCCGGATTATTCTCGACATTCCCGAAGCGGCCGAGCCGCCTTTGCCGGTGGATTCTTCGGTTACGGTGCCACCCAGATCATCTGCCTGCTGATGGGGGTGATGGCGCTCAACCGCCTCAGCGAGTTGCAGCAGGACACGAATGGCGTTTTCAACCTCTTCCTGTCATTGCCGTTGGGCCTGATCGCCTTCGGCGTGTTGGTGCTCCGGGAGACGGACCAGTCCTTCGCGAACGTCTACTCCACCGCCATCTCGCTGCAGAACATTGCGCCCCGGTGGGATCGCCGACTGCTGACCACCGCAATTGGTGTGCTGGCCACAGCGGCAGCGCTGACAGTCGATACGTCCACCTACCAGAACTTCCTGTACCTGATCGGGGCAATCTTCATTTCCCTGTCCGGCGTACTGGTGGCACTGTGGTTGCGCACCGCAGGCTTGGGCCTTGACCTCTCATCTCGGGCCCCGACCCGTCCGGGAATGTTGCTCGGTTGGTTGCTGGGGTTCGTCGCCTACCAGTTGATCAACCCCGGATCCATTCCCGGCTGGGGAGATCTATGGACCAAGATTGGTGAATCGCTGCACACCCTCGGGCATCCGTGGCTTTCGGCCTCTCTGACGTCGTTCGTCATCGCGCTGCTGGTGGCTCTGCCCTTCGCCGGTTCGCAAACTGCGCCTTCCGGACAGTTGGCAGAAAGACGGCCCTGAGCCATCGGCACCCACGAGCTGGATTGCCTCGACAACGGGAACGCCCGTATGCCTATCCCAGTGCTGTCGGTGCTGGCCGCTGCGGTCTTCGCGGCGATCACCACCGAGGTGCTTCCTGTTGGCCTGTTGCCCATCATCAGCCGCGACCTCGGGACCAGCGACTCGCGGGTCGGTCTGCTGGTCTCCGCCTACGCCGTCGTGGTGGCGCTCGGCTCGATTCCGCTGACCGCGGTAATGGTCCGCTGGCCTCGCAAACAAGTGCTGTCCGGGTTGCTGGTGATCTACGCGATCAGCAACGCACTGCTTGCCGGCACTGATCAGTTCTCCGTGGCGCTGATGGCACGATTGGTCGGCGGACTGGCCCATGCCGGGTTCTTCTCCATCGTCATCGCTGTCGCCGTCGCCGTGGTGGCCCCGGCCAAAGCGGGCAGAGCTGTCGCAGTCGTCCAAGCCGGGAACGCCTTGGCGTTGAGTGTGGGCATCCCACTGGGCACTGCGTTGGGCACAGCGGTCGGCTGGCGGTGGGCCTTCGCCGGTGCCGCGCTCCTCATGATGCTGCTGGTCGTGCTGACCGCGATCGTGCTGCCGACGGAGCAGGTGGCGCCGATGCAGGCCGGTGTGCCGGTGTTGACGGCGGTACGCGGTCGTGCCCTGTTGGTCGTCGCAGGTCTGGTGATTGCACTCACCCTGGGCCACTACACCTTGTTCACCTACGTCAGCCCGCTGCTCCTGGATGCCGGCATCGGTATCACCTCGGTCGGTGTGGTGCTGTTCTGCTACGGAGCCGGCGGAATCATCGGACTGGTGCTCGCCGGCATCGCGGTGGACCGGTGGCTCTTCGGCACTGTGCGAGCAGCGATCACGGTAACTCTTGCCTGTCTGCTGACTTTGGGGTTGTTCCACGCCACGGCAGTCGTCATCATCGCCGTCGCGGTGTGGGGATGTGCCTTTGGATCTTTGCCGACACTGTTGCAGACCACCGCGATTCGCGCGGCGCCGCAAACGCCGGACGCCGGCCCAGCCGTGGTCAACGCCACGTTCAACGTCGGTATCGCCGGCGGTGCCTTGATCGGAGGTCGAGAGCTACTTGTGGCTGCGCCGCCGGTGCTGGCCCTTACCGCTGCCGCGCTCGTCGCCGTTTCCCTACTGCTCCTGCAAAACTTGAGCCGGGCCGCTACTGAGCCGCCAAGTCGGTGAATCGCGAGTAATGGAGCTGATGTGCGACCGAGATCGTTGCGGTGGGACCATTTCTGTGTTTCGCGATGATAAGGTCGGCCTCGCCGGCCCGCGGGTCGTCGGCCTCGAAGGCATCCGGCCGATGCACCAGAATCACCATGTCGGCATCCTGCTCCAAGGAACCGGATTCCCGGAGGTCGGAAAGCATCGGACGCTTGTCGGTGCGCTGTTCCGGTCCGCGGTTCAGCTGCGAGATCGCAATCACCGGTACTTCGAGCTCCTTGGCCAGCAACTTCATTTGCCGGGAGAACTCCGAGACCTCCTGCTGTCTGGATTCCACCTTCTTGCCGGAACTCATCAACTGCAGGTAGTCGAGCACGATCAGTTTGAGGTTGTTGCGCTGCTTGAGACGCCTTGCCTTGGCCCGGATCTCCATCATCGTCATGTTGGGAGAGTCGTCGATGAAAAGAGGCGCATCGGAGATCTCACTCATCCGACGGACGATCTTCTGCCAGTCCTGCTCGCTCATCGTCCCGGCCCGCATCTGGGACAGACGGATCTGGGCCTCGGCCGAGAGCAGACGCATGGTGATCTCCGTCTTCGACATTTCCAGAGAGAAGATGACCGATGTCAGCCGGTGTTTGACCGATGCGTTGCGGGCCACATCCAGGGCCAGCGTGCTGTTGTGGGTGGGTACCATCCTTCGCCCGGCCAGATAGAGGTGATCTGCGTTGTCGACCTGTACGCAGCGCACCGCAACTGGTTCGACCGGGCGAACCGCCGCGATGTACCGCCCGACGAACTCGCTGGAGAAGGTGGTCTCGGCTGCGACCATCTTTCGCGGCATGCGGGCGAAGACGTGGGTCGAGGCCACTTGCACCTGCAAGGAAGCAGGGCCTTGGCTGTCACCCGACGCCTGGGCCAGCACCCGGGACGTAGCACCCAGCGTTGCCGTCAGCTCGAGAAACAGGTCCAGTAACGCCGGTTTGTTGCTGCTGAACACATATCGACCCCGGTCGTCGACCGTGCCTCCACTGTCCACCAAGCCTTGCACCAGGGACAAGCGCTGCTCGATCGAACCTCTCAGGTATTCGTTCGGAATGCGTCCGTCGCGGTCCAAACCGAGCGACCGCCAGCGATCGGCCGTGCCCGTCACGAGGAACAGCCCCGGCTGCGACGCTGTCGAGACCGCGTAACCGAGTCGGTCGAATTCCTTCATCACCCAATCCCGGTCCTGCTCCCGACACGAAACCCGGCATGATCCGCCATCGCCGGCGTTCTGGAAGTGACCGTTGTTGAGCAGATAGCCGACCACCCACGGATCTGTCGGCAGCCGGCCGCCACCGGTCACCAGGGGCGCGGCAACCGGAACGGCGAATTCCCGGCCGGCCGACAGGCCGGCGGCCAGTTCCGAGGAGGTGCGGCACTCGAAGTCCCCATTCTCATGGACCCGGTCTCCGACAACCCACTGATGTTGTGCGTCAGCGACTATTGCTTCACCGTCGGAGAATTCGACCGAATAGCACGGACGGCCGTGCAACACCTCGGTGGCCGCGACGACCCGCACCGGATGGCCGTCGGCGCCCAGCAGCAGATCATCGACCTGCACCGAGCCCATGGTGGTCCAACCCGTCGGCGTCGGCAGCGGCGTATCGAGCGCCAGCGCCTTTCCCACACCCGGTCGAGCGGCCATGATGATCATCTGGCCGGGATGGAAGCCATTGGTCAGCGCATCCAGATCGGCGAAGCCGGTGGGCACCCCGGCCGACATCCCACCGCGGCTGGCGATGGCGTCCATCTCGTCCATGGTGGGCTGCAGCAGCTCTTCGAGGACGACGTAGTCCTCCGTGGTCCGGCGCTCGGTCACGTCGTAGATCTCGGCCTGCGCCCGATCCACGATCTCGTCGACCTCTCCGCCGCCGACCTGGCCCTCGTTGCCCCCGTAGCCGAGCTGGACGATGCGGGTACCGGCCTCCACCAGGCGCCGCAGCACCGCCTTCTCGGCGACGATCTGCGCGTAGAAGGCCGCGTTCGCCGCAGTCGGCACGGCACCGGTCAGCGTGTGCAGATACACCGCACCACCCATCCGGGACAGTGACCCGGCCTTGTCCAGCTCCGCCGCCACCGTCACCACGTCAGCCGGTTCGCCGCGCGCGTACAGGTTCAGAATCACCTCGTAGACCAGGGCATGGGCCGGCTTGTAGAAATCGGTGGCGCTGAGTTCCTCGACGACGTCGGCGATCGCATCCTTGCTGAGCAGCATGCCGCCCAGCACCGACTGTTCCGCCGCGAGGTCCTGCGGCGGCTGGCGATCGAACTGACGCGAAGGCTCGGCCGGAGCAGGCGCCGGAGCCGGAGCCGCCCAACGATCGTCGAGCACCGCCATATGTTCGTCGCCTCCAAGTCGGATCTGCGCCGAAACGGGCGCGAACTGCTGAGATCGCAGCTGCCGAGGCGACCCGAAGGCGCGCCCCGGAGCCGAGGCCCCATTCGGACTGTCTACCCCGAGCTACCGACAGCGCCATCGAAGAACACTTTGGGGCATCGACGACTCGGGTGGCGAACCGGACCACCGGTCGCAATCGGACGTTAGGCGCCAGAAGCGAGGCAGCCAAATGTGCCTGTGGACACCGGCGGGATCGTTCCGGGACGGCCTGGGGATGAATTCCGATATGTGCAGGTCGATACCGGCCACCGATGTGGACAACATGGGGAAATCTTCCCGAGTTGGCGGTAAAGGAGCTGGTGGGGGCGGCGGGGACGATGCGGCTGCCTGTGGACAGAAGTTGTGGGCAACCCTTCGGCGTTTCGCATCGGCGTGTCGCCGACGCTCCGACTCAACCTCACGTACACCCTGCTGTGACGGTTCCGTGATCATGTGGACGGCATAACCGTGATCGAATCGGCACCTGGCGGAACGGCATTCGAGCCTTCGCCCGCTCGTACGGCACAGTCGGTCATCTCGACCCGGGCCAGTCGAGTGTGGGCTCCAGCACACCCTCCAGCGTCAGCAACCACCGTTTCGTGTGAAGGCCTTCCCCCGTTCGGCCTCCGCTGTATCCGCCGAGGCCGTCGTGCGCAACGACCCGATGGCAGGGCACGACGATCGGAATCGGGTTGGCGCCCATCACCGAACCGATGCCGCGCGCCGGCACTCCGCTGCGGCTCAGGTGCGCGAGTTCGCCGTAGGTCACCGAGGCGCCGTAGGGAACCGAGTCGTACAGCGTCCGCAGCACGAGCCATTGCGCCTTGCTCGACCGGCGTAGATCCAGCTCGAGGTCGAACCGCTGCAGGTCACCGGCAAAATACCGGGCCAGCTGGTCCAACGCGGGCGCGAGTCGCCCCCGGTCGTCGACCATCGGCCGCTTGCCCGCCATCTGCACCGGATCGCGCCAGCCCACGGCAGCCAGACCGACACTGCTGACAACGAGGCCCAATCTGCCCACCGGAGTCATCAGACTCGCGACGGCGACCTCGTCCGAGGTGTCGTCGATCCGGACTGCCTGGTGCTGCGAAGCTGGCTTGCCCGGTGACCGGGCGATGGCCGCTGGGAACGAGCGGCAGCGGCAGCGGCAGCGGCAGTGGCTGTGGCAGCGGAAGCGGCTGTGGCTGTGGCTGTGGCAGCGGCTACCGGGGTCGGGAACGGGGCCGGGGCCGGGATCGGTTCGTCGAACAGAGGCACGGACATGCGCCGAGTCTGCTCCCGGGCACCGACAGCGTCGTCCACGGCCGCATCTTGTCGCTCGGCCACCAGCCGAGGCGAACCGGCAAGGAAGTCACGTCCGGCCGCCGTTCCTTGCCGGCTCTCCGGCTCCCCTGGCGGCTGTCGGTCACCGGTACTAGCTTGAGCGGCATGCCGGAGATCGACCACCAGAGCCGCCTTGCTTCCGAGTCCGCTCGGTTGCCCGAGCGCCTGGCTGCGGATGCTTGAGGATCTGATGGCTGTTTCCGAACAGGGCATCCGATGACCTGTCCACAGCTGATGGATTGGCCGATCCCATATGCGCATTGCCGTCATCTCCGACACTCATGCACCTCGGTTCTGGAAACGATGCCCGCCGGTCGTTGCCCGGCACCTCGACACTGCGCAACTGATCCTGCATGCCGGAGACGTGTGCACACCCGCTGTACTGGAGGAGCTTTCATCCTTCGCACCGGTACACGCGGTGTTGGGCAACAACGACGGGCCGGACGTCGCCGCCTGGGGTGCGTCGTCCAGCAAACAATTGGACATCGACGGCTTGTCCGTCGCGATGATCCACGACAGCGGCCCCCGGGATGGTCGCTTGAATCGGATGCGAAGGCGCTTTCCAGCCGCCGAACTCGTCATCTTCGGTCATTCCCATATTCCTTGGAACCAGGCCGAGGGCAACCTCCGGATCCTGAACCCGGGCTCCCCCACCGACAAACGCCGCCAGGCGCACGGCACGCTGGCCCTGCTGGAAGTTGCGGACGGCGCCGTGCGCAGCGTCGCCATCATGGAGGTCAGTTGACAGCCGCGATGGAGGTCAGCTGAGAGCTGCGAAGGCTCCGCACGATGCAGTACCTCGCCATGGCCGCACCCCGGGCGGTACCTCGCCATGGCCGCACCCCGGGCGGTACCTCGCCATGGCCGCATCCCGGCTTCATGGCCCAGTCACCAGACCGGCCGATGGCTGGCCGAGGCGCTGCGCGGTTGCGCCCGTGGTCGTCTGCGACAGTAAGGATGTGGGAAGGGAATCGCTGGGAGCGCCAGGTGACGCTCCGGGTCGGGGCGTCCGGCTGCACGGCTCCGGATGTCGTCTTCTAGGCTGACGGCGCCGCAACGGAACAATGTGCCGACACCTCACCCAGGGAGCCCCACCCGTGCCGAAGAGTTCCAGCGTCCTGCGAATAGGTGGCGTCGAGATCGACCGGACGAGGGCGCTGGACTCTGCCAGCAGCTATCTGCGCCGGCGGGACCGCTTCGGCTACCCTGCCTACGACTCGTTCGGATCTGATGGCCCCTGGCTGGTCAGTGACGCAGACTTCGTCGCGCCGGTCCTGCTGAACGCTGAGATGAACTCGCGGACGTTCTACGCGCTGGAGGCAATCCGGCCACACCTCGAGCGGTGGCTCGTCGACATACCCCTGGACGCTCGCCTGGTGGAAGCGGGGCCGACCGAGTTGGCCAAACTCGGCGAGCTGTTCTCGGTGCTGGACTCCGACGATCTGCCCGTAAATGCGCGCGGGTCGATTCTCGCCAAGGTCATGCACCGAAAGCGACCGGCCTTCATCCCGCTGTATGACCGGTTCGTCGACTATTGCTACCGAGGCTCGGACGACGCTCCCGTGAGCCGGGACCGCAAACGCACCTGGGCGGAGTTCCTGCCCCTGCTCGGACAGGCCATCATCGACGACCTGATCACGGGCGACGACTTCTTTCGCGAAGTGGCGGGCGTCGCCAACGGGCCGGTGATCACCACGCTGCGGGCACTGGACATCGTGGCCTGGCATGCCGGGCGGAGTCACATCGGTCCGGCCATCTGGGCTGCCGCCGGCAGTCCTGACGCCGAAAATACCGGCGACTTCGATCAGCCGTCCATCGATCCGGAGGACGAAGCTCCGTAGGACCAGCGTGCACCTGGTCTGTGGTTCGGTGCGCGAACGCCAAGAGGCAGGCGGCCCGAATTGCGGGCGCCTCCCTCTCGCTGCACATTGCAGGTGGTGCTTGAGGTATCAGCCAGCTTTGACGACGAGTGAGACGTTCGCGGTGACGCCCGGATGCAGCTTCACCGACACCGGGTGCGAACCGATCGATTTGATGTGGCCACCCGTCTCGATGGCGCGCTTGTCGACGGTCGGGCCGCCGGCAGCCTTGATTGCTGCCGCGACGTCGATGGAGGTGATGGAACCGAAGAGCTTGGCGCCATCGCCCGTGGTGCGCGCGATGATCGTCAGCTTTCCGCTCAGGTTCTCCAGCGCCTGCTTCACTTCGTTGGCGTGCTCGGTGCCGCGGATCTCGCGAGCCAACTGGGCGCGCTTGATGGTGGCAACCTGCTTCTCGGCGCCCTTCGTGGCAACGATGGCTTTGCTCTGCGGCAACAGAAAATTGCGGCCGTATCCGTCACGTACCTCGACGATGTCGCCGGGGGCACCCAAGCCGGGAACGTCGGTGGTCAGTATGAGCTTCATGGCTTGTCTCCTCCGGCTTATCGAGCGGTCGAGGTATAGGGAAGCAGAGCAACTTCACGGGCGTTCTTGACGGCCGTCGCGACGTCCCGCTGGTGCTGCGTGCAGTTGCCGGTCACTCGCCGGGCGCGGATCTTCCCGCGATCGGAGATGAACTTACGAAGCAAGTTCGTGTCCTTGTAGTCGATCGGCGCCGCATTGTCCTTGCAGAAGGCGCAGGCCTTCTTCTTGATCTTCCGTACTGGGGGCTTGGGCATGACGTTTTCCTAGGAAGGTTGTGCACGTCGGACGAGGTCGACGTGGAAATTTTGGTTTCAGTTGTTCACAGCAGTTCATGGTGCAGAACAGCCGACGACGGCGAGCCGAGTCGACCAGAGAAGCTGACGATCAGAAGGGAGGCTCGTCGGAATATCCGCCGCCGCCGGCCGGGGGCGCAGAACCCCACGGATCGTCGGCCGGCGGGCTGGACGGGCGACCGCCGGAACCGCTGCCTGATCCGGAACCGCCGCCTGACCCAGATCCAGACCCGGATCCGTAGCCCCCGCCACCGCCGCCTGACTCGGGACCGCGGTTCGCGCGGTTCACCTTGGCAGTGGCGTAGCGCAGGGACGGGCCGATTTCTTCGACCTCGAGTTCGATGACGGTGCGCTTCTCACCCTCCTTCGTTTCGAAGGACCGCTGCTTCAACCGGCCGGACACGATGACGCGTGATCCTCTGGTCAGGGATTCGGCGACGTTCTCGGCGGCCTGCCGCCAGATGCTGCAGCGCAGAAAGAGCGCCTCGCCGTCCTTCCATTCGTTGGAGGCGCGATCCAAGGTCCGCGGTGTCGACGCGACGGTGAAATTCGCGACGGCAGCGCCGGAGGCGGTGAAACGCAACTCGGGGTCAGCCGTCAGGTTGCCGACAACGGTGATGACGGTGTCGCCTGCCATGCTCGCTACTTCTTGCTGTTACGGGTGCGGCGGACGCGGATCTTCTCCGGGGTCCGGGTGATCTTCGTCCGGAGCACCGACTCGTTCAAGTTCAACTGGCGGTCCAGTTCATCGACGGTGGCCGACTGCGCGGTGACCTTGATCACGGCGTAGATGCCTTCTGGATTCTTCCGGATCTCGAACGCCAGGCGGCGCTTTCCCCAGATGTCGACGTTCTCGACGCTGCCGCCGCCCTGGCGGATCACGTTCAGGAACGTGTCGATCGACGGGGAAACGGTCCGCTCGTCGAGGTTGGGATCGAGGATGAGCAACAACTCGTAGTGACGCGGAGCGGTGGATACGCTCACGTGCACCTCCTGTGGACTTTTCGGCTGCGGTCTCTCCGCAGCAGGAGGACGTGTGCCGACCCGCGAGCGACGACCCAGACCGGCAACCGGACTTGACCGTCACACGAAAGAGCCCGCCGATGTCAGCGGGCGCAGCACAACCGTTCCAGATTACCAGCATGGGCCGGACCTGGCCAAACGGTGCGCTCTGGTTCCCCGGATCGACGTCACGCTCAACGCCGGCACACTGCGCGACACCGATGCAGCCAGACTCAACGCCGCCACAGCGCGCGACACCGATGCAGCCACGCCACAGGCACACCCACCAAGCCACACCCAAACCAAGGCACACCCACACCAAGGCAACGGGCCGTGCCTAGGCCGGCCTCACCTTCACCCCCGTGTCGCTCCGGTTGCCCATCACCGAGCCACCCGTGCTCGCGTTCGCGGCGCATTCGGTCCCGGCGCGACCGCGAGAATGGGACCCGATCGGCGCTACGGCAAACGGATGATGATGAAAATGCACTGCTGTATATCCGACCTTGCTAAATCGTCAGTACGAGACCAACCATTGCTTGATCAAACCGATGGTTTTCGCCGTGCGTACTCCTGTCGTCGCAGTTCATCAGCAATGCGTAACAATGGTTTACCTCGCTCACCGGTCAACTGCTGCGTGCCGCTCGAACCCGAAACGCGTCGTTCGAAGACCCGACGGCGTCCGAGCGGACAGTCAGCCGAATGCCGATCCATCGGCTCCTGGACACCCCGCTGATCTGCACTGCTAGGCTGTCAGATGCCGGAGGTCGAACCGATGTGCCTGCCCGAAAAAGGAGCTTGGCGGCCAACAGATGGTGGCGGTTGAATGCGGCAAGTCGCTGGACAAGGAGTTCACGCAGGAGAGAAGTTGATGGCCGGAGAAGTTGATGGCCGGAGAAGTTGATGGCTCTCCACCGCGTTTGATCGCCGATGACCCGGGAAATACCGTTGCAGTTACATCCTGAGCTCGAGTTTTCAGTAATTGGTCCGCCGCCAGCTGACACCATCGAGAATCTACCGACGCGTCCGGACGGGCGTGAATGGAAGGACCGGAGCCTGTGCGAATTCTCGGTATCAACGCGCTCTATCACGACCCCTCAGCGGCAATCGTGGTGGACGGCGCGACCGTGGCCGCCGCAGAAGAGGAACGGTTCTCTCGACGCAAGCACGGAAAACGGCCGGTGCCGTTCTCGGCCTGGGAACTTCCGGAGCTGGCCGCCGCGTGGTGCCTGGAGCGGGCCGGCGTTCGCGCCGACGAACTGGACGTCGTGACCTACTCGTTCGATCCTGCGCTGCGGCTGCCCCCGGCCGACCTGGGCGTGTTCGACCCGTGGGATGACCTCCGCCAGGATTACGCGACCCGAGCGCCGGAGTTTCTCGCCTCCGCCCTGCCCGGCCTTGATCCCAGCCGGGTCCGTTTCGTGCCGCACCACGTTGCGCATGCCGCCTCGGCCGGGCTCGCTGCACCTTTCGACGGCAACTGCGCCACGCTGGTCCTGGACGGCCGCGGTGAACAACACAGTCACCTCGGTGGCCGGTTCCTCGACGGGAAGCTCGAAACGCTTGCCAGCCAGCAGCTTCCGCACTCGCTCGGCCTGCTGTACGAGGATGCCACGGAGCATCTGGGCTTCCTCCGCAGTTCGGACGAATACAAGGTGATGGCCCTGGCGTCCTACGGCAAGCCGCGACACCTCGACTACCTCCGGCAATTCGTCCACGTGACGGGAGACGGCGGATTCCGGACTTCAGGTGTCGACTGGTCGGCGCTGACACCCAAACGCACCGGCGAGGCCGAATGGGGCGCCGAGCACGCCGACCTCGCGGCCAGCTTGCAGGCGGTGCTCGAAGAGGTGCTGCTGGGCCTGTCCGGATGGCTTTTCGAGCGCACCGGCTCGCCGAATCTCAGCCTGGCTGGCGGTGTGGCCCTGAACTGCGTGGCGAACACGCGACTGTTCGCCGATAGTCCGTTCGAGAACATCTGGGTCCAACCGGCCGCCGGTGACGCGGGTACGGCATTGGGCGGTGCGCTGTACGCCGCCCAGGAGAACGGCGACTCCATTCCTCCGTTTCCCGGTGCTGACCTCGGCCGGGAATGGACCGATGAGGAGATCGAGCAGGTGCTGCTCACCGCCCGGTTGCCGTACGACCGCCCTGCGGATATCGCGGAGACCGTTGCGGAGACGTTGGCCGCTGACGGCATCGTGGCCTGGTTCCAGGGACGCAGCGAATTCGGGCCACGCGCCCTTGGTCATCGCTCGTTGCTGGCCCACCCCGGCCGCCAATCGAATCTGCAGCGGCTCAACGACGTCAAGGGCCGGGAGCAGTTCCGGCCGGTGGCGCCCATGGTGCTCGCCTCCCGAGCACCCGACATCTTCGCCGGCGGACCGATGGATTCGCGCTTCATGCTCTTCGTCCAGGACGTCCGGCCGGAGTGGCGAAACCGGATTCCGGCCGTCGTACACGTCGACGGCACCGCCCGGATCCAGTCGGTCGAGCCTGCTCTCGAGCCGTTGGTAGCCCGGATGTTGACGGCTTTCGAAGAACGGACCGGACTTCCGGTGGTCGTCAACACCAGCCTCAACACGGCCGGTCGGCCGATGGTCGATTCACCGCGAGATGCGTTGGAGTGCTTCGGCTCCACCCCGGTGGATCTGTTGGCGATCGGTCCCTTCGCCGTCCGGCGGCATGCCCTGGCAGATCGGTGAGCAAGCCACTGGACGAAGTCGTCCAGATCATCATTCCGAGCATCGGGCGCCCCTGTCTAGTCGCGCTCCTCGAGAGCATCGCCGAGTCGGCCCGCTCGACCGGACTGGTCGCGCCGCAGATCACCGTCGTCGACGATCGCCCGACGAAGTCGGCCGTCCGATCGCCGGTGCTGCAATCCGTTCCGGCAGACCTTTCGGTCCGGGTGCTCCGATCGCACGGTCGTGGTCCCGCTGCCGCACGAAATGTCGGCTGGCGATCGAGCACGCTAGATTGGATCGCCTTTCTGGATGACGACGTGGTGGTGGAGAGCGACTGGCTGACGGACCTGGACGTCGATCTCCGACAGGCTTCGAAGGTCCTAGCGGTTCCTGTCGGTGGAATACAGGGTCGGCTGACCGTTCCCCTTCCGGCGCACCGCCGGCCGACCGACTGGGAGCGGGGCACGGCCGGTCTGCAATCGGCTCGGTGGATCACGGCAGACATGGTGTATCTGCGACAAGTGTTGGCCCGCAACGGTGGATTCGACGAACGGTTCCCGCGAGCCTTCCGTGAGGACGCAGATCTGGCGCTGCGGGTACTCGACGACGGATACGCGCTCATCGAGGGCAGACGTCGTTCGCTGCACCCGGTTCGGGCGGCCGGCTGGTGGGCCAGCGTGGCGCAACAGCGCGGCAATGCCGACGACGTTCTGATGCGACGCAAGCATGGTTCGGATTGGCGTCGGCGGGCGCGCTCTCCGCTGGGTCGCAGGCCGGGGCACCTGGCGATCACCGCGAGCGGCCTGGTTGCCGTGGCCGCGGCCACCTCCGGACGACGCGGGATCGGCGCTGCCGCCGCGCTTGGCTGGTTGGGCCTGACGACCGAGTTCGCGTGGCGACGTATCGCGGGCGGTCCTCGGGATCGCACCGAGATCGCGAAGATGATCACGACAAGCGTTGCCATACCGCCGATCGCGACGTACCACTGGCTGCGCGCGGCAGCAGGGCGTCGTGAACCTCGGGTCCTGCTGCCGGCGGCGGTACTTCTCGATCGGGACGGCACCATCGTCGAAGACGTTCCCTACAACGGGAATCCGGCTCTGGTGGCGCCGATGCCTGGGGCCCTCGGCGCACTCGATCGGCTGCGGGAGGCCGGCATTCCGATCGCGGTCATCAGCAACCAGTCCGGCATCGGCCGTGGACTGCTGACCACCGAGTCCGTCGCGGCCGTCAATGCCAGGGTCGAGGAACTGTTGGGGCCCTTCGCCGGATGGTTCGTCTGCCCTCACACGGCGGCCGAGGGTTGTGCCTGCCGCAAACCGATGCCTGGCCTCATTCATCAAGCAGCGCAGCAGCTCGGCGTCGATCCGCAGCGTTGTGTGGTGATCGGTGACATCGGTTCGGACGTTGGTTCCGCCGCTGCGGCCGGAGCGAGGTCGATCCTGATCCCGACGCCGCAGACTCTGCCGGACGAAGTGGTGGCCGCGCCTGTGCTCGCCGAGAATATCGGTGCCGCAATCGAACTCGTACTTGCCGGCAAATGCTGAAGATGCGGCACGTACTCGTTGTCCGACTGGACAGCATGGGGGACGTTCTGGCGTCCGGACCGGCCATCCGGGCGGTGGCAGCCCACTCCGACCGGGTCACCGTTCTCGTCGGTCCGCAGGGAGCGGCCGCCGCGCGACTGCTACCCGGGGTCGACGAGGTCATCGTCTGGGCCTGCCCGTGGATTCTCAGTCCGCCACCTCCGGTGGACGAAGCGGACGTCGACGACGTGGTCGACCGGCTGCGGACGGCGTCCATCGACGAGGCCGTCATCCTGACGTCGTTCCACCAGTCGCCGTTGCCCACCGCTTTGCTGCTGAAGCTGGCCGGGGTCCGACGAGTGGCTGCGGTCGGAGAGGACTATCCGGGATCGTTGCTGGACGTGCGGCTGGCGAGTCCGAACGATGCTCCGGAGCCGGTCAGAATGCTGGAAGTTGCTGCCGGAGCCGGATTTACACTTCCGTCGATCGATGATGGATTCCTGGCGGTTCGGCGGCCGCTGCCGTGGGTGGATCTACCGATCGACGGCCGGTACGTGGTGGCCCACCCCGGCACCAGCGCTCCGGCCCGGGCCTACCCGGAGGCCGGTTGGCTCCAGGCCGTCCGTTGCCTGGCGGACGCCGGCTGGTCCGTGGTCGTCACCGGCAGCCAGGCCGAACGGGCGCTGACCGCCCGGGTCGCCGGTGCCGCCGGCGACCAGGTCCTGGATCTGGGCGGTCGGCTTGATCTGGGCGAGCTGGCCGCCGTCCTGGACGGCGCGGCGGTCGTCGCGGTGGCCAACACCGGCCCGGCGCATCTTGCGGCAGCCGTTGGCACACCGGTTGTCTCGCTGTTCGCGCCGGTCGTACCCGCCGTTCGCTGGGCACCGTACGGCGTGCCGGTGATCCAGCTCGGAGATCAATCGGCGGCCTGTCGGGAAACCAGGAGCACGGTGTGCCCGGTGCCCGGACATCCGTGTCTGTCCTCGGTTCGGGGCTCGGACATCCTGAACGCGGTCGAGCAGCTGGCTCGGTGCGTCGAGCCGGCGGAGCCGACATGAGAATCCTGCTGTGGCACGTGCACGGCAGCTGGACGACGGCGTTCGTGCAGGGTCAGCACGAGTACGTGGTTCCGGTCTTGCCAGATCGCGGGCCCGACGGAGTAGGACGGGCCCGAACCTGGGACTGGCCGCTCGGAGTAAAAGAATATTCTCCGGCCGAGCTGTTCGATCAGAGCTTCGATATTGTTGTGCTGCAACGCCCGCACGAGCTGGATCTGGTGCACCGTTGGCTGGGCCGACGCGCCGGCGCCGACCTTCCCGCGGTCTACCTCGAACACAACGCGCCCGATGAGAAACCCTGCACCCAAAGACATCCACTGGCGGAGCGAAGCGATATTCCGATTGCGCACGTCACGCATTTCAACGAACTGTTCTGGGACAACGGGATTGCTCCGACCACGGTGATCGAGCACGGCATCGTGGACCCAGGCCCGCGCTACACCGGAGAGATCGCTGCGGGTGCAGTCGTGGTCAACGAGCCGGGCAGGCGAGGCCGCGTCGTCGGCGCCGATCTGGTGCCGCGATTCGCCGACGTCGGTGCTGTCGAGGTGTTCGGCATGCAGTCGGCGACCTTCGTCACCTCTCTGGGTCTGCGCTCGGTCACTGCCCACGAGGACCTGGAGACACAGGACCAAATGCATACCGAAGTGAGCCGCCGGCGGGTGTACCTGCATCCCATGCGATGGACCTCCCTCGGACTCTCCCTCATCGAGGCCATGCAGTTGGCCATGCCCGTCATCGCGGTGGCAGCAACGGAAGTGGTCGAGGCGATCGGTCCGGGGGCAGGGATCATCAGCACCGACGTCGACCGGTTGACGGATGCTTTCCGGCTGTATCTGCACGAACCCGCTGCCGCCGGAGAGGCCGGCCGACGCGCACGTGCAGCGGCACTGGGCCGCTACGGCCTGGATCGATTTCTGGCCGACTGGGACCAACTGTTGCTTTCCGTCGTGGCCGGTCGCTGAGCGCAGTTCTGCAAGGAAAGGGTGAGCGAGGTTGGAAATAGCAATGGTCTCCGAGCACGCCAGTCCGTTGGCCTGCTTGGGTGGAGTGGATGCCGGCGGCCAGAACGTCCATGTCGCAGCGCTTTCCATCGCCCTGGCGGCGCTGGGGCACCGCATCACCGTCTACACTAGAGCCGATCACCCGTCACTGGCCGGCGCCGTCGCACTGGCGCCGGGGGTCTCCGTCGTGCACGTACCGGCCGGCCCGGCCGCCGAGGTACCCAAGGACGAACTTCTGCCCTACATGGAGCCCTTCGCCCAGGTGTTGACCCAGCTATGGCAGTGCAGTCCACCGGATCTCGTGCACGCCCATTTCTGGATGAGCGGGATGGCCTCGCTTCGCGCCGCCGAATCGTTGGCCCTGCCGGTTGTGCAGACCTTCCATGCGCTGGGGACGGTGAAGAGACGGTGGCAGCGGACGGCCGACGGCAGTCCGCCGGATCGAGTCCGGATCGAACGCGACATCGTCGGCGCAGTTGACCGGGTGATCGCCACCTGCTCCGACGAGGAGATCGAACTGCGGCGAATGGGCACGTTCGGTACGCCTGTCGACGTCATACCGTGCGGCGTGGACACGGAGTCGTTCACTCCGGATCCTGGCGCTGCGAATCTCTGCGCCCCATCAAGACCCAGGCTGTTGCTGGTCGGCAGGCTGGTGCGCCGAAAAGGTGTCGAGGACGCGATCCGCGCGATGGTCGACATACCCGACGGCGAATTGGTGATCGTCGGCGGCCCGGGCGTGGAGATGCTGCCGCAGGACGAGGAAGCTCAGCGACTGACGGAACTGGCGCGGAGCCTGGGACTTGCCGATCGGATCGGTTTCACCGGTCGGGTGGCACACGCAGATCTACCGGCGCTGATCAACTCCTCCGACCTGGTGCTCGTGGTGCCGTGGTACGAGCCGTTCGGCATCGTGCCGCTGGAGGCGATGGCCTGCGGCATTCCGGTCGTCGGCACCGCCGTCGGAGGTCTGCTCGACACGGTTGTCGACGGCGTGACCGGCTTGTTGGTACAGCCGGGTCGGCCGTCGGAGATCGCGGCGGCGGTCAATCGCCTGTTGCTCGATCCCGCTGCCAGGAAACAGATGGGACGCGCCGGACGAGCCCGAGCCGAGACGGGATACAGCTGGAAGAGCGTGGCCGCCCGTACGGAGGAGTCATATCGACGCACGCTCGGCAGGCGCAATCTCGCCGCAGTGCGACCCGACATTGCCACGGCAGGAGCAGGTAGATGACCAGATCCATCACGTCCGGCGGCAGTTCGACGGTGAGGTCGGAGCACGTGGCCTCACTGCATTCGGCCCTCGCGGATTTCGATGTGGCTGCGGAGCGCAGTCAGCGATGGGGCCGATTCCTGGCCGACGCCCTACTGGGCGGTGCCCGACTGCTGGTGGCAGGCAACGGTGGAAGTGCGGCGCAGGCACAGCATCTCAGTGCCGAGGTGGTCGGGCGGTATCGGGAAGACCGACCTGCATTCTCCGCGGTGTCCTTGCATTCGGAACCCTGCGCCCTGACCGCGATCGTCAATGACTACGGCATCGACGAGATGTTCGCCAGACAGGTCAGCGCACACGGCCGGAAGGGCGACATCCTGGTGCTGATGTCCACCTCCGGCCGGAGCGCAAACTTGATCGTGGCAGCGGAGCGGGCCAAAGGACTGGGCATCCACACCTGGGCGATGACAGGTTGCCTGCCGAACCCGCTGGCGGCGGCCTGTGACGAGAACGTGGCCATTCCATCGCAGCGAGCGGCCACCGTGCAGGAATTGCACCTCGTTTCATTGCACCTGATCTGCGAGGCGATGGACGAAGCGGTGGCGGACTGGGGAATTGGATGATCCCCCCGCTGGTGATCGTGGGAGATGTTCTGCTGGACATCGACCGCTCGGGCACCGCCGATCGGCTCTCGCCGGAGGCGCCGGTTCCGGTGATCCACGGAGTTTCGGAGACGCGGCGACCGGGCGGCGCGGCGTTGGCCGCTCTGTTGGCCGCGCGCAACAGTTCTCGGCCCGTCGTCTTGATCGCGCCGTTCGCCGACGATGATGCCGCGGACCAGATCCGGGAGCTGATCGGTAATGCCGTCCGGGTCATCGCGCTGCCCTGGGCGGGTAGCACGCCGGTGAAGACCCGAATCCGGGCCGGGAACCACCCGATCGCCAGGATCGATGAGGGTGGAAGCGCGGGCGAGATCGGGAATCTCCCTGCCGAGGTCGATACCGTACTCGTCAGTGCTGCAGCGGTTCTGGTGGCGGACTACGGCGGCGGAGTCACCGGTTCCGAAAAGCTGCGGCGCCTGCTCAGCAATATTTCGGCGAGAACACCGATCATCTGGGATCCGCATCCGCGTGGCGGCGATCCCGTTCCAGGCACCTGGTGGATGACACCCAACGAGACCGAACTTTCCTCGCTCTCACCGGGAATCGATGCTGGGCTTTCCCATCTGAGCACTCTGCGGCTGCGAGCGCGCTTCCTCGCCGATCGTTGGCAGACCCGTGGCGTGTGCGTGACGCTCGGCAGCAAGGGTGCGATGCTCTGCGCCGGAGACAATCCACCACTGATGGTGTCACCCCCGGACGTCGTCGCCGGCGATACCTGCGGCGCCGGCGACAGTTTCGCCGCTGCCGCCGCGCTCGCTTTCGCCGATGGCAAACTGCCCAGCGAGGTCGTGGCGGTTGCGGTGGACAGCGCCGCGCGTTTCGTCGCCTCGGGCGGAGCCGCGGCCTTCGACCCGAGGTCGATCAAGGACGCGTCGCCGATCCTGGTCGGCCGGCCGATTTCCGCGCTGTTGGCCGACGTTCGCCGCGCCGGGGCCTCGATCGTGGCCACCGGCGGCTGTTTCGACCTGCTGCATGCCGGTCACGTGGCAACGCTGCAGGCGGCCAGGGCCCTCGGCGACTATCTCGTCGTCTGCCTGAACTCCGACTCCTCGGTCCGTCGGCTCAAGGGTGACGGGCGTCCGCTCCAGTCCGAGCAGGATCGGGCACGGGTGCTGGAAGCGCTGGCCTGCGTCAACGCTGTGGTGCTGTTCGATCAGGACACGCCGTGCGAGGTGCTGCGGGAGCTGCGGCCCGACGTCTGGGCAAAGGGTGGTGACTATTCTGGGCTGACGTTGCCCGAGGCGCAAGTTCTCGCCGAGTGGGGTGGTGAGGTCGTCACCGTGCCCTACCTTCCGGGTCGTTCCACGACCGCTCTGGTAGAGCTGGCGAGCATACCGTCGTCATGAGCGGTCCGGTCGCAATTGTCCTGCGCGCCTTGGGACTCGGTGATTTCCTGACCGGAATTCCCGCATTGAAGATGGTGCGCCGGGCGCTACCGGCTCACGAGATCGTCCTGGTCGCACCGGAGGTCCTCGCGCCCCTGGTGTTACTGGTTCCCGAGGTCGACAATCTTTACGCCCGAGGTGAATTGGAGCCCTTGACCGGATACGGCCGAGTCATTGACGTCGGCATCGACCTGCACGGCAATGGGCCGGCGAGCCGCCGACTGCTGCAGGAGTTGAATCCCCGCCGGCTGCTCGGATTCGCCGATCCGGTGGCCGGCCTGACGGGGCCACGATGGCGGCCGGGCGAACACGAGGTGACCAGGTGGTGCCGACTGGTCGCCGAAGGCTTTTCCTTGCCACCACAGGGGCCGGCGGCGTGGCCGGCCGTGCCGGGATCCCTGACGCTGCCCGAGGAGAGCACCGACGTAGCCGGCGGCACCACAGTCGTGCATCCCGGTGCCGCAGCCGGATCGCGCCGGTGGCCACCGGACCGGTTCGCGGCTGTGGCGGCCGCGCTGGCCGATTGCGGCCACCGGGTCGTCGTCACCGGCGGCGGCGCAGAGGCCGGTCTGGCGGCACACATTTCACGAACTGCGGGTGTGCAGTCGCTGACCGGGCTTTCACTGTCGCAACTGGCAAGGCTGATCGGGAGCGCCCGCCTGGTGATCTGCGGCGACACCGGGATTGCGCATCTCGCGTCGGCGTACTCGACGCCGTCGGTGTTGCTGTTCGGGCCGGTGTCGCCGAAACTCTGGGGGCCGCCGGCAGATCGTCGCCACACCGTGTTGTGGCACGGGGACGGAACCGGCGATCCGCACGGCGCGGACCCCGACCCGGCGTTGCTCGAGATCACCGTGACCGAGGTTCTCGAGGCTGTGGCCACGACGGAGCGCCAGGCCGGACCGGTGGCGCCAGCGCGGTTCGGCGGGCGGGGCGAGGAGTCCGACCAGTTCGCCGGCTCAGGTCGATGGTGTCCAACGGTCGGATAGCATCGACGATCGTCAATGTTGCCGCATACTGGTTGCATGCCCTCAGATGTGACGCGGCCGATCGGTGAAATCTCCTGTTACCAGCCGTTGGTTCGGGAACCGCTGGATGCCGAGTCGGCAACCACCCTGGCGCGCACCTTGAAGGCGATCGCCGATCCGGCCCGACTGCGCCTGCTGTCCCTGGTGGCCGCCCACCAAGGCGGCGAAGCCTGCGTCTGCGACCTCACCCAGCCGCTCGGCCTCACCCAGCCGACCGTGTCCCACCACCTCAAGGTGCTCGTCGACGCAGGTCTGCTGACCCGCGACAAGCGAGGCGTCTGGGCCTACTTCACCCTGGTACCCGGCGCACTCGACTCGCTGGCCGCCGTTCTGAGCAGCCGGGAACCGACCGCCGCGATGTGCTGATCGAGCACCGCCCCGACCTGGGAACGATTCGACGCGTCCGGGCTCCGGGAACATCGACTCGTCGCCGTCCATCGCGATGGCGGTCTCGATGGCGATGCAGTTGGACATCTTCGCTAGATGAGTAATTCCAAGGGCTGATCGGCGCGTTGAACCTCAAAGTCGGGGTGGAGAGTGTCCAGGCTGGCGTTGCTAACCCAACGTCGAGCAGGAGGCTCAAGTGGACGCTGACCTGGACACT
>JAABVA010000076.1_pt1 | contig 121140 bp, 103 predicted proteins | sample 5560331 | NCBI WGS metagenome assembly JAABVA01 (sample SAMN12812661, study PRJNA571458) | rock metagenome | isolation source: Antarctica rocks | place: Antarctica: Victoria Land, Mt New Zealand sud | collected 2016-01-07
GAAACAGCGTCCCCTGAATCCGCCCGTCCCCTCGGATATAGCCCATAAAGAAATGCCCCCGCTCCCGCGAGGGCATCTTCTCATCTCTGCCTGTTTAAATCTTAGTTCCGTAACAGCCTCCTGTGGCCGGGTCTTTTTGCTTTGCAGCGTTCTCTGCGAGCGCAAGCCTCAGATCATCTGTTTGTGCAACAGGTACCCACCTGCCACGCCGATCACAGTGAAGGCGGTAATCAGTACCTGGTGCGCCGTTCCGCGCTGCCGGGCCTCCCAGCTGTTATCCCACAGAATCCAGAGGAGCGCCCCCACCAGCAGAGCCTCCGTCAGGATCGGGTGAATGCCGTTCACCACCATCGCCGCTACGTACCCACCCGTCCCCGCGCACACCAGCCAGAAACCCTCGTGGACCAGCTTGTAACCATTCCGAACCAGGTGATCCGCTTCAACAAACTTCGGCAAGGCCATCGTCATCGCAAACGTCAGAATCATCGAGATCAGAACCGTGACCAGATACCCCCCAGCCACCCCCAACGCCATCATCACAGCTATAAACATCGCACCCCTTACGGTTCCAGAAGTCGCGCTCCCTTGCCCATGCAAGCTCTCCGGATACCTCCAAGTCTACCAGTCTGGTCCAGCAGTTATGGCCTCTCCACCGCAGGGCAAGCCATCTCACCGCAGCTAGATTCCGACGGGATAGGGCTTCTCATGAATCTCCTGCCCAGCTGTCCCGAACCGCTCAAATCGCCCCTGCAGCAGGCTCAGCAGACCCGTGCACCAGTAGCCCAGCACAAACAGCAGCAGAAACGGCACCGTGAAAAAGTTCTCGGTCGACACCGCATACCACACCGTATAGGCGAAGTAGCAACCCAGGGCCAGCTCGATCCATGGCACAACGCCCAGGCGCTTCCGGTACTTCATCGCTTGGCTCCTCTCGCCCTTCTTCTCCACCCGGTACTTGGGCGTCCGCGCAAACGCAGTCTGCACCCCAAACAAGGCCTCCATCACGGCCTTCGTGTTCGTAATCGTCAGACCTACCCCGAGCGCCATCAGAAACGGCACATACAGAATCGTCTTCCACCAGGTCTTCGGGTGCAGCTCCTTCTGGCTCACCAGGTAGAAACTCGAAACCGACATTGTGCTCGCCAGAAACAACGGCAGATCGATCAGCACCATTTGGATGTAACCCTGCCAGCTGCGAATAATCATCGCCGGCATCAGCAGCGTGCTCAGCACGATCATCAGCGGATAGCTGATATTCGCCGTCAGGTGGTACCACGCCTCAAGCTTCGTATGCCATGGAGCATCGCTCGCCATCACCCTCGGCAAAATCTTCTTTCCCGTCTGAATCAGACCCTTCGCCCATCGCGCCTGCTGCGTCTTGAACGCCGTCATCTCGATCGGCAGCTCCGCCGGACACTCCACATCCTGCAGGTACTTGAACTTCCACCCAATCAGCTGCGCCCTGTAACTCAGGTCCGTGTCCTCGGTCAGCGTGTCATGCTGCCACCCTCCCGCCTCCCCAATCACATTGCGCCGCCACATCCCCGCCGTTCCGTTGAAGTTAAAAAACACCCCCGCCCGGCTCCGTCCCCCGTGCTCCAGCACAAAATGCCCGTCCAGCAGAATCGCCTCGACCTGCGTCAGAAAGCTATAGTCCCGGTTCAGGTGCGTCCACCGCGTCTGCACCATGCCGACGCCCGGCTCCGCAAAGTGATGGATCACCTGCATCACCCACTCCGGCTGCGGCACAAAATCAGCGTCAAAGATCGCCACAAACTCGCCTCGCGCCACATCCAGTCCCGCGTCCAGAGCCCCCGCTTTATACCCATGCCGATTCGTCCTGTGGAGGTAGAAAATCGGCTGCGGCGCTAAATCCCCGAACCCCGCCGCGTACCTCTCCACCACCGCCACCGCCACCGCCCGCGTCTCATCCGTCGAATCGTCGAGCAGCTGAATCTCAAACCGGTCCCGCGGATACTCGAGCCTGCAGCAAGCGTCCACCAGCCGATCCACCACATACTGCTCATTGAAAATTGGCAGCTGAATGGTTACAAATGGCAAATCGCCCTCGGCAAACCGCGCCGGCGGCTCCGACCATCTCGCTTCTTTTCCCTTGTTCCTGTAGTAAAGCCAGACCAGCTGATACCGGTGAATTCCATAGAAAGCCAGGATCACCATCACGACGAAGTACGGAATCAGCAGCGCCGTATCAAACCCGTTCCACCGGTAAAGGTGCTCAAAGGTCTTATCCGCGTAATGCGTCTTCCAGTAGTGCCCCAGACCATGCGGCGAGGCCAAAACCATCGCCCCAAACATATGTGTTGAAACTGGCAGAGTTCGCTCCCGGGTGTCCTTGCAATCTTATCCCGTGCGTCCCGATCAAACTCCCTTCTGCCCTAATTCAGGAACATCGTCCGGTACAGCGTATCCCTCTGCACCGGCCTGAACCCGGCATCCCGAATCACCCGCCGCAGCTCCTCCTCGGTCGTGCAGTTCGCCGTCCCCGCCGCCCGCACCACATTCTCCTCGAGCATCACGCTCCCCACATCGTTGCCCCCAAACCGCAGCCCCATCTGCAGCACCTTCAGTCCCTGCGTCACCCAGCTCGATTGCACATTCTCGATGTTGTCGAGGTGCATTCTCGAGATCGCCAGCGTCTTCAGGTACTCCACACTCGTCGCCTCATCCCAACCCCGCCCCCCCAGCGCCGTGTTGCCCGGCTGAAACGACCACGGAATAAATGCCGTCAATCCACCCGTCTCCTCCTGCAGCCGGCGCACCACCTCAAAGTGGTTAACCCTCTGCTCCATTGTCTCGCCCACGCCGAACATCATCGTCGCCGTCGTCCGCATCCCCAGCTCGTGTGCCGTCCGATGCACGCTCACCCAGTCCTCGGTCCGGCACTTCAAACGCGCAATCCGCTCCCGAACCTCGTCATCCAGAATCTCCGCCCCGCCTCCCGGAATCGAGTCCAGCCCCGCATCCCGCAGACGCGCAATCGTTTCCCGCAGCGAGATCTCCGAGTACTCCGCAATCGCCAGAATCTCACTCGCGCTAAGGCAATGGAGCCAGATCGAAGGGAAGCGCTCCTTAATCCCGCGAAACAGCCCCTCAAACCAGTCGATCTTCAGATCCGGGTGGATGCCGCCCTGCATCAGCACGCCCGTCCCCCCCATCTCCAGAGTCTCCGCGATCTTCGCGTAGATCGTCTCGAAGTCGAGGATGTAACCCTCCGCCGCCAACTTTCCCTTCAGCGGTCGGTAGAACGCGCAAAACGTGCAGTACTCCGTGCAGAAGTTCGTGTAATTGATGTTCCGGTCGATGATGTAGCTCACCACACCCTCAGGATGCAGCCGCCGCCGCACCGCGTCGGCCTCCATCCCAATCCCAATCAGATCGTCGCTCGCAAAGCAGTCCAGAGCCTGTTTCCGGCTGATTCCCATAACCAAATTCTACGCCCGTACTCCAATCTCCCGCGTCCGCGAAACCCCGGCGCGGAGCTTGAGCCCTCCCCTTGTGGAGGGCACGAAATCCACTTGCGTCGATCTCCTGCCGCAACTCTCAAGCGGTTTCACTGCTTTGCCTCACGCTCAGCCGCCGTCGCAGGTCGGCCGTCGCCTCGCGATGACACGGCAGGCACAACGTCCGCAAGTTATCGAGATCGCATTGCCCACCGCCCTCCGCGACCGGCCGAATATGATCCGCATCCCACAGGGACCGGCGGCTCGTCATCGTCTTCATCCCGTAGAGCGAAAGCCCAGCCGCACGGTCCGCTCCCCGCGCACGCTTCAGCGCCTTGTAAATCGCAACGGTGTCGGCTTCACACAGACCGCAGATCCCCCGGTCTCGCGCAAACACCAGGTCGCGCAGATACCCTGGATCCGATCGCAGCCGCCACTGATGCACGCAATACTCCGAGCAAAAAGTGCGCCGTCGCTTCGCCAGAATCTCAAGCTGGCACCACCGGCACAGCGGCAGCCCCAGCGGCCCAGTTGGCTGGTCGCGCACGCGGAACACTCGGCCAGAGTCTTCGAGGCTCCGCAACGGTAAAGATCGGGTTGGGCGCAGGTTTCGCATCGGAACCCTCCAAGAATACTTTCCCTCAGGAATCCTCGGAAGTGAGATAGTGGATGCCCGCCACTCATCAGAGCTTCACCTCTCAGGCCTGTGGCCCCACCCACGCGGATGAGAGGATAGTGACACGCAGCCGATCGAGGGAGACAGCATGTCCAGAACAGAATCGACCATGGTGAAGCTTGGGACGCCGGCTCCCGCCTTTGAGCTAGTCGACGTCATCAGCGGCCGCGCCATGGGGCGGGATGACGTCTTCGCTCTCAGCTGGGACGACGGCGCCAGCGATCAGGCCAACAAAATGCCCGGTGGAGGCACCTCACGATCCGGTCGCCACGGCCTCCTCGTCATGTTCCTCTGCGTCCACTGCCCCTTCGTCAAGCACGTCGAAGAGGAGCTTGCCCGCATCGGTCGCGACTACTTCAACGGCGGCGAGGGCCCGATCGCAATCGCCGCCATCCAGTCCAACGACATCACAGAATACCCGGAGGACGGCCCGGACGGCATGCGCGCCCAGGCCCAGCGCCTCGGCTGGAAGTTCCCCTATCTGCTTGACGAAACTCAGGAGGTAGCGCGCTCCTACAACGCCGCCTGTACCCCGGACTTCTTCCTCTTCGACGCTGAGATGAAGCTCGTCTATCGCGGGCAGCTCGACGGAAGCCGCCCCCGCCGCGGGGACTCAGGCAACGATGTGCCCATCACTGGCGAAGACCTGCGCGACGCCATGGATGCCGTCATCGCAGGCAAGCGGCCCGACACCAACCAGCGCTCCAGCCTCGGCTGCAACATCAAGTGGCGCCAGTGAACTTCGTTGCGCAACTCCGAACGGAACAACGAAAACCCGTAACAGAAGGATGATGAGATGGGCGATGTCTTAGAAAGGTTAAAGGCAGGTGCTCGGCGATTTCAGGATGAGGTTCACGCCGAGCGGGCAGACGAATACGAGCGCGCCGAGGCCGAGCCGCAACGACCCCATACCCTCTTCATCGCCTGCGCCGACTCGCGCGTCGATGTGGAAGCGATCACCAGCGCCGGTCCCGGCGAGGTCTTCGTCGCTCGCAACATCGGCAATATGGTTCCCGCCTACGGAGAGATGCTCGGCGGCGTCAGCGCCGTCATCGAGTACGCCGTCATCGCCCTCAAGGTCCGGCACGTCGTCGTCTGCGGCCACTCCGACTGCGGCGCCATGAAAGCCCTTCTCAACCCCGAGTCCACCGCCGGCATGCCCACCGTAACTAGCTGGCTCAACATCGGCAAGGCCGCCCTCGCCGTCGCCCAGAGCATGGGCGAGGAGGACGACCCGCCAAGCGATCGCATGCGGCGACTCACCGAAGAGAACGTCCTCATGCAGCTCGCGCACCTTAAAACCCACCCCTCCATCGCAGGAGCCCTGGCTCGTCAGGAGCTGACCGTCTCCGGCTGGGTCTACGAGATCGGATCGGGCGAGGTGCGCATCGCCGTCGACGGCGACCGAAGCTTCCACCAGGTGAGCGGCGCCGAGGCAGAGCGCGACCTGAAAGGGGACGTCCCCAACGCCGCCGCATCCGGGGAGGGCACGGCCGGCACGCCCTCGAGCACGGAATGATCGTTCCCCTCGGCCCACACCTGGGTCGCATGCTCAAGTACGTCGGCCTCCCGCTCGCCGGGCTGCTGGCATGGGATGTCGCCATCGTCGTCGCCTACAAGGGGCTGCACTGGGAGTGGATCGGCTCCCGCCACATACCGCTCGCCCTCTACGGCGGCGCCATCGGCGTCATCGTCGGCTTCCGTAATAACTCCGCCTACGCCCGCTGGTGGGAGGCTCGCACCCTCTGGGGCAGATCGTCAACAACAGCCGCAGCCTCGCGCGTGGAGTCGTCACCAGCATGCGCTGTTCCCGGCCCGAGGATGATGCGCCCATGCACTCCATGCAGCGGACCATCGTCTACCACCAGATCGCCTACGCGCATGCGCTTCGGCAACATCTGCGAGGCCTGGCCCCATGGGAAGATCTGGCTCCGTTGCTCGATCCCTCTGAGATCACAGCCCTCCAGCCCGAGCGGAATGTTCCTCTCGCCCTCCAGAAGACGATTGGCATCAAGCTCCGTGATGCCCGGTCGGCGGGTTGGATCGACGCTCTGGAATGGCAGGCGATGGACAGCAGTCTCGACGATCTCCTCGATGCCCAGGGCGGGACGGAGCGCATCAAAAATACCCCCATGCCCAAGCAGTACGACTTCTTTCCCATGCTCTTCGTGCAGATCTACTGCCTTATGCTTCCCATCGGAATGGTGGAGAATCTCGGCTGGTTCACGCCTCTCGGATCGACGCTGGTCGGCTTCATGTTCCTTGCGCTCGACAAGATCGGACGCGATCTCGAGGACCCCTTCGACAACACCATCTACGACCTTCCACTCACCTCGATCTCCACATCCATCGAGATAAACCTGCGACAACTTCTGGGCGAGCTAAATATCCCTCCACCTATCAAGCCGGTCGGCGGTGTCCTCTGGTAAGCCCGGCGTTCCCGATCCCAAACAAAAAAGTGACCCCGGCACGCGCCGGGGTCTGATTCTCTGCTCAAGACCTGCTTTCCGCTCTAGGAGGCGAAGTTCTTACTGGCCGAATCGGACCCGTGCTGCTTCACCAGCTTGTTGTAAATCCCCAGAAGAAGAAACGGCGCAACCCATTGGCCCACAAACAGGGCTGCGTGCTTCTTTCCTCCGATGTTGAAGCTGACAGATCCAAGGATGGAAGCAAGAGCCAAACCGAGGTAAACGCTGGAAGGCACCTTCGAGGTAACTTTCTCAATGGCTGCGGTTACCTGGTCCTCGGTTGCTTCGCCCGGGGCGACGCGATAGTCGGTCATATCTAAATCTCCTTGGGCGATGTGCCCGCTGTGTGATGGGATGCCTATTTGCCCGCTTTCATAGCAGGATCGCAAAAAAATTCGTCGGGTCCTTCGCAGAGCAAACGTTTCCAGCAGATCTTCAACACGGAGCCAAGATCCGCTGACGCTGCCTTCGGCTCCAGATCCTAGAGCCAGCGCATGCGCCGAAGCGCAAGCAGCAAAGCACCCGTGGACACGATCGTCAGTCCGCCAACAATCAGCGCGCCGTGCGGGGAGCTCTCGAAGGGTAGACCCTTCAGGTTCATTCCGTAAATCCCCGAGATCGCCAGCGCCGGCAGTGCAACCGTTCCCAGCACCGTCAACGTCTTGACCACCTCGTTGGTGCGATTTGCTACGGACGAAAGATAGATGTCCAGAGCATTGTTCACCAGGTCGCGCTGGGTCTCGACTGAGTCCAGCAGACGCACCACATGGTCGTAAATGTCGCGCACAAAAGGCTGGTGCTCGGCATCCATAATCGATTGGGGATCGCGCTGGAGATGCAGCGTCGCATCCCTCGTCCCGACCAGCACACGCCGGAGATCGATCAACTGTCGCTTGAGCCCAAAGACCTGCTGCAGCACCTGCGGCTCGGGCTGGGCGACCACGCGATCCTCGAGCTCGTCGATTCGGTCGTCGTAGTGGTCGATGGCCGGGAAGTACAGGTCGACAATGGTGTCGAGAATGAGGTACAGCAAACGGGCGGGGTTATCGCTCTGTCCATCGCGCCGCGCGCGGGCCAGTGCCTCCTCCGAACTCGGGCAGCTCGGATCGGCGATCGTGATCAGAAAGCCTTCGTTGTCCTTGCGTCCCGCAAACACGTCGATCGTCGAGAAAGTGACAGTGGGAATCGCCTCCGGATCGCCCGCACCCCCTCGCGAAGCTGGCATTTGCACATGGACCGGCTTGAGCACGGCAAAGGTATAACTTGCCGTCTGGTCTACCTTGATCCGCTCGTCCACGGAGCGCGCATCTTCAAGGTGCAGCGGGTGGAGCCCATACTTCGCGGCAAGCTCATCGAGTTTAGGATCGTCCGGCGAGGTAAGTTCGTACCAGGGCATCTCACGGATTGTCTCAGATCTAGCGCAGCTCCCATCCGGTCGCGCCGGTCAGAGCTCTACCGGCTCCATCGGAACCTGCTGGTGAGCCAGCAGAATCCGGTTCCCAAGCAGCGTCATACGGTCGCCAATCGCCTGCTCGGCCGAGATGCGCGCCAACTCCGGCACGTTATTGGACTCCGAAAGATGCCCCAGAATAATCGTGTGGGCCCCCCCGTCATAGTCGCGCCCCAGAAACTCCGCCGCCGCCAGATTCGAAAGATGTCCCACCCGCGACATCACCCGTTGCTTCACCGACCACGGATACGGTCCATCCTTCAGCATCTCCAGATCGTGATTGCTCTCAATCAGCAGAACATCCACATTACGCAGCGCGGACTTCACATTTGGCGGCATGTATCCGAGATCGGTTGCGATCGCCATACGGATTCCCGCGGAGGTGAAAACAAACCCGCAAGGGTCGGCGGCATCATGCGGTATGGTGAACGGGCAAACGCCAATGTCACCGATGCTGAAGCTCGTCCCCGACCGGAAGTATTCCACTGCCGGCAGATACGTGGGGTCGGCCCTCGCCGTCGACCTCGCCTCCTCGGCGCCGGGGGACTCCCGGAAGTCGCACGACGCTTCCGTCACCTCGATCGGCAGCTCGGCAAACGGATCGTGCGATCGGTTCAGCCCCGGATCAAGCGTCGCCGCCTCCGCAGATAGGCTCGCAATTGCCTCTAGCCTGCAGGCATCATACGTCGGCACCTTCGCCTTTGCGGCCGCCTTCGCTTCGCGCTCCACCGCAAGCTTGTCGAGCCACTGCGCGTACGTCATCGTCGTCCTCGGGGTCAGCATCCGCACCCACGCGCGATGCGTCGGTTCGGTAAAAAAAACCGGGATACGCAGCCGCCGGGCAAGCACCGCCAGACCGGCAACATGGTCCTGGTGCTCGTGCGTGATCAGGATGGCCGAAAGCTGCGTCGGATCCTCCCCCGTGATCGCCATGCGGCGCAGCAGTTCACGGCAGGAGAGCCCCGCGTCCACCAGAACCCGGGTTCGGCTCGACGCGATGACGGCGCTGTTTCCCTTCGAGCCCGAGGCCAAAACCGTCATCCGCATCTGCTTAACATAACGCCGATCGCCTCGGAAAAGGCGGCAGAAAGCGAATGTGTTCCCACGGGGGTGCACCAAACAAAGATCAGCCGGACGACTTAGAAGCGCTTTGTGCTTCCCGAAGTCACGTCCGAACTAAGGACCTCGTCGCGATCATTCAGCCCTGTGCTTCCGCCCGTGGTTCCGGTTGTCCGGCTGTCGATACGGTCCGCAACATCCTCGGTCTTCCCTGAAATGTTGCCGAAGGTTCCCCGGCCGCCGCTGGTGTCGTTCGAGCCTTCCTCGCTCGTCGACGCGATATCCTTCGCGCCCGTCTCCGTCAGCGCCTGCTTCGCCCGCGATACCTCGTCCGATGTGTCGCAGTGAACCGAAAGCAGTGTTCCTCCGCCCTTAACAGCGCCCTCGAAGCGCTTCGCCTCATACTCCGGAATGCCCATTCCTACCAGCGCTCCGACGACGCCGCCAACCGTTCCGCCCAGTCCCAGACCAGCCAGCGCGCCCATGATTGGACCTGCCGCGATCAGTGGGCCGACGCCCGGAATCGCTAGGGCTCCGATACCCGCAAGCAGACCCAGCGTTCCGCCGACCGCACCGCCCGTGGCCACGCCAGTCGTCGTGCCCTCAGGAGCCTTCGTGTTCTTCTCGTGCGCAAAGGCGCGTGTGCTCTCGTCGTCGGGCAGAAGCACCGAGATCGCCGCGTTGGTGAAACCCTTCGCGAGCAGGTGGTCGACAGCACTCTCCGCCGTCGAAGGTGTTGCGTAAATTCCGAAAACAGCAGTGTTCTTGCTTGCCATGGTAAGTCTCCTTGCAGAAAATCTTATGGGTGAATCGGTGTGTTGAACGTCTTGGAAAGGAAATTCGCCTACTGCTTGACAGTGAGCTGGTCGACGACTTTATCCTGGCTAACAAACGCCTGCAGCCGCCGCCGTAACCTTCTGCTTCTCGTCGTCCGACTTCACCGGACCTTTTAGAGTCACAGTCCCGTTTTCAGTGATGATCTTCACGTTGTGCGCATACGTGGACAGGCCCTTGTCGGCAATAATCGCCTTCCGGACCTTCTGGGTTGTAAGCCGGTCATCCTTTGCGTTCGGCTGATTGTCTGCGGTCTTCGCGTGGTGTTTGTTGTGACCGGAGTTGTCGGGCTGCTGGCACGTCTGCGCCTGCGCCATTGCTGGCACAGCGTTGAGTAACGGAAAGCATGCCAGGCCGAGAGATAACGTGATGAGCGGAACGATCCTTGCTGGTTTCATAGTCGCCTTCGTGGAAAATACCTTCCATCGCTGCCGGGCCGCATCTCCCTCGAGAAGGCAGAGCGGTCCCGTTGTTTGCAGTTAGGCAGTCAGATGAACGTTCGCAGGATCCCGGTTGTGCTCCCATTTCGGTGGATGTGGATGCGGAATCAATCTGTTGTGGGCCGATGAAGTTGGAAGCCCTCGCGCCGCCCTCTCCATACATCCCTCCACACGCTTTCAGAATCCGCTCACACCGCGACGACGGGCTGCTCAGGATCACGCAGCGGTGCCAGAAAGTTCACCGTCGATCGCATCACGACCTCATTCCGCTGGTTGTAGACCGTCGTCCGCGATCGAACGATGCCAAAAGTCGGCCGCCTGCTCGATCTCCGCACATGCTGGATCTCAGCCTCCGTCCGCAGCGTGTCACCCGGCCGAACCGCCTGCGTCCACCGGATATCCTCGACCCCCGCTCCGATCATGCCCCCGGCCACCGGCATTGACTGGACCCGCAGACGCATCACGATCGCCGCGGTCAGCCACCCAGACGCCGCCAGACCCTTGAAAAACGAATTCTCCCCTACCGCCTCGTCGATATGAAACGGTTGCGGATCGTACTTCTCCCCAAATCCCTTAATCTCCTCGGCTGTGACCTTGTAGGTGTAGATGGAATGAAAGGTCTTGCCCGGGTGAAAGTCTTCAAAGTACAGGTCCTGCGGCATCTCGAAATCTCCTGTCTGCGGTTGGATGCGGCCCGGGGGAGCCCGGGCCGCGAAAGAGAAGCCTATCTCACACCAGCAGCCCGCGGGAAGTCTCGCCAACAGGCGGCACAGCGCAGCCGGAGATCATGCAACAAATCGTCGCTACCTCGAAGCCGGATACATATAAAACCCCCGCCCCGACTTCCGTCCCAGCCATCCCGCATCCACCATACGTATCAGCAGGGGGCAGGGCCTGTACTTCGGATCCCCAATTCCCTCCTGCAAAACCCGCATAATGTCCAGGCAGACATCCAGCCCGATGAAGTCGGCGAGCGTGAGCGGCCCCATCGGATGAGCCATCCCCAGCTGAAATACCTGATCCACAGCCTCGGCCTTCGCCACACCCTCCATCACCGCGAAGATTGCCTCGTTGATCATCGGCATCAAAACGCGGTTCGACACGAATCCAGCCGCGTCCTTCACCTCCACCGGTGTCTTTCCGAGCTGCACCGAGAACGCCTCGACCTGATCAAACGTCGCCTGCGACGTCTGCAGTCCCCGGATCACCTCCACCAGCTTCATCACTGGCACCGGATTGAAGAAATGCATCCCGATCACCTGCTCCGGACGCTTCGTCACCGCAGCCAGCCGCGTAATCGAAATGGAGCTCGTATTTGAGGCCAGAATGGCGCCCTCCGGCAGAATCCTGTCCAGGTCGGCGAATAGCTTCGCTTTGACCGCAAACTGTTCCGTCGCCGCCTCGATCGCGAACCCGACCGCCCCCAGAGTTTCGAGGTCTGTCGTCAACGTGATCCGTTCCAGCGCCTCGCCCGCCTCCGCCTCCGTGAGCCTCTCCTTCGCCACCTCCCGCGCAAGGTTGGTGCGAACTATCCTCAGGCCCCGATCGAGACTAGCCTGCGCCACGTCCGCCAGCACCACCCTCAACCCAGCCCGGGCAACGACATGCGCAATGCCATTGCCCATGGTTCCTGCGCCCACGACTGCAATTGTCTTATTCCGTTCCATGCATACTCCTGAGCCAGCGACGAAGTCTAACAGCGTATCCGCAACTCCGGAATAATCCCACCTAGCAACCTCCCGAATTTCCGCGCCGTCTCAACCTCTGCCGGGAATTCGATCCCCTGTTGCCCACAGCACGCTCGTGGCGTCCAGATGAGACGGAGTTGATTGCTGCCATGCCACAGAGGAAAAAGCTCTTCCTAGTCGCTGTGTACCTCCTCGCAACTATCCAGTTTGCGTGGTGTTATCTCTGGCTCACGCGCCCCTATGTCAACACTGCTCAATATGAGCACGGCCTTGAGCGTATGCCCTTCCAGGGCCGGTGCCTCATGATGCTGCCCATGCGCTGGGCTAACAGCAGCCATACCCTCCGCTGGCTCGCCCAACCCTTCGCCCTTTCGCACTTCTGGTTTCCCCGCCCCGTCCAGCCCGAGGTCCTGGTTCAGGCCGCTATCGACGTTCTCTGCTTGATCGTAGCCGGCTGGTTCACCACCAAGATCTATCAGGCCAGCTCTCGCCGGCACCTTCTCACACCCATGGTCTACCCGCTCCTTCTCGTCGTCTGCGGCGCCACCTACATCATGCACACGGTGCAGAACTTCCGCTTCATCTACGACCTGCCCAGCCTCGCCTTCTTCTCGGCCGCGATGTACCTCCTCTACTTCCGCCGCCATTGGAGCCTCTTCGTCGCTCTTTTTCTCGTCGCCACCGTCAACCGCGAAACAACGCTGCTCCTCCTTCCGCTCTACATCATCAACGAGGCCACCACGACCGGCGATATCCGCTGGTCGAGAGCCCTCCAGCCCCGCACCCTCGCAGTCGTTCTTCCCCTCGCTGCCGTTTGGATCGCTTGGCAGCTCCTGATCCGCCATATCTTCGCCGCCAACGCCTCCGAGTTTTATCCGCGCTTCAACTGGAACGTGAAATCGCTCATCGTCCCCCAGGCTTGGCCGCAGCTCCTCAGTGCCTGCGCCTACCTCATGCTCTTCGTGGTCGTCATGCGCCATCGCATCAGCGACCCCCGCCTCCGCGCCTGGCTTTGGCTCCTTCCAATCTGGTTCGCGTTCATGTTCAGCTTTGGGATTCTCATCGAAACCAGGGTCTTCGGCGAACTCATTCCTTTCGTGGTCTGCGCCACCACCCTGATCATCGAAGAAGTCCTCGTTCTAAGAATGAGGAAGCCCGGCCGCGTCTCCAACCTCGAAACCAGCCGGTCTCCCGTCCGCATCAGCAGTGCGGCCTGATAGGGAGCGGTCTAGACAAACGCGACTAGCAGCACCGTAGTATTGTCGCGCCCGCCACTCTGGTTCGCAGCGTCGACCAGCCCTTGGCACGCTGCCTCGAGATCCACCGGCCCCGGCGCAGACGTCCGAAGCAGCCCGCGAAGAAGATCAGCAATCCTCGAGTTCGGCAGCTCCCGCGTCAGACCGTCCGTTGCCAGCAGATACATGTCTCCGATCTGCGGCCGGTAACTCTGGATGTCGGGCTCGATGTGGGACTGCGATCCGATCGCCCGCGTTATGAAGTGACGCATGGGCGAGGCCGCTGCTTGATCCGCCGTAATCTGCCCCGCCAAAACCTGCTCCTCAACAAATGAGTGATCGGTCGAGAGCTGCAGCAACTCTCCACCGCGCCAGCGATAACAGCGGCTATCCCCCACATTCGCCAAAAATAGCGTGGGTGGGGTGACGATCTGAGGTCTGGAACTGCGCGGAGACGACCTCCGGTCCTTCTCCGGCCCCGGCACATGGAGCAGCGCAACCATCGTCGTTCCCATCCCCGCCAGCTCCGGACGCGCGTTCGCCTGCTCGAGGACAGCCAGATTCGCCGCGTACACCGCTCCGTGAAGACGGGTCTGCGGCTTCGATAAAGCACTCCCGGGTCGCACTGGCGCCACTGAATTCCCGTTGGGAGTCGCCCCATTCAGAGCTGGCCTGCCCGAGACCTCCCCTCCACTCGCCGGTTCACTCCCTTGGAGGTGTTCCAGAAAGGTCTCTACCGCCAGACCGCTGGCCACCTCGCCTCCAGCCGCGCCCCCCATTCCATCGCATACAACATAGGCGCCCAGGTTAGGTGCAGCGCCAGCTCCATCCTCATTCTGGCTGCGGACGTGTCCGGTATCGGTGACGAGGGCGTGAATGAGTTTGGCGGCGGGCACAGGGGGCAGCGAAGTCAATGGCAAGAAAACTCTATATCCTCGGATGCGGAAGGCAAAGACAACGAATGTGTTAGAGAAGCGCGATAATCCGAAACAATCGACCGGCTCAAACCAGATCGTGCACGGGGACAATCTCCAGGTTCTCCAAGCGCTCCCCGACAGCACCGTCCACCTCATCTACATCGACCCGCCCTTCAATACCGGCCGCCGCCAGCAGCGCCTCCGCATGCGCACCGTGCGTGACCTCGCCGGAGACAGGACCGGCTTCGGAGGCCACCGCTATCGCACCGAACTTCTCTCCTCTGATCCCGTCGTCGCCGAGCTCGCCCCGGAGAACGCTCGGTCCCAGGCCGCCGGATACCAGGCCGCGGGATATGAAGACAGCTTCGACGACCTCGCCGAGTTCCTCCGTCCCCGCATCCTCGAGGCCCGCCGCGTCCTCGCCCCCACCGGCAGCCTCTTCTTCCATATCGATCCCCGCGAAGTCCACTACTGCAAGGTCATGCTCGATGGGGTCTTCGGCCGCGCCTCCTTCCAGAACGAGATCATCTGGGCCTACGACTACGGCGCCCGCGCCCGGAAACGCTGGCCCGCCAAGCACGACAACATTCTCTGGTACACCAAAGATCCCGATCGCTACACCTTCAACCTCGATGTCTGCGATCGCATCCCCTACATGGCCCCTGGCCTCGTCGGCGCGGAAAAGGCCGCCCGCGGCAAGACTCCCACCGACGTCTGGTGGCATACCATCGTCAGCCCCACTGGAAAAGAGAAGACCGGCTACGCCACCCAGAAACCCCTCGGCGTCCTCGAGCGCATCATCAGGGTTCACTCCAACCCCGGAGACCTCGTCCTTGACTTCTTCGCCGGCAGCGGAACCGCGGGCGAAGCCGCAGCAAAGCACGGTCGCAACTTCATCATGGTCGACCAAAGCGCCGAAGCCGTACGAATCATGCAATCTCGTTTAGCTCGATGGATCGAAGGTCCCAGCACGCCAGCCGACATCCAGAAACAGCGGTAGAATGGTGCGCGCCGTGGGGAGGAGGGGGGAACCGCGAGATGGTACGGCTGACTCAGTGTCTCGCGCTCTTTACCGTGATCGGAACCGCAGTCCTTGCGCCGGCGCAGGACCACTACAACTGTGCCGTCGTCCGCAATCCGCCGGTCGATGCAGAGAAGGCCATGATCGAACGGGACTTTGCCCGCGCCGAGCAGAACTACATCACAACCATAAAGGACAGGCCAGCCGATCCCTCCCCCATCGCCGGGCTGATCCGCGCCGAACTTGGCGAAGGCCGCCTCGACGACGCGCTGGCCCTGGCCAGAAAAGCGCTTGCGGAGCATCCGAAAGACGCCATCATCGAAGACGCCCTGGGCGAGGTAGCCTTTCGCCGGGGTGAGCCTGAGCAGGCCATCGCCGCCTTTGGTGCGGCCATGCACTTCAATCCTTGCGTTCCGCGCGTGCACTTCGATCTCTTCCGCTATCTGGAGCTGGCTGGAATGGCGGGCACCGCCCGCAAACAGCTCGAATTGGCGCACTCGCTCGGCCCAGAGGACCCCGAGATCGATCGTGCATGGAAGGCAGCCAACGCGCCTCCGCTCACACCGGAGCAGGACATCGCTCGGCTCCGGCAGCAAATGGACGCGCCCGATGCCACGCCCGAGGCAAAGGCGGGTGCAGCCGAGGCCATCCGAGCTATAGAGGTAAAGCAGCGCGGAGACTGCCAGCCAGTCAGTGAGGTCACCTCAACCACACTCAAGATGGTCGACATCTCCGATGGCCCAGCACGCCAGTACGCCGTCGGTCTGGACGTCCTCATGAACGGCAAACGAAAACGTCTCGAGATCGACACCGGAAGCTCAGGCGTGACGATCAGCAGGGGTTCGGCAATCAGCGCGGGCTTGGTCCCCGAAGCCGAAATCAAGACACGCGATATCGGGGATCGCGGTACGGCTAACGCGTTCGTCACGCACGTCGACAGTCTGCGCATCGGCGGTATGGAGTTCCGGAATTGCATTGTCCATGTCTTCGAAAAGCGCAGCACGCTGCAGGTGGATGGCCTGATCGGCGCCGATGTCTTCAGGAACTACCTTGTCACCCTCGACACACCTTCGAGCGAACTGCGGCTGTCCCCGCTTCCGAGCCGGCCCAACGAAAACAGCAAAACGAAGTCTCTGGCGACTTCCGGAGACAGCGACACCGCCGATGCGTCGCGGCCCCGAGGGAGCTTCCGCAGGACCCCTACATAGCGCCCGAGATGAAGGATTGGACCAGGATCTATCGCCTCGGCCATCAGCTCATCATCCCCACCCGCATCGGCAACGCCCCCACCAAGCTCTTCATCATGGATACGGGGACCTCGGCACCCCTCATCTCCCCCCAGGCTGCGCGGGAGGTCACACACGTCGACAGCAATGACCGCCTCCACGTACGCGGCATCGGTGGCGAGGTCAAAAACGTCCTCCAGGCCGAATCAGTCCTTATCCAGTTCGCTCAGGTGCAGCAGCGTGTCACCGGCATGACTTCAATCGACACCTCCGCCATATCGCGCGCGTTGGGAGTCGAGATCGCTGGCTTTATCGCCTTTCCAACCCTCAAAGAGCTCATCATTACGATTGATTACCGTGACAATCTGATCCATGTCGTGTACGACCCTAAGCATGGATTGCACGCCCATTAGCGCAGCTTGGCCTCCAGACCCGGACCGTAGAATAGCCCTATGAAATACCTGATCGCCCTCCTTGCCATGGCTGGCATCATCGTGAGCGTCCTTGCCCTGCGCGTCCACAACCAGGACCCCGGCCAGGCGCCACCCTGCGCGGTAACCGAAAAGTTCGACTGCGGCGCCGTCAACCACTCGCGCTTCGCAGACTTCCCCCCCCGGTCCTTCGGCGAAGACCCAAAAGGCGGCCGCCTCCACATCCCCGTCGCCGCGCTCGGCATCGTCGGCTACGCCCTCATGGCCATCACTGCCGTCCTCGGCCGCATGGGCCTGCTCCTCGTGCTCGCCGAGGTCGGCTTCTTCTTCGCCGCGCTCCTCACCTACCTCGAGGCCTACGTCATCCAGAAATGGTGCATCTACTGCCTGTGGTCGCAAGCCATCGCCGCCGCCATCCTTCTCCTCACCACCGCCGCCCTCGCGTCCCGCTGGTATCGTGGACGCCGTAACAACTTCGCCTCCAGGGCGGCTTAGGAGGAGTTCGATGCGAGCAGCACCATCTACAGCGTTCACCTGCGGCCTTGCCATCGCGGTCGCAGCCCACGCCGGGCAGCCAAAAGCATATCGGCTCTCAGGCGACGTCGCCGGGACCCACGACCCCTCGATCGCCAGGGATGGCAGCACCTGGTACGTCTTCGCCACCGGCAAGACCCGGCAGGGCGGCGAGTTTGCCGTCCGCTGCTCCGAAGACCTCGAGCACTGGCGCCTCTGCGGGGAGGTCTTCGACGACATCCCGCAATGGGTCCGCGAAAAGAGTCCCGGAACCAAAGAGCTCTGGGCCCCCGACGTCCATCGCGTCGGCCCAGAGTTCCGCCTGTACTACAGCTATTCACTCTTCGGCAAAAACACCAGCGGCATCGGCCTTGCCATCAATAGAACCCTCGACCCCAAAAGCTCCGATTACAAGTGGATCGACAAAGGTCTCGTCCTCGAATCCAAAGCCACCGACCGCTTCAACGCTATCGATCCCAACTTCGTTCAGGATGCCGCCGGCCACGGATGGCTCTCGTTCGGTAGCTTCTGGGACGGCATCAAGATGCGCCGCCTCGACGACACCACCGGCATGCTCAGTACCTCTGATACCCGTCTATACTCGCTGGCCCGCCGCTCCCACGCCTCCGAGACCCGCCCGCTCAAATCCGGATCCACCGACGCACCCAAGCAGTCCACCGCCGGCCTCAACGAAACCATCACCGGCCTCCCGCCCGACTCCGAGGCCATTGAAGCGCCCTTTATCGTTCCCCACGCCGGCTTCTTCTATCTCTTCACCTCGTGGGATCTCTGCTGCCGCGGCACCCATAGCACCTACCACACGGTCGTCGGCCGATCGAAGTCTGTCACTGGGCCCTACGTCGACAAGACCGGCAAACCGCTCGAAGACGGCGGCGGCACCCCCTTCCTCTCGGCGAACGCTCGCTGGCTCGGACCCGGCGGCGAAAGCGTTCTCATCCAATCAACTTCCCGAACGTCTCAGGCTCCCGACCTTCAATCTCCAGACCTGATCGTCTTCCACGCCTATGATGCGGCCACCGGCAAGCCCTCCATGCAGCTCTCCACCATCGATTGGACCGGCGGCTGGCCCCACGCCGCTCTCGCCACGGAATGATCCGCTCTCGCACCGGGTAGACTCTAAATTATGTGGCCCAAGGTTCTCGCCCAGCTCATCCCGCAGTTGATCGACCTGCTCCCGCACGTAAAGCGCGTCGTGCCCTTAGCCGATAAATACCTCTGTTCGAAGGCAGCCAACGATGCCGCCCTCGCCGCCATGGCCGAAGGTGTTCGCGGCGATCTCGGAAAAGTGGCCACCGCCAACGCAGACCTCTCCGGCCAGATCGCAAGCCTCTCCAGCCAGATCAACGGCCTCAGCGCCCAGATCGCAACTGCAGGCGAAACCATCAGCACCGTCGGCGAAACCGCCGATCAGGCACGATCCGCCGCCACCGCCCTCGGCAAAAGCGTCGTCACGATCGACCGCGAACTGCGCGGCCTCCGATCTCTGGTCGTGGCGACATTGGTCGCAGCGATCCTCCTGATCATTATGGTCTGCTGGCTCCTGCTCACCCGCGCCCGCTAGTCACAATCAGCCGCATGAAGCAGCCAATCACCAGCTTCCGTCAGGACGAAGCAGGCGACTGGATCGCGGACCTGGCATGCGGCCACGCCCAGCACGTCCGCCACCGCCCACCCTGGCAGCTCCGCCCCTGGGTCACCACACCCGGGGGCAGGGAATCAAGACTCGGCAGCTCTCTCGACTGCCCTCTCTGCGACATAAAAGAAGAGCTACAAACAAAGAACTGGCATCTGTCCCTAAGCCGCCCCACTACCTTCTTTCCTCCATTCCGAGCACAGCGTAGAACCCGCCCGCCTCCCTCCGCCCTCCCTGCCCCAAGCTTCCGTATTGCCCTCATTGTTTGTCATCCTGAGCGCAGCGAATGGACCCGCTTCTCTACCCAGACGCGGACGCCCCCCCGCCAAGCGCCCAGCCTTTCTTTCTTCCATTCCGAGCGCAGCGAGGAACCTGCTTCTCCCCGCCACTAACTCTTAAGCTGCAGCTCCTAAGCCGCAGCCGCCACCCTCCGCACCAGATCCTTCTGCTCCCGCTCCGACTCCGCGCCAATCGTAAACGCGTCCAGCACCCCCGAAGCCAGCGCATACCGGATCGCCTCCTGCGGCCTGTCGCGCATATCGCCCTGCCCGAGGATCTTCATGCCCACAATGCCCTTGCCCTGCGCCCGCATCTCCTTGATCACGCCAATCACCGTCTCCGGATCCGCATCCATGTGCGACCCGATCGGATTCAGCCGCACCAGATCCACCTCCACCCATGGTGACGCCGCCGCCGCCTTCAACGCCTCCAGGCTGTGGCACGAGACCCCATGCGCCCGGATCACACCCTTCTGCTTCGCCTCCGACAGCACATCCATCACACCTCGGTAGCGCGTCGTCCAGTCCGCCTCCGTCACGCAGTGGATCAGCACCACGTCGATGTACTCCGTTCCCAACTCCTTCCGGAACCGCTCCAAATCCGCCTTTACCCCAGCCGGGTTCCGCGTGTCCGTCTTCGTCAGCACCGTTACCTTGTCCCGCGGAATCCCCTTCAGCGCCTCCGCCACATACGGATGGCTCCCATACGAGTCCGCCGAGTCGAAGAACCGCAGCCCGTTGTCGTGGCACCCATCCGACAAAAGGCGCGCAAACGGACTCATCCCCAGCCGCGTCTGGCTCGATCGCCCACCGCCCCCCATCGTTCCCGTCCCCATCGCCAGCCGGCTCGTCCGTATGCCAGTCTTGCCCAGCACCACCTCGTCATGGGCGTGAAACTTCTGCGGCAGCGCCGGCTCATCTCCCGCCGGTAGAGCCCGCCCCACTCGCTCGCCCAGCACCGCAGTCCCAATCGTTCCCGCCGTCCTTCGAAGAAAATTTCTCCTCTGCATCATCGCTCTCCTTTGTTCACAGGTTTCAGAATCGCCATCCTCTTCACTTCTGATCCCGCTGCCGTCACAGCTTGATATCCCCGCTTCGCTTTCGCTCTGAGGTAGTATGCAAGGCGAGCGTCGCTCATCGAACGTGCAGCTAAGACTACGCCTCATCGCGCCTCCCGGACATAGAACACGGCATCCCGCTACAACTTTTTGCAGCAACACCAAACCCTCCACCCGACCTCCGCATTCACCTCTCTGTGACCTTGTTGCGATCCAGTCACCTCCATCCGTCCGACACCCCAGGTTGCCTACCCGCTCCGGCATGTCCAGTAAATCCGAAAGCTCAAAGAACTCCCTCCGCATCCCATGCAAGCTGGGTAGTCCGCTCTCTCCATACTTCTGTTCCCGCCGCATTTGATCCATCCCTCATCAGTAACTCTGCGCCCAGGCTCGCTCCAAATCACTCAGCGGAGGTTCACCCATGGCAGTCACCCGCGATCCGAAAGTCCCAAACCCCGCCTTCGTCGTCGTCTCCCCCTCCAAAGGCGAGTACCTTCGCTTTCTCCTCGACGCCTCCGGCCCTATCCCCATCTGGACCTTCACCAGCAACGTCAAAGGCGTCCTCTATCAAGCTGCCGACTTCATCGGACATCCGAAGTCGAACTACGAGTGGCTGCATCTCAAGAACCCCTCCGACATCCAGCAGCAGGAGCTCCTCGTCCAGAGCCTCCTTTTCATCACCTGCCCCAACTACACCTACAGCATCGAGCTCTGGAGCAAAACCAGCTTCAAACGCACCGTCCTGCAGATCGCCTTCGACGGCACCCCAGCCGAACTTCCCGTCACCGAATCCGTCACGGTGGTGATCCAGTGAGAGCGCTCTTCCTCGCACCCGTCCTTCTGCTCGCGTCCGCCGTCTTCGCTCAGCGAACGCCAGCGCCCACCCCCGCGTCAACCTTCGACGCCTGGGTCCGCCAGCAGCTCATCGCGGCTCTCCCTCAGCCGCACGGCTCCGATCAGCAGAAAGATTCGCCCGCCGCCGACCCGCGCTCCACTGCCCTCGTCGATAACACCGCCGCTCCAAGTCTGCTCTCGCTCGCCGCTTCCCTCACGCCGGTGACCTCCGATCTCTCCCCGGGAACCGGAGAAGCCAGCACAGGGGGAGGCGCCGGCAGCGGGACCGGAACCGCAACCGTATCGCTCTTCTCCCTCATCGCCGGAATCCAGCATGTGCAGCCGCTCGATCCAGACTTCTACCGCAGCGGTGTTAACGCTCGCCGACTCTTCTTCACCGGCGGCAGCGCGTCCTCCACCCAGGCCGTCGACAACACCGCTTCAGCCGCGTCAGTCCTGGGCGCTAAGTTTCTCATCATCAATCGACGGGAGATCTACGCAAAACGGAATCTGGCCGCACTCGGCGCTCTCGAGTCGGCATTCGCGGGGGAGTCGACCGGGAAAGCAAAACTTCTGCAGGACGTCCGAATCCTCTTCCTTCAGGCCGCTCGTCCGGGCATCCTCCTCAGCAATGGAACCTTTGATCTGGAAAAGTATCCAGACGCTCTCGCTCTTCTCGACGATGCCAACTTCGCCACCACGCTCCAGACGACACCGCCCTCAACCCTGAGCGCCATCAGGAGTCGCATCGCCCAGTCCCTCGACACCGAAGCACGCTTCCGCACGCTCCTCAACCACACCTACGACCAGATCGCCAAAGGGATGCAGCTCTCCTCCTCCTACACCGCCAGCATCCGCACCGGCGCAGGTTACAACTTGCATCGCGAGCAGATCATCTTCGACTACGGCCTCGATCCGCGAATCAACTGGACCCTCAACCTAAGCGCCGACACCATCGACCGGAAAGGGCTCAAGAAAAACTCCAACGGCGGTCGCCTCGCCACCGAGTTCCAGGGAAATCTCACGGAGCCGCCGAAGACCTCCCACATCTCACCCGTCATCCTCAGCTTCAGCGGGGAAGGGAACTGGGCGACCGCGAAGAAGCCCTCCCACACCGGCCAGGTCAAGATCTCCATCCCGCTCCTTCCCGGCATCGATCTCCCAGTCGCTTACCGGTACGCTAACCGCGTCGCCCAACTCAACCAGTCCGATTCAAAAGCTCTCCTCGTTCTCTCCTTCGATCTTTCCCGCTTTCTCCCCTCTACAAAATAGGCAGAGCTTGACCAAAGCGGCGATTGCCGCCTGGCGGCTGCTTTTCCACCCCGTCCACAGCCGGCCATCGCCTCCGAGCCTTGCGCCGCCGCGCTCGTGCGCCTACCTTTGACACATCCCGCCGCGTCTGGGAAACACTGGCCACCACCGCGCAAACCCAAGGGCAACGGCGGTGCCAGAGGATATCCACAGCCGAAATCCGGACTTTGGCGTTCTCAACCGGCGAACGTCGCGTAAACACCAGGGATGCACAAGAGCAACACCACATGTTGTGCTTTATACTTGACACACCCCACAGGCGGCGGTACTTTCACCATTGCAACACAGTCACCTGAAACCAAGCCGATCGGCAGCATCACCCAGAACTCACTCGGACGCATCTCCGGGCTTACATTCCCAGCGGCAGAACGATTTGAAGCACCCGCAGCAGAGATAGCTCCGACACATAACCTTTTGAGCCACTTGGCGCTCGCCCAGCAGAGCAGGCCTACTTACCTCGCAACACCGTTTTCGAATTTCGAAGGAGCACCCCCGATGTCGACCACCCACAATCCCTTCCAGACCACCTCCAATGCAGCCGCTCCTTCTCACCACGGAGCCCGCCGCTCCGCCCCCGGGCTCGCGTTCGACCGGCACTTCACCGAAGCCGGCGTCAGCCCCTTCGACCAGATCACATGGGAGCGCCGCGACGCCATCATCCAGGACTTCAAAGGCAAGATCATCTTCGAGCAGAAAGCCGTAGAAGTCCCCTGCGACTGGTCCGTCACCGCCACCAACATCGTCGCCAGCAAGTACCTCCATGGCCTCAACGGCACCGACGCCCGCGAAGACGGTGTCCGCGCCCTGATCTCCCGCGTCGCCGAATCCATCCGCGACTGGGGCATGCGCGATGGCTTCTTCGCCACTCCCGCCGACGCGGAAACCTTCTTTGCCGAGCTCTGCCATCTGCTCCTCAATCAAAAGGTCGCCTTCAATTCGCCCGTCTGGTTCAACGTCGGCTGCGATCGCCTCGAGCCCAACTCCGACGCCCAGAACTGGCACTGGAACAAGGGCGCCGGCCCAAACAAGAGTGGCGACGTCGAGTTCTCCGTCACCGGCTACACCAAGCCCCAGTGCTCCGCCTGCTTTATCAACTCCGTCCAGGATTCGCTCGACTCCATCCTCACCCTCGCCAAGACCGAGGGCATGCTCTTCAAATGGGGCAGTGGTGCAGGCTCGAACCTGTCCGCGATAAGAGGCAGCATGGAGACCCTCTCCGGCGGCGGCACCGCCTCCGGCCCGCTCTCCTTCATGCGCGGCTTCGACGCCTTCGCCGGCGTCATCAAGTCCGGCGGAAAGACCCGCCGCGCCGCCAAGATGGTCATCCTCAACGTCGACCACCCCGACATCGAAGAGTTCATCCAGTGCAAGGTAGTCGAAGAGAAAAAGGCCTGGACCCTCATGGCCGCTGGCTACGACGGCTCCGGCCCCGACTCCGAAGCCTTCACCAGCATCTTTTTCCAGAACGCCAACAACTCCGTCCGCGTCACCGATGAGTTCATGCACGCGGTCGAGCAGGACCTCACCTTCACCACCCGCGCCGTCAAAACCCGCACCCCCGTCAGGGAGTTCCGCGCCCGCGACCTCATGCACCGCCTCGCCGAAGCCACCTGGCAGTGCGGCGACCCCGGCATGCAGTACGACACCACCATCAACCGCTGGCACACCTCCAAAAACACCGCCCGCATCAACGCCTCCAACCCCTGCTCGGAGTACATGTTCCTCGACGACTCCGCCTGCAACCTCGCCAGCTTCAACCTCCTCAAGTTCGTCACCCCCTCTGGCAGATTCGATATCCCCGCCTACCGCCACGCCATCGGCATCGTCACCACCGCCATGGAAATCATCGTCGACTCCGCCGGATACCCCACCGAGATGATCGCCAGAAACTCCCACGACTACCGCCCGCTCGGCCTCGGCTACGCCAACCTCGGCGCGCTCCTCATGTCCTTCGGCCTGCCCTACGACTCCGACGCCGGCCGCGACTTCGCCGGCGCCCTCACCGCCATCCTCTGCGGCGACAGCTACTGGCAGTCCTCCCGCATCGCCGAAACCTGCCCCGCCCTCGGCGCCGCCACCCCGCTCACCCAGCAGGCGCAAGCCTCGGGTGGAGCCTGCCCCGGCTTCTATGTGAACCGCGAGCCCTTCCTCGACGTAATCCGCATGCACCGCGCCGAGGTCAACAAGATCGGCCTCGCCACCCTCCACAGCGATGAGCCCTTCCAGGTCCCCCAGATGAACGAACTCATCGCCGCCTCCAAACACGCCTGGGACGGGGCCCTCGCCCACGGCGAACGCCACGGCTACCGCAACTCCCAGGTCACCGTCCTCGCCCCCACCGGCACCATCGGCTTCATGATGGACTGCGACACCACCGGCGTCGAGCCCGACCTCGCCCTCGTCAAATACAAAAAGCTTGTCGGCGGCGGCATGATCAAAATCGTCAACGGGACCGTCCCCTCCGCCCTCATCAAACTCGGCTACAACGAAGCCGAGATGAACGCCATCGTCTCCTATATCGACGCCACCGGAACCATCGAGGGCGCACCCCACATCAAGCCCGAACACCTCGCCGTCTTCGACTGCTCCTTCAAGCCCGCCAAGGGCATTCGCTCCATCCAGTACATGGGCCACATCAAAATGATGGCCGCCACCCAGCCCTTCCTCTCCGGTGCCATCTCCAAAACCGTCAACCTCCCCAACGACTGCTCCGTCGACGACGTCGCCGAGGCCTACATGGAGGCCTGGCGCCAGGGCATCAAGGCCGTCGCCATCTACCGCGACGGCTCCAAAGGCACCCAGCCCCTCAACGTCTCCGCCCAAACGGACGAAAAGAAGAAGTCCCCCGAGGCCAAAGCCGCCACCGGCCTCCCCACCCCCTCCCAGGCCGACGAGTCCCTCACCCACACCCCCATCGCCGCCGGGTCCGTCGAGATCCGCGAAGCCGTCCTCTCGGAAAAACTCGCCGCCGGCCTCACCCCAAATCCTATTGTCATCCTGAGCGGGAGCGAAGGATCCGCTTCTCTACCCGGAACCCACCCGGACGCCCACCTGACCCAGGTCCGCGCCGACCACAACACCATCGTAGAATCCCAAATCCATCGCATCTCCGAACTCGAAACCCAACTCCTCAGCCTCCAGGCCTCCATCACCCAGAACGCCGACAGCTTCGACGCCAACGAGCCCCCGCGCGCCGTCCGCCATCGCCTCCCCTCCGAACGCGCCTCCGTCACCCACAAGTTCTCGATCGGCGGCCACGAGGGCTACATCACCGTCGGCCTCTACCCCAACAGCTGCCCCGGCGAGATCTTCATCCGCATGGCCAAGGAAGGCTCCACCGTATCCGGCTTGATGGACTCCTTCGCCACCGCCATCTCCCTCGCCCTGCAGCACGGCGTTCCCCTCCGCGTCCTCGCCGAAAAGTTCGCCCACACCCGCTTCGAACCCTCCGGCTGGACCGGTAACGAGCAGATCGGCTACGCCAAATCCATCATGGACTACCTCTTCCGATGGATGCAGATCCGCTTCCTCTCCGGCCACCAGCTCGACCTCTTCGCCAGCCTCAACGCCACCCAGAACCCCGGCCCCAACATCCCCATCGCCGGAACCGTCACCGCATCCACATTCCTGGGCAACCGCGTTCTCCCCAACCTCGCCGCCGCCCACCACCTCCAGCAGGGAAGCTCCGCCCCGCAGGGGGGAAGCATCGCAACGCAGCAAGGAAGCGTCGCAGCACCGCAGTTTGAAGGAGTCTCTGAACCGCAGCAGCAAAGGAGCTCGGCAACGCAGCGACGTGCCGGTGATCAGCCAGGAAAAAATGTTGTCATCCTGAGCGAAGCGAACGGACCCGCTTCTCTACCGCAGCATTCCACACCCGCCCGAACCCCCGAATCCCCATCCCTCCTCGCCGGCAGCGGCCTCGAATCCCTCGAAGACCCCTTCAACAACGCCGACCGCACCCCACCCGCCCGAGGCATAGCCCCAGAGCGCCACGCGACCACATCGCCAGAGCGCCACGCGACCACGTCGTCAGAGCGCAACGCAACCATAGCCCCAGACCTGGCCGCCCCCTCCGGCCTCTCCCCCGCATCCACCCTCCAAACCGAAGACCGCGGCCTCTACGGCGTCCCCGGTGCCTCCGGAACCGGCGCAATCTACCACGCCTCCGACGCCATGAAAAACCTCTACGACATGGGCGACGCACCCTCCTGCGCCACCTGCGGAGCCATCATGACCCGCTCCGGATCCTGCTACCGCTGCATGTCCTGCGGAAACACCAGCGGCTGCAGCTAACGTTCGAATCATTTGGTCGCTAAGCCCATTACGTGGGTGTCTGTCTACCGGGAACAATACATGCCAAGCACTCCAATGTCGCTAAGTGAAATAGCTAAGAATCTCAAAGACAACGCGGATTACGAGCATCTTCCCATAACCACACGAGGCTTGCTGAGACTTTTCGACGCCGAGCGGCGCGGCTCATCTGTCGTTCAATCGATTCGAGTAACGCTGAAAAGCTTGGGTATTGAAACCGAGCCGAATTTCGAAAATACGTGGATTGATGCTCCGATCAAGCTACGCCTCATCCCGAAACCTCTCACAAAACCCTCCGCAATGGCTCCTGAAACCCAAAGCGCTAACTCTTCTGAAGTAAAGGAAGAGGAAGATCCTACTTTTCGAATTGGAAGGCTTGAAGCGGTCAGTCGGCCGGTCATTTCGATAAAATCTGAAGACGCCGTTTTCGCCAACTAACAGAACCATTCTTGCTGTTGCAGCAGATTGAAAAGCATCTTAGAAACCTTTGGTCCGAATTCCCCAAGCAGATTTCAAGAGCAAGTGCAATGAAATCTTGGGAGTGTCTGGGATAGAGGGAGACATTTCAGGGGATGTTGCCGACCTGTCACTTGGCGACTATTTACGTCTTCTTGAGAACCAGGTGTTCTGGGACTTGCTTTCAATCAAAGTAGATAGGGCTCCGTTCGTAAACGAGCTTCACGAAGTCCGCAAAATCAGGAATAGGGTAATGCATTTTGATCAAGACGGACTGAAAGATGGAGATTAAGGATAGGCTGCGCAACTCATCAATGTTTTTCCAAATGCTGAGCAATTTGCTCCACAGTAAACCGAAATCGAAGAAATAGGCGCGTACCCGCCTCGCTCAAGGGCACGGCTTCAGCCGTGCCACACCATCCCACAAACGAGGGCTTAGCCCCGAAGGTACGCCCTAGAATCGCCCCCATGGCGATCCACCCGAACCCCTCGCCCGGCACCTACCTCATCACCGCCGCCACCCATAATCGCCGCCTCTTCCAACTCCCCGCCAAGCGCCGAACCCCTAACTCTTACCGCAGAAGCCTACTCACACGCCTCCGCTCCTTCCTCCACCTCCTTGCCGCCGCCGCCCCCCCGGCCCGCCTCCTCGCCCAGACACCCTCACCCGCGCCCGCGGAGACCAGCCCACCCACCGCCCCCGTCCCCAACGCCGAAGACCGCTACGCCTTCAAGCGCGTCCTCCCCAACGGTACCACCGCCTTCAAGGTCTCGTCCAAAGACTGCCGCAACGACTTCTTCGCCATGGAGCACCACCACACCGCCAAAGGAGGCCCACCGCGCCACCTCCACCACAATGAGGACGAGTGGTTTTACGTCCTCGAGGGCGAGTACGTCGTCGAAGTCGGCGGCCAACTCCACACCCTCAAGGCCGGAGACTCCATCCTCGGCCCCCGCGGTCTCTCCCACGCCTTCGCCTACATCGGCACCACCTCCGGCCGCCTCCTCATCACCTACGCCCCCGCAGGAAAGATGGAAGAGTTCTTCAACTCCCGCGACCACACCACCACCGGCCGCAGCACCTACGTCTTCGAGGCCGCCAGGATGCACGCCTTCGGCATGGAGCTCCTCGGCCCCCCAATCACCGTCACCTAAAAATGGCCGCGATCCGTTCCTCCCCTGGCGCAATCACCCACCTCACCACCGTAAACTGGAACCAGCACATCCACAGGCTGCAGCAGGCTCAACCGAGCCCGCCGCAGCCTTTCGCATTTAACGCATCATCACCAGCAAAGGGACTGTCACATGACCACATGACCACCAAAAAGCACTTGAAGATCCACGAGACCGTCCACACCCGCACCCTCGCACCCGAGGAGCTCAACGCCCGCCGCCAGCGCAAGGCCTTCACCGCTCCACTCGCAGTGCCGCACGGTCCGGTCGAGCCCCCGCGCACCGGCCGGCGTACCGTCGATCATCCCGGCATCCATCCATCCGAGGTCAAGGAACGGAACCATGCTTAGTCCGAGCCTAAGTACTCTGATTCGAAGACTTTGAGACCAAAGTAGAGGGAGGGGGGTCATACCTCGCCCCCTCCCTTTCTTCACCCCACCATCTCCGCATAGCAGAAAGCTATGGATCGCCACCCGCCCAAACACCTCGTTCACCGACGTCACCAGCCCCACCACCTCGTGCTCCCCAGCCATCCGCAGCCGATGCAACGCCCAAGCACTACCCTTCCCCCCACTCCAGCTCAGCAGAACCGGCATCCCGCAACTATCTCACCCGCCGCTCGAGCCGCCGGCCCGTAACCCCGGCACCTCCCCGCTGGGCAGCCCTACCGCGCCCTGGGCACTTTTCCAGGATCCAAAGCCGCTCAATCACGTTACCCCTGTTACCATTGAGACTCCACGCGACACATCATCGCGCGAAAGCGAGCATCATGCCAAACGGAACAGTAAAGTGGTTCAACGACTCAAAAGGATTCGGCTTCATCACCCCTGAGGATGGCAGCGAGGATCTCTTCGCCCATTACTCAGCTATCAACTCCTCGGGATTCAAGTCCCTCCAGGAAGGGCAGCGCGTCTCCTTCGACGTCACCAAGGGTCCTAAGGGCAAGCAAGCCGCCAACATTCAGCCCGTCTAAACTTTCACAAGCTTAGAAACAACCGAAGGGCCGTGGCATCTGCCGCGGCCCTTCTTCTTTTACAAACCCCATTTACTTCTTGCTGCTCTTCGACTTTGCATGCGCGTCCGTCGACTTGCCATGCGCCTTGGTCGAATGCTCATGCGCCTCTTCCGACGCTGTGTGCCGTGGTGTCGCCCTTGCCATGCTTCTCAGCCGCGGATGTGTGCTTCGCTGCTTCTTCGTGTGCCTGCTTTGCCATGAGAAAAGTTATCCTTTTGGAGACCAGCTCCAGAGACTCTGATTCCACTTAGGCGCCCTCGCGTTTCCCGGCCCTTCCAAACGTTCGCTCCGGTCAAACAATTCCTTCAGCTCAATTAAGCCGACGGACAGATTCAAACACCGCACCCGCCACCAGCAGGACGCCAGGCCATACGTATCATCACCTGATGCACCCCTCCGCAGAAGCCCGCGCCCGCAACATCAAGGTACTCATCTTCGACGTCGATGGCGTCCTCACCGACGGCCAGATCATCGTCGCTCCCGACCCATCCTCCCGCACCCCCGGCAACCCCATCGGCTCCGGCATCGAGATCAAAGGCTTCTCCGCGCACGACGGCCTCGGCATCACCCTCGCCCGCCTCGGAGGCCTCCGCGTCGGCATCATCACCAAGCGCCAGTCCCAGACCGTCGCCATCCGCGCCCGCGACCTCCACCTCGAGTTCGTCTACCAGGGCCAATCTCACAAGCTTGCCGCCGCCCAGGAGATCGCCGCCAAAGCCGCGATCGTCATGGATCAGATGGCCTACGTCGGCGACGACATCGTCGACCTTCCCGTCATGCGCGTCTGCGGACTCGCTATCGCCACGGCCAACGCCCGCCCGCAGGTCAAGTCCATGGCCCACTACACCACCCCCCACCCCGGCGGCCAGGGCGCAGGTCGCGATGCCATCGACTTCATCCTCACCGCCCAGGGAACTCTTGACAAGGTGATCGAGCAATACCTCAACACAGAAAACCCCGCCGCAGCCAGCGCCGACGTCGGCTCTGGCAACATGTAACCACATCGGTCCCAAATGGATCCCTATGGTCATCTCAGGGCAGCGCGAAGGATCCGCTTCTCCACCCCCACCTCCAAAGATACAGGCGAATCGAAGGCGAACACGCGCGCTAGAATAGCCCATGCTCACGGCGCCTCCAGAACTCGAGATTCCCGCCGCTCTCGCCTGGGCACACCCCGTCACCGCTGAGTGGTTCCTTAACAAATTCGGCTCCCCGACCGAACCCCAGGAGGCCGGCTGGCCCGCCATCGTCGCCGGCAAATCGACGCTCATCTCCGCGCCCACCGGCTCCGGCAAAACCCTTGCCGCCTTTCTTGTCGCCATCGATCGCCTCCTCCGCGAATCGATCGAGGGCCGCCTCTCGCCGCACACCCACATCGTCTACATCTCGCCCCTCAAAGCCCTCTCGAATGACATCCAGAAGAACCTCGAGGAGCCTCTCCGCGAAATCCAGCAGCTCGCCCTCGCCCGCGGCTATCTCAGCCCGCACATCCGCACCGCTGTCCGCACTGGCGACACCCTCGCCAAAGACCGCGCGTTCATGCTCCGCCACCCGCCGCACATCCTCGTCACCACCCCTGAGTCCCTCTACATCCTGCTAACCGCAGCCAAGCCGCGCGAGCTCCTCCGCCGCGTTCACACCGTCATTGTCGACGAAATCCATGCCGTCGCCGGCAACAAGCGCGGCACCCACCTCAGCCTCTCGCTCGAGCGTCTCGAAGCCCTCGTCTGTAATGAGAACGTCTGCAGTGAGAATCCTCTCTCCCCCACCAGCGAGCTCAGCCCCTCTCTCACCGGCCTTTCCCACCCTCCGCAGCGCATCGGACTCTCCGCAACCCAGAACCCCATCAGTCTCGTCGCCGACTTCCTCACCGGCTCGCACCTCTCCCGCCCCCCGGCCACCATCATCCAGGTAGGCCAGCGCCGCACGCTCGACCTCGCCATCGAAGTTCCGTCCGAGGAACTCGGCTCCCTCACCTCAACCTCCATGTGGACCGAGATCTTCGACAAGCTCGCCGCCTTCACAGAGCACCATCGGTCAACACTCGTCTTCGTCAACACCCGCCGTCTCGTCGAGAAGATCTCCTTCGAACTCGCCGAGCGCCTCGGCTCCGAAAACGTCGCCGCGCACCACGGCTCCCTATCCCGAACTCTGCGCCTTGATGCCGAACAAAAACTTAAGGCTGGCACCATCAAGATCCTAGTCGCCACCGCTTCGCTCGAGCTCGGCATCGATATCGGCGACATCGACCTGGTTTGCCAGATCGCCACCACCCGCAACGTCGGCGTCGCCATGCAGCGCATCGGCCGCGCTGGCCACTGGCGCGGCGCAATCCCTAAAGGCCGTCTCTTCGCCACCACCCGCGACGACCTCCTCGAACAGGCCGCGCTCCTGCGCAAGATGCTCGCCGGCGAACTCGACCAACTCGAAATCCCCGAGGCCCCGATCGACATCCTGATGCAGCAGATCACCGCAGCCTGTGGTGCCGAGCCTTGGGACGAACTCTGTCTCTATAACGTCTTTCGCCGCTCGCACCCGTATCGCAATCTGAACCGCGAGCACTTCGACGAAGTCCTCAACCTCCTCCACCAGGGCATCGAATCCAGCCGCGGCCGCTACGGCGCCTACCTCCTCCGCGACACCGTCCAGGGCCACCTCCACCCTCGTCGCGGAGCCCGCATGATCGCCATCACTAACGGCGGCGCCATCCCCGACACCTCGCTCTTCTCCGTCATCTTGCAACCGGATGGGATACAAATTGCCACCCTCGACGAGCACTTCGCCGTCGACTCCTCTCCCGGCGATGTCGTCCTCCTCGGCAACACCTCCTGGCGCATCCAGCGCATCGAGCCCGTCGGCAAAGTCTTCGTTGAAGACGCTCACGGCGCACCACCCTCCATCCCCTTTTGGGAGGGCGAAGCCCCGCAGCGCACCGCCGTCCTCTCCGACGGTGTCGGCGATCTTCGCGAGCAGATCTCCGCACGCACGCTCAGCGTCTCCCCCCAGACCCTCGCGCCCACGCATCCCGAGGTCGCCGCCTGCACCCAGTGGCTTGATCGGGAGTGTTGCCTCTGCCCCGCCGGCGCCATGCAGCTCATCGCCTACATCGTCGCCGGCCGTGCCGTCCTCGGTGCGGTTCCCTCGAAGACCATCATCATCGCGGAGCGCTTCTTCGACGAGGGTGGCGGACAGCAGCTCATCCTTCACGCTCCCTTCGGCGGCCGTGTCAATAAAGCCTGGGGCCTCGCCCTTCGCAAGCGCTTCTGTCGCGGCTTCAACTTCGAGCTCCAGGCCGCCGCCACCGATAACGGCATCAACATCTCGCTCGCCGAGCAGCACAGCTTCCCGCTCTCCGACGTCTTCCAGTTCCTCACCGAAAATACCGCCCGCTACCTGCTCGAGCAGGCCGCCATTCCCTCACCCATCTTCAAAAATCGCTGGCGCTGGGCCGCCGGGAGATCCCTCCAACTTCTGAGAATGCAGAAAGGGAAACGCGTCGCCCCGCAGATCCAGCGCACCCGCTCGGAAGACCTCCTCGCCAACGTCTTCCCCCAGGCCGCCGCCTGCTTCGAGACCATCGTCGGCGACATCCAGGTCCCCAACCATCCGCTAGTCCGCGAGGTCATGCGCGATACCCTCTCGGAGGCGATGGACATCGACGGTCTCAACGAGGTCCTCCGCGGCATCGCCTCCGGCGCCATACGCTGTCTCGCCGTCGACACGCCCGTCCCATCGCAGTTCGCCCACGAGCTCATCAACGCCATGCCCTACGCCTTCCTCGACGAAGCTGGAGCCGAGGAGCGCCGAGCCCGCGCCGTCACCCTTCGCCGCAGCCTTCCATCAAGCGTTGCCGACGATGCAGGCAAGCTCGATCCCGCGGCCATCGCCACCGTCCGCGCCCAGTGCTGGCCCGACCTCCGCGATGAGCACGAGCTTCACGACCTCCTCCTCTCACTCGTCGCCCTCCCCTTCGCCTTTCTCGACAATCGCCCCGAAGCCCATCACTGGCCCACCTTCTACGAGCGCCTCACCCACACCGGCCGAGCCAAGACCCTCGACTGCAACAGCATCCCATGCTGGGTCGCCACCGAACGCCTTCAACACGCCGCCGTTCTCTGGCCCAAACTTCAATCCCGTCCGACTGACCTTCTCCCCTCTCAAACTGAGCCACTCCCCTCCAAGTCTGTCCTGCTGAGCGCAGCGAAGAACCCCCGTATCTCGCTCGAACCGGCACCAAGCTGCGACGCAGTCTCACAATTAGCCACAATCACAGTTACAAAGGAGTCAGCCACCGCGCACCTCGTCCAAGGTTGGTCACAAATCCTAGGCCCCACCACCTCGACCACCCTTGGAAGCCTTCTCAGAACAGCACCGGCCACCCTCTTCGCGGCCCTCCTCGCAGCCGAGATGCAAGGCCTGGTAATGCGCGGAACTTTCGAAGCCCCCGCCACCACCGAAGACCACGACATCGAGTGGTGCGATCGCCGCCTTCTCCAGCGCATCCATCGCCTCACCCTCTCCACCCTCCGAAAGCGCATCGAACCCGTCGTCCCCGCCGCCTACATGCGTTGGCTCCTGCAATGGCAGCACCTCGCCCCACAATCGCAGCTCACCGGCGAAGACGGCCTCCTCCAGGCACTCTCACAACTCGAGGGCTTCGAGGCTCCAGCCGTCGAGTGGGAGCGCACCCTCCTCCCCGCGCGCGTCGCCAACTACTCGCCTGCATGGCTCGACGCGCTCTGCCTCTCTGGTGCCATCGGCTGGGGACGCGTCTCTCCCCACCCCGCTTGGTCCGCCGGCGACGGTGCCGCTCCCCGCCGCGTCGTCCCCACCAACGCAGCTCCCATCACCTTCTTCCTCCGCGACTCCGCCGACTGGCTCCCATGGGCGCTCGCCGAACAATGTGTCGACGAGGCCAATCTCCTCCGCGCTCTCAGTCCCGAGGCTCTCCGAGTCCGTGGGGAACTCGACCGTCGCGGCGCCTGCTTTACCGCCGACCTCCAGCGCAACCTTGCCCTGACCAAGCAGCAGACCCAGACCGCCCTTTGGGAGCTCGCGACCGCCGGCATTGCCGCCGCCGACGGATTCGACCAGCTCCGCGCCCTCATGGACCCGAAGCGCAAGTCTGCCGCATCCGCAGCCGAACCCACTCCCACCTCGCTCAAGCGTCGCACCGCCGCCCGCAGCTCTGCCGGCCGCTGGTCCCTGCTCTGCGCCGACGCGGCCGTGCCATCCGACACCAGCACCCCCGAAGCCCGCATCGCCCGCGCGCACCTCCACGACGCCGCCATGGAGTCTGCCGCCCGCATGCTCCTCGCCCGCTACGGCATCCTCTTCCGCGACCTCCTCACCCGCGAGTCTAATGCCGCCAAGTGGCGAGACCTCACCCCCATCCTTCGCCGCCTCGAGGCCCGCGGCGAGATTCGCGGTGGCCGCTTCGTCACCGGCGTCTCCGGCGAGCAGTACGCCCTTCCCGACGCTGCCGACTCCCTCCGCGCCCGCCCACGTGCTCACGCTGCACAACAGACGCCAGCCTCTATCATCGAAGTCGCCGCCGCAGACCCCACCAACCTCGCCGGCATCGTCGTTCCTGGCGATCGCGTCCCGTCGACGCCCGGCCGCCGCGTCCAGTTCCTCGATGGCGTGGTCGTCGTCCCTGAACTCGGAGGGAACCCCCGGAACGTCGCCGCGCCGCGCGTCAGACCAACCCACTCCATCCGGCCCACACCGCCCGAGATGTCCGTGCCGCCGCTCACCGGAAACCTCGGGTTCCTCTAGACTTGAATCAGATCTCCATGCTTCGTGACCCTGAGCAATCCGGCCAGCAGGAACTCTCCGCACCACAGCAGGCAGAACTGGACCCCGAAGACTTCTACTTCGAAGGTCCCTACCTGGTCTTCACCGCCGCCTACCACCTCAAACGCGGTTACTGCTGCAGCTCCGATTGCCGCCACTGCCCTTACCGCTGATCTACCGCCTCCCCCCGCTTTAGGGCTTCTTATCCTCAGGCTTCAAATCAGGAATCGCCCCCAGAGAGACCACCTGGGTCATCCGCAGCGCCTTCGTGCTCTGCGTCAACTCCGTCACCCGCGGGTCCTGGCGATACTTCGCCATCTGCGCATCTCCCGCCATGCCCGACCGCAGATCGAACCCGCTCTCGCTTGCCTTCGCCAGCCAGTGGAGCATCTCCGCCTCGTCCCCGCGCCCCAGCGCCAGCTTCGCCAGTTCATAGCAGAAGCGTCCCTTGTCGGCGGGCGATAGCATGTGCGCCATCACACCGCTGCCGCTGTGCTTCTCAAACACTTCGGGATCAAGTTGCAGAGCAATCGCAAACTGCTCGACCGCCCGCTTGTAGCTCTTGTCCTCGAACAACGCCGTCCCCAGATTGGAGTGAAACGTCGCCACACTCTTATTCAACTTCAACGCCCGCTTGTAGTCAGAGATGGCTCGCGAGATCTCGCGCTGCAGATACTCGGTCGCGGCAAGATTGTTCCACGCGTCAGCATTCTTCGGGTCCAGTTTGGTCGCCTGCCGAAATAGCGCCCGCGCGAACGGCACATTCTGCAACTCCAACTGCGTGACTCCCTCCTTGACCACCAGCCGCCCAGGAACTCCGCCCCCCGCCAGCGCATACCCGTAGTACTCCAGCGCGTCCTCTGGCATCTTTCGGGCGCGCAGCACATCCGCCGCCTGCTCGAGCTCTGTCGGAGAGGCCGTTGCCGGATCAGGAAGATGAGGCGCAACTGCGATCCACTGCACGTCGCTATGACGAAGCGCACGATCCAGCTTCGCGTTCGAATGCGGCTGCTGCGCAGACGCAGCAGCGCCTCCACCAACACACAGGCAGCAGAGAACAATCAGGAAAGGATAGGGAAGCGGGAGCTTAGACGGGAGCAACATGGAGGGACCTCCATCAGGAGGCCTCCATCCTCGTCCTCCCGTCTCTCCGCTGTCAAGACCCTTTGATCCCAGGGTTGGCGCTCGGACCTGCCACGGCCGCCCCCGTCACCCGAAGAGCCATCCGCGGGAAGCTGAAGCTCCCTCCCGCGTCGTCGATCACGTTCACCTGGCACACGTAAGTCCCCGGTTTCAGCTGCGTCAGAGCCACATCAAACTCGAATCCAACCGCGTTTCGCCCCGGAATCGTCACCGTCGTCGCCTCCACCAGCGGCGTCTCATACACCTTCGTCCCGCCGATCAGGAACTCGATGCTGGTCAGCACTCGCACCGCCCCACTCGGCCTCCGCCCTAGCCCCGGAGCATTCGCCGCCGCCGTTCCATCCGTCTTCCGCGAAGGGTCATACACCTCGTACAGGAAATACAGGTGCTGATCCTGCCGAAAAACATGCGGCACATTCGGAATCCACTCCATCCCGTCCCGCACCAGAGGACTCACAACATCCTTCGCCGTATTCGGCATGCGCTGGCTCGCCATCACAATCGAACTGAGCTTCAACACGCTCTTCTTCAGATCCGGTACCTGGAGGTCCGTCTCGAAGCTCCCCATATTGCCCGTCTGATTCTCACGCACAACAAACTTCAGGTGGTACCGCCCCGGCGCCAGCGTGAACCCCGTCGAGTATTGGATGTTCCTCCGCTGCACCTGCTGCGCCGCCTCCAGCGCCAGCTTCACCGTATCGCGAATACTCCCCACCACAATGCCCTGCGCATTCTTCACCTGCCCCAACACGTCGAGATTCGCCTTCTCGCGATCTCCATTCTTCAGGAATGGAATCTGCGATCCCGGCACGATCAGCGACACCGGAACGAACATCCTGTTGTCGGCCAAGCGGAAGTAGAGCGCCTGCAAATAAATCGCGACATCCGTTGCGGGCAGATCGCTCCGCAACTGTTCATTCAGCACCTGCTCCCGGTCCTCCGTCCTCTGGTGCTGGAAGTCCGCCGCCGCGTAGTATCCGGGCCGATAGTCCAGCTTCGCGTCGGTCCGATTGAGCTTCACAGTCAGCCGCCGATAGCTCCCGTTCTTCGCCTGATCCGTCGAGTGAAAGCCCAGGATGTAGCACGCCTCCGTATCGTGCTGCACCTGCTGGAACGCCGGCCCGAAGTCGTTCAAATCCGAGAAGAATTTCCCGCCCGTATCTGTCGCCAGCGTTCCCAGCACCTCCTGCGATCCGAAGTTCGCATCCAGTTGGCTCTGCACCGCTCCCCCGTTGTACGCCGAGACGCCGCGCAGGCTCCCCTTTGACGCATCGCCCACCGGTGGCAGCGCCTCCAATCCCCGCGAATCCACGCTGTAAATGGCCATGTTCGCCCGCACCGCCGCGTTCGTCGCCGCCCGCAGACTCGCTTGGTTTTCAATCCCGTTTCGCGTCAGACCTCCCGAAAAGTACATCAGGCTCTTCCTCTGGTCCACCCTCTCCAGGCTCTTCGCAATCGCCTGAATCGCATACAGCTCGCGATCCGTATTCAGGTCGTTGTACTCGCTGCTGTCCGCGGAAAAACTCGAAGCATCATCCGCCGTACCGTCGGTAGAACCCGTCGTCGTCCCCGTCCCAAACCCCGTCCCAAACCCCGTCCCCTCGCTCCCGTTATAACGCCCGACCGCCTTCAGCAGATCCGCCTTATCCGAAGTGAAATCCCGGTCCATGCTCAGCGCTGTCGCCATACTCACCGCCGCCACCAGATCCGCCGGCTGCATCTTGTTCCTGATGTAATCCTTAGCCGCGTTGACAGCCCGATCGATATCCTCCGGCTGCATGCTGCTGAGATCGAAAAACATCACGATCAGCCGGTGATCCCGCAGGGCATTCGGCTCCGCCGCCAGATTCCGGTTAAGCAGGTCCGCAATCGATTTCGAATCTGTAGCTTTTCCAGTTACAACATCTTTTTCGGCCAGCACTGCCGCATCGTCCACGCTCTGGTAGTCGAAACTCGCAAGCTTCTGCGGCTTCCCGTTCTCCAGCACCATGAAGTCGCTCGCCTTCAGACCCTTCACCGCCGCGCCCGTTTTCTTGTCCCGCACCACCACATTCGTCAGCACGATGTCGCTCTGCACCTTCACCGTAAACGTCCCCTGCCCAGCGCCTTGAGCACACATCGGGCACACCCCTATTGCTAGGGCCAGCAGCAAAGCCGAGGGTATAGCAACCGATCTCATCCGCCGCCCTCCCTCATACCTCAAAGCTCACACCTCGAAGCTGTCTCAAAATCTGTACCGCCCGCTGAACGTCAACGCCCTCTGCGCCGCCGTCCCCACCACCTGCCCGAAGGTGGCCGAGTTCAGAGTCGTATCGATCCTCGAATACTGCAGCGTATTGAATACGTTGTTCGCCGTCACCCTTGCCTCGAACGACCTTGTCTCTCCCAGTGCCACCGCCCGCGACAGGGAACCGTTGATCCCCACCGTCCCAGGCCCCTCGATCGAATTCCTCGACGCCGTCCCGAACCCGTTCGCCGGTGCGGCAAACGCACCCCGGTTGAACCAGTCAAACACCGATCCGCTCCCAGGGATCGGCGTCCCAAACACCCGGTCCGGACGCAGGGTATAGTTTCCGCCCGCAGCAATCTGCGCCGCAGTCGCAAGGTACTGCGGCGTCGAATACAGCCCCGTCGCGAAATCAAAATCACCACTCAGCGAGAATCCGTCCATCGCCTTCGACAGGCGGCCTCCTTGGCTGAAGAAAGCCCGGTTCGGCCCGAATGGCACCTCCAGCACCCAGTTGCCCGTCACCTCGTGCCGCCGGTCGAACGCCGAATGGCCCTCCTCCAAATCGAGCCGCTGATCATTCTGCGCGATCGTCGCCCCCGATCCGCCAATCGACGAAGCATTATCGATCGAATGCCCGTACCGGTACGTCGCCTGCAGTGAGATCCCCTTCTGCATCCGCTTGCGCGCGTTCACCACCAGCGTATTGAACCGCGAAAAAGCGATCGAATCCTCGTAGGTGAACGCCTGCGCGGTAGCTGTAGTCACCGTCGTGGCCGTATGGTTCGGAGAACGCACAAGATCGAGATTCCCGCCCGCCGATCCGTTATATCCAACATCCAACACCACCCCCAGGGGCAGCGTCCGTTGCACATCAAGATTCCAAACCTGCACCCGGCCCAGACGGTAGTCCTTGTTCACCGAGTAGTTATTCTGAATCGCCTTCGTCGAGCATCCAAACCCATTAGCCAGCGTCATGTTCGCCAGCGTGCATCCCGTCTGATTTGTAACCGTCGCAAGCACATTCGTCTGCGTCACCGCGAACGGCGGCTGAAACGCCAGCGATTGTGCAAACGTGGCAAACTGTCCCGTGTTGTAGTTAATCCCGTACCCTCCCCGAACGACGGTTTGCTTCAATAACTTCGGCCGCCAGGCCACTCCAAGCCGCGGCGAATACAGCGTCCGGTCCGGATTCACCAGCGATCTCGGATACCGCCCGCCAAACAGCCCCGGCGCCCCCGGCTGCACCGGATCAACCTGCGTGAAGTCGGCATCGTGATCCAGGTTCACCAGCCGATCGCTCTTCTCCACATACGGCGAAAAATACTCGTAGCGCAAACCGAAGTTGAGCGTCAGACCCGGCACCAGCCGCCAGTCGTCCTGCGCATACCAGTCGTACACATTGGCCCGCAGGTAGACCTTTTCCAGTCCCGCCTGGATCTTCGTCTGCTGGGGCAGCCCCAGTAGAAAATCCGCGAATCCCGCCCCCGACTTTGGCTGTGCCGTGCTTCCGCCATCCACCGCCGCCCGATCCGCCAGACTCAAGGTCGCGTAGTTCGAAAACACAAACGTCCCCAGCGGATCACCACCCGTTCCACCTCCGCCCAGCACATCCGCGTGCACCCGCCGCACGTCGATCCCGAACCGCAGATTATGCTTTTTGTGGCTCCAACTCACGAAGTCCGAAAACGAGATTGTCTGGTTGATCGCATCCCGCGGAGTCGCATCGTTCAATGAGCTAAAGTTCGTGATCGTGACGCCGGGCAGCCCGTTGTAGAATGCCGGATGTACCCCCACCCCCGCCTGGCTCGGCACCACGATTCCCGCCTCCCCCGCCGGATTCAAAGACGTATTCGTGAAGTAGTTCTGAGCCGCCGCATGCGACCGGTTCCAATTGATCGACGCATTATTCGTCAGCCGCCCATACCCCACTGTGTAGCCCGCCGACACTCCATACCCGTCCGTCGCACTCGCTCCCCCCAGCGGCAGAAACACATTCGGCGTGTCGCTGGCCGAGTGAGAATAACTCCCGTTGAAGTTGATGTTCTGCCGCAGCGTCTTCGGCCCACTCGCCCCCTGCTGCCCTCGCCCCCCGCCAAATCCGCCAAACCCCGCCGTTTGCCCAAAGTTCCGTACAAACCGCAGCGAAGCCTGCGTAGAATTTTGTCCCGCCGTCGTGATCGTCTGGTAGTTCAGCCGCTGCGTGTTCGAAGTCACGTTCGGCGCCGGATAGAAGTTCAGCAACGCCATCGCCTGCTTGGATTGCCGGCCCGCGCAGATCACATTCAGCACTCCATTGCAGAGAAACTGCCGCCCCGTCGTCGGATCGAAGATCGGCATCTGCACCACCTGCCCGTTCACCCTCTGCGTCAGCCCGCTGAAGTCTCCACCCCGTTCCGCAAGCGTCGGCACCGTGGCATACAGGTTCTCCGGATTGATATTTCGCTGCCCCGTCACATTGAAAAACACAAACTGCTTCGTACTCGGTTTCATCAGCCCCGGTACGTAAGGCGACCCCGTAAAAGTCACCCCAAACCGATTGTTGTTGTAGGAAGGCTTCACCACCGGCGCTCCGGTCAGAGAGTAGTTCGGCGCATTCAACGCCCCGAATCCACCGACATAAAAAATCCCGCCATGCGGCTGCGTCGGGTTGAGTCCTCGAAACCCTCCACGTCCCCCACCCCCACGCCCTCCGCCACCCGGTCCACCCCCCAAAACCGCCCGCCCCCATCATTCCGCCCAGCATTCCCACCACCGCATTCGCAATATCCCCCTGCGCCCCGCCCTGCCGCCGCGCCTGCGCCACCGCATCCTCCACCCTCTGCCGAATCTCGTCCTCATTGAAGTTCGCCAGCCCATTCGTCTGCCCCGCTTGCCCGCTCACCGCCAAAGAATCCTGTCCCGCCCCAGCATCTCCAGCGCCCATTCCGCCGAGCGTCGGCAGCTGCGCGCCCGCACTTCCCCCGCCCGCGCTCGAATCCACCGCGTCCCCGCTTCCGCTCAGCACATTCAGCGCCTGCACACCGCTCCCGCGTGCCCCGCCGCCGTCTCCGCGGCCTCCTTCCGCGCTACTCGCGACGCCAGCTGCATCCCGAAATCCACCACCTGCTCCGGTGCGCCGCCGTTCGCGCCCGCCGCGTTCAGCAGCACCTCCTTTGTCTCGCTCGCAAACGCCGCCAGCTCCGTCCTCACCACATATCGGCCGTCCCGCGGAATCGCCATCGCAAACGCGCCCAGCACATCCGTCGTCGTCGAGTACTTCTTCCCCGTCAACGTATTCGTCGCCGTCACCGCCACTCCCGGCAGCGGAACCGCACCCGCCTTCACTGTGCCCCGAACCGTCCCTCCACTCGCAACCGCTGCTTCCGCAGCCGCCTGCCCCTCTACCTTTGTCACCTCTCCCGGCGTGCTCTGCCGCGCCTCCTGAGCGCCTGCAAATCCTCCTCCCAGACTCATCGCGAGGATCCCGACGCCCAGCCCGCGCAGCGAATCCTTGCCACGAAGCCATCCCCACCCGCACGTCATCATCGTCCTCCCGGCCCAGGATCACTCATTCCGCTGCGCCGCCTTGCCCTCGCCGCGGCATCCATCACACGCAGCTCCGTCGGCACGAACACACCGTTCTTCAGCGCCCCTCGTCCCATCACCGAATCGCCGACTTTGACATCCGCCAACGTTATGCTCTCCCCGCCTTCGCCCTGCCCCGGCGTACGCTGCGGCTGCGTTGCGTTTGCTCCAGCACCCGCCGCTCTTCCCCCGCCTACACCCCGTCCGCCTCGCCGAAACGATGTCCCCTCGTCCACCGCAATCGTCTGGCTCACTCCATCTACCCGCTTGATCGTCAGCTTCAACTCATCGATCGATGCCACCTCGCCGAGGATGTAAGTCTTTCCGAGATCCGCCTGCGCCTTCCTAATCTGCTCCGCATCCACCACCGTCACAAACATCGCATGCAGCGTTTTTGTGGAAGCATCCATCACCCCCATCGCTCCCACACCGTCCCCCGCCTTGATCTCCCCCAGCTTCACCGGCTGCCGCGCCTCCATCACCCTCGTGTTCGGCGTCATCGTTACCTTGTAAAGCTCACCAGTCTCCGTCTTCACCGACAACGCGTCCAAGGTCGATGTCGTCACCGTTCCGCGCACCATCTGGGCCCCCGCCGGAAGCTCCGGGCGCTCGTCCTGCGCTCCGCCCCCATCCTGAGCCCGCACCGTCGACCCTCCCGCCAGCGCCACCGCCCAGACAAAGATTGCCGCCCTCGCCCCCATTCGAACTGTTCGGTAAATCTGTTGCATCGAGTACCCGCTCAGAGTTTCGACAACTCCGTGAAGATAGAGACGAAAGCTCGCTCGGAAAGACGCTCTATCCCATCGAAGCCCAATCAGCGGCACACCTTCGCTTCCTGGCTCTGCTCTAAACTACTGCCATGGCTGATCACGCTCACGCTGCTGCCCCAGGCCTCGCGCACGATCATCACGAGCATCACTTCGAATCCAGCCAGGTCGTCCGCGATATAGTCATCGGCCTCGCCGACGGCCTCACCGTCCCCTTCGCACTCGCCGCCGGTCTCTCCGGTGCCGTCTCTTCCTCGCACCTCGTCGTTCTCGCCGGCGTCGCCGAAGTTGCCGCCGGCTCCATCGCCATGGGCCTCGGCGGATACCTCGCCGCACGCGGAGACGCCGAACACTACACCTCGGAACGCAACCGCGAGGAGCGCGAAGTCGTCGAGCGCACCCGCGACGAGGAGGAGGAGATCTACGAGATCTTCGAGCAATATCAGGTCTCACGCGCCAACGCCGAACCCGTCCTCGCCGCGCTCAAGCAAAACCCCACCGCCTGGGTCGACTTCATGATGCGCTTCGAACTCGGCTTAGAGGAGCCAGCCCCCAACCAGGCTCATCGCTCCGCCCTCACGATCGCCCTCTCCTACGTCGCGGGCGGCTTCATCCCGCTCGTCCCCTACATGCTCTTTCAGGGGAACGCCGCCGCGCTCCGCGTCTCCGTCATCGTCACCCTGATTGCTCTCGCCCTCTTCGGCGCTCTCAAAGGCCGCTTGCTTGGCAGCGGGACCCTTCGCAGCGCACTCCAGACCGTGAGCATCGGTGGAGCAGCGGCAGCCGTTGCCTACCTCATCGCTCACCTTCTCAACAGTGGCCATGGATAGCCCTGCTCCCATCGCATCTCTCGCCCCCTCTCTCACTTACTGCCCTCCACGGGAGCGGGCGCGCTGTCACTTGACGGTAATTTCAGCCGTGTGACTTGATATCCTTCTCAGATGTGACCTCGGCAGCATCACACAGACATTTTGGGAAGACTTATGAGACGCCCCAGCATCTCATCGCTGTGCCTATACGGAGACAATCATGCCAGCCACTCACGACACCTCCTCCCTATCTCAAGTCGGTGCCGCCGCCTCCCTCGCACTCTTGGCAAGATTCCAATCCGTTCGCCAGGCGACCACCAGCTACTGTGCCCCTCTCTCCCCCGAAGACATGATGGTGCAATCCTGTCCGGAGGCGAGCCCCGTCAAATGGCACCTCGCCCATACCTCCTGGTTCTTCGAGACCTTTGTCCTCCGTGACTTCCTCCCCGGCTACCAGCCCTTCCATCCCGACTTCCAGTGGCTGTTCAACAGCTACTACAACTCTCTCGGCGAGATGCCCGAAAAGAAACTCCGCGCCTCCTTCTCCCGTCCGCCGCTCGACCAGATCCTCTCCTATCGCACCCACGTCGATGCAGCGATCGGTTCCCTCCTGGGTCAAAGTTCGAGCCACAATCCAGACCAGCCGATCCCCGACGAAGCCATCCGCCGTATCTCGCTGGGCCTTGAACATGAGCAGCAACATCTTGAACTCATCGCCACCGATATCAAGCACGCCTTCTACACCAACCCGCTCCATCCCCCGTTGTTGAACGACACCTGGCAGCCCGGCTCGAGCATTGCTCCCCCTATCAATTGGATCGAGTTCGCTCCCGGCCTCGTCGACATCGGTGTCACACCCGATCCCGCTGCCCCCGTCTCCTCAGACCCGGCCGCCTTCGCCTTCGACAACGAGACCCCTCGCCACCCCGTCTACCTCGTTCCGTTCGCTCTCGCCAGCCGCCTCGTCACGTGCGCCGAATACCTCGCCTTCATCGACGACAACGCCTACAACCGCCCCGAACTCTGGCTTTCCGAAGGCTGGACCACCGTCCGCGAAAACGCCTGGGACGCTCCTCTCTATTGGCATCGCGACAGCGGTACCCAGTCCGGCTGGCGCCTCTACACCACCCACGGCTTCCGCCCGCTCGATCATCTCTCCGAGACCCCCGTCTGCCACCTCAGCTTCTTTGAGGCCGACGCCTTTGCACGCTGGTCAGGCCACCGCCTCCCCACCGAGTTCGAATGGGAGCACGCCGCCAACTCCGCAGTTCTTTGCCATCTTGAGCAAAGCGAAGAGCCTGTCCTGAGCCTGCCGAAGGAACCCGCTTCTCTACTGAAGAACTCCACCCCAGCCTCCAACCTCCTCGAATCCGGCAACCTCCACCCCACTCCCGCTGCCTCCACCCCCGGCCTCCAGCAGATCTTCGGCGACGTCTGGGAGTGGACCTCCTCGCCCTATACCGGATACCCCGGCTACCGTCCCCTCCCCGGCGCACTCGGCGAATATAACGGCAAGTTCATGTCCTCCCAGATCATCCTTCGTGGCGGATCCTGCGTCACCCCTGCCACCCACATTCGCGTTACCTACCGAAATTTTTTCTCGCCTGCCACCCGCTGGCAGTTCTCCGGCCTGCGTCTCGCCAAAGACATTGATACGAACAGCCTACCCACCGCAGTCTAAGACCTCCCAAGACCTCCCAGGACCCCCCGTGACCTCAGCTACAACCGAGCCTTCCCAAACAGAGCCCCAGGTAGCGCTTGAGACCACAGTCCGGGACGCCGTCGCCCAGGAGGCCCGCACCGGCCTCCTCGCCTCCCCGCGCACTCTCTCGCCCTGGCTCTTTTACGACGGACGCGGCTCCGATCTCTTTGAACAGATCACCGCCCTCCCTGAGTACTACCTCACCCGCACCGAGCGCTCCATCTTCACCGCGCACGCCGAGGACATTCTCGAAGCCGCTGCCGGTGGCCATACCCTTACCGTCCTCGAACTCGGTGCCGGAACCGCCACCAAAACCGGCATCCTTCTGTCCGCCGCCGTCCGGAGGCAGGGAAGCGTTCTCTACCAGCCCGTAGACGTCTCGCCCAGCGCTCTCGACGAAGCCACATCCAACATCCAGGCCAGCCTTCCGGGCGTTACCGTTCACCCGCAGGTCGCGAACTACACCGTCGAGCCGATTACGCTCTCACGCCCTCAGAACGCTCGCGTCCTCGTCCTCTACATCGGCTCAAGCATCGGCAACTTCTCCCCGTCGGAAGCGGCCGGCCTCCTCTCCAACCTTCGCGCCCAGCTCCGTCCCGGTGATGGCCTCCTTCTCGGCGCCGACCTTGCCCCCGGCCCCCATAAGCCCATCTCCACCCTCATCGCAGCCTACGACGACGCCGCGGGAGTGACCGCCGCCTTCAACCGCAACATCCTCGACCGCCTCAATCGCGATCTCGGCGCAGATTTCAACTCCGCGTGCTTCAACCATCGCGCCCTCTGGAACGCGAACGAGTCCCGCATGGAGATGCGCCTCGATCCCCTCACCTCCCAGCAGGTCCGCATACCCGCCAACTTCGCCGGCCCAGACCTCCACCTCACCTTCTACCCGGGCGACACAATTCACACCGAAAACAGTTATAAGTTCACCATCAGCGCTATATCCGGCCTCCTCTCCGAAGCCGGTTTTCAGACCACCCGCATCTGGCAGGATCCTCAAGGCTTCTTCGCCGTTACCCTCGCAACCTCCTGACCTCCCCTCCGAGGGCACCTCACTCTGGAACTGATCGGGACCCCGTCCCTCAGGTCGGCGCAGCCCAGAACCGCCTCGCGTACGGCTCCGTCGGCCACGCCGGGCCGACTCGGGGCATCTTATCAAGTATGAACATCCGGCACGTCCTTGCATGCGCTTCGCTCCTTGGCCTCCTTGGCTGCTCTACCAGTCCACGCAGTCAGGAGCGCGTCCGGGAGCGTACCGCCAACGCAACAGCAGCCATCGCGAGCAGCGCCAAATCAGCGGTTCTTGGAGTGCGCGACGGCCTGACGCGAAACGCCGCAAACCGGGGCGTCAACATCAACACCGCCAGTCGGCCAGAACTCGAAAGCCTCCCCGGCCTAACCCCGCCCATGGCCCGAGCCATTATCGACAACCGCCCCTACACCGACCCCAACGAGCTCCGCAGGAAGAAGATCCTTCCTAAAGACGTTTACAACCAGATCTCCGGCCGCCTCACCATCACCCACTGATCGACCCTCGCCGGTACTCGCCGCTCTTCCCCCCGCTCTTCCGCACCAACGCCACCTCCCGTATCCTTATCCCCTTATCGAGCGCCTTCGTCATGTCGTAGACCGTAAGCGCCGCCACCGTCGCCGCCACCATCGCCTCCATCTCCACACCCGTCCCCGCCACCGTCGCCGCCGTAGCTTCGATCGAGATCCCACCCTCCACCACCCGCGCCTCCACCTCCACAAAGCTCAGCATCAGCGGATGACACATCGGAATCAGCTCCGACGTTCGCTTTGCGGCCTGAATTCCTGCAAATCGCGCCACCTCAAGCGGATCGCCCTTAGGATTTTGCGGCAGCGCCCGCAGTACCTCCTCCGACAACTCCACAAATGCAGTGGCCACGGCCTCGCGTCGCGTCTCCGCCTTCGCGCCCACATCGACCATGTGCGCCCGCCCACTCTCGTCATAGTGCGAGAGCCCCTCACCCGTTCCAGTTCGCTTCTCTTCCATCCCAGAAGCCTACCGCAGCTCCGCACCCTATCGCAGCAGCACCGAAATCGTATCGCCCGTACGGAACTCGACCACGTCGCCGGGCAGCACCGCATAACAGTTCGCCCGCGCATTTGCCCCGAGATCCCCGGACCCCTTCCACCCGACTAGCTGCACCCACTCCGGCGTCAACCGCGCCGGCAGCATCCGCACCAATCCCGCCTTCCCCGCCACATCCTCCGCTAGCACAGCCCGCACAAACCGCGGCTCCTCCACTGCTGCCCCACCCAGCGCTCGCAGCATCGGCCCCACAAAACAATGGAACGTCACCTGCGTCGACACGGGATTTCCCGGCAGCCCAAAGAAGTACCGTCCCTCCCTCTCTCCACTCGCCGGCAGCCGCCCGAACACTACCGGCTTCCCCGGCTGCATCCTCACGCCCGTAAAGAAAAACTCCGCCCCAGACTCCGCCAGCACCTTCTCCACTAGGTCGTACTTGCCCATCGACACACCACCTGAAAGCAGCACCAGATCACACCTCCTCGCCTCATCCAGAGCCCCGCGAAGCTCCTCCCTTTGATCCCGCGCAATCGGCAACCGCACCGCCTCCCCTCCCGCCGCCATCACCAACGCCGCCAATCCGTAACTGTTCGAGTTACGTACCTGCCAATCTTTAGGAGTCTCCTCGATCTCCACCAGCTCATCCCCAGTCGCCACAATCGCCACCCTCGGCCGTCCAAACACCCTCACCGAAGCCGCTCCACAGGCCGACGCCAGCGCAACCTCCGCCGCCCCCATCACCACTCGTTCCTCCAGCACCGCATCGCCAGCCCGCGCCTCCGCCCCTCGCGGAACCACATTCTCACCCACCGAAGCCCGCCGCCCATCCTCGACCCGCACCCGCCCGCCCACGACTGCCACATGCTCCACCATCACCACCGCATCCGCACCCGTCGGCATCGGTGCCCCAGTCATAATCTCTATCGCCTGCCCCTCTGTCATCTCCTCGCCGGTCCACCGCTCCCCCGCTCGAACCTGCCCCATCACCTCCATCTCGGCGCCCACATCCGCAGCCCTCACCGCGAATCCATCTCTCGTCGCACGATTGAAGGGCGGCTGATCCCGATCCGCAACCACCGGCTCGGCCAGCACTCGCCCGAGCGCAGCCAGCAGCCCTACACTCTCCGTCTCAGGCACATGAACCCGGCCAGCCTCCCGCAGCACCTGCGCCAAAGCCACATCAAACGCCATTGTCCCACCGTCACCCGCCATAGCATCTCCTCCATAAAACTAAAATCCAAACAGTAAGGCCCCAGGCATCTTCGCCCGGGGCCAATCTAGGGAATAAATCCTTTTTACGACTTCTTGCCAGCCTTGTAGCTCGACTTGACCTGCGCGCCAATGCCGGTCAGAATCGCTTTCACCTCTTCCGCACGCGGTCCCGTCGGTGCCAACTCAAGGTACTGCTGGTACGCCTCAACACATCCTGGAGGCGCGGTGATCTTCTGTGTCTTCGGATCGACCGAGGCCTTTGGTATCAGCGCCTGCCCCTTGATGTAATACGCATCCGCACGCTTTGGGTCGGCAGCAATCGCCTTGTCCGCCGCTGCCGCCGCGTCCTCCGTCTTTCCGGCGTTATAGAGCGTCGCCGCCTCGTTGAAGAGATACATGCCCGCCTTGGCAGGCTCCGTCTTTGCCGCCGCATCGTATGCGTCCGAGGCGCCCTTCGCGTCGCCCATCTTCGCCAGCGCCGTGCCCATCTGGTTCTGCGCGGCAGCAGCCGTCTCCGGGTTCGGCTTCTTCGAGGCAGCGTTCGCATCGACAGCCTTCTTATACGAGTCGACCGCGTCCTTATAGCTTTGCGCTAGCGAAGGATCGGTCGAGGGCTTGCCTGCGGTCTTCGTTGTCGCATCAGCTTTGCCAAGCTGCGCATCGCCCAGCGCAACCCACAGAATCGCCTCATCGGGTTTCTGCTGTGTCGCTGTCTGCATCGATGTAATCGCAGCGTCGAAATTGCCCGCCTTTGTATCCGAACGCGCCTGCGTTAGCGTCTGGTTCAGGTTCGCAATCTTCGCATTCGCGGAGGTTGCCTCGGCATTCTTCTTCTTGAATTCTTCGAGCGCCTTCTTCTCCTCCGGCGTCATCTTGCTGATGTACTCAGGCCGAGTCATGTCGAAGTTCACGACCTTGTCGTCACTCGCCTTGATGTCCAGGCTCTCGATAAAGTCCAGACTCTTGTCCTCCTGGAAGACGATCGCGACATAGTTCCCAGGCGCAATCCCCTCACCTTTGAAATCGCCATTCTGGTCCAGCGGAAAGTCGTACTGATATTTCCGGTTCTTCGGTTCCGACGACTTGTCCGTCGTCAGCTTCACATCACCCTTCGTTACCGGCTGGCCGACAGCATTCTGCACATGCCCGTGAATGCTCGCCGGCGCTGCCTGCGCCATCATTTCCACCGGGCTCAACATCGTCGCCGCAAATGCCCCTGCGGCAAGACCGCTGCTCATCTTCCATCCGAAACGTTTCATTGTCTTGCTCCTCTTTCCGGCAACTTCGCCGCACTTACCCATCTGCTTCGATGCCGCTCCGGCTTCCTTTGTCGTCTCCCTCTACTTGGACGCAGAAGCATAGGGCACGGGATCGGTAGCTCCTGCCTCTCGAAAAGCTCGCAGGCGTAGCACACAGCTCTCGCAAACGCCGCAGCTCTCCGTCTCGCCCGAGTAGCACGACCAACTTACATGGAACGGAGCGCCAAGTTCAACTCCCAGCCGTACGATCTCGCTTTTGCGCATCGCAATCAGCGGCGTCTCCACCCGGATCTCGCCGTTCTTTGTCCCCTCTTCAATTAGCCGGTTGAACGCCTCGTAGAACGCCGGCCGACAGTCGGGATACCCTGAGCTGTCCTGCTCTACCGCCCCGATCACTACCCGCTTCGCCCCCAGAACCTCCGCCCAGCTCACCGCCGCTGCAAGAAAGTGCGCATTTCGAAAGGGCACATACGTGACCGGCACCTCCCCTCCAATCGAGCTCTCCTCCGCAGGCACATCAGGAACCGCGATCGTGCGATCCGTCAACGCCGACCCGCCAATGCTCCGGAACAGGTCCATCTTCAACGGCAAGAAATCCCTCGTCCCCGTAAGCCTCGCGACCGCCTCCGCCGACCGCAGCTCCCGAGCCTCCGTCCTCTGCCCATAGCTGAAGTGCAGCGCATACACCTCATACTCACGCGCTGCCAGCGCCGCACACACACACGAGTCCATCCCCCCCGACAGGCACAGCACCGCCCTCTCCCTGTCAAATCCCGCCCGCTCACTCCCCATCGTCGGACCAGTCCTTCGCCAGCAGATCCGGCTCCATCTCCCCCGCCGCACCGCTCAGCACCTCACGCGCCGCCGCCTCCTCCTCAGCCCGCACCATCAGCCGCGCCCGAAACGCAAAGGCCAGCATCGCGTTCGCATTCTCCCCTTGCACAAAACACTCGATCCCCGCCGACTCCAGCGCACCCTTCGCCATCTGCACTCGGATCGGCTCCAGAAATCGCTCCACCATCACCAGCCGGTTCTCGTCCTTCGGCGCCAGATCTGCCGTATCTTCAGTCATCACTTCGCCTCATAGCTCTGCAGGTGGAACGTAATCGTGCCCCAGAACAGCCGCGCCTGGATCTGCACCGGCATGTGCCGCGGGTCATCCGTGTACCAGACATGGATCGTTCCCCGGTTCCGGACCACGCCCTCCTCCGCGGTCGGCTGCACCCGAATCGTCTGGAAGGTCCCCGCCGGCGTCTTGATCTCTTCCTTGCTCTCGACCTTCATCACCACGGTAACCGTGCGCATCGCATCCGCCAGCGGAAACCCGAAGCTCTGCCCCACCGTCATCGGCTGCGTCGCGGCATAGAAGATCCCCGACAGCGAGTCCGTCACGCACGCAGGAATCGCCGCCGTCTGCTCTTTCTGCGTCCCCTTCACCAGGTTCTTCTCCAACTGGTGCTGCTTGCCCTCCCCGTAATCAAACGTCAGGTCGCTCGAGACCTTTCTCCGTCCCTCGTGGATCTGCTTCGAAAGTCCCGTCGAGCACCCCGTCTTGGTATCAAACCCCGACTGATACCGGTCGATCACCGGGAACAGCATCGTCACCCCACCCACGGTATCGGCCGTCGCCGTAATCTTCTCCTGCGTCCCCTGCTGCTCCAGGTGGAACACCGCCGTCCCCGCCGTAAACACTCTCCAGTCCACCGCAAAGGTCAGCGTCTGACGGGCGGGGAATGGAAACCCCGGCCCAGGAGCCTTCAGCGTTGGAATCACCACGGGCTGCGCCGCAGCCTTAGGTCCAAGCAGCTGCGCCGGACAGACCCGACCCGCCACCGTCACCACTCCCGCAACCAGAAAAACTTTCGCCAGGAACTTGTTCGAATTCAGAGCGCCGCTCACAGACTTATCGGAGTCGTGGTTCATCCGTGCCCCAGCCTCACCAGCCGCATCAGGAGAGCGGCATAGATCGCCAAGGCACCGATAGCGGAATTGTACTCGCGGTGATGGAGGTACCGCTCCCGCGAGAACACGCCCGCACTCGCCAAGGTCGGTGCCGCCCTCAACCGCGGCAGCAGCCTCGGCACCGCCCGCGCATATTCCTCGAACTCCGGGAACCGCCCCCGCAAAAACTCCTCCTCCGACCGGATCGTCGGCCAGTAGATCGCCGCAAACAAACCAGCCAGCGCCATCGGAAGCACCGAGCTCCTCGCCGCCGCTGCAAACCCGAACGCAATCAGCATCGACCCCAGGTACAGAGGATTCCGCGTATACGCATACGGCCCCGTCCGCGTCAGCTCCTCATTCTTCTTCACATACCCGGCCGCATACCCCCGCATCCACAACCCCGGAACCACCACCATCAGACTCCACCCGATACTCGCCCAAGTCGGCCGCGCCAGCCACAGAAACACCGCCGCAAACCCGAACCCCATCGGCACCCGGATCCGCCGCGCAACCCACTCCCATGTCGTCTGATTTCCCGCCTTCAGCTCACTCAAAGGCCAGCCTCACCGCCGAGCAGATCCATAGCCGCTTCCATCACATCTCTCGTCCCGATCTGCAAAAGCCCCGCTTCAGTTGAGGCAATCTTACTGTGATCCGTCGCACTCGTCGGATGCCGAAGCACCCGCGCCCGGGTCCCAAACGGCCCATTCCGCGCCGGATCGGTCGGCCCAAACAACCCTACCACCGGCCGCCCGAGCGCCGCCCCCAGATGCAGCGGTCCCGTATCCCCCGCAATCACCAGGCTCGACCTCCGCACCAGCGACACCATCTCCGCCATGGTCGAAGCCACGGACCGCCCCAAACCCCCACTCGCCCGTACCACCGCCGCCGCCGCCTCATCGTTCGCTTCCAACGCATTCACCACCACCCCGTACCCAGCCCCCGCTAGATCCCTCGCCACCGCCCCATACCGCTCCGCCGGCCACACCTTCGACCCCCACCCAGCAGTCGGCGCTAGGAAGCAAAACCTTCCCATCCCTCGCACCACCTCATCGCACCACAGCTCCGCCGCCCAATCGACCGGCAGCTCCACCCGCACCGGCTCCAGGCTGACCCCCACCGCGTCCCCCAGCAGCGCACACCCCTGCTCCACCACATGCTTACCCCGCCGCTCCATTAGCCGCCCATATATCCGCCGGGCCGGAGCCTCCCTCGCATCACCGTACCCGGCAAACACCTTCGCTCCCGCCATCCTCCCGATCACCGCCGACCGGATGGTCCCCTGCAAGTCCACGCAGATGTCGTAACTCACCGCCCGCATCTCCGCTCGCAGCTCCACAACCTGCCGCACCGTCCGCACCGAAGCCGGTCTCGCCGACCACTCCTTCGTCGCCGCCACATGCACCGCATCCACCACCGGCGCACCGCCATCCCCCCGCAGCAACGGCGTCCATCGCCGATCCACCGCCCACCCGATCTCCCACTCCGGACGCGCCCGCCGCAGGGCCGTCACCGCCGGCAGCGCATGCAGCACATCCCCCATCGCGCCCACCCTCACCACCAGCACGCGCCGCGTCATCGAGTCCTTCGCCGGTTCAGCCTCGGCACCATAGAAATCATCTGCTCAAGCGCAGCCTTCTCGTCCACCAGCTCCACGAGCAGCTCTGCAACCACCACCGGCCCTACCCCCTCCATCCGGCCTCGCATCTCGTCCGTCAGCTTCACCGCATCCTTCTCCGTCGTCACAAAGCCGTCCGCCTCCACCTCCACCGCCCTCTCGATCAGCTTCGAGATACCGCCCTCCCCATACCTGTGATGGTCCTCAAACACCACCGTACCCGCAAGCCTCCATCCCTCCGCTTCCAGCATGCTGAAGAATCCGTCCGGACGCGCAATCCCGCAGAACGCCAGCGGCCTTCCCGGCAGCTTCCCGCCTCCGCCCGTCGGGAGCCTGAGGCTCCGCCGTATCTGCCAGATCGGCGGCGGCCCGCTCTCCCGCACCAGCCCCGAGAGGAATCCGTGCAGTCCCTCCGCCTCCTCCTCGCGCAGCACAATCACATCCGCCTTCGCCAGCGTCCACAGCGGCTCCCGCAGATCCCCAGCCGGCAGCAGCACATCCCCCACATCCCTCCGCGTCAGCAGCACAATATCCATGTCCCGCGCCAGCTGCCGGTGCTGGAATCCGTCATCCAGCAGGTGCAACACCCGTCCTTCCGCCGCCGTTCCCTCTGCCATCAGCCCCGCCTTGTACCGGTCAGCCCCCACATAGACGGGCGCACCCGACCTCCGCGCCAGCAGCATCGGCTCATCCCCATACCTCCGCGCATCTCCCGCCGGATCCACCCTCTCCACCTCGCTCGACCCCCGCCGGTACCCTCGCGTCAGAATCCGTACCGCATATCTCCGCCGCTCCAGCACGTCCGCCAGCAGCAGAACGAACGGCGTCTTCCCCGCACCGCCCGCCGACACGCTCCCGACGCTGATCACCGGATGCTTCAGCGTCTTCGTCTTCAACCGCCCCGTCTCAAACAGCCGTCTCTTCCATCTCACGACCGCCGCATAAACCGGAACGAGAGGCATCAGCTGTCTTCGGCGGCTCCTCATCTTCGACCGTCTGTCCCAACGCTTCCAAGCACCCTGAGCAGCTCCTCGACGGTCCGCTCCGTCGCTCCCGACTGCTCTGCGAAGACCGCCCCGCCCCGCCCTCCGAGCGCCCGCGCCTCCACCTCGTCGCGCAGCAAATCCCGCAGCGCCATTGGCATCTGCTCCGAGGTGACCACGCGAATCCCGTTCATCGCCTGCATCATGCTCACAATCTCACGGAAGTTATGGAAGCTCGACCCTATCACCACGGGCACGCCAAACCGCGCCGGCTCCAGAGGATTATGCCCCCCCGCCGTAACCAGGCTCCCCCCGACAAACGCCACCGTCGCCAGCGCATAAACCGCCGCGAGATCCCCGATCGTATCCAGAAGCACAACGCATCCCGGAGCCAGCCGCGCCATCTCCGCCTCTCGCATCGCACTCACCCGGTACACGGTCTGCCCCCGGCCCTCGGCAAGCTCCCCCACCGCACGGAACCGGTCCGGATGCCTCGGCGCAAGCAGCAGCACAGCCTCCGGCGCCTCCTTCAGAACCTGGCCCCAGGCATCGAGCAGCAGCTCCTCTTCGCCCTCGAGAGTGCTTCCAGCCACCACCAGCCTCCGCCCGGACAACAACGGTTGCAGCAGCCCCACCGCAGCCGAATCGGTCGCAGGCTCCAGGTCATATTTCAAGTTCCCCACCACCCGCACCCGATTCTCATCCACCCCGATCGCCCGGAGCCGCTCTGCCGTTTCCTGTCCCTGCGCCAGAAACACCGAGACCCGCTCCAGCAGCGGTCGCCAAAGCCGCCGAAAACGCATATATCTAGGATACGACCGGTCCGACACCCTCGCATTCACCACCGCTACCGGCACCCCCGCCCGACCGCACTCCCTCAGCAGGTTCGGCCACAGCTCGCTCTCCATCAACACCAGCATCCGGGGCCGCAGCACCCGAAGATACCGCCGGACGGCATACCCGAAATCCAGCGGCAGATAAAACGCCGGCATCCCTTCCATCCGCTTTTTCGCCAGCTCCTGCCCTGTCTGCGTCGTCGTCGAGATCGCCACCAGCAGGCCCGGCCGCGCCGCCACCAGCCCCCGCACCAGCCCGGCCGTCGCCATCACCTCACCCACACTCACCGCATGCACCCACACCACCTCGCGCCCGCGCACTGCCTCCCGCAAGCTCGCTGACACAACTCCCAGCCGCCCCCTCAAACCAGCCCGGTATCGCCCGCTCACCGCCATCCGCACCATCCAGAACGGCGCACCCCCCACCAGCACCAGCAGCAGCAGCGAGCTGTACACCAGCATCAGACCCGTTTCCACCGCTCTCTCCACGGCTCCGGGCTTTACCGCCTCCGCCATCGACGATCATAATCAAAGCCGCGCCACCCACTCACCCAACCCTCGCTCGCAACGTCTCTCCATCAGCATGTCCTCTCGATCCCGCTCCGTACTCGTTCTCTCCGCCCTCGCCTCCGCCCTCTTGTGCGTCGCCGCGCACGCCGCCGACAAGAAGGCTCCTCCCGCCCGCCCCGCCGCCCAGTACATCGCCTTTGACACCCACCCCAACGAGCACGTCACCGTCGCGGCAGACCCCTGCACCGACCCTAAAGCCTGCGACTTCTTCCGCCTTCCTTACATTCAGCACGGCTTCGTCCCCGTGCGGGTTATCATCACAAACGACTCCGACCACGCCCTCACCCTCGAGGACGTCCGCATCCAGTTCATCTCCGCGAACCGTGACATCCTCCCGGCCGCCACCGTCGAAGACATTAACCGCCGCCTCTTCACGGCCCGCTCCGCCCTGGGCACCAAAATCCCCCTCACCCCCATCACCATCCACCACGCTCCCATCGACAAAAAAGTCACGCAGGATGACACCGACTTCGGTTTCTCTTCAACCACCGTCAACCCCCACTCCACTCTCGCCGGATACCTCTTTTACGACATCCGCGAGCTCGATGATCCCGCCCTCCAACATGCCGAGCTCTACGTCAAAATGATTCACCCCCTCGACACCAAACAGCAGCTCTTCGCTTTCACCATCCCCTTAGACAAATGGCTCGAGACCCAACCCAAACCCACCCCGTCCCACTAATCCCTTACACAGCTCCAGCCGTCTTTGTTGTTCTCCCAGGCGAACTACGCCGTTTCTTGTCATCCTGGCACAGCGAAGGACCCGCTTCTCTACCCGGCTTCGATTTGCCTCCAGTGCGCCGCCGCGTTCTACTTGAGCTTTTCTTGCCATGCTGAAGGGAGCGAAGGACCCGAACGTCCATCCCGCGTATACGCTTTTACCCGCACCATCTCACCCAACTCCCGCTACACTAGCCGCACCTCATGACTCCCCTACCTCTCCAGATCCGTCTCGCCACCGCCAAGGACGTCCCCATCATCCTCGGCTTTATTCGCCAGCTAGCGGTCTATGAGCGCGAGCCCGACTCGGTCCTCGCCACCGCCACTGGCCTCCACCGCGACGGCTTCGGCCCCGTCCCCCGCTTCCACGTCTTCATCGCCGACTGGCTCGGACAGCCCGCCGGCTTCGCCCTATACTTCCATAACTACTCCACCTGGCAGGGCCACCACGGCATCCATCTAGAAGACCTCTTCGTCGACACCGCGCACCGCGGCAAGGGCATCGGCAAGGCCCTCCTCGCCAAGGTCGCCGGCGTCGCTGTCGTCGAAGGCTGCCCCCGCCTCGAGTGGAACGTCCTCGACTGGAACAAGGACGCCATCGACTTCTACTACGAGATGGGCGCCCAGATGTCCACCGACTGGCGCATCATGCGCATTACGGGCGACCAACTCTGCGCTCTTTCGGAACGCTGCACTTAGGCGGCTCTCGCAAGTGGAAGCAGCGCTGGCGTAAGTCGAGGCCTTCAACACAAAAGACAAAGCGTTCCACTCATCGATCGAGCAGAAAGACAGCCCGTAATTATCAGATAAAGCGAAACCTCTGAGCCACCTCGAACAACTCCCAATGAAAAAAGTCAAAGTCATCGGCGGCGGCCTCGCCGGACCTGAGGCCGCCCTCCAGGCCGCCTCGCTCGGCTGCACCGTAGACCTCTACGAAATGCGCCCCCACCGCTCGACCGAAGCCCACCAGACCTCCGACTTCGCCGAACTCGTCTGCTCGAACTCCCTCAAGTCCGAGTCCGAAAACTCCGCCCCCTGGCTCCTCAAGCAGGAGATGCGCCGCGCTAACTGCTTCCTCCTCGAGGACGCCGCCTCGACCGCGGTCCCCGCCGGCCACGCTCTTGCAGTCGACCGATCCGAATTCTCGGCCCGGGTAGCCGCCCGCATCGCCTCCAATCCCCGCATCACCGTCCACCGGGAAGAGGTTCTCCACCTCGACGAGCGCAGCGACGACACGCTCACCATCCTCGCCACCGGCCCCCTCACCTCCGCCGCTCTCGTCGAAGACCTCCAGCGCCTCACCGGACGCGACCACCTCGCCTTCTACGACTCCATTTCCCCCATTGTCGACGCCTCAACTATCGATATGGACAAGGTCTACCTGGCCGCCCGCTGGGATAAAGGCACCGCGGACTATATCAACTGCCCCTTCACCAAAGAGGAGTACTACACCTTCCTCGACGCCCTCACCACGGCCGAAGCCATCGAAGCCAAACCCTGGGAACACCTCCCATCAGACGGCAACCCCGAACCCCTCGCCACCGCACCGCCCGAGGACCAGGTCCCATCCACCCAAACTCTCTATCATCCTGAGCAAAGCGAAGAACCCGCTTCTCCACGGCAGCTTTTCCCCCCAACGATCCCCGAAAAGCTCCAGTACTTCGAAGGCTGCCTCCCGATCGAAGAGACCGCACGCCGTGGCCGCGACACCCTCCGCTTCGGCCCCATGAAGCCCGCCGGCCTCACCAATCCCAAGACCGGCCGCTGGCCCTACGCCTGCGTCCAGCTCCGCCAGGAGAACCTCCGCGCCCACTCCTACAACCTCGTCGGCTTCCAGAACCACCTGAAATTTGGCGAGCAGGCCCGCGTGCTCCGCCTGATCCCCGGCCTCGAGCGCGCCACCTTCCTCCGCTACGGCCAGATCCACCGGAATACCTACATCCACGCACCCTCCCTTCTCTCCGAAACCCTCCAGCTCCGGGCCCATCCCAACATCCTCATAGCCGGCCAGCTCTCCGGCGTAGAGGGCTACACCGAGTCCATCGCCTCCGGCCTCCTCGCCGGTCGTTACGCCGCGCAGCTAGCCCAAGGCCGCCCCCCCGCCCCCGCCCCCCGCCTGTCCGCCAACGGCTCCCTCACCCACTACATCACCCACGCCGACCACAAAAAGTTCCAACCCGCCAACATCACCTTCGACCTTCTCCCACCTCTCGAAGAAGACCTCCGCAAAAGGATCCGCGACAAGAAAGAACGCCACCGCCTCCAATGCAACCGCGCCATCGAGGCCTGGTTACAGTGGCTCCGTGAAGGCTGAATGTGAGCTCTCAGACGAGAGCTACCAGCCTCACCCCCTGTGCATCTTGGATCGCTACTAGCCCGGTTCCCTTGTGAAATGGATGGTGAGGAGTTCACTTATTGAATCCTACGAGATGCGGTGCTAATCTTACCCCTACGAATGCGTTCCCTCTGCCAAGTTCGCCGCTGTTGTTGTACGGCCATCGCAGAGCGTTGTAGTGCGCGTTAAGTCCCCAACTTCCTTTCAACTTTGTCGTACTCATGCTGATCGATCCTTCTCGCAAGTTGCGGGTGATCGTTTCCCTTGCGGAGCACCCTGACTAATGCACCTCACCGTCCCAGAAGCTCACTTCCGAACTAATTCCACGGCGTCTCGCATGGCCCCAGAGAAGCGCCTAAGCCATCTCCGGCTCCTTGAAGCCGAGAGTATTCATATACTGCGCGAGGTTGCGGCGGAGTTTGAGCGGCCGGTGATGCTGTATTCCATCGGCAAGGATAGTTCGGTAATGTTGCGGCTCGCGCAGAAAGCCTTCTTTCCCGGACCGATACCGTTTCCGCTGCTGCACATCGACACTGGCTACAAATTCCGAGAGATGATCGAGTTTCGCGACAACATGGCGGCAGCGCTAGGGGTGGAGCTGTTGGTATGGCGGAACGAAGTTGCCCTGGCCGAGGGAACAAATCCCATCGCTCTGGACACCAAGCGATGCTGCGGGCTGCTGAAAACACAGGCGCTGCTCGAAGGGTTAAATCATTACGGGTTCACGGCAGCGTTTGGTGGGGCCAGGAGAGACGAGGAAAAGTCTCGTGCGAAGGAGCGCATCTACTCCTTTCGCGACAGCGCGGGGCAGTGGGATCCAAAGAATCAGCGCCCGGAGCTGTGGAACCTGTATAACGCGCGCACTCATCCAGCTGAAACGATCCGGGTCTTTCCACTCTCGAATTGGACCGAGATGGATGTGTGGCAGTACATCCATCTCGAAGAGATTCCGGTAGTCGACCTGTATTTCGCGAAGATGCGACCGATGTACCTGAGGGGTGATGCGTTGCTCCCCACCGAGCAGAGCTTTGTTGCGCGTAAGGGCGAAAATCCGGTGATGGTGAAGTCGCGTTTGAGATCCCTGGGCTGCAGCCCGTGCACTGGGGCGATCCGGTCAGATGCCGATACCATCCCGAAGATCATTGAAGAGATCCTAGGTTTCCGTTCCTCGGAGAGAGCCAACCGCGTCATTGATCACGACCAAGAAGGTTCCATGGAGTTGAAGAAGCGAGAAGGGTATTTCTGATGACGACTCTCGCGAACGACAAGGATCGGATTCAGCCTGCGGGTGCACCGGCAAACGAACCAGAGGTCTGGGACAAGCGGATCGCGAAGTTCAACCCGCTGTTTGGAAATACGCCTGAGACGCATCAGCGCGAGTTTGCTTCATCGATTGCGGAGACCCGCTTTGATATTAACGAGTACCTCGAGAAGGAACGAGCCAAGGATCTACTGCGATTCTCAACCGCTGGCTCGGTAGATGATGGTAAATCGACATTAATCGGTCGGCTGCTGTATGACACGCGAAGCGTGTACGACGACCAGCTGCGATCAATCGAGGGTAAGGGGACAACGGCACCTGGTGTGCTGGACCTAGCGCTGCTGACAGATGGACTTAGGGCGGAGCGTGAGCAGGGGATCACGATCGATGTAGCTTACCGCTACTTCTCGACGGCGAAGCGGAAGTTCATCATCGCTGATACGCCTGGCCACGAGCAGTACACGCGAAACATGGCAACAGGCGCAAGCACGGCGGATGTAGCGATTGTGTTGATTGACGCGCGCAAGGGAGTGCTTGTGCAATCGCGCCGTCATGCCTTCATCACGGTATTACTGGGTGTGCGACACATAGTGGTGGCGGTAAACAAGATGGACCTCGTGGACTATTCCGAGAAGGTGTTCCGCGACATAGAGACTGAGTTCCAAAGCTTCTTTAGGAGCCTGGATGTTGACGGTCACGAGAGGATGAAGCTGTACTTCATTCCCGTGAGTGCACTTGCCGGCGACAACGTTGTGCATGATTCCGAGAAAACAACGTGGTACACGGGGCCATCCCTTCTAACGCTGCTGGAAATGATCCCTTCTTCGGTGGCGAGGGTGGGTGCTCCGTTCCGGCTAGCGGTGCAGCGGGTCACGCGGCCGAATCTTGATTTTCGCGGGTTCGCCGGGCAAATCTCGGCGGGCGAGGTGCGCCCGGGTGATCGGGTGACGGCACTGCCGAGCGGGCAGACGAGCCGCGTAGAGCGAATTGTAACCTTCGACGGCGACATGGACATGGCCGCTGCTCCGCTCTCCGTGACGCTCACGCTGGAGGATGAGATTGACGTGAGTCGTGGCGACCTGCTAGTGGCGGCCACTGCTCCAGCTATCGTAACGAGGGTGTTCACGGCATCGCTGGTGTGGATGGATTCAACGCCGTTGGAGGTGGGGCGGCGCTATCTGCTGAAGCATACAAGTAGAACGGTGCAGGCAAGCGTAACACGGTTGGTGCACACGGTCGACCTGGCGCACTTGGATAAGTCACAGGCCCAAGCTGGGCTAGCGATGAACGGGATAGGCCTCGTGAAAGTGGAGGTGCTTTTGCCGATCGCCGCGGATCCATATGCGGAGAACCGGACCACCGGGAGCTTTGTCCTGATCGACGCAGCCACAAATGCGACAGTAGCGGCGGGGATGATTCGGGAGACACGGGTCGATGGGCAGCGAGGTGCAACGGCAGCGATTACCAATGCGGATCGAGTCGCTCGATTTGGGCATGAAGGTGCGTTGGTTTGGCTGCGCGGTCCGGTGTCCTTTGCGGAGGGACTGGAACGTGCGCTGTTCGACGGTGGAGCAAATGTGACGTTGCTTCGATCAGGGAATCCTTCCGCCCTAGTAGCTGCGGGATTGCTGGTGCTGCACTTCTCGGAAGCAGAGGATCTGTCTATGGAAGTGGACGGTGAGGTCGAAGTGCTGAATGGGGATTCCTCCGAAGCGCTTGCGCTCATGCGCGATCGCGGGATTCTGCAGGGACACTGGGGAGAGCTTTCACGATGACGATGATGCCAACGCTGGCTGCCCAATTTCAGCTTAAGACTAGAGCTAATCTCCGACCGGAGCTACTGGATCAACTTGCGCATGTGCGATCGCTACTTGCGGCAGAGCTTGCGGATGCGCCAGGGGAGAGCGATGCTTGCCTCACGTGCAGCTTCCAGGCGGAGGATGTATTGCTGTTGAGGCTGGTGCAGGAGCTTCGGCCCGGGATCCCGGTGCTGTTTTTGGAGACGGGATACCACTTTGCAGAGACCTACGCTTATCGCGATCGGATTGCGGCGGAGTGGAGGCTGAACCTCACGAACTTGGAGCCGGTGAAATCGATCTCCCAGCAGGAAGCGGACTTCGGAAAGCTATACCAGAGCGCGCCTGACCAATGCTGCGGTTTGCGGAAAGTTGAGCCTCTATTTGCGGCTGTCGCAACCTACAAGGTTTGGCTGACGGGACTGCGGCGAGAGCAGGCACGGAGTCGTACGGCGCTGGAGGAGGTTGCGAATTTCAAGCTGCCGAGCGGCGTTATCGTACGGAAGCTAAGTCCTTTCGCAGACTGGACCACGCGCGATGTTTGGCAGCTTTGCACGTCCTTAGAAATCCCGCTGTTGCCGCTCTACGAGGCTGGATATACGAGCATTGGGTGCCAGCCGTGTACGTCCATTCCGTCCGATCCTAACGATCCTCGCAGTGGACGCTGGGCAGGGAAGAAGGTCGAATGCGGTATTCACATCCAGGCTGACGGGATCCATCCGGCGCCAGAGCAGGAGCAGTGATGGAGTACGTCGTCGGTTTCGTAATCGCAGTTTTTATTTCACTGACGGGTGTGGGTGCGGGCACAATTACGACCCCGTTACTCATACTGTTTCTAGGTGTGCCGACAACGACCGCGGTGAGCACTGGCCTGATGTTTTCGGCGGCGGTGAAGCTGGCGCTCATACCGTCTCAAGTCCTGCGGAAGCAGGTGAACTGGCGTGTGCTCGGATGGATGCTGCTGGGGGGGATGCCGGGAGTACTGCTCGGGTCATTTGTGCTGGTGCATCTAGCGACTGCTGGATCGAAGCAGCTAATGAACGGGATATTAGGGGCAGTTTTGATAGGAACGGCGATTTACCAAATTTTCTACTCGTTCCGTCCGCTCACACGAAACTATGCCCAGCCTAATCGGATTAGGTGGATGCCGCTACTTATGCTGCCGGTGGGTGCGGAGGTGGGGTTCTCGTCGGCAGGTGCGGGCGCTTTGGGGACGGCTGCGCTGTTGTCTTTCACAGATCTCCTTCCTGCTCAGGTGGTCGGGACGGACATCCTGTTTGGCTTTCTTCTCTCCCTTGTGGGTAGCGGGGCGCACTGGTTCTCGCATTCGATGGACCCAGGTTTGCTGTTACATCTTGTGATCGGTGGTGTGATCGGGGTAGCTGTGGGCACCGGGTTCGCGAAGTTTATTCCTAAGCGTCCTCTACGATTCGCGTTGTGGGTGTGGCTGCTGGTGATAGGCAGCCAGGTGCTGTACACGAGCGGGAGTCCGCAAACGATCATGCGGAAGGGTTTGGACCTGTACCGGGTCGCTATGTCAAATTCGCCGCTAAAGTACCTGGCAAGGAACTCCTGAGAGGCTAAACACAGGAGAGTGGTTATAACCCCGCCGGTTTCTCTGAAGCAAAGAAGAGCAGGACCACAGATCCCAGAACTATCGTAAGAGCGTATGGTTTTATCGCATAGGCGCGTTCAGCCGTCTCATGCTCCTGCAAGCGGGGCAACCGGCGGAATGCCAGGAGGCCTTAGTTTTCGATCCTTTCCGTGAACAAGTCGTTGCTGCTTGTGCTTTGTTCCGGCACAGCCATGATGGCTCAGGGTCCGCCTCCTCAATACGGCACCAACGACCCGGTTGGGTATAGGCAGTACGGCGAGTACCAAATGATCCGGGGTACCGGCGGGGCTTTGACGATGGAACGCGGAGTGGGCAGAACGACGCGCAGAGCGGGGAACGACACGATCCAGCTAAGACCGAGAGCTACGAGGACACTCCGGGCTTCGACTTCTCGTATGGAGACAAGGGTCAGCGGAAGCAGCAGTATCGGCAAGGATACCTAAGCGGATACCAGCGGTCCATGTACGGCGGAGCCAATGGGGGATATGGGCCCAGACCCTACGGGGAAGGTGCTTACGGCCAATCACAATCCGCGGGGCATGAGGGTTATCGGCGCGGGTTCGACGATGGAATGCAGAGCGGTCGGACCGAGGCACAACGAGGCAAGAGGGGGGACCCGGTGAAGAGTGAGCATTATGAAGATGCTCCAGCTTACAGCTCTTCTTACGGAGACAAGGCTCAGTGGAAGCAGCAATACCGTGAGGGCTTCACAGCCGGCTACGAACGAGCTCAGGGCCAGGGATGGAACGGACAGGCTGGGAGCGCTGATGGAAGGCGATATTCCGACGATGACAGACCACGCAACAATGGGAGTGATCCGGCGTATCAACGGGGATATCAGGATGGACTGAACGATGGGCAGAAAGATACTCGCAAGAACAAGAGAAACCCGGACATCACAAAGAGTGAACACTACGAGGATGCGCGGGGGTACAACTCGTCCTTTGGGAGTAATGACCGATGGAAGGCGGCGCATAGGCAGGGGTATGCCGCCGGCTACCAGCAGACGTGGGATGGGTACGGGCGACCTTGTTTAACAGGGGAAGGGAAAGACCTTAGGAGAGATCCGCTGAGGATTGATCCAGTGAGATGAGACTCTACGCGCCCCTAGTGCTTGTTCCTGCTTCATGCAGACCGGCTCTGAGGGCCACTAAGAAGTGGTTCCCCCGCACTTCAGTCAGCTTTCGTTTTAAAGCGATACGCGACCGTTTCCAGCGTTTCGGTAATCTGCTCGGCGTCCCTATGGTCTTGCCCGTGACTCCTGTCCAGGACCTTCTCCGCCTGCACTCTGGATGTACGTGACCCCTCGCCTCCTTCGAGCTTGCTGTGGCCCCTCGCTCCTGTTCACCTTGACTCGGACTAGAATAGCAACGCCGAAATCTTCAGAGCATGGCCTTTCGCTCAGGGCACTCCGCGCGGAAACAAAAGAACTCGCTGCTTACCCCGAAGACTCTCTTAGAACACAAGGAATGGAAGTAGCACACCCAGGAAGCTCGTCGCAGGCACTGGTTCAGCCCTGGCCGGTGTGGGATGGGACTTCCCGTTCGGCAGCGTCGCCGGCCACCCGCATGGGCCAGCGTTTCGTGATTCGCACTCGAGACTTTATGCTCTAGACATTGCTCGATGGTGGCGGAGTCGAATGCAGGTGATTGTGGACAAGAAGAAAGCGCTCACGTTTCAGGAGTTGCTGGTTCGGCTCCAAGTGTTCTGGGCGGAGCGGGGGTGTGTTCTACAGCAGGGGTACGACCTCGAGGTGGGAGCAGGGACGATGTCTCCGGACACCTTTTTGCGGGTGCTGGGGCCGAAGCCGGTCCGGATAGCTTACGCACAACCCTCAAGAAGGCCAGCCGATGGGCGTTATGCGCAGAATCCCAACCGCCTGTTTCGGCATACGCAGCTACAAGTGGTTCTGAAGCCACCGCCCGAGCGGGTCCAGGAGATCTACCTTGAGTCGCTTGCGGCGATCGGGATCAATCTGCGAGAGCACGATATCAAATTCGAAGAGGATAACTGGGAGTGGCCAGTAGGCGGAGCTTGGGGGGTTGGCTGGCAGGTGATGCTGGACGGCCTCGAAATCACTCAGTTCACCTACTTTCAGCAGTGCGGAGGTATGGATCTGGATCCGATCACGGGCGAGATTACGTATGGGTTGGAGCGGATTGCGGCCTTTCTGCAAGATGTGGATTCGATCTATGACATTGTGTGGGCGCGGGAGCCGGATACGGGTAAGGAGACCACATATGGGGAGATGCGGATCGCGGAGGAGGAGCAGTTTTCGGCTTATGGGTTTGACTATGCGGATGTCGGAAAATTGTGGGAACACCTGCGGCTGTATGAGGCGGAGTGCCTCGCTTTGCTAGAGCGAGGGAAGGCGATGCTGGAACGGGACAAAGGAGATGCGTTGCAGGAGAGGCGGTTCCCGGTGCTGGGGGCGTATGAGCTGGCGCTGAAGTGCTCGCATCTGTTTAACCTGCTGGATGCGCGCGGTGCGGTGAGCGTGACGGAGCGGGTGGGTGTGATGGCGAGGGTTCGGACGCTGATTGTGGGCGTGGCGAAGATCTACGCGGAACTCGCCGTCCGGGTGGTCGCCATCGGCGCGTAGAGCCGGTGCCGGCGCACTGTGTTGACTAAGGCTTAGAGGTTCAGGAGAGATCAGGCGGCGATGGCTGAGTTTTTGTTTGAGATCGGGATGGAGGAGGTGCCGGCGCGAATGATCGCGGAGGCGTCGGCGGAGCTCGAGCGGCGGGTGGTAGGGATGCTGGAGCGGGAACGGCTGATCGCGATGGGCCCTGATGCGGAGGCGGAGGTGAGGAGCTTTGCGACGCCTCGCCGGCTGGCCGTGCTGGTGGGCGGGGTGGCTGAACGCCAGAGGAATCTGGTGGAGGAGATGGTTGGGCCGAGTGTAAAGGTGGCGGGCGTCGATGGTCTCAGAGACGGTGCACCGACCGCGGCGGCGATGGCGTTCGCAAACAAGGCTGGGGTGGAGGTCGGAGCGCTGAAGACGGTGGCGACGGCTAAGGGCGATTACCTGGCGGCGACGGCAACGAGGCCGGGACGGAGTGCGGCTGAGGTGCTGGCGTTGGCGATGCCGAAGGAACTCGCGGGGATCGCTTGGGCGAAGAATATGTACTGGAGGGCGGGAAAGCCGGAGCGGTTTGTGCGGCCGGTGCGGTGGGTCCTGGCGCTGCTGGGGGATGCGGTGGTGCCGATGAGCTTCGCAGGGAGGGCTGCGGGGAACATCACGTTTGGGCACCGGGTGCTGCATGGGGATGAGCCGGTCGTGATCGAATCGCCCGGCGAGTATGAGGGGGCGCTCAAGCGGGCGCATGTGATCGCAGATGTGGAGGAGCGGCGGGAGCGGGTGCGAAAGGCGCTGGACCGGGTTTGCAGAACGGTGGAGGGGGCGAGGTGGCGTGAGGATCATGATCTGGTGCACACGGTGACGCACCTGACGGAGTGGCCAACGGTGTTGATGGGCGAGTTTGAAGCGGAGTTCCTGGCGTTGCCGGAGGAGGTGTTGGTGACGGTGATGCGCGATCACCAAAAGTATTTTGCGGTGGAGGATAAGGCAGGGAACAGGGAACAGGGAACAGGGAACAACCCGCAAGGAGTTGAGGGTTCGCCGCTGGCGCCGTATTTTCTAGCGGTGCTGAATGTGCATGTGGATGAGCACGGGTTGGCGGTGGTTCGGCATGGGAATGAGCGGGTGCTGCGAGCGCGTTTCAATGATGCTCGGTTCTTCTGGGAGTTCGACCAGAGGGTGCGACTGGAGCAGCGGGTGGCGGGGCTCGAAAAGGTGACGTTCCAGAGGGATCTCGGGAGCTATGCGGAGAAGACGGATCGGGTGCGAGAGCTTTGTAAATACCTCGCCAGAATTGTGTCACAAGGGCAACGGATCCCGGTGGATGAAGAGGGACTTCTTCGTGCCGCGGAGCTTGCGAAGACTGATCTCACGGCAGAGTTGGTGAAGGAATTCACAGAGCTGCAGGGGATTGTGGGAGGGTTGTACGCGCGTGCTCAGGGGGAGAGCGAGGTGGTCGCGATGGCGATCTATGACCAGTACAAGCCTGGTGGAGCAGGGGACTCGATACCGCGCACGGTTGAGGGTCAGTTGCTCTCGATCGCGGACAAGGCTGACACGCTGGCGGGCATGTTTAAGCTAGGGCTGGAGCCCACAGGATCGAAGGACCCGTTCGCCTTGCGGCGTGCGGCGAATGGAGTGGTGCAGATCCTGGCTGAATCGGAGCTCCTCTTTGCGAGTGCAAACAAGACAGAGTCGCTGACGAATCTGCTGCGTCTGGCGATGGCACGTTACTTCCCCGAAGAGTTGCAAGGCAGCATGCCTCCCGAGGGAGAGGCGGTGCTCGGTAAGCTGGAGATCTTCTTCGCAGAGCGGACGACTTTCTACTTGCGCGAGGTGAAGGGTCACGCCTACGACGTTGTCGCCGCAGTGATACGGGCGCCGTTTGAGGGTGTGCCGGATGCGGTGGCGCGGGCGGAGGCGTTGACGGCGGTTCGGGCGGGCGGCGGGGATTTTGCGGCGGTGTGTGCGGCGTTCAAGCGGATGAAAAACATTCTGGCGCAGGCGCGGGAGAAGGGAATCACGGTGCCGGAGCGGGTGGACGAGGCGCTGCTGCTGGAGCCGGAAGAGACGGCCCTCGGGGAGCGGTCTAGCGATCTGGCGGCGCAGGTGGAGTCGCTGCGGGCGTCGAGGGACTACAGCGGGGCGCTGGAAGCTATTGCGAGTCTGCGGCCGCAGGTGGATGCGTTCTTCGATGCGGTGATGGTGATGGTGCCGGAAGCGAGTGTACGAGGGAACCGACTGGCTCTGCTTCAACGGGTGCTGGGGGACTTCTCGCGGATCGCGGATTTTTCGGAGATCGTGGTGGCGGGGTGAGAAAGCTGGCGCTCTCGCGAGGAAGATAAAGGCGGGTTGTAGATCGAGTGCGGGCCGAGGTTGTCAGATAAGATCTGGAGTGGATACGGGAGGATGTTGGGATGAGCTCATCAGGTGCTTCGGAGTCGTGGCTGGAACGTTGGTGGCCGTTGTTGGTGATCCTTTTCGGAGTGATCTTCGTCTCGGTTCTGGTCAGTTTTTCACCGAAAGGGTGAAGCGGTGCGGCGCAGGCCGTCCCTTAAGGGCGCGGACCGACAGGATCGAGCTCGCCGTCTGGACGCCATAGAGCGGAAGCAATTTGAGCAGACTGACCGGCCAGCACCGGACTGCCCTGATATGTCCACTTGGACTGGATTTCCAGAAACGCGGCTTCTCCGGAAAAGGCGGATTAGTATGCCGGACTCGTGCAGGAGCCAAGTCGAACAGAACGTGTTGGGCACTGACGAAGTTTTCCTATGGCTCAGCCTATGCCCTAGCACTGCTCGTCTTGAACGTGATCGGCTGCCTTTGCCTCGACCAGATGTCGTAGTGGTGAGTGTTGCGAGAGCGGGCGGTTTAGTTGAGGCGTTGGAGGCGGGAGATGAGCTTTTCGGCAAGGGGTTCGCCGGATTCGGTCCAGAGGAGGCGGCTGGAGATGCCGCACTGTTTTTCGACGGAGAGGGTGAAGGCGAGGAGGAGTTCGACGTTCTTCTGGATGTAGACTGCGGCGTCGTCGTTTGCGGGGGTGCGGGCGCTCTGGATGGAGATGACTTCGAACTGGTTTGGCTCTGAGTCGTCGCCTTCTTCCTCTTCGTTCCGATGGTCACGGCTGCCGGAGTGTTGCGGGTCGTCGTCCGCTTCGTCACAGTCGCTACCGTCGGCGTCGTCGTCGTCATCGTTATCGTCAAGGACCCAGGGGTAGTCGAGGCCGAAGTCTACGCGGACGTGGCCATTTTGTTCGAAGCTGGCATCGTCGAAGTGAGGGCCGAAGCCAATCACTCTGACGGTTGTGGGGTGGGGTCGCCAGAGGGTGTCGAGGTGGGTGCCGGGGTCGCCGTCCGCCGGGGCTTCGGCGTCGTAGTTGGGGCTGCCGGGGCCGGAGTCCGGGGTCCAGAGGTTCCACTTCATCTCGAACTCGTACGCCATGTCGTCGTGGAGGTGCTCGGTTGCTTCGGCGACGGCGGTTTCGATGATGGACGCGGAGGTGTCCTGGTTTTCCTGGGCGCGGGGGTCGTTGACGTAGAGGCGCTGGTAGGTGGGGGACTCCGAGAAGGAGATGGGGTAAGCGGAGGCGGCGGAGACGCGCTTACCCTCGGGCGTTCCGCCGGAGCTGCTGATCAGGGCGAACTGGCGCATAACGGAGACGAGGGCGGCGGGGAGGCCTTCGAGCCGGAAGTTCGGGAACCAGAGACTGAGGTAGAGCTGATCGGCCATATGTCTACTTTAGCGTGTTAGGCGGGTGGGGAAGGGCAACGGCTTTACCGCGAAGGACGCAAGAGAGGACGCGAAGGTTCGCCAGAGGAGGCCAAGTTACGGGTCTGGGTGAGAGGATGAGGGTGGCGAATGATGCGTATCTCGGTCGAGAGATTAAGGGTTTTGCTGCTGGTGGGGGCGGGTCTGCTCGTGGTGGCGATCGCGGCGTTCCTGGGGTACGCGCATCTGCGGGCGCACCGGTTTCTGAGGGATCTGCCGGGCCGCCTGGGGGCGAACGTAACGCGGGAGTCGAACGGATTTACCTACTCGCAATCGGGCAAGGGGGGGAGGACAATCTACACCATGCACGCAGCCAAGCTGGTGCAATACAAGGACGGAAAGACAATGCTGCGCGATGTGGGGATCGTGCTCTATGGGCAGAGCCAGGATCGCGCGGATCGCATTTACGGGAGCGAGTTCGAGTACGACCAGAAGGCCGGTGTGGTGCGGGCCATGGGAGAGGTGCACCTTGATCTGCAGGCGCCTGCGCCGACGGACGCGCGAGGTCGGGCCGAGTATGCGGCAGGGCCAGAGGCGGCGACGGGCTCGAGTTCTGAAAGAGGGAAGGAGCACTCTGGTGACGACGAGCGGATGGTGCATGTGAAGACGAGCGGGCTGGTGTTTGTACAGAGCCTAGGGGTGGCATCGACCGAGCAGGAGATTGAGTTTCAGTACCACGGGGTTAATGGACGGGCGAAGGGGGCGGATTACAACTCGGACACCGGGGTGACGGTGTTGCAGACGGACGTGAGGGTGTCAGGTTTGCGGAATGGGCAGCCGGTGATGCTGACAGCCGTGCATGCGGAGATGGAACGCGGCAGAGGAGAGATAAGGCTGGAGCGGGCGCGGTACGTGGCGGTAGGGCAAGGCGAGCGGGACAAGGAGAGTGGGCGGACGTTGACTGCGGAGAGGGCGGTTGTGCATTTGCGGGCCGGTGGATCGGTTGAGCGGGTACTGGGAAGCGGAGGTGTGAGTCTGGCACAGGCGGGCGCAGTACTCCGGGGGCAGAATGCTGAGGTGGCCGTGAGCGCGAAGGGTCGTCCGATAACGACGCATTTGTTTGGGGGATTGACTTATACGGAGGACGACAAACTGCGGCAGGTGCAGGGGCGAGCGGGGCGGGGCGTAGCCAATTTCGATACGGCGGGGCGGATGGCGAGTGCGGTGATGACGGAGGAGGCGGAGATCCATGTGCGGGAGCGCGCCTCGAAGGCGGCGGCGTGGAATGACAGAACGGTTGCGGGCGACAGGATCAAGGTGAATTTCGCGGGCTCGGGGGAGGGCGGCGGCGAAACGCGCGCACCACGTAACGCAGGGACGGAAGGCCGGCAGTGGCTTCGCGATTTGACCGCGACCGGGCGGGCGAGGATGCTGCTGGTGAATCGGGGGGAAAAGAGCGGGAGAAGGGAGGAGACGACGAGTGAGTTTTGTGCCGATACGCTGTCTGGGCAGATGGTTTGGGACGGGCGGTCGGGGAGGTTGAGCCACGTAAGTGGGTCGGGGCATACGGCGCTGCGGCGAAGCGATACGGCGGGCGGCGTGGATACGAGCGAGGGAGGGAGCCTAGAGGTGAGCCTTGGGCCTGCTGCAGTTCCAAGCGCGTCTGTGAACAGCGCGCGTGTGAAGAGCTCCGTAGCGGCGCAGGGTGCGGTGAAGGTTCTAAGCGCGGTACAGAGCGGCGGGGTCACACTGACTCATTTGCGGGGGCGGCGATTTAGGGAACCGGAGGGAGCGAGGCCAGATGGGCCGAAGGTGATGGACGGCAGCGTGATTCGAGGAACGGCAGAGAAGGCAAGCTTCGCGGGGGATGGGCAGACGTTGACCTTGAGCGGGGGGGCGCAGCTGACTGAGGGCGACAGCATGTTACGGGCAGAGATGTTGACTATGCGGCGGGATACAGAGGACGCGACGGCGCAAGGTTCGGTGAAGGTGAGCTATCGGCAGACTGGTTCGGCCGAGCCGATCCATGTGCTGGCTGCGCGGGCTGATTTCAAGCACGACTCTGGGCGAGCGACGTTTTATGGTGCGCAGGGAGTTGGTGGAGCAGGGGCACCGGCGCGATTGTGGGAGGGCGCGTCGCAGGTAGAGGCTGCCGTGATCGAGTTCAGCCAGACGGAGAAGACGCTGCTGGCGCGGACGAGCGGAACGAGCGATCTTGTGCGCACGGTTCTGGTTGGCGGCGGCCTTGCGGGAAGGGTTGGGGGCGCGCGAGAGGTGCAGCATGTGATGCGGGTGTCGAGCCGCAGTCTGCGGTATTCGGACGCGGACCGGCGGGCACAGTTCGGAGGGGGGGTGGTGCTCCAAGATGCGGAGGCAAGGATTCGGGGAGCACAGGTTGTGGCGTTGCTGAAGCCGGTTAGGTTGGGGGGTGTTTCGGGGATTTCAGGGGCGGCGGCCGGCCCGGAAGAATTTATGAGCGGCAGTGTGGACCGTGTAACCGCGGAGGGAACGGTCGAGGTGAGCGAGCGAGGGCGGCGCGCATCGGGAGAGAAGCTGGTGTACACGGCCGCGGACGGCATGTTCGTGATGACGGGCACGCCGGCCGCGCCGCCAAAGGTCCTGGACGAGGTGCAGGGAACTATCACGGGTGCTGCCCTGCGGTTTAACGCGGGTAATAATAGCGTCATGGTTCTGGGAGATAAGAAGGGCGGAGAAGGACAAAGGGTTCATACGGAGACGCAGGTACGGCAGCGGTGATGAAGACGCTCTCGACGGAGGAGATAGGCAAGAGCTATGGCGGCCGGCAGGTGGTGCGGGGCGTAACTCTCGGGATCTCGCAGGGCGAGGTGGTGGGCTTGCTGGGGCCTAATGGCGCTGGGAAAACGACGTGTTTTTACATGATTGTGGGGCTGGTGCGACCGGATGCGGGCCGGGTGCTGGCGGATGGGAGGGATATCAGTCGCCTGCCGATGTATCTGCGCGCAAGGAATCACGGAATCAGCTATTTGCCGCAGGAGCCTTCGGTGTTTCGAAAGCTGACGGTCGAAGACAATATACTCGCGGTGCTGGAGGCGCAGCAGCTGAGCTGGGAGACGCGGCGCACGCGTACGGAGCGGCTCATCGAGGATCTGAACCTGAGCCATGTGCGCAAGACGCGCGGGTATGCGTTGAGTGGAGGCGAGCGGCGTCGGGTAGAGATTGCGCGATGCCTAGCGATCGAGCCTGCATTCATTCTGCTGGACGAACCGTTTTCCGGGATTGATCCGATTGCAGTGCTGGATTTGCAGGAGATCATCTTTGGTTTGAAGCGCAGCGGCATCGGCGTGCTAATCACTGATCACAATGTGCGGGAGACGCTGTCGGTGACGGACCGCGCTTACATCATCAACGAGGGCAAGATCTTCCGGACGGGAACGCCGCGCCAGTTGGAGCTCGATCCGGACGTGAAGCGGATCTATCTTGGCGACAATTTCCGAATGGACTGAGCCTGCGCGAACCCGGTACAACTTCAGTTGTAACAAGGGTTTTCTTTGTGTTTTACCTATCTCGGCGGGATTAGACTGACTTCAGTTCAGGGTGCGGCGATGTAGACTGTCCCAACGATTGATCACGATGGATCGCCGTCTTATTTGCGATCCGGACTCATGCCGTTATAGAACGGCGCGACATCTACAGCTAGTTCTAGAGGAACGTTTGCTACTTCAGCCCAAGCTCAATCTACGAGTCTCACAACGGCAGGTGCTGACACCCGGTCTGGTGCAGATGGTCAGCGTTCTTGCGTTGAACAAGCTCGAGCTGAAAGAGATGATCAACACCGAGATCAATGAAAACCCGGTGCTTGAAGAGGTGGAAGAATCCGGCATCTCGTTCGAGGAGATCGCGGGACGAGAGGGCGATCGCGAGAGGTCGGCGGAGGAGGTGGCCGCGGAAGAGAAGCGCGCGGAGAAGGATCCCTTTGACGAGATCGACTTCGGGAGCTACTTTCAGGACTACCTGGATCCCGGGTACAAGACAGCCTCGAATTTAGAGGAGTACGACAAGCCCTCGTTTGAACATTTCCTGTTCCAGCCGAGCACGTTAAGCGATCACCTGACGTGGCAGATCGGATCGCTGACGTTGCCGCCAGAGGTGCGCGTCGCGGCGGAGCTGATTATCGGAAACCTCGATGAGAGCGGGTATCTCGTGGCCAGCGATGAAGAGTTGCTGCAGGGGCTGCGCGAGATGCAGGAGCCTCCACGAGCGGAGCCGATACCTTTCGAGCGTGGGAACAGATCCAGGAGCTCTCCGGTTTGGGAGCAGACTGCGGAGTCGGGCGATGCCGACGCTGTAAGTGGGACGGCTGATCTGGCAGCAGCGGAGGAGTCGAACGACGCGCTGTTGCGGGGCGCGGTTCTCGAAGGGCGAAGGGTTGTAAGTAGCCTGGATCCAGTGGGCGTCGGTGCGCGCGATTTGCGGGAATGCTTGTTGATTCAGGTCGCCGCCCAGCGATGCGAGGCAGAGTTGGCTCTGCGCCGTCGTGGCAAGATCGCGGACGAGGTGCAGAAAGATGTATTCACGATTGCCTGCCATATCGTCACGAACTGCCTTGGGCTCTTGCAAAAAAAGGACATGCGGGAGCTGACCCGCGGCTGTGGCCGAACGGCGGAAGAGGTGCAGATGGCGGTCGAGTATATCCGGACGCTCGATCCTCGACCGGGGCAACGCTTCAACGAGAGCGCGACCCGTTTGATTGAGCCGGATGTCGCCTTCGTCAAGCGCGATGACAAGTACATGGTGCTGATGAACGAAGAGGATCTGCCGACGCTGCGATTGAACCAGGACTATCGCAAGATGCTGGCGCAGAAGCAAACGGAGAAGCAGGTCAAGGAGTACGTGAAAGAGCGATATAAGTCCGCGATTCAATTGCTGCGCAACATCGAGCAGCGCAAGAATACGATCGTGCGGACGTGCGACGTGATTGTCCGGCGTCAAGCGGACTTTCTCGAGCACGGGGTGGAAGCGCTGCACCCGATGATGATCAAAGAGGTTGCCGAGGAGATCGGCGTCCATCCGTCCACGGTAAGCAGGGCAGTTGCCAACAAGTATGTGCATACGTCGCAGGGTGTATTCGAGCTCCGCTTCTTCTTTTCGGAGGGCGTAAATGGGCCGGAGGGGGGAGACCTACCGCTGGTGCTTCTGAAGCGCAGGGTTAAGAAGCTGATTGAAGAAGAGGACGAGCGGAAGCCGCTTACGGACGATCAGTTGGCCGCCGCTCTTCAGCAGCAGGGGATCCAGGTAACCCGGCGTACGGTCGCAAAATATCGCGAGGATATGCAGATTCCGAGCACCCACCAACGCCGGGTTCGATAAGAGCATCGAACTCGGCTAGTATGCCTGTGAGGTGTGCATGATGAATGTTGAGTACACGGGCCGTCAAACGACGATTACACCCAAGCAGAAGAGGCAGGTAGAGGAAGGGATATCGCGGATCGCGAAGATCTCAGGGGATACCGGCAACGTTCATGTAATTTTGACGGTTGACAAGTACCGGCAGATCGCTGAGGTGACTTTGAAGGCAAAGGTCTACGAGTTTGTGGCGACGGCCGAGGGTGTGGAAATGGAGGCTGCTCTCCATGACGCCCTGGGGAAGCTGGAACAGCAGGCAGTGCGGCAGAAGCAGAAGCACACGACTACTAAGCGCCACCCCAAGGGGGACGTCAAGACATCCGCGCTCGAGTTTGGGGATGGAGCTATCCCGGAGGCGTGATGTTCGTGTAAGTGGAGGCATCGTAGCGTGGTGTGATGCTAGGATGCCTCCATGCCGGGCGCGCGAAAGTCAGTTAAGTCAGTTAAGAGATCCCCTAAGCTAGCCAGCGCAGACGCGGGCCAACTGGTGATTGTGACGGGGATGTCCGGGTCGGGAAAATTGTCGGCGCTGAAGGCGTTTGAGGATCTCGGCTACTACTCGGTCGATAACCTGCCGCTGGAGCTAATTCCGCAGTTCGCGGATCTGGTCCGGCAGTCGGCGCAGATCGAACGCGCGGCGCTGGTGATCGACGTCCGCGAGGGAATGCGTTTGGACGAGTTCCCTGCGATCCTGAAGAAGGTTCGGCGCGTTCTGCCGACGCGGGTGGTTTATCTTGAGGCTTCGGAAGAGGCTTTGATCCGGCGTTTTTCGGAGACTCGGCGGCCCCATCCCATGGGGCGCACGGAAACGGTGTTGGAATCGATCCGGGCGGAGAGAAAACGCCTTGATCCGATCCGAAACGTTGCGGATATCCTGCTCGACACGACGAAGTTCAATGTACATGAGTTGCGAGCGCACATCAATGCACAGTTTGAACGGAAGGATGACAGTGGTGAGCCGAACCTCACGGTCTCCTGCGTGAGCTTTGGATTCAAAAACGGGGTACCGACAGATGCGGATCTGGTGTTTGATGTGCGTTTTTTACCCAACCCTCATTTCGTTCCCGAGTTCCGCAAATTGACTGGACGGCATCCCAAGGTGGCGCGGTATGTCCGTCACTTTCCGCAGACGGCTGAATTTCTCGACAGGATCACGGAGTTGCTCGAGTTTCTGCTGCCGCACTACATCAAGGAAGGCAAGAGCTATCTCACGGTAGGGTTTGGGTGCACGGGGGGGCAGCACCGATCGGTCTTCATCGCGGAGGAGATGAAGAAGCGGCTCTCTGCCGACGGGTACAGGGTAAAGGCGGCGCACAGGGACATGCCGCGGTAAATCAGCGGAGCGGAGCCGGCGAATACAATTGCGAGATGCAGGACAGCGACGGTGTTGGTTGGGCGATGGATGAGGGGCGATCGGGGTGAAGAGAATCTTCCGGCTTCTCTCGTATGCACGGCCATACCTCCTTTATTCGCTGGGGTCAGTAGTGCTGATGGCGACGGTGGGCGCTATGGCAGCGTTTCGCATTTTGCTGGTAAAGCCGATCTTCGACAAGGTGCTGTCGCCCGACTCGCAGGCGCGAGATCTCCTGGTGTTTCGCGTTCCGCATCTATCGGGCGCGCTCGATCTGGATTTTCTGGTTCCGAGTCATCTGCACAATGCGTGGAACGTGATCGCCTATGCGCTGGTAATGTCGGCCTTAGTGAAGTCGGCCTGCGATTATCTAGGTACGTACTTGGTGAACTACGCGGGCTTCGGGATGATCACCGACCTTCGCAATGATTTGTATGAAGCGGTACTGCGAAGGTCGGTCGCCTTCTTTCAGAAGCATTCGACGGGAACTCTGCTGTCGACACTGATCAACGATATCGAAAAGGTGCAGTTTGCGATGTCCAGTGTCCTGGGCGACTGTCTGCAGCAGACCTTCACCCTGGTGTTTTTGATGTTTGTGGTGGTCCTGTACGGCGGGAAGATGGCTTGGTTGCTGTTGCTCTTTGTTCCCGTCGTGATCTCGTCGGCAAAACGAATTGGAAGCCGGGTACGACATACGACACGGAGAGGACAGGACAAGCTCGCGGAGATCCAGAATATTTTGCACGAGACGATCACGGGCAATCGCATCGTGAAAGCCTTTGGGATGGAGCGATGGGAGATGACTCGCTTCCGAAGAGCGGCGAGCAGGCTTTTCCGGGCGAACCTGCGATCGGTGAGCGTCCAGGCCATCAGTTCGCCATTGATGGATGCGCTTGGAGCGGTGGCGATTGCGCTGCTTTTGCGGATCGGGCGCGAGCGAATTCTGCACCATGCGATGACGACTGGATCCTTCATAGCGTTCCTGATCGCGGTATTTACGCTTTACGATCCGGTGCGGAAGTTCGCGACGTTTTACAACAGCTTTCAACAGGCGTTGGGCGCGAGTGAGGAGATCTTCCGGTTCATGGATGCGCAGGACGACGTTCGCGAGAAGAAGGATGCCGTGGTGCTGAAGGGCTTCCACGGAGGGTTTCGCTTTGAGAACGTGGGATTTTCGTATGCGGAAGACGGAGAGAGCAAACAGGTGCTCGACGGAGTTAATCTCGACGTCTCGCGAGGTGAGGTGATCGCGTTTGTAGGACCGAGTGGCGCGGGCAAGTCGACGCTCGTGAATCTGATTCCGCGATTTTTTGATGTGAACGAGGGGCGCATCTTGATCGACGGGCATGATCTGCGCGATGTCACGATTGATTCTCTGCGGAAGCAGATCGGAAAGGTGACCCAGGAGACGGTTCTGTTCAACGATACGGTCCGGAATAACATAGCGTATGGACGGCCTGATGTGCCGGCTGCGAAGGTGGAGGAGGCGGCGCGGATGGCGCTGGCCCATGAATTTATTGAGCGGATGCCGGACGGTTACAACACGGGAATCGGCGAAAAGGGAGCGCGGCTGAGCGGGGGAGAGCGGCAGCGGATTGCGATTGCGCGAGCGATTCTGAAGAACGCCCCAATACTAATTCTGGATGAGGCAACATCGTCGCTGGACGTTGAGAGCGAGAGGTTTGTGCAGGCGGCGATAGCTAATCTGATGCAGGGGCGGACAGTGTTTGTCATCGCTCACCGGCTTTCGACCGTGCGCCGAGCCACGCGGATCGCTGTGATCGACCGTGGGCGAATAACGGAAATCGGAACGCATGAGGAGCTGATGCAGAACTCCGGAACGTACCAGCGGCTCTACAACCTGCAATTCGAGGAGGTTGGATCGCCGGAGAACGGACTGCATGATCTGGCGGCCGCTGTCGAGGGGATCTCGTGAAGCCGATCTACTCGATGACGGGCTTTGCCTCTATGCGGGGATCCGTAGAGGAGGGTCTTGAATTTACTTTGACCGCGAAAAGTGTGAACCACCGCTTTCTGGATCTGCAGTTCAGGCTCCCAGGTGGGTTGGACGGCCTGGAGGCAAAGCTTCGGCAGATGCTGAAGGCGAGAATGGGACGCGGGCACGTTGACCTGACTCTGACTCTGGATCGATCTGGAGAGTGCGAGTTGTGGGTGAACGATAAGTTGCTGAGCTCGGCATTAAGATCATTTCGCGCGGCGGCTACTAGACACGGTCTTGGGAGCGAGCCGGATCTGAACCTCCTGCTTCGATTGCCTGGCGTGGTGTGTTTGCAACGGGCAACTTCGCCCGATGCTTCAAGCGGATGGGAGGAAATCGCCGTCAAGCTTGCGGGAGAGTTGATTGAAGCCTTGCTGAGTGCGCGGGCAGAGGAGGGGGCAACGCTAGCGGCTGAGTTGCGATCCGCCATGGAGCGGCTTCGGGGCATGTCGGCTGAGGTTGGCGAGTTGCGTGGGCGGGTTCGAGATTCGCAGTTCGATCGACTTCACCTGCGGCTCGGTGAACTATTGCAGGGAGCTGAGTTGAGCGAGGATCGCGTGCTGGCGGAGGCGGCCATGATGGCCGAGCGCAGTGATGTCGAGGAGGAGAACGTCCGTTTGTTGACGCATGTAGAGCGTTTTCTAGCCATGCTGGATGCAGGCGGAGAAGTGGGCAAGCGGCTGGACTTCCTCCTGCAGGAGTTGAATCGCGAGGCGAATACGATGCTCTCAAAGACAAGCGGCGCGGCAGGCGAAGGTGGTTTACGCATCACCGAGATTGGCTTGGAGATGAAGGCGCAGATCGAGCGAGCTCGCGAGCAGGTGCAAAACCTAGAATGAGGAACTCTGCGTAAGTCACCGAACGCGAAGAATTAATCAGTTTCAAAAGCGAAGTGAATTGGAGTGCACGACAGACGTATGGCGGGAATACTTTTTATCATCTCGGCGCCTTCGGGATCGGGAAAATCCACTCTGGTGAGCCAACTGCGAACTTTGGTGGAGGGTCTGGACTTTTCGATCTCTTACACGACCCGTGCTGCACGTGGATCGGAGGAGGATGGTCGTGAGTACCACTTTACGTCGCGTGCGGAGTTTGAGCGGATGGTCGTGAACGGCGAGTTCCTGGAGTGGGCTGAGGTCTTCGGGAACTACTACGGAACCGCGGTTGCGGCGCTTGAACATGCGCGGGCGCTCGGTAAGGATCTGCTGCTTGACATCGATGTGCAGGGTGCGTTGCAGGTGATGCAGAAACTGCCTGGTGCGGTGTCGATCTTCATTTTGCCGCCTAGTCCGGAGGTGCTCGAGATGCGGTTGCGGAATCGAAGCGAGGCGGAGAAGATGACGTCGGAGGCGGTTATCGAGTGCCGCCTGTCGCAGGCGCGAAACGAGCTACGGGAGATCTGGGATTATCAGTATGCGCTTGTAAACGATGTGCTCGACCATGCGGTCGGGGAGATGAAGGCGATTGTTCAGACTGAGCGAGGCGCTGGGGACGGAGCGGCGGAGGTGGCGCAAGGATGCCGGACGGATGTGGCATCCGAGAGGCTGCGGACGGTGTTGGGGGCATTTGGCCAGGACTGAAACAGGTTCAACCGCAGCGCACGGTATTGGTGAATCTAGCGCGCTGGGGTAGAGTCGGAGAGAGGGCGACGCGATGACGATTGACACTGTTCTGCACAATAAGTACAGCTTAGTAAAGGGCGCGGCGAGAAGAGCTCGGCAGCTGCAGAATGGGGCGGCACCACTGATCGCGGCGAAGTCCATGAAGGCGTGCCGTGTGGCGCAGGATGAGATTCGGCAGGGTCATGTCACGTACGTGCTTCCGCTTCAGAAGTTCGAGCCGGTGGCGGATCTGCTGCCGGAGTAGAGGCGCACGAAAGAACAATGCCGATCGAAGCAGAGCAGATACGCGCGTATGTGGAGTACTTCCGCGATTTGGGCGTATACGACTTCTATCGCTGCGGAAATTCGATCGCCCTCCCTGCAAGCGAACTGCTGGTCGATGCAGCTGAACCGTGGAACTCAGGTCCAGGTGTTGCTGCGGTTGCTAAGGTTGCTAAGGTGCGGTCCCCCCATGTCGTGGCTGGACCTACGCCCATTTCCCTGGCCATGGAGGCTCCGATCGGAAAGCTGATTTCTTTCGACGAGCTAGCACCCGACCCCGAGGTGCGAGTTGCATTACGCGATCGTGCTCAGGCCCTGCTAGCGATTAAAGAGGAGATAGGGGATTGCACTCGATGTCCGCTGGCGTATGCGGGACGACGAACGATCGTGTTCGGCGAGGGGGATTCAGCGGCGCGGGTGATGTTCGTCGGAGAGGGTCCTGGCGCCGACGAGGATGCGTCCGGAGTACCGTTCATAGGGAAGGCTGGGCAGCTGCTGAACAATATGATCACCGCGATGGGGCTGACGCGCGAGCAGGTGTATATCGCGAACATTGTGAAGTGCAGGCCGCCCAAGAACCGGGTTCCGGAACCGGTGGAGGCGAATACGTGCTCGCAGTTCCTGCTGCGACAGATGGACGTCATTCAGCCGATGGTGGTAGTGGCCCTAGGATCGACTGCGGCAACATGTCTTCTGGGTGTGAAACAGCCGCTCTCTGCACTGCGCGGGCGGTGGCATAACGTGCGCAGGGCGAAGCTGGTGGTGACGTATCATCCAGCGTTTCTACTGCGTGATCCGCGGCAAAAGGGTGAGGCATGGAAGGATTTACAGATGGTGATGAGGGAGCTTGGGTTGAAGCCTCCGAGCAGAGGCTGAGCTCGTCGAGCTGTCCGCGGCGGCTTATTTGCGCTGATGTTAGTGGGGTGAAGAAATGCGGATGGTGCTGGCGCGACAGGAGCGGACCTGTTGGCAGGCGATTGGGCGGAGGCCCTTGGTGAGGCAGAGCTCGATGGCGGTCAGGTTGTTATTTGCGCAGGTGAGGGCAAGACTTTCGCGGGGAAAAGAGGGGTTTGCCACCGAAAAGAGGTCCAGAATCGTGGTGGGAGCTATGGAGATTTGATGGTCCAGGCTGGTGAGTTGGTGGGGAATAGCAACCAAGTGGACGGCCTGCCGGGCGAGTGAAAAGAAAGCGTCGGGAGCCAACCCGGAGCAGGTGCCATGGGCCTGCCACTCATGGCGGAGAAGGCCTGATTCGGGGTAGATATCCTGAAAGAGGGAGGGGTTGGAGGGGCCGGGGGCATCGCTGCAGACCTCGGGGTGTCGTCCGTCGTTGGTCTGGGGCCAGAGGCCGTGCAGGACGAAGGCGAGGTGTTGAGCGCACTCGGGCCGGCCGGCGTGGGTGGCGCAGAACTCCGGCGACCAGGAGAGGTTGAGAAGGTAGAAGTCGAAGGAGCCGTTGCCGGACGGTGCGGGGAGACGGCGGCGGTTTTCACGATCTCCGCGAACCGAGTTCGAAGCAGATGATTCAGAGGGCTGGGCTCTGGTTGGTGGAGGCTGAGGCGGGGGACTACAGGCCGACAGCGTAAGGCAGAGAAGCGCGGCGGCAGATGTTGTGCGGCGCGATGCCAGGAGAAGCAGCGTGCGGCTTGGATTTAGTGCTGGCGTGACCGGAGGGCCTCATGGACCTTGCTGATGAAGGCCTCGGGAAGAGCGAGCGACCACACAGAATGGTCAAAGGGATGACCTGTGTGCTCCGGAGCAGGGTTTTTCGAGAAACTGATCAGGGCGGGATGGGTCGGATTGGATCTTGCAGCGATGACGAGCGCGTCGGCCTCGGCTGGCGCCAGGGTATGGCAAGCGATGATGAGGTTGTACCCGGAGGTAGCCACTGCCGCGATTGCGTCCGGGGCGCTATTGATCGAGACGTGGAGGCCCTGCTTCTCGAGGATGGCCTTGCGCGTGTAGAGGAGCATTTCGTCGGTTCCGACGAGGAGTGCGGTCGGGGACGATGTGGGTGGGACGAGGTCCTGGGACATGGCGGTGCCTTTTACTGCTTTCAGTAGAGTTTCGCAGCACAGCCCGCGATGTCGGAGCTCTGCGAGACGACCTTGAGGGACACTGCGTTGAGAAAATTGGTGCTTGTACCCGTGTATCCGCTGGCGTCGACAACCAGTTTGATGTCGAAGACGTTGGGATTGCTGGTAGCTGTTTCGGTGAGGGTGTAGGTGGAGCCGAAGCAGCTACCACAATTTGGGCCGATGGTATCAGCGTGGGCGGACAGGCTCGCGAGTGGAACGGCGAGCAGGCAAAGGACTGCGAGTCTTTTTAGCTTGGTGCTCCTCAGAGGTTTTTCGTTGGGGGCCCGGTGATTTTTTATAACCGTGCAAGCACAGTCGAAGGAGGTACCTGGAACAGCGCGAGGGTACGGGGCACCTGGTAAGGGTGCACGTCTGCTGCCAAACCGTAGGGAATGGGACTGAATTATAAGTCTTTCCTAATGTGTGCTTCGATTGAATTGCCTGGCCTTCCATTGAACCTATTGAGAAAGAGATTGCATAGAAAGAAGCAACCATTTCCCCTGCGCCGGCACCTCCGTCCAATAAGTGGAGGAGATTGCACTACATCTTCACCGTCGCCAGGCAGGCCGATTTAGGCTGGGGGAGTGCCTTTGTTCTGCGATGTTGCCTTACCTGTGCCGCTCCAACGGACGTTTACGTACGCGATAGGGGACCATCGGGCGGTCGTGGGTGCCCGGGTGCTGGTTCCGTTCAGCGGACAACGGTTGATAGGGGTAGTGGTTCGGCTGCATGACGATATTCTTCCCGAGGGTGTTGAGGCAAAGCCGGTTCAGGCGGTGCTTGACGCGGAGGCCCTCCTGCCCGATGAGCTGATGCGGCTGGCGGGGTGGATTGCACGGTACTATGTGGCCCCGCTCGGCGAGGTGCTGCGGGGCATGCTGCCGTTAAGCGCGGAGGTGAAGCGGCAATTCGTGTACCGGATTGCGGAGCCGGGGCGAAAGGTGTTGTACGAGGGGGCTGCGAAGGGGTCGTCGCGGCGGTCGAGGCTGACGGCGGAGGAGCAGAACCGCGAATATGCGGTGCTGAACTACCTAGAAGACGGTGAGGCGGCAAAGGCGAGTGCGCTGCGATCTGCGACGCAGGCGGGAAAGGCGCTGCTGGATGGGATGGTGCGCAAACGGTGGCTGGTGCGGGAGGCATTGGCGGAAGAGCGGGATGCGCGCCGGGTGGAGAGATTGGCGGTGCTGGCGGGAGAAGGGAGCAGGGCCGGGGCAAGGGTTGGGGAAGCCGGGGCAGTGAGCGGCGCGGGCCGGCTGCCACGTTTGAATGGGAACCAGTTGCTGGTGATGGCCGAGATGGCGGCAGTGGGTGGGCGGATGCTGGTGCGCGAGCTGCGAGAGAGGCTGCGCGGGGCGGGGGTTCCGGAGTCTACCGTGGGAACGCTGGTGCGGCGCGGGCTGGTGCTGATCGAGGAGGTGGAGAGGGAGTTCTGGCTGGGTGGGGTGGGGGTGGAAGGCGGGCCATCCGGGGGCGAAGTTGGCGGGGGGGTAGCGGGTTCAACGGCTGCGCCTCGGAATGACAGCAAAAAAGACAAACCCGGTGCGCGAAAGAAGAGTGCGCATGAGCATGCGTTGAATGAGGCACAGATGGAAGCGTTGGGCACGATTGCGGTGTCCATGGAGCGGGGCGGGTTTGAGCCCCATCTGCTGTACGGGGTGACAGGCTCGGGGAAGACGGCGGTGTATGTAGCCGCGATGCAGAGGGCGCTGGCTGGGGGGAGGAGCGCGCTCCTCCTGGTTCCGGAGATTGGGCTGACACCGGCTATGGCGGGACAGATGTACGCGGCATTTGCGGGGGAGGTAGCGCTGCTGCACTCGGGATTGACGCCGGACGAGCGGGCCCAGCAGTGGCACAGGATTAAGCGGGGAGAGGCGCGGGTGGTGGTGGGGACGCGGTCCGCGGTATTCGCTCCGCTGCCGAAGCTGGGTCTGGTGATCGTGGATGAGGAGCATGACTCGAGCTACAAGCAGGAGGAGACGCCGCGATACCACGGGCGCGATGTGGCGGTGATGCGAGCGAAGCTGAATGGGGCGGTGGTGGTGCTTGGGTCGGCGACGCCGTCGCTCGAGAGCTGGGGGAATGCTGAGCGAGGAAGGTACGGGCGGATCGAGATTCTGGCGCGTGTGGCGGACCGGCCGCTACCTGCCGTGGAGCTGGTGGACATGCGAAGAGAGTTTCGCGATGTGGGCAAGGAGGAGATCTTTTCACGCCGGCTGGTCGAGGAGACGCAGGCAACGCTCGATCGGGGGGAGCAGGCCATGATCCTGCTGAACCGGCGCGGGTACAGCTTTGTGGCTATGTGCCGGAGCTGCGGGGAGAAGATCCAGTGCGAGAATTGCGCGATTTCGATGACGCTGCATAGGCCTGTGAGCGGGATTGCGGAGAGTGGGGAGGCACGAGTTGGGGAGCGGCTGGAATGCCACTACTGCGGGTTCCGGAGGAGCGTGCCGAAGGCGTGTCCGAAGTGTGGGAGCGAGCACCTGTACTACCTGGGTGCGGGATCGCAGCAGGGGGAGGAGCGGCTGCAGGAGTTGTTTCGCAACGCGCGGATCGGGCGGATGGACCGGGACACGGTGCGGGGACGCGGCGATATGGAACGGATGCTCTCGCGGCTGCACTCGGGCGAGATTAACCTGCTGGTTGGCACGCAGATGATCGCGAAGGGGCATGACGTCCACGGTGTGACGCTGGTGGGTGTGGTTGGAGCGGATTTCGCTCTGGGGCTTCCCGATTTCAGGGCGGCGGAACGTGTGTTCCAGCTGCTGACCCAGGTATCTGGACGGGCTGGACGGGGGGAGCTGCCGGGAAAGGTGTTAGTCCAGAGCTACTACCCGGATCACTATGCGATCGACTTTGCGCAGAAGCATGACTACCCGGGGTTCGTGGCGAAGGAGATGCAATACAGGAGATGGATGCACTACCCGCCGCACAGTGTGCTGGCAAACGTGGTGGTGCAGAGCGAAAAGATGGAGGAGGCTGCGGATTGGGCCGCGATGCTGGGGCGATGGTTCGAGAGCACGCCGATGCCAGGGGTACGGGTTCTCGGACCGGCGGCGGCGCCGATTGTGCGGCTGAAACGGATCTATCGATTTCATTTTGTGCTAAAGACGGAGCGGCGGCAGGTGCTGGGAGAGACGCTGCGAGGATTGCTCGCGTTTGCGGATGAGAGAGGGATTGCGCGAAGGAGTCTGGTGGTGGACGTGGATGCGGTGCACTTGATGTGAGCGGCCGGAAGCTCAGGAGGTAGCGGGTGCAGTTTACGTGCAACGGGCCGTTGCGGCGCGGGAGAGGAGGCTATGTGAGAAGGTGGAGCTCTTTACCGGGCTTGAAGCGGACAGCTTTGCCTGGGGCTATGGAGACTTCTGCGCCGGTTCTTGGGTTACGCCCGATGCCGGTTTTGCGAGGCTTTACGGTGAAGACTCCGAAGCCACGGAGCTCGATGCGGTCGCCTGCCACGAGCGACTGCTTCATGCTTTCGAAGATGGCGTCCACGGCGGATTCAGCCTTGGTACGAGGCAGGCCGGTTCGCTCCACAACCCGTTGAATGAGGTCCTGCTTGATCATCTGAGTCGGTGTCCTTGAGTTGAATTTCAACAGGGGAGGCGAGCCGGGTGTTTCTGGTAGGGTGATGGTAGGTAGTCGCGTGCCGATTGTCAACGGTAGAACACCGTAAGGTCGTCAAACTTATGCTGTTAGGCACTGTAGAGGATGGTGCTTGCTGGGCAGTGGCCGGTGAGCCTGCCCGTGGATCAGGAAGGTACTGTGGCGATCAAGAGCGACCGGTGGATCCGGGAACAGGCGGTGCAGCATGGGATGATCTCACCTTTCAGCGAGAAGCAGGTGCGTGAGGGTGTGATCTCGTACGGTTTGTCGTCGTACGGGTATGATCTGCGAGTTTCAGATGAATTCAAGATTTTCACCAATGTGAACTCGGCGATTATCGATCCGAAGGCCTTTGATGAGCGCTCTTTTGTAACGGTGCAGGCTCCTAGCGTGATTGTGCCGCCCAACTCTTTTGCGCTGGCGCGATCGATCGAGTACTTCAAGATCCCTCGCGATGTTCTGACCATCTGCGTAGGGAAGTCGACGTATGCGCGCTGCGGGATTATTGTGAACGTGACTCCGTTCGAGCCGGAGTGGGAGGGATTTGTAACCCTCGAGATATCAAATACGACTCCGCTTCCGGCGCGTATCTATGCCAATGAGGGTTTGTGTCAGATCCTGTTCTTCCAGTCGGACGAGATCTGCGAGATCAGCTATGCGGACCGGAAAGGGAAGTATCAAAATCAGCAGGGAATAGTCCTCCCGAAGTTGTGATTTTGCTGGCTGGATAGGCGCATTTACAGAGGTGGTGGGTAAAGTGTCCCTCTAAGCGCGGGGAAGGAGCGGGCGAGGAGGAGGATGGGAGTTGACCAGCGAAACAGGACAGCCGACGAAGCGCTTTGGAGTGGTTGCGGCGGATCCCCTTCGGCTGCTGGGGCTTAGGACGATCTTCGAAGAGACGGATGGGGTGGAACTGGTGCCGCTCACGGGGCAGGGCGCGCTCAACTCAGCACCTCTCGATCTGATGTTTGTCGACGCCTCGTGCACCGACCACCTGTTTGAACTGCTTGCGTCCTTCCAAAGATCGAGACCACGGCTGAAGGTGATTGTCATCGGGCTCGAGACAGATCACGATCACATGCAGCGGGTCATTGGAGCGGGGGCTAAAGGTTATCTGACCCACGGGTCGAACGCGGGTGAGATCCGGATGGCGGTAGAGATTGTGCTGGACGGCTCGGTGTGGGCGCCGCGCAAGGTGATGGCGCGCCTCCTTGAGGCGGGCCGGCGTGCGGAGGCCGAGGCGGCGGCGGCACCTCCTCGATTTACCGCTCGCGAGCGGGATGTTTTGCGACTGCTGGTGGCGGGTCGATCGAATCGCGAGATCGGAACAGCACTCGCTGTGGACGAGGCCACGGTAAAGGCGCATGTGGGGCGGCTCCTGCGAAAAGTTGGCGTGAAAAACAGGACAGCACTGACTATGGCGACCATGCAACGCGGCCTAATGAAGGCGGAATGAAGGCATTTACTCAGTAGTTAATAAGGCCCAGCACAAAGGTCTACATCCCTCCGTACTGTTGTGGGGTGCTTGGGAAGGGTGCAACCTGAACTCAGCAACACAAACCTGGGAGAGGGGTCGTGGAGATGGTATCCCAAGCGGATACGCCCACACGGCCCTATTTTTTGTTCGGTGGGTGGACATCGACCTGGGGGCAACTTCGAGGGGCACGGGCCCATCAGAACAATGTAGCGTTACGGGGACCCCTCTGAGTTGGTTGTGAAATTTATACCGAAAGGCAAGAAAATGAATCGAATGAAGTCTGCAGTTTGTGGGATGACACTGGCCGCCTTGTCGCTCCCTGCGTTTGGAGCTTCTGATAAATCGAAGCTGGACGAACGGCTCAAGGATGCACAGGCCGTTATCACAGAGGTGATGGCTACACCAGACAAGGGCATTCCGCAGAGCATCCTCGCCGGAGCTTCCTGCGTGGTTGTTGTTCCGGGTTTCAAGAAGGGCGCGTTTGTAGTTGGGGCCCAGTATGGTCAGGGTGCGGCAACATGCCGTACCGCCAAGGGATGGAGTTCCCCCGTGTTTGTACAGCTGGCAGGCGGCAGCTTTGGTTTCCAAATCGGTGGACAGTCGACAGACCTAGTTTTGGTTGCAATGAACCAGAACGGTTTGCAGGAGATGTTGAAGAATAAGTTCAAGATTGGCGGGGATGCCGCTGCAGCGGCGGGTCCGGTGGGCCGCAATGCACAGGCCGGCACCGATTGGAAGCTGAATGCCGAGTTCCTTTCGTATTCGCGGAGCAAGGGTCTGTTTGCTGGAGTTGACTTGAACGGTACCGTTTTATCTCAGAATCAGGAGGATACGCGAACCTTCTACGGATCGGATCTTCCCTATGAGCAGGTCCTGAAGGGCAATCAGGCGACACCCGCAGAGGCTCAGCCATTTGTCCGGACGGTGGCGAAGTATTTCGTGATTGCGAAGAACAATCAGTAGAAGGTCCGAAGTAAAAGTGAGGGCGGCCTAGCGGCCGCCCTCACTTATTTGTTGGCGCCCCGAACCGCCGGGTAGACTTGGAGCTTGAGCCAAGGAGTGAAGAGGCCGGAACAGACGGAGGGGGGACGTGAGGTTACGATCCGGGCTCGCCTCGAGTTCTGGGGCGTGTGGATATGCGTCAAGGTGCTAGGCGCGCTGCCGCGCGGGGTGGCGCGGGCTGTTGGGCGCGGCATAGGGGCTGTGGCGTTCTTCGCGTTCAGCCGCTTGCTGAAGGTCGGGAGAACGAACCTCCAGATGGCGTTGCCGAAACTCTCTAGCGATGAGCGCGAGAGGATACTCCGGGGAGAGTACCGGAGTCTCGGATACCAACTCGCGGAGTTCTGCCAGATGCCGTCCTACTCGGCAGAAACCGCGAGTCGGCTAATCCGTTATGAGGGTCTTAGCCGCTACATCCAGGCGCGTGCGCGGGGAAAGGGAGTTCTGGTGTTAACCGGTCATCTTGGGGCATGGGAGCTTTCGAGCTTCTACCACTCTCTGAGGGGCTACCCAATGGGGATGGTGATCCGGCGTTTAGACAACCCTCTCATTGACGAGATGGTGAACCGAGTCCGATGTTTGCATGGAAACAGGGTGCTGCATAAGGACGATTTTGCGCGAGGGCTCATCGGGGAGATGCGGGCTGGTGGGACCGTCGGCATTTTGATGGATACGAACATGACGCCACCCCAGGGGGTCTTCGTGCCGTTCTTCGGGGTGATGGCGTGTACTGCTTCCGGGCTGGCGCGGGTTGCCAGAAAGACCGGGGCGGCGGTTCTGCCAGGATTTCTGCTGTGGGAAGAGGAGGAGAAGAGATATGTGCTGCACTTCGGCGAGGAGTTGGAGATTGTATCCACGGAAGACCAGGATGACGATGCGAGGTTGAACACGGCGCGATTCACTGCAATCCTTGAAGATTATGTGAGGCGATACCCTGATCAGTGGCTGTGGATGCACCGGAGATGGAAGACGAGGCCGCCGGGTGAGAGTGGAATTTACTAATGGCCAAGCTTTCGGAGATCGCAATCTGGTTGGGAGCGGCGACGCCGGAGAGAGATGCTGAGGTTGTGCGCGTATCAGGAGTCGGGGCCGGGTCTGAGGACGTCGGGGCCGAGAGCCTGGTCTTCGCTACCGATGCGAGATCGTTTGATCTGGCGGTCCGGTCAAAGGCGGGTGGGATTCTGGCGAGTCAGCAAATCCGGCAGAGGGTCGTCAACGACGGGCGGGTGCTTTGGGTGAAAGATGCGAAGCTGGCGTTCGCCATTGTGGCTTCTAAGCTTCGGAGAGCGGCGAGCACCGGGTCGACTCAGGGTTTCGGCGAGGTGCTGATTCACCGACGGGCCTTTATCGACGAGGAGGTTTCGATGGGGGAGGGAACGCGGGTCGGGCCCGGAGCGGTGGTCGCCCGCGGCGTGAGGACGGGCCGTGACTGCGAGATTCAGGCGAACGCAACCCTTTGTGCGGGGACCACTCTGGGGGACAGGGTGGTGGTTCAGACTGGAGCAGTGCTGGGATCGACTGGATTCGGGTATGTGAGGAACGTTGAGACTGGGGAGTACGTCGCCTTTCCGCAGCAGGGGACACTTGAAGTGGGGGACGATGTCGAGATTGGAGCGAATACGACAATCGACAGGGGTGCTCTCGGGGAGACGCGGATCGGGCGAGGAACGAAGATCGATAACCTGGTGCATATCGCTCATAATTGCGTAATTGGGAGAGATGTAGTGATCGCGGCCCAGACGGGGATCTCGGGATCGACGACCGTGGGAGATGGGGCGGTGATTGGGGGCCAGGTTGGCATAGGGGATCATGCTGCGATTGGCGAAGGCGTGGTTCTCGGATCGGGGAGCGGCGTGCTTCCGGGAAAGAAGTTGAAGGGTCCGGGGCAGGTGTTCTGGGGCATTCCAGCGCAGCCGTTGAAGGCGTATCTGCGCGGACTTGCAAGGTTCAGGCGAGAATAGAGGAGGGTCGCCGCTGAGGCGAATCCTGGGGGTTAGATGTGGCGATTGTTGTTGTTGGGGGACACTCACGAAATATCGGAAAGACGAGCGTCGTTGCTGGTCTGATTGCGGGGCTGGCTGAGATGGATTGGACGGCGATGAAGATTACGCAGTTCGGCCACGGTGTGTGCTCGGCGAATGGCGAGCCCTGTGACTGCGAGACGGCAGATCACACGATCGCCATTAGCGAGGAGCGGGGTGAGAGCGGGACGGATTCGGGCAGGTACATGGCCGCGGGGGCAGTGCGGTCTTTGTGGGTGAGGACGCGGCAGGGTCAGTTAGTGGAGGCGATGCCTCGGATCCGAAAAGAATTAGAGCGGGCAGGGAACATAGTGATTGAGTCGAACAGCATCCTACGTTTCTTGAAGCCGGACGTTTACCTCAGCATTCTGGATCCGGCGGTGGAGGACTTCAAGGATTCAGCGCGTCGATACCTTGATCGCGCGGATGCGATTTTGATTCCGGAGGGTTCGAATTTGCGCACGGTGCCGTGGCAGGGGGTGTCGGCTGCGTTGTATCGAAAGGTACCTAAGATAATGATGCAGGCTCCAGAGTATGTGAGTCGGGAGTTGTTGCGATTTGTTCGCGACCGGATGGGACTTCCCGAGAAAAAAGCGAAACGGACATCTGAAGTGGGTCGCAGAGCGTCCTGAACAGGTGTGTTTGCAGGGCTCATGTTTTAGATCGTCCAGGAGGAGTATTGCTGCTGAGGTTTCCTTGGGTACGAGGCTCGACGGTTGCTTGCTGCGGGGACGGGGCGCTCCGTCGAATGCGGCGACCGACCGCAGGGTCAGCGTGGAGGGAGGCCTGATGCAGAGCCACACACTTCTGATGGTCAACACGCTCCTGTTTTTTCTGTATGCGGGCGTGGTTTTTGTGAGCGCGAGGATCTCTGGAGGATCGAAGGCCGCGGCGTGGTTCTCGGGGGCGAATCTGGCCTGGGGTCTAGCTATGCTTGGCCGGCTGAGCGCTGAGCATGCCCGGCCTGAGCTTTCAGGGGCTTGGAGTTCGATCCTGATGGTTGCAGGCATGGTGATGCTTCACAGGAGCTTTGCCGAGCTGCTTGATCGAGGGAAACTGCTGTGGCGGTTGCAAGGTGTGCTGCTCCTGGTCGCAGCAGCGGGGTCTCTCTACTTTATGCATGCGCCGACGGCGTACCCCGCGGCTGACTTGCTTCTGGGTGCGGTGCTGGGAGTTCAGACGGCGCTGATCGCTTCGGCGGTGTTCAGTTTTTCGGGGGAAGGGGTGCAGGCGGCTGGATGGTTTACGGGTATGGCGCTCTCCATGTATGCCGTGATTCATCTGATGTGGGTGGCGGTGACGCTTCGCTATGGAGCGGCGGGGTACATCGAGGCAGCGCGTGAGATGGAGGTGGTCTGGCTGTGCGGGATGTTGCTGGCGAGCAGCGCGACGGCGTTTGGATTCTTCTTCCTGGCGACGGGCAAGCTGAGATTGGAGCTGCTGTGGAGGGCTCAGATCGACGAGTTGACGGGGTTGCTGAACCGATGGGCGTTCAAACGCATCGCCGTGAAGGAGACCTTTCGCTCGATGCGGATGGGTGGCCGGCTGGCGGTGGTGATGATGGATCTGGACGGAATGAAGAGGGTGAACGACCAACTCGGCCATGGCGGCGGCGATGCCGTTTTACAGGCTGTATCGGCTAGCTTGCAGGAGGCGCTCCGTGACCGCGACTCGATTGCTCGGATGGGGGGCGATGAGTTCTGCATTCTGCTGCCGGATACGGAGATGCAGGAGGCTCTGACGGTGGCGGAACGTTTGCGAGCGCAGGTGGAGGCGCTGGCGATCCGGTATCGCGGGGAGACGATCCAGGTGCGCGCCAGCTTTGGGGTTTGCTCCTCGGACAAGTGCGGTTGGAACTGGCAAACGTTGCTCGACGAGAGCGACGCGGCGCTGTATGAAGCGAAGCGCAGCGGACATAATAAGGTGGTCGGAGCGAGTCCTCGGGTGACGGCGGCGGTGCCGATTCCGGAGGTGGCGATGCAGGCTGTTGTGAGTGAGAGGCGCAAGCGCTAGCGATCTTTGCTGCCTAGTATTTATAACGCGCCAACCGTGGATCGGGGTAACGACTTATAGGTAGGTATTGGACAGCTAGGTAGTGGTGGACAGCGAAAACAGAAAGGCGCAGCCTCGAAGTTAAGAGACCGCGCCCTTGCGTTTCGCGCGGATTGCGCCGCGGGAATTGTGACTACTTGATGAGGCCGTTGAGGCCAGCGGGGAAGAAGACCCCCTTAGCCGGGCTGACTGCGGTCGATCCACTGACGGCGCCTCCGCCGGTGACGATGTTCAGCACCTGCGTCTTATTGCGGCTAAAGGCGAGCACGTTGCCGTCCGCGTTGACGATGCTGGTTGCGGTTACGGCAGCCGTCTGCGTTCCAAGAACGACCTGCTGAGGTCCAAGAGCGACGTCGTCAGGCTTGGGTGCGGTCGACAGGGCAGCAGCGGAAAGCTTGGCGCGGAGACCGGAGACGCTTTGGGTCAGGCTCTGGAGACCTCCGGGAACGCCGGTCGGGTCGAGGAAGTTGATCGTGGTACGGATGAGGCCGGCGTGGTAGGCCTCAACGGCGAGGATGCCTGCCGCGGCACCGAGGTAGGCCTTTCCGGTGGAGGTGGTGGTGAACAGCGAAGCGGCTCCATGGTAAGCGGTGACACCGACATCCTCAAAGACGTAGGCTCCAATGAGGAAAGATCCATCGGTGGCAAACGGATCGAAGGTTTGACCGATATTGGCTGCCATGGCGAGTGTGTTCCAAGCGTTGTTGAGGTCGATCGCGGGTTGGGCGACTGCGGCCGAGCCGAGAGTCGACCGGAGGAATGCGACGTGCTTGCCCTCTTCGACAGCGGTCTCCACGGCGTAGGAACCGACCTGGATGCTGGTGAAGGGGACCTTCGGGTTGGCCTTGAAGCTGACGGTGCCTTGAGTGCCGGTACCTGTGATGCCCTGGACGGAGGCTCCGGCAGCAGTTGAGGCGGCATTGGCGACGTCGATGGTGGTGCCAAAAGCTGCAAGGTAGTAGAAGTTTGCCTCAAGGTATTCGAGGCTCAGGGCGAAGTTGAGGATGTCGTTGTCGGTGATGCCGGTGGACTGAGCTTTCGCTGGCCCAGCGAGGGCGAGGCCGGCGAGGGCGGTTCCGCCAAGCATCATCATCGCGCGACGGCTGGAGATAATTTCGTCGACCTTTTGTGTCTCTGTCGTTGCCATGGTGTCTATCCTTTACGCGGTTGTTGCTGTGATCTTGCCGTTCAAACCATTGGGGAAGAAGGCGCCCTTGGAGACGCCAGCAGCTCCGCCGGTTCCATAGACGATGTGGAGGACCTGGTCTGTGGTGCGAGCGAAAGCGATGGCATTCTTGGTATCGGCCGCGACAATGCTGCTGGGCGTCGAAGTCGAGGTGGGAACGACAAGGGGAGTCTCCATGCCTCCGCCGACGGTGCCACGAAGGGCCGATATCTTGTTGGCGAAGTCAAGGTAGGGATAGGCCGTGGCTGGAGAGGCGGTGGCGGCGGCTATCGCACTTCCGGTGAGAGCCGTGCGGACGTACGCGGCATGGTAGGCCTCAACGGCGAGGATACCGGCGGCGGCTGTGAGGAGACCAGAACCGATGCCTGCAGTGCTAATGAGACCGGCTGCGCCGTGATAGGCGGTAACGCCGACATCCTCAAAGACAAAAGCGCCAACGAGGAAGCTATTGAAATCAGCGAAAGGGTTGAAGGTGACACCGGTGATGCCAGCAGCGGTGGCGAGGGCGGGGAAGGAGGCCTTGAAATCGATGGTTGGGCGGGGCACAGCGGAAGAGCCGAGAACCTTGCGCAGGAACTGCACGTGCGCCTGCTCGTCATAGGCAATTTCGTTGAGGATCTGTTGTTGCGCGGCGGTCAGATTCGGAACTTTTGTGCCGCCGGTGACGCTTCCGGGGTTTCCGCCGGTGTCTACCGCGGCGAGACCGTCGCCGGTGGCTGCACGGAGGTAGAACTCAGCCTCGAGATACTCAAGATTGAGTGCGAAGTTGAGGATGTCGAAGTCGGTGACTGTCGTCACAGGTGGGACGATAGTGACGGTACCGCTGTCGCTGCAGCCAGCTACGAGAGCGGCTGCGCCCAGGGCACCGGCCCCAGCCAGGAAGCTACGCCGGCTTGGAGCGAACTTGGGATGATCGATTGTCTTTTCCACGATGAAGCACCTCTTGCTTTACGTTGAAACTGCGGGTTGATGGGTCTTGCTCAAACACTTGGTCTACGCAGCCCAGGTTCGATTGGTTTGGGTACGAGCTAAAGTTTCGCGGCAGGTGCGCGCGACCTGACAAGAATGCATCGAACTCTCGCGTCACGGTATAACCCAAATGGGTGATGACCTAGCCAGATGGAATTTTTTAGATGGATTGGACGGGGAGGAGCATTAGGTCTTCGACCAGCGCAACTTCCTTCTGTACGAAGGGCTCGGCGTAACGAACACCGGCGAGCAGGCCGTAGTGACGCGCTGTGGAGAAGGTTCGATCGCGAATCTCAGCTTCGGGAACGAAGAGGCCGCTGCCGTCCTGCTGGTCCGCATACTGCGAGCGGTAGGCAAGGAGGGCCTGAAGACGTGTTTCGATGTGGGGTGTGATGTCGACGACGAAGGTGGGCCGGACGCCGGCGTAGAGAGAGGCGTAGAGGATCTTGTAGGGGCGGTGCGGCGGTTCGTTGCCGGCGAGGGCAATGCGAGAGAGACCACTGACGAAGCAGGCCTCGTACCCGAGAGTCGCGGTGGTGTAGTGATCGGGATGACGGCCCTCCCAGAAAGGGAGGATGACCACGCGCGGACGGAGTCGCCGGAGCACGCCTGCAATCTTCAGACGGTTCTCGTAGGTGTTCTGGACATTGCCATCGGGCAGATCGAGCGCCTCGCGATGTTCCACCTGGAGGATCCGGGCGGCTTCGGAGGCTTCGGCTTCGCGCTCGACCGAGGTTCCGCGAGTGCCAGATTCGCCGCGCGTGAGATCAAGGATCCCGCAACGCCAACCAAGGGCATGCATGGCCAGCAGGGTGCCGCCACACGTCTGCTCCGCGTCATCCCGGTGGGCCGCGATCGCGAGGATGTCGATGCCGGGCGACGGAACGGACGTGGGCGATAGTGAGGTCTGCACGGCCACCTAGTCGGCAGCGTTAGTGAGGGCGTCCATGTAAGCGACGTCCAGTACCGTGCCCTGGACCGTGATGTTGTAGTTATTGATCTCGGAGCCGTCCGCAGTGTTGAAGGCGTGTACCTGACCACCGTAGGCGGTGTAGACCTTATGAAGGTTCTGGACCCAGCAGAGACCTGTGAGGTCGCCATAGTAGAAGGTGTTGCCATTTTCGTTCGGGTACGGGACAGACACAGGAGCTGACTTGCTCTGACTGACGGCGGGGACGACCTGTGCGGTTTTGGCCCCGATATCGAAGCGTGTCAGGCAGTTGTAGTTTGCGGCCTGGCTGGTGTCGCCGGCGGCGAAGAGCCTGGCCCGCTCGCCTGTGGCGCAGAACTGGGATCCGATCCAGAGAGTGTTGTCATCGGCGAAGAGAAGCTTGGTGTGGTTGCCATCGGAGATGGAGTACTTGCCCGTAACGGTATTGCTGGAGAGGCTTAGCGTTGAGAGGAAGCCTGCGAAGAGACCGTCGGGCTGAAGCTGCTGGCCAGCCAGGTAGAGGGTTGTGCCGTCCGAGACCGACGTAGTGACGCCGCCGGGAACTGGCACCGTTGTGATGAGCGGCGACGGATAGGGGAGGGAGCCGGGGATCACGTTGATGTTTAGAGGCGCTTGCTGGATGAGGGTGACGCCCGATGTGGCGCCGCCACACTCCCGGCCGCAGTTGAGGACGTATGCGGTGGCTCCATCGAGCGAGAAGTAGGCGCCAACTGGGCGGTCGTAGGTGCCTGGGACCGGAACGACACAGTAGACGGGCAGGTTATAGGGCTGGCAGTCTACGGCACCAGGGGGCGAGGGCTGGTTGGCGTTGAGCTTAAGAATTCGGTAGAGCGAGTTCGAGTTCCGCACCATGGCGAGGACTACTGTGTTGCCTTGGTTGACGGCGACACGGTAGACGTTAGGAAGATTGAGAGCGAAGGCGCGAGCCGTGGTGTTGTCGAGAAGGACGAGCTGCCCGGTTGTCTCTTCAGCGGAATAGATGCTGCCAGAGCCGATAGGAACGGCGACCGAGGACGAACGAGCTGGGAGCGTTCCCGCGGAGCCTGCGGTACTCTCTTTCCCATAGTCGATGGCGGTGAGGCTGCCGTCCGAATCGGAGTAGACATACCCGCGCACCTGCTCGGGAAAGTTGAGGATGAGACTGGGGAAGCCGGAGGAGTAGCCGCTGATCGAGAACTGCCGAATCGTGTCCTGCACGTTGTTGCGGAGGTCACGGAGAGCGTCAAGGATCTGGAGGCCTCCGGCCGTGCCGCCGGAGGTGAAGGACACCATGACGCGGTTGGCGAGCTGGCTGGGCGGAATAGGCCGACCCGCAAAGGTGTATTGAGGGAATCGGTAGAACTGTTGGCCGCAGGAGGTAAGGCCGAGAGTTGCGAGAGCGATGAGGATGACGGTGAAACACTGCGCGCGGAACGGTCTGGCGAATGGACTACGATTCTTCAACGTGAACAGCTCCAACCTGTGCTCTGCAAGGTGATCTCCCGTGAGGGTGAGTCGAGCCAAGTATACCAAAGCGAGCAGGTGTTCCGACCGCACAGGAACAGCACGCAACGTAGTTTGGAGCGAGCGGAGATGGTGCCCTAAGATGGAGGAACACAAGTTACAGCCAGGGGAGTCGATGGGGCGTGAGTTCGATGGCCGTTGAGGGCGAGAGAGCGGATGAGATCGCGACTTCCGCGCGGAGCCTGTTTGCGCGTGGGACGACTCTATGCGATGGAGCGATGGGGACGATGCTGTACTCGCGCGGCATCTTCATCAATCGTTGTTTCGACGAGCTGAACCTGTCACAGCCCGACTTGGTCCGGGCGATCCACGAGGAGTACCTGCAGGCTGGCGCGCAGGTGATTGAGACCAATACGTTCGGAGGCAATGCGATTCGTCTGGATCAATTTGGACTTCGGGAGAAGGTGCGGGAGATCAACGTGGCTGGCGTGCGCCTGGCGCGTGAATGCGTTGCGCAGATTCGTGACAAGCAATCGGCGGAGGCCTTTGTGGCGGGTGCGATAGGCCCGTTGGGGGTGCGGGTCGGGGCTGGCGGAACGGTGAGTTCTGAGGAGGCGGAAGAGGCGTTTGCTGAGCAGATCCGGGCGCTGGCGGAGGGCGGAGCGGGCGTCGGCGCCGATCTCCTGATCGCGGAAACGATCCAATCCCTGATCGAGGCCGAGGCGGTCGTTCGAGCGGCAAGGTTGGCGGCCCCGGAGCTTCCACTCATCGTGATGGTTACGGTCGATGCGGAGGGAAACTGCCGCGATAGCGCTTCCCCTGAGATGGTGGCGAAACGGATGACGGAGATGGGCGTGGATGCTGTGGGATGCAACTGCAGTGACGGCCCACAGACGATTCTGCGCGTGATCGAGCGCATGCGCGCGGTGACGGCTTTACCGCTCGCAGCGATGCCGAATGCGGGTATCCCGAAGGCAGTGGATGGGCGATCGATCTATATGACGTCGCCGGAGTATATGGGCAGTTTCTCGCGCAAGGTGGCGCATGCGGGAGCGAACTTTATCGGGGGCTGCTGCGGGACGACGCCTGCGCATATCCGGGCTATGCGTGGAGCTCTGCGAGCCATGGAGGCGCAGGAGGAAGGGGCTGCCGCGGTCGGGAAAGAGGCTGCGGCAGAGGTGAAGACCGATGTGCAGCCGCCTCCGTTGGGGGAGCGTTCGCGGATCGGCGCGATGGTTGCGGCTGGCGAGTTCTGCACCCTGGTGGAGATCGTTCCGCCGCGCGGGATCGACTGCAGCAAGGAGCTCGAGGGCGCAGCGTACCTTTACCGGCTAGGGGTGCATGCGATCAATGTTCCGGACAGCCCGCGTGCCAGCGCCCGGATGAGTGCGCAGAGCCTGTGCGTGCAGATCCAGCAGCAGGTGGGCGTGGAAACGGTGCTGCATTACACGTGCCGCGATCGCAACATGCTGAGTATTCAAAGCGATCTAATAGGGGCGTCGTCGATTGGGTTGAAGAACATTCTCTGCCTCACGGGCGATCCGCCAAAACTGGGAAATTATCCGAATGCGACGGCGGTGTTCGATGTGGATGCGATTGGGCTGGTGAAGGTGGTGCAGGATCTAAATCACGGGCTGGATATCGGCAAGAACTCTATCGGTGCCTCGACGGGGTTTACGGTATCGGTGGCGGCCAATCCCGGTGTGCCGGATATCGAGCAGGAGCTCAGGAGATTTGAACTCAAGGTCGAAGCTGGCGCGGAGTTCTGCATCACACAGCCGGTGTTTGATCTGCGATTGCTGGAGGTGTTTTTGCGGCGGGTCGAAGCATTTCGGATCCCAGTGATCGCGGGGATATGGCCGCTGACGAGTTTGAAGAACGCCCATTTCATGAAGAACGATTTAGGTGTGAGCATGCCGGACGAGATTATCGAGCGGATGTCCGCGACGGGCAGCCCAGAGGAGTCTCGGGCGGAGGGCGTGAGGATCGCGCAGGAGATGCTGGAGCAGACGCGGGCGCATGTGCAGGGTGTGCAGGTGAGCGCGCCTTTCGGAAAGTACACGGCGGCGGCGGAGGTGCTTGAGTCTCTGCTGCCCCGGGCGGCCCGGAGCGGAGGTAAGGACGATGGCGACGTTTGAAGAGCAGCTCACCGCTCTCGAGAGTGTGGTAGAGCAGCTGGAGCGAGGCGAACTGACGCTTGAGGAGTCGGTGAAGCTCTTCGAGGACGGGGTGCGGCTATCGAAGGCGTGCAAGCAGGAGCTGGATGCGGCGGAGGGCCGAATCGAGGTCCTGGTTGAGCAGGGGAATGGAAAGATGCGGCCAGCACAGCTCGCTGTCGACGAGGAAGAAGAGTCGGACGAGGTAGCGGATTAGCGGCCTGGTTATCGATCTAGCTAGCTAGCGATCTCGGGTAGTGACGAAGCCCGGCATCCAGAGGAGGGCCCGCTTTGCCGGGGAGTCGGGGAGATCGGTGATGGAGAGGCGGGCGGCTTCGGCGTAGGCGCAGGCGGTGTCCATGGCGTACTCGATGGATCCGTGACATTCAAGGATCTCGAGGATCTGTGCGTGGGAGACGCGATCGAAGCTGCGGTCGGCGAGAACGGTACGGATGGCTTCGCGGTCGGCACCGGTTCCGCGTTCAAGCGCGTGAATGACGGCGAGGGTGGCCTTGCCTTCGCGGAGGTCGCTGGCGACGGGTTTGCCGAGAACGTCTTCGGCGGCGGTGAGGTCGAGGACGTCGTCGACGATCTGGAAGGCGAGGCCGAGGTTGCGGCCGTACTCGCCCATTTGGGATTCGACCTGGGGTTCGATTTGGGATTCGACCTGAGGTTCGGTCCCGTTTAGAGCTTCGGAGCCGCCCGGCTTGCTGAGGGCGGCACCGAGCTGCATGGATACCTTGAAGAGGCAGGCGGTCTTGCGGTAGATCAGGTCGAAGTACTCTTCCTCGTTGATAAGGTGGCCGAGCTTCTGGATCTGGAGGAGCTCGCCCTCGACCATCTGCTGGGTGAGGGAGATGAGCAGATCGAGGATGTGGAAGTTGCGCTCGTCGAGAGCGACGGAGAACGACTGCATGTAGAGCCAATCGCCGGCGAGAACGCATTTTGCGTTGCCCCAGGTGGTGTTCGAGGAGGGGCGGCCACGGCGGATGTCGGCTTCGTCGATGATGTCGTCGTGGACGAGGGTAGCGGTGTGGAGCATCTCGACGACCGCGCCGAGCCGGATGCGGCCGGGGGAGGTGCTGCCGAGGGCCTTCGAGGAGAGCAGGAGAAGCATGGGGCGGATACGTTTCCCGCCACCCGAAATGAGGTAGTTGGCGATGTCCGTGACCACTTCGACGTCGGAGGCGGACTGCGCGGCGAATTCGACCTCGATGGCACAGAGGTCCTCCCGCAGGAGGTCGAGAACTTCCTTTGCATTCGAGATGGAGAGGGTGCCCACGCTCTCAATTGAGAGTATCAGGAGGTTGCTCCAGGTCCGGGTCACCTCGCCTGGATGGCGGCAACTCACCACAGCGCTGAAGTTTGCCGGGCATTTGGAAGTGAGGCTGAAAGTTCCCGGTGTGACTCTCAGCAGTGGCTAGTTGGACCGGAGGTTGGTGTATTGGAGGTCAACGCCCAGGTCTTTCCCGCGGAGAAGAGCCATGACCGCCTGGAGGACGTCGCGATCTTTGCTGGTGACGCGGACGGTGTCTCCCTGGATGGAGGCCTGGGCCTTCTTCTTCGAGTCCTTGATGAGTGCGACGATCTGCTTGGCTTTGTCGGAGGGGATGCCCTGATGGAGCTTGATCTTCTGGCGGACGGAGGAGTTGCTGGCGGGCTCGATCTTCTCGTACTCGAGGTTTTTGAGCGAGACGCCACGCTTCACGAGCTTCTGGCCGAGGATCTCGGTGACTGCCTTTAGGGTGTACTCATCCTGGCTGGCGAGCTGGATGGTGTCGGTGCCTTCGAGGTCGATTTTGGACTTCGAGTCCTTGAGGTCGAAGCGGGCGTTGACCTCTTTGGTCGCCTGATCGATGGCGTTCTTGACCTCCTGCAAATCTACCTTGCTGACGACGTCGAAGCTGTTATCGGCTGCCATGTCTTTGTCCTTACCTCTGTGGGTGTGTCTCTTATTATGTCAGGATCGGGTGGTTGGGAAGAGCGTGACGAAGTTGGCCGAGGGGATTGCGGCGAGCTCCTCGGGTGAGATGCGGCGGAGGGCGGCCAGGGCGTCAACGGTGTGGCGGATGTGGGCGGGCTCATTGCGCTCGCCGCGGTGGGGGATAGGGGCGAGGAAGGGAGCGTCGGTTTCGATGAGCAGACGGTCGAGGGGGACGGCGGCGGCGGCATCGCGGATGCGGCCGGCGGCGGGGTAGGTGAGGTTCCCGGCGAACGAGATGTAAAAGCCGGCGGCGACCGAGCGGAGGGCGTGGCCTGGGGTGCCGGAGAAGCAGTGCATGATGCCGGGGAGGCCGGTGGGTTGCCAATGCTCGGTGACGAGGGTGAGGAGGTCTTCCCAGGCGTCGGCGGGGCCGAAGCGGGCCTGGGCGGCTGGGGTGGCGAGCTCGGAGGTCCGGCAGTGGAGGATGATGGGCTTTCCGGCGGCGGCGGCGAGTTTGAGCTGGCCGATGAGGGCGGCTTTCTGGATGGCGGGGTCAGGGTTCTCGATGTGGTAATAGTCGAGGCCGATCTCGCCGACGGCGAGGCAGAGGGGGTCGGAGAGGAGGCGGGAGAGTTTTTCGAGGGCAGAGGGGGTGGCGTTGGCGGCCTGGTCGGGGTGAATGCCGGCGGTCGCGAAGATCCGGGGGAGGCCGGGGTCGCCGGAGAGGGCGCGGGCGTTGGCGATCTCGAGCGCCCGGTGCATGGTGTCGGGGCCGTTGCCGATGCCGATGGCGAGGATGGCGGTGACGCCGGCGGCGTCCGCGCGGCGGAGGACGGCGTCGCGTTCTGCATCGTCGTAGAGGTCGAGGTGGGCGTGGGAATCGATGAGCATGGTCTTTCCTGTGGGGTGCCCCCCTCCCCTCTTTTGTGCAAAGTCTTCGATTGACTCGGGTTAGGTTCGGACTTCGGACTTCAGACTTCGACTTCGGTGAGCGATCGGGGCGGTTTGAGCTTACTTCTATGATAGCGAGTCTGGATGGGGGTTGCGCCAGGAGCGGGCGAATCGGTGGCGGCCTGGACGGGGCAGTGGAACGGGCTATTTCAAGCGGGCGCCTACCTCGATGATGTCGGAGTCGGCGAAGGTGGCGAGGGCGGGCTTGCCGTTTTCGCCGGAGGAGGCGGCGAGGAGCATGCCGTGGGATTCGAGGCCGCGCATCTTGCGGGGGGCGAGGTTCGTGATGACGACGATCTTGCGGCCGATGAGGTCTTCGGGGGCGTACCACTCGGCGATGCCGGAGAGGATCTGGCGTCGTTCGGTACCGAGGTCGACCTCAAGGCGGAGGAGTTTGTCGGCTTTGGGGATGCGTTCTGCGACGAGGATCTTCGCGACGCGGAGTTCGACTTTTGCGAAGTCGTCGATGGTGATCTGGGTGGTTCCCTCGGCGGTTGCGGCGGGGTCGGGGAGGACGGTCTTCGGCAGAGCGGTTCCGCCTTCGGCGGGGCTGATTTCGGCCCGGCTGAAGGCGGGCCCTTCCTTGGGGGTGGCGGAGGAGGCGGGCCCTCCGGTGGGGGTGGTGGAGGCTGGATTTCCGGTGGTGGGGGAGGAGGCGCGCCCTTCCGATGGGGTCATGGAGGATCCCGGGGTGGAGGATTGCTGGCCCTGGCTGGGAGTTGCGATGGGCGGGTTTCGGATCGAGCTCGGCGCTATGGGCTGGGAGCTCTGAGCGGTGTTGAAGGGGCCGGAGGCAAAGGCCTCGGTGTGGGACGGGGGTTTGTGCAGCTGGGTGGTGGGGGAGGCGGAGCCGGCGACCTGGGCGATAGGGTGGTGTTCTTCGATGGCGGAGGTGCGGGGTGGGGCTCCGGGGTGGGTGGAGTCGGGCGGTGTGGGAGGGGTGGTGGAGGTGGTCTCGGTGGTGAGTTTGGAGGGGGCGGGGGTGTCTTGTTTCTGCTGTTCCGTATTTTGTTCCATGTCGGCCATGATCTGGGCTAGTCCTTTGTCGGCGCGGGGGAAGATGGGGGCGAGGGGGCCCAGCTTGGTACCGGGCTTGAGTCGTCCCCACTGGAGGTCTTTGAGGTCGCCGTTGCGGGCGGCGACTTCGATGTCGCCGAGGCCGAGTTGGTGCCAGACTTTGGCGGTGGCGTAGGGGAGGATGGGGTAGAGAAGGGCGGTGATGATGCGGATGGACTCGGCGGCGGTGTAGAGGATGAAGCCTTGGGCTTCTGGGTCCTCGATCTTCCATGGGGCTTCGGTGGATAGGAACTTATTGGTAAGGTCGCAGAGCCCCATGATGGTGTCGACTACTCCGGAAATCTTCGAATCCTTCGATAGGTCGACAACCGTTCCACTCAGCTCGTCGTTGGTGGGAGCATTGAAGCGCGTTCGTCGGTATGCCTCTTCCGTTATTAGTAGCGCGAGAGTGGCATCAACGGCTAGCTGCTCGGCATCCACTTCGACGATCCAAGGCGTTGGCTTTTCGGAATCCGGACCCATGTTAACGGTTATCGATGTCTTCTTAAGGTGAAGCTTACCCGTCGGCAATGTGGACTGAAAGTTCGCGTTGATCATTGATAGAGTCCGACGAACCAGGTTGCCATAGAGATTGGCGAGGTCGGCGTTGTAGCGGGTGATCAGGGCGTCGAAGGAGAAGGAGCCGTCCTGGCCGAAGGGGATCTCGCGGAGGAGGAAGTAGCGGAGGACGTCGGAGGCGAAGAGGTCCTGCTCGTGCTTCGCCGGTTCGGGCTGGCCCAAGCGGACGAGCTCCTTGCGGTAGTGTTCGCCGAAGGCGTCGAGGATGGTTTCGGTGCGGACGATGTTGCCTCGGGTCTTCGACATTTTGGAGTCTTCGAAGAGCAGCCAGCCATGGGCAGTGATGGCTTTGGGGAGCATCTTCTCGGCCCAGGCGTGATGCTGCTCGAGGGAGAGTGGAGGAGGTTCGGTCGTTTGTGGCTCGGGAGGAACCCAGGTCTCAGAATCGAGACCTGGGGCACCCGGTTGTGTGGCGGGCTGGGCGATGTACTCGGGGTTGAGAGCCAGGAGGAAGGCGGGCCAGTAGATGCAATGAAAGCGGATGATCTCTTTGCCGACGAGGTGGAGGTTGGCGGGCCAGAAGCGCTCGAATTTTGCGATGTCTTCGGGGTCGTCGCTGCCGTAGCCGATGGCGGTCATGTAGTTGGCGAGGGCGTCGAGCCAGACGTAGATGACGTGGGCCTCGTCGCCGGGGACGGGGACTCCCCAGTGGAAGCTGGTGCGGGAGATGGAGAGGTCTTTGAGGGCTCCGGGGAGGTAGGGTTCCAAGCTGTCCGATCTCTGGAGCTTACCGAGGCTCACGGCTTCCTCTTCAATACTGTCAGCGTCAATGGCACCGGGGGTCTTATCTGTCACCTCTGCCATCACAGCGCCTACGTTGCCGCGGAGGAAGCTGAGGACTTCCTTGCGGCGGGAGTCGGGTTGGATCTGGAGTTGGGGCGGGATGTCGTCCGGGCCGGGCTCGATGAGGTTGAGGAGGGGGAGTTGGAAATTAGAGAGGCGGAAGTAGTAGTTGGATTCGGAGACGGTTTCGGTGACGCGGCCGCAGTCGGGGCAGCGGATGCCGGGGGGTCCGTCGACGTAGGCCTCGTCGGAGACGCAGTACTGGCCGGTGTAGGTGCTGAGGTAGATGTGGCCGCGGTCTTGTAAGAGCTTGAAGAGGCGCTGGACGCCGAGTTTGTGGCGGGGGTCGGTGGTGCGGATGAAGTCGTTGTAGGTGATGCCCATGCGATCCCAGAGGTCGCGGAAGGTCTTCGAGACCTGATCGGCGAACTGCTGCGGGGGGATGCCGGCGGCGATGGCGGAGCGTTCGATCTTCTGGCCGTGCTCGTCGGTGCCGGTGAGGAAGAAGGTGTCTTCACCGAGGAGGCGGTGGCGGCGGGCGATGACGTCGGCAACGATGGTGGTGTAGGCGTGGCCGATGTGGGGGCGCGCGTTGACGTAGTAGATCGGCGTCGTGAGATAGAACTTTTTGGGGGTGTCGGACATCGTGGGTGTAGGGGAGAGTTTAGCAGGCGGGTTGGGGCTGGATGGAGAGATGGGAGGGAAGGCAGAGGCGAGAAGCAGGTTCCGAGCTGCGCTCGGAATGGAAGAAAGAAGGGCAGGGCAAAGGCGAGAAGCAGGTTTGCTCGCTGCGCTCGGAATGGAAGAAAGAGGGGCAAAGCAGAGGCGAGAAGCAGGTTCCGAGCTGCGCTCGGAATGGAAGAAAGAGGGGCAAGGGCATGGAGGAAAGACGGGCAAGAGCGTGGGCGAGGGCAGGGAGGTCAAGCGTTGAACTCAGGCGGCGGTGGGGGATCCTAGGCGGGGGACCAGGAGTTGGAAGATGGCGAGGGCGAGGACGTAGGCGAAGCCGGCGAGGGTGAAGATGAGCAGCGGGTGGAGGGCGAAGAGGTGGGAGACGATGGAGGTGAAGACGGCTCCACCGGCGGCTCCGGCGGCGCCTCCGATGCCGACGACGGTGCTGATGGCGGTGGAAGGGAAGATGTCGGTGGGGGTGGAGAAGAGGTTGGCGGACCATCCCTGGTGGGCGGCGGCGGCGAGCGAGAAGAGGGCGATGGCGGGCCAGGCGTTCGTCGGGAAGAGGGTGTGCATGTGGGGGACGAGCATGATGGGGAGGACGCAGAGGGAGGTGACGAGGAGGGCCAGCTTTCGGCCGCTGTTGACGGTGCGGCCGCGTTTCATCAGGAAGCCGGAGAGCGCGCCGCCGAGGATGGAGCCGACCGAGGAGACGGAGTAGACGACGATGAGAGGGTACTTGGCGTGGTTGAGGTTGAGGCCGTAGTTCTCGTTGAGGAACTTGGGGAGGTAGAAGAGGTAGAACCACCAGATGGGGTCGGTGAGGGCTTTGGCGATGGAGAAGCCGTAGAGGCCGCGGCTGCGGAGAAGGTTGCGGAAGCGGGGGCCGGCTGGTTTGACGGGGGTGGTCTGCTGCGGGGTGACGGAGGGGCGAGGGAGGCGATTGTTGAGGAGGCGGTCGTAGGGGAAGAGCAGCCAGACGACGAGCCAGACGAGGCCCATGGAACCGGTGCAGAGGAAGGCGGACTGCCAACCGAAGCGGGCGGTGACGGCGGCGATGAGGATGGGGGCGATGAAGAAAGAGGCGTTGGAGCCGGAGTTGAAGAGGCCGGTGGCGAGGGCGCGCTCTTCGGCGAGGAACCACTCGGTGGTGGCCTTGATGGCGGCGGGGAAGTTGCCGGCTTCGCCGAGGCCGAGCAGGGCGCGGGCGATGCAGAAGCCGACGACGGAGGTGACGAGCGAGTGGGAGAGCGAGGAGAGGCCCCAGACGAGGATGGCGACGGCGTATCCGATGCGGGTTCCGACTTTGTCGATGAGACGGCCGGCGGAGAGGAGGCCGATGCCGTAGGCGATCTGGAAGCAGATGATGATGTGGCCGTAGTTGATGTTGTAGGCGCCCTGGAGTTTGGGGTCGACGCCAGGGATCCAGCCCATGAAGGGGAGGTGCAGGAGCGGCTCGATGAGCGAAAGGACGGACCGGTCCATGTAGTTGATGGTGGTGGCGAGGAAGAGCAGGCCGCAGACGAACCAGCGGGTGTTGGCGCTGGTGGGCGCGATGCCGGAGAGGCTGGGGCCGGGGGCGCGAACGGCGTTGGTCGACATTGCCTGTGAGCCTCCGGGGGTGGGTTTCGAGAATGGTGAAAGCGAGCTGCGAGAGATGGTTGCCGACGCGATGAAGGATGAGGATAGCGGCTTTTGGCGGGGAGGTGTCAAGGTGGGGGGCGTGGGAGGGCGTGGGAGGGCGTGCGGGGATGGGGGCGGTGCGGGTTGGGGGCGGAGATATGATCGGACGTTGAGGATGGGCGAGGGCGTTTGGCGAGGAGGCCGGGGTTGAGGCTGTTGCTGATTGATACGTGCGGGGCGGAGGGGTCGATTGCGGTGGTGGATACGAGTGCCGCATCGCCGATGATGGAGATGGTGGTGCTGGGGGGGCGGGTCGCGTCGGAGCGGCTGGTGCCGGAGTTGCGCAGGATCATGGGGAGATGTGGGTGGCGGGTCGGAGATCTAGCGGCGGTTGGGGTGGTGGCGGGGCCGGGCTCGTTTACCGGGGTGCGGGTTGGGGTGGCGGCGGCGAAGGGTCTGTGTGAGGCGGGAGCGGTGCCGCTGGTGATGGTGTCGCGGCTGGCGGTTCTGGCGGCAAAGGCTGCGATTGGCTCGGGAAGGGTGCAGGCGCTGCTGGATGCGGGACGTGGAGAGATTTTTTATGGCCGGTTCGGGGATGAGGAGGAGGCTTCGCTGGAGGCGCTGCTGACGCGCGAGGCGGTGCTGGCTGCGGTCGCTGATGGGGGTCGGGCGGTGGTGTGTGAGGAGGCTGTCGGGAGTGCGTTTGCGGAGTTCGATCCGGTGGTGGTCGAGCCTCTTCGTGCGGTGGATGCTTTGGCGCTGGTGGATGGGCGGGTGGAGGTGGGGGCGTTTGACGATGTGGCGACGTGTGATGCGAATTACCTGAGGCGAACGGATCTCGAAGTGCTGGGGAGGTTAGCGCAGAGGGCCAGGTCAATACAGGAAGCCCCGGGACAGGAAGCTACGGGGCCGTGACTGCGGGAAGGTGGCGAGTTCGGCGCGGCGGGATCGAGGATGTCGACGCGGTGCTCGCGCTAGAGCGACAGGTTGCCGAAGCTCCGCACTGGAGCCGAGAGAGCTATGCGGCGATCGTTGGGAAGTCTGTTCTCGCGGGGGATGTCTGTGCGGGATACCCTGGGGCCGCGGGTGGGGAACAGGGCGGTGCGGGGAGGGTGCGGAGAACCCTCTTCGTTGTGGAGGAAAGCGGCGATCTCCTGGGCTTCTCGGTGGGGAGCCTTTGGGGTGGGGAACTGATTGTGACGGCCGTGGGTAACGAGCGGAACCCGCTCTGGGGTGAATTGGAGACCGTGGTGGTGGCGCAAGCGGAGCGAAGAAGGGGAGCGGGACGGGCGTTGTGTCTCGCGGTTGTGGAATGGTGCCGGGTGGAGGGAGCGGAGCGCGTGGATCTGGAGGTGCGTGCGGGAAGTGGAGGGGCTGTGGCGCTTTACGAAGATCTAGGATTTTGTGTGACTGCGCGTCGGCGCGGCTACTATTCCGATCCGGTTGAGGACGCTTTGTTGATGGCTTTGCGGGTAACAGGTGCGGAAGTTGATGGCGGGCCGCCGGGTCTTGATGCTCGCTGAGCAGAGGTGCTGGTGGGGGAAGCTACGAATTTGCTGAGGGCGACGGGGCGCAAGGAGGTAACGCGTTCCAGGTTGCTGGCTACGCAGCTAGCGGGAGAGGACCGGGCGGCCGCACTCTATAATGGAACCAATTATGGTACGAGATGGTCTTCTGTATGCGTTAGCCCTGGGCGTCGTTGCTGTGCTCGTCTGGATGCTGACGCACCTGATTGCGCTGGCGGTGCTTCCGCTGCTTCTGGCGGCGTTTTTTCTATGGTTCTTTCGGGATCCTAACCGGGTTATACCGACTGAGCCGGGCCAGATTGTCTCGCCCGCGGACGGAATTGTAACTGCGGCGGAGTGGATGGAGATGCCAAATGGAAGCCGTTTGCGGCTGAGCATCTTTCTGAATGTGTTTGACGTACACGTCAACCGTTCGCCCGTGGCTGGAGTGGTGAAGAGGTACGAGTACCGAAAGGGCCTGTTCATGAACGCGATGAATGCCGATTCGGTTCTGCACAACGAGCAGACGGTGGTGGTGATCGACGCGGGCGGGTACGAGGTGGGGTTCAAGCAGATTGCGGGGCTGCTGGCGCGCCGCATTGTTTGCCGGTTGAAGGTTGGGGACCGGGTGGAGCGCGGGCAGCGTATCGGGCTGATCAAGTTTGGATCGCGAGTGGATGTGCTGGTGCCGGCGGAGGCTGATCTGAAGGTGAAGACTGGGACGCGTGTTCGTGGCGGGTCTACCGTTCTGGCGACGATTCCTCCGCATCGGCTTCCCCGGGTCGCACCTGCGTCACGCACGGAGGCTTGATGGATTTGAACGAGATGCCTCGGGCGGAAGAGGCACGTCCCAGACGAAGGCCGAATCGCGGCATGTACGTTTTACCGTCTCTGTTTACCGCGGGCAATATCGCGGCTGGGTACTACGCGATAACCCAGAGCATCCAGGGATCGGTGGCGGAGCCGGCGTACTTCGACCGGGCGGCGCTGGCGATTGGATTTGCGATTCTTTTCGATGGAGTGGATGGCCGCGTTGCGCGGATGACGCAGACGACGAGCGACTTCGGTAAAGAGCTGGATTCGATGGCGGACGTGATTACGTTTGGTGTGGCGCCGAGCATCCTGGCGTACATCTGGGGGTTTCGGATGCTGCCCGTTTCCGCGCATCCGATTTTGCGCGACCAGATCATTCACTTCGGCGTGTTCGTCTGTTTCGTCTTTCTGATCTGCGGAGCGAGCCGGCTGGCGCGGTTCAACAGCAGCGTAAATCCACAGCCGCGGAATCCGGGTCGAGCCGACCGCAAGTATTTCGTGGGGATGCCGATTCCAGCGGGTGCAGGCGTTCTCGCGGCGGTGGTGCACTGCTTTAATGGATCACCAATCTACAATCCGTGGATCGCTCTCGTGTGGCTTTTCCTGATTCTGTTTACCGGATTTTTGATGGTCAGCGCGTGGCGTTTCTGGAGTGGAAAGGAGCTGAATCTCGGGTCGAGGCATCCCTTCCAGTTGGTGGCGGTGCTGGCACTGGTTGGAGCTGTGGTGGTTCGATTTTCCGAGTATGCGCTGCTGGTGATTGCGCTGGGGTACCTGGTCTCGGGAGTGCTGGCGAGGCTGGCGTACTCGTGGGAGAGGTCGCGCCGGCGGCCGGTCTCAGCCGAGGGGTAGATCGGTTTGATCCGACGTGTTGCACACCGAGTTTGATGAAGTTTGAGGGGTAGAGTTTATGGCGGGTAAAGCGCAGCGTGTTGGAGTGGTTGGGGCCTCGTCCCTGCTTGGCAAGGAGCTGAGTGAGGAGATTGGGCAGTCGGCCTTGGCGGCAGCCGAACTGGTGTTGCTGGATGATGACGAGGCAGCGGGACAGCTGGCTCCGGCGGGTGATGAGGCTTCATTTATCCAGAGGCTGACGGAGACCTCCTTCGAGGGTCTGGACTATGTCTTTTTCGCCGGGAGCGCCCAGGTGACGCGGGAGCACTGGCAGAGCGCCCGAAAGGCAGGGGCAACGATCGTGGACTTGACGGATGCGCTCGAGGACGAACCGAGTGTGCTGGTGAGAGCGCCGTGGATGCGAACGGTGCTGGGAACGGATGCGACGGCGAGACCGAAGCTTCCTGACCTGAATACGGCGGCGGTGGTTGCGGCGCATCCGGAGGCGGTGATGCTGGCGCTGGCGGCGGGGCGCGTCCATAGCAAACTGCCGGTGAATGCGATGGTCGCAACCGTGATGGAGCCGGCATCGGAGTACGGGCGAAAGGCGATGGATGAGCTGCACCAGCAGACGGTGAGCCTGCTCTCGTTTCACGATCTTCCGCGCGAACAATACGATGCGCAGGTTGCCTTTAACCTGCTGCCAGCGTTGGGAGAGGAGGCGAAGGTGACGTTTGCCGATGTGCAGCAGCGGATTGAGCGGCACTATGCGGCGCTCTCGGACGGGGTTCTGCCTCCACTGGATCTGCAGGTGCTTTACGCTCCGGTGTTCCATGGGCACACGGCTTCGGTTCTGGTCGAGCTCAAGGCGGCGGCTTCGGTGGTGGATGTGGAAGGGGCTCTGGCGGGCAAGCATATCGAGGTGGTTACGGACGAATCCGATCCGCCGAGCAATCTGAGTGCATCGGGGCAGAGGAGCGTTTTGGCGCGGGTTAGAAAGGCGACGGGCCAGAGTGATGGGAAGCGTTTCTGGTTGTGGCTGGCGACGGACAACCTGAAGCTGGCGGCGGCGAATGCGATTGCGTGCGCGGTGGAACTGCGCCGATTCCAGCCGCACGGGAAGGTTCAGTAACAGGGCCCCGAGAGCGCAGCTTGATTGCCTCCACTCTGAAGGGCTCCCGTCGTGAGGAGTTGGCAACCAACTTCCTCCAATCGATCAGCGTCCGACCTATTTAGCCGTGAGTTGTTGAAGAAGCACAAGGGGTAATGATCGACAGCCAAGACCGAAGCAGTGGGCAAAGTCCGTGGCGCGAACGTCTGCATGCGCTGAGGAATATGCCGCCTGTTCTCCGGATTCTGTGGGCCTCGGGGCCGGCGACGGTGACGTGGGGCATTGCGCTTCGGCTGGTGGTGGCAACGCTTCCGTTTGTGCTGGCGAAGATTGCACAGTACATCATCAACGGCATTGCGGATGTGCTGCGGGGGCGGCCGCTCTCGCCGATGTTCTGGAAGCTGGTCGCGGCCGAGGTTGGGCTGAATGTGTTTCTCGGGCTGGTGACGCGGGCAATCGACTATTCCGACTCGCTGCTGGCGAACAGCTACACGCAATACGTCAGCGTGAAGGTGATGGAGCAGGCGGCGCGGCTGGACCTGACGACGTACGAGAATCCGGTGTTCTACGACCGGCTGGAGCGGGCGCGGGTCCAGGCGACGGATCGTCTGGCGATGATTCAGCAGATGGGCCGGCTGATGCAGCAGGTGATCACGACGATCGTCTTCTCGGTGGCTCTGGCGTGGGCGTCGCCGTGGTTAATTCTGCTGCTGGCGCTGGGGGTGTTGCCGTCGTTCCTGGGAGAGACGCACTATGCCTTTCTCGGGTATGCGAAGAACTTCCGGCAGACTCCAGCGAAGCGGCAGATGGACTACCTCCGGCAGGTCGCGGGCAGCAGGGAGGGGGCGAAGGAGGTCAAGCTGTTTGGCCTGAGCAGCTTCTTCACGACGCGGTTCAAGACGCTGGCGGACCAGATCTACCGCGAGGATGTGGCGCTGTCCCGATCGAAGCTGATTGTGGGCGGGCTGCTTGGGATTATAGGAACGCTGGGGTACTACGGAGCGTATGTCTACGTGATCTGGCGCACGATTCGCGGCGGTTACGATATTGGGCAGTTCACCTTTTTGACGGCGGCGATCCAACAGGCGAGTTCGAATCTGCAGCAGGTGTTTTCGACGGCATCTGGAATTGCGGATCAGGCGTTATTTCTGACGGATCTGATTGCGTTCTTTGACATGAAGCCGACGGTGCAGTCGAAGCCGGATGGGCTGGCGGCGCCCCGTCCGATCCGGAGAGGCTTTGAGTTTCGCAACGTGTCGTTTACGTATCCGGGGACGAATCGGACGGTGCTGAAGAATTTCACGTTTACGCTTTCGCCGGGAGAGCGAGTGGCGCTGATCGGCGAGAACGGGCAGGGGAAGACGACGGTCGTGAAGCTGATTACGCGGCTGTATGATCCGACCGAGGGGGAGATCCTGCTGGACGGTGTGGATCTGCGCGAGTACACGCTCGAGGATCTCCATCGGGAGATCGGAGTTATCTTCCAGGATTTCGTGCGGTTCGAAATGACGGCGCGGGACAATATCGCCGTGGGCCGTGTGGATCGCCCGCACCAGCAATCGGAGATCGAGTTTGCGGCTCACAAGAGCCTGGCGGATGCCGTGGTCCAGAAGCTGGAGGGCGGGTACGACCAGATGCTGGGGCGGCGCTTCGAGGGAGGCGTTGAGCTTTCGGGAGGCGAGTGGCAACGGATTGCGCTTGCCCGGGCGTACCTTCGCGATGCGCAGCTGCTGATTCTGGACGAGCCGACGGCGGCGCTCGACGCGAAGAGTGAGCTGGAGGTGTTTGAGCGGTTCGCGGAGCTGACGCTGGGCAAGATGGCGCTGCTGATCTCGCATCGCTTCTCTACGGTGCGGATGGCTGACCGGATCGTGGTGCTGTCAGGCGGGCGGCTGATTGAAGAGGGGAATCATCAGCAGCTGATCAGCTCCGGTGGGCTGTACGCGGAGATGTTCGAGATGCAGGCGGCCAGCTATCGCTAGAAATTTCGCTGCGATGTTTGGAGATTGGATAACGGTTAGATCTGCCGGAAACACAAGCCACGCACGATGGACTTCAGGAAGGTGAGATGGCAGAGATCAACGAGTATTCGGCCGAGGAACAAGATGTTCCTTCGACTGCACCAGTGACGGAGAGGGCGGCGGGCTCGCTGCCGGAGGATCCGGCGGTGAGTGAGGAGAAGCTTCGCTCGCACGCTGCCGCGTTGGCGCTGCAATGGCAGGCGGCGGTTGCTGGACAAGGGAAGGGTAAGGGCGGGTCCAACCTTTCCGAGCGGCTTGCGAATCTGGAGGTACGGCTGCGGGCGCGGCTTCGTGCCTGCCGTGCGATCGCATCGACCCAGGAGATGACTCCGCAGCTTGAGTTCCTTGAGAGCACACGGGCACTTGAAGGCGTGCTGACGGGCGTGAAGGATTCGGTGCCGGGGTTCCGGCGTTTGCCTCACGTCCGGGTGGCGGATGGACACGCGATACCGCGGATCATGAATCTAGCAGAGGAGTATCTCTCGGCCGCGGGAGGCATATGGTCGCCCGAATCCCTGGGGGCTTACGTGAGAGGCGCGCAGAGGCACGACACGCTTCTGCTAGGCGAGATTCTGCTGCTTCCCGCAGCGTTGAGGATGGCGCAGCTGGAATTTCTGCTGGATCGCGCGGACGAGGCGTTTCTGGTGGGACCGCTGCCCCCGATCGAACGGTCTCCGTTCTCCGCACCGCTGCACAGCCTTCGCCGGTTGAACCAGTTTGAGTGGCACAAGGTACTGGAGCCACTGGTTCCGTTCCAGCCGATTCTTCGGAGCGATCCGGAGGGCGTGTTCCCGCGCATGGAAGAGGAGAATCGCAATGCGTACCGGCTGCGGGTGGCCGAGCTGGCGCGACATGCGGATGCGTCCGAGACGGAGACGGCGCAGGCCGCACTCGATCTGGCGCAGGAGGCTGCCGGGCGAAGCTATGCGGACCCGCGAGTGGGCCGACGGGTGTCGCATATTGGCTACTATCTGTTCGAAGAGGGCTTCACCGAGCTGGCGCGTTTGATTGGCTACCATCCGCCGTTCATGGCTAAGTTGCGCGGGGCGCTTTTAGCGCATGCCGAGGATGTCTACATCCTCGGCATCTTCCTGATCTCGGTGTTGCTGATTGTGGCGCTGATCGCCCCGCTCGTTCCGCATCACGCGTTCGGATGGGTGATGGTGGCGCTGTTTCTGGCGCTGTTGCCAGCGACGCAGGGGGCTGCCGATCTCGTCAACAATGCAGTTACCGCGTTGTTGCACGCGACGACGTTACCGAAGCTCGACTTTTCGGAGGGCATACCGTCAGAGTGCACGACGGTGGTGGTGATTCCGACGCTGCTTTTGAATGAGGCGCAGGTTCGCGAGACGTTTGACGATCTGGAGGCTCGATATCTCTCGAATCAGGATCCGAATCTCCACTTTGGCTTGCTGACGGACCTGGCGGATTCAGAGGCACGGCCTCGTCCCGGAGACCGGGATCTGCTGGTTGAGATTGCGGTCAGCATCACGGACGAGTTGAATGCAAAGTATGCGGGCGAGCGGGGTGGATCATTTGTCCTGCTGCACCGACACCGTATTTTCAATGCGCGGCAGGGTGTGTGGATGGGATGGGAGCGCAAGCGGGGAAAGCTGCTGGATCTGAACAAGCTGCTGCTGGGCGAGTACGACAGCTTTCCGGTGAAGGCGGGACCGATGGACGCGCTCAAGGGTGTGCGGTACGTGATCACCCTGGATTCGGATACACAGCTTCCGCGCGGAACGGCGGCGCGCCTGACGGGGACGATGGCCCATCCACTGAATCAGGCGATTGTGAATCCGCGATCGAGGATTGTGACTTCGGGCTACGGGATCCTGCAGCCGCGGGTTGGTGTGAGTGTGGCGTCGGCCTCACGATCGAGACTGGCGGCGCTTTACTCGGGCGAGACTGGATTCGACATTTACACACGCGCTGTTTCGGATGTTTACCAGGATCTTTTTGGCGAGGGGATCTTCACGGGCAAAGGCATTTACGAGGTGGGCATTCTGCACCAGGTGCTGGATCGTCGATTTCCGCGAAATGCGCTTCTCTCCCACGATTTGATTGAGGGTGCCTATGCGCGCGCTGGGCTGGTGACGGACATCGAGGTGATCGACGACTACCCATCTCACCACTCCGCGCACACGCGGCGAAGACACCGATGGGTGAGAGGCGATTGGCAGATTACGCAATGGCTCTCGGGAAGTGTGCCGGACGAGTCTGGCCGGATGGACGAGAATCCAATCAGCACAATCTCGCGCTGGAAGATCTTCGACAACCTTCGCCGCAGCCTGGTTGAGCCGGTCACGTTTCTTCTGCTTGTCTGCGGATGGCTGTTTCTTCCGGGCGGACCTCTTTACTGGACGATTCTTACGTTGACACTGCTGTTGCTGCCGGTGCTGGTGCAACTGGGCTTCAATCTTGGGCGAGCGGCTCTGAAGCTGAGTCCGACGGCCGCAACGGAGGGCTTCAAGACCTTTCTAACGGGAGTCGGTTTCAGCCTTCTGAACTTTGCGTTTCTGCCGCACCAGATGCTGCTTGCGGTGGATGCGATTCTTCGGTCGCTGATTCGACGATTTGTGACGGGCAAACGTTTGCTGGAGTGGGAGACCGCGGCGCAGTCGGAGGTTGGACGTAAGAAAACATCGCTCGATCGCTACCTGCAGATTTCGCCGGTGCTCTCGGTCGTGATCGCGGCTCTGCTGTTCCGATACGCCGACCGGCACAGCTTGATTGTGGCCGCACCGATCCTTGCGCTATGGGCGGCTGCACCGGCGATTGCTGGGTGGCTCAACTCTGCGCCGCGCCGTGAAGCGGGTCCTCTGGCCGCGGCAGATCGTGTTTTTCTCGAGAACCAGGCGCTTCAGATCTGGCGTTACTTTTCCGAGTTTGGCGGGGAAGAGAACCATTGGCTGATACCGGACAACGTGGAAGAGAAGGGCCTGCTGCAGGTTCGAAAGCTGTCGCCGACGAATCTTGGCATGTTGTTCAACACGCGGCAGGCCGCGCTGGAGTTGGGCCTTCTGACACTTCCGGAGTTTACCCACGCAACCCTGCAGACGATCGCGACCTATGATGGTCTCGAGAAGAAGCGCGGGCACATCTACAACTGGTACGACATCGAGACGCTGCGGCCAATCGCTCCGATGACGATCTCGGCGGTGGACAGCGGGAATCTGCTGGCGTCCCTGTACACGGTTCATGCGGGCGCGCTGGATTTACTGACGCGGCCGCTGCTTGAGAGGCAGCCATTCTCCGTGCTGCGTCGGATGATGGGTATGGAGAGTTCGCGGGCGGAGAGTGCAGGGAAACTCGAAGCCGCGGATCTGCGGAGAGATGTCGATTGGCTTCTCAAGGCCCAGAGCGCGGGAGGACGGGAAGAGGGATCGCCGGGAGCAGGGGCGGTTGCGAAGGAAGGCGAATGGGTGCGAGAAGAGGCTGGCAGACGAAGGAAAGCGGTGCTTCTGTTTGTCACGGATTATGCGCCGTGGCTGATGCCGCAATTCCGAGTGGTCTTTGACCTGCCGCAGTTCCGGCACCCGGCGGATGACGCAGTACCTGCGCTCAAGGACGCGGTCTCGTATACAAACGACCTGTCGCAGCGAGTGGAGGATTTGCTGAAGGCGGCGACGGGTGAGTCGCAGGAGTACAAAGCGGGCTTTGAGCTTCGTCGGCTGCTTGCAGAAGCGGTCGGACGTCTCGGTCGACTCGTGTCCGAGGTCTCCGAGATTGCTTCCAGCTCGGAAGCTCACGCGAATGCGATGGAGTTCGGTTTCCTGCTGGTGAAGTCGAGGCAACTGCTGTCGATCGGGTATGACGGGCCGACGGGCGATCTCCACACGGCCTGCTACGACCTGCTGGCGTCGGAGGCTCGAATTGCATCGTTCCTGGCCGTGGCCAAGGGCGATATCCCACAGCAGTCGTGGTTCCGCCTGGACCGGTCGCATGTTCTGGTGAAAGGGCGGGCGGCGCTGCTTTCATGGACGGGCACGATGTTCGAGTACCTGATGCCGGCGTTGTGGATGCGAACCTATCCCGACACGTTGATCACTCGCACCATTGAGTCCGTGGTGCGTATTCAGAGAGAGCATGTGCGGGGTATTCCGTGGGGCATCTCGGAGTCGGGTTACGCGAAGATGGACGCGCAGGGCCGTTATGGATATCAGGCCTGGGGGCTACCGGCGGTGGCGTTGAAGTACGGCGCTGAAGATGGACCTGTGATCTCCCCCTATTCGACGTTTCTAACGCTTTCATTCGCTCGCAAGGAGGCGCTCAGTAATTTGCGGCGGATGGTCTCCATGGGTTGGTCGGGTGGTTACGGGCTGTACGAGGCGGCGGACTATAGGTCGGGCAAAGAGCCGGAGATGGTTCGGTCGTGGATGGCGCATCACCAGGGCATGTCGCTGGTGGCGGTGACGAACCTGCTACGCGGAAGTGTGTTTCAGAGGTGGTTCCATGCGAATCCGCGAGTTCGGGCGGCGGAGTTGCTTTTGCACGAGCGTCCTTTGGCGAAAGAGACGCTGAAGGCACTCGCGCAGCAGCCGGCCGCCGTTGCTGCGGATGCATGATCTGATTGTGAAATACTGAAAGTGTTCAGTTTTGAAGCAAGCCGGGATGGCGGAACTGGCAGACGCAGCGGACTCAAAATCCGCCGAGGGCAACCTCATGGGGGTTCGATTCCCCCTCCCGGCACCAATAGAATGAATGATCTATAAAATCAGCGCATCCTCGGATGCGCTTTTCTGTGCCCAAATTGTGCCCAAACTCAGAGAGTGCTCTAAACTCAGTGGGGAGCACTGTGCGCTGCTGAAGGTGACAGCCTGACACCCGCCTTTTCGCGATATAGCTGCATTTGCTTCGGTCTATCCCCGGCTCCAAGGCGGTCTGCGTATGAAGCACGCCTTTTCAGCAGAGTTTTAGGTTCATAAACACGGAGTCGCCAACGCAGCCTCCCGAAGCAGTCGCTTCGTGACGAGCCTCATCCGCACAGGCGTGCACAGAACACGGCCGTATCTGCAATACTTTTTCGCTAGGACCCGACGATGAACGCAGTTGAAATTGAGGGGGCGGTATCCGAGCTTTCGTCCGCCGAGTACGACGCCGCTGAGTTTCCATTTCAGTTCCTGGCGGCTTTCGACAAGAAAGACACGACCCTGAAGCGGCTGCGCAAGGGGGACTCGAACAAGTCCGACGTGCCTGGCGCGGTGTTGCTCATCAACAGCATTCACCTGGCCACCTGCCCGGCGGGGAAGACCCGCGAGGTGCTTCAGCGGCTGAAGGCGAGCCCGAAGACTTCCTCCGCACGAGCGAAGTTCGTGTTCGCCACGGACGGCAGCTTCTTTGAGGCCGAGGACCTGACCGGCGGGCAGGAGCCCGTCGCCGACAACCTGCGCCATCTCGCCAATCACTTCGGTTTCTTCCTACCGCTGGCCGGTATCTCCACCGTTCGCGAGATCAAGGACAACCCGATCGATGTCCGCGCGACGGGGCGGCTCAACAAGCTGTACATCGAGCTGCTCCGCCTGAACCCCGAGTGGGGCAGAGAAGCCCGTCGCCATGATATGAACCACTTCATGGCGCGGCTCATCTTCTGCTTCTTCGCCGAAGACACGGACATCTTCCACAGCCGCGGCCGCTTCACCAGCACTATCGAGCAGATGACAGAGTCCGATGGAAGCAACACGCACCAGGTCATGGTGGCCATCTTCGGCGCGATGAACGTCCGGATCGCCGATCGCGCCGCCAGCCGGGTGCCGGGCTATGCGGATGCGTTCCCTTACGTCAACAGCGGCCTTTTCTCCGGCTCGACCGAGGTGCCGCGCTTCAGCCGCATCGCGCGCAGCTATCTGCTGCAGGCCGGGAGCCTCGACTGGCAGCACATCAACCCGGACATCTTCGGGTCCATGATCCAGGCCGTGGCGGACGACGAGGAGCGCGGCGCCCTCGGCATGCACTACACTAGCGTGCCGAACATCCTGAAGGTACTGAACCCGCTCTTCCTCGACGACCTCCGCGCGCAATTGGAAGCGGCTGGCGCCAACGGCCGAATGCTGCTGAACCTGCGTCAGCGCATGAGCCGCATCCGCGTCTTCGACCCTGCGTGCGGCTCGGGGAACTTTCTCGTGATTGCGTACAAGCAGATGCGGTCCATCGAGGCGGAGATCAACCAGCGACGCGGTGAGGCGATGCGGCCGAGCGACATCTCCAAGAAGAACTTTCGCGGGATCGAGATTCGAGACTTTGCGGCGGAGATTGCCAGGCTGGCGCTGGTGATCGCGGAGTACCAGTGCGACGTGGCCCATCGCGGGCCTCTGGCGGCGAAGGCGGAGTTTCTGCCGCTCGATGAGATGAACTGGATCGTTTGCAACAATGCCCTTAGCCTGGATTGGCTGCAGGTCTGCCCTCCGACCGGCGCGAGCGTGAAGCTGCATTCGGACGATTTATTCCAAACTCCCCTCGATCAAACTGCTATCGATTTCGAGAATGAGGGTGGGGAGACGTATCTTTGCGGCAACCCTCCCTACTCGGGCAAAGGAAAGAAGCAGCCTGAACAGCTTACCGAGATGAAGCTGATACTTGGAGCACGCACAGAAAATACGGCTACATTGACTACGTTGGCTGCTGGTTTGTCCTTGCTTCCGAATACTGTCGGGAAGCTCAGGCCTGGTGTGCACTTGTGGCGACGAACTCCATTTGCCAAGGCAGACAGCTCCCTCAGCTTTGGCCCTTGATCCTGCGCGGTGGAACTCACATCAGTTTTGCGCGCCGATCCTTCAAATGGACAAACAATGCTGCTCATAACGCAGGTGTTATTTGCGTTGTTGTGGGACTATCCTCACCAACTCATTTAAAGGCGAAGCTTCTCTACACGGAAACGTTCACACGGCAGGTAGGGCACATAAATGCCTATCTAATCGAGGGTCCCGATATTTACGTGGAGAGTCAACCGAAGCCACTTTCCCCGGGATTGAGTCCGATGTACACGGGAAGTGTTCCGAACGACGGAGGAAACCTGATACTTTCTCCTCAGGATAGACGTGCGTTGTGTGCAGAGTCGCCATTTACGTTCAACTGGATTAAGCCCTTCTTTGGATCTGAAGACTACTTGTACGGTGACAACCGTTTTTGCTTGCTAATTGAGGGGTCGGACGTGCCCAAGAAAGCAGTGCGTGAAGTGGCACCCGGACTTCACAAGCCGGTCCATGTTCGGGGTGTGGACCTCTGGATTGTTGATCGAGTTGACCGCGCGAAAAGTGAGGTCATCCGCAATGAGAAACAGGAAGTTGGGCCGGTTGGATCCCTTCACATCGGACTCGGAAGCTCGGGCGGAGAGCGACTCTGCCGACATCAGGGCGGCAGAGGAGAGACCAATAAACTTACGTCGATTCATTCCATGCTCCTCTTCGACTGGAGTTCCTCGGTATGGCCTCACCAGATTTGGGAAGGCCGCCCGAATGGGAGAGATCCAGACGGACGAAACTGTAACGGCCCAACGCGGCGCGTGTAACGAGAAATGAGGCGTAACACGCCGTGTGCCACCCCTGAGAGCACAGCCGTAAGTTAGTCAGTACCAGCACTTAGGAGCTTGTTGAAATAGCTCTCGTCTGGTTGGGGGCGGTTGTGCGATCCGGGTATTTTGGCTGGATTGGGATGGGTCCGGGGCGATGTGGGGGGCCTCGGGCGAGTTTGCGACACTCACCCGT